>Ga0210410_10000768_pt1 | contig 32863 bp, 33 predicted proteins | sample IncBWC4MmetaG_FD_161058 | JGI IMG/M metagenome (GOLD analysis project Ga0210410, IMG submission 161058) | Forest soil microbial communities from Barre Woods Harvard Forest LTER site, Petersham, Massachusetts, United States - Inc-BW-C-4-M | ecosystem: Environmental > Terrestrial > Soil >...
CGTCGAATCGGAGAAAATGAAGCGACCGCAGTCGAAACCTGCCATGCCCTGGTTTTAAGCGGGCAACGGCAGGACACCGCTGCAACAGGCGAGGATCCCATCAGTCAATACGCCCAGACTCTCCTGAGCGCGCAAAGAGTGAACACAGGCAGTGAGGCCCCCACGAGAAAGGAAGAACCATCAGGTCCATTCCGCGGATACTACTTCCGAATGCTGAGTGGACAGCAGAAGAGTGGCGCCGGATCTGGTTTCATAGCCTATCCCGCAGAGTATCGATCGTCCGGCGTGATGACGTTCGTCGTTACCCAGGACAACGTTGTATACCAGAAAGATCTCGGGCCCGACACTGCGAAACTGGCAAAGAAAGTGACGGCCGGCACTCCTCCTTCGAGTTGGCACGCGACGGAGTGACGGTCACTCAAGTGGTGAATCCATGCGACTCAGTCCGGTGTATCAAAGAACGACGTTCATAGTTCATGCCTTGCTGCTAATAACTTTGATTGCCATGACGGACGGTCTGGTCCGAGCGCAGTCATCATCCGCCCAACGAGAAACACCATCACCTTCTTCGATTACGGCGGAGACGGGGTCCGCGGACAGAAAGTCAACGTCGATGCAGCGCGGGCCGCGGAAATCGCGAGGCATAGGTAGAAACAAACCTAAGCTCCATCGGCTACCATCAAAACGAACACCTGCTCTCGTGTGCCGGATCGGAAGAGCTTAAGGGTTGACCTACTACGGAGCGCACCGGTCACCTGCGGCCGCACGCCAGCTGCTTCTTGCCCAGCCCGAGACGCGGGCGCGAGGCCGAGAATCATCAAACCTAGAGTGGTAACACAGTGACCCATGACACAAAACGATTAGGATGTCGGTAGGCAGAACCAGTTAGCCAGCGCGAGCATAGTCTTCGCGATACATCCACGCAATCGCCATGAAGTGAAGAAACTGCCGAAGAAAGAGGAAACCCCAGAGTTCCAGGGCTGACAGGCTCAATCTCCCCGTAGCGGCGGCCCATCCAATAAGCGGAGGAATTGCGCCTGGGAAGGCACCCACCACTGTGCAAATCGGCGTTATCCGCTTGAGCGCCCCGATGGATTAAGGTAGCGTGTGCGGTTTGCGACCATTGCTCTCTGCCTCCACGAGCGGGACATTGACAAGGTGTTCGCTAAGGAACCAAGTCTGCAATTCGTTGCTTCGCAAGACCTGACTTACGATCAGATCGTTGGTTCCGTCATCTCCTAACCGCGACGCGCGGGATGCGAACGTGCGGCAGTCGCGAATGATGATTTGGTGCGCGTCGAGCAATCGAGACAACTGCACGGGTACTTCTTCACGGCCGCGAGGGGGTCTCGGAATGCGGGTGGTCTCGGCCACATCCGGTGCCATGGCCAGGCTAATTCCGCCGAGCAACTGAATTCGCTCTGCGATGGCATCTACCAATTCCGATTGTTGCTCAAAGTGTTTGTCAAACAGAAGGTGGAGCTGGTAGAAAGTCGGACCAGCGACCTGCCAATGAGATTTTTTATACAAGTCGCGCAGGGTAATCGTATCGGCAAGCAGTTGATTGAGGCGTTCGGTGATCTCCAGGCGCACGGGTTCTTCCAATTCGAGCGGAAGGATATGACTGACGCTACCGTATGCCTGAATTTCGGGAGCGCTTTGGTGAAACCGTGGCTGGGCACTGACCAGGATGTGATTACGGGCTTTCTCCATGATTGCCTTCTCCATGTGAGGAACGAGCATTTGGCCTGCCAAATTGCGCCAGTCCGAGATCAGCAAGAGGAAGCAGCAGATCGCTGCCACAACAGGCACCTGTCCGCCGAGGACGTGACCGCATTTCGACAGGGAGATAGGAGTGTTGACACTCCGAGACTCAACCTCACGGCACAAGGGCGCAATCGGGCCGATACGGCACGGGTCTTTGTAAGGTCACATCGAATCGAACTTAAATTTCACTACCAGAATGGTGGCGTCGTCTTCGAACCCAACATCGCGAGAGAAATCTGTAACGCTATCGAGAATATGGTTCATTAGCCCATCCGCTGACAGCGCATGACCTCGTCGAATCAGAGTCGACAGACGTTCCATCCCAAATTCTTCTCCCAGTGAATTTTCTGCCTCAGTTACACCGTCGGTGTACAGAACGAGAACATCGCCGGCACTGAGGTTGGCCGGGCTGACTGCACAGGCCGCCCTGTCGAACATTCCGATCGGGAAGCAGGACGAGTTCATAGGAACAACATCTTGAGTCTTCGCTTGAAACAGGAGGGCGGGATTGTGTCCACAATTGACGTAGCGAACGGACTGGCTACGTGCATCAATTTCCGCCAGGAGCAGTGTCACGTAGCGGTCACCCCCAGATACGGAATGTATCCCGTCATTCAGGCGATTCACCACTTCGAGCAGGTCTCGTTCTTCCCTCGCCTCCAACTGTACGGCAGCTGCCGTGGCAGACATCAGAAGGGCAGCAGGAACTCCCTTGCCGGCGACATCCGCAATCACTATCTGAATCGTGTGCTCATCGATGGGGATATAGTCGTAGTAATCGCCGCTCACACCCCTCGCCGGCTGCATCATTCCGGCGATTTCCAGTCCGGGGATGGAAGGCCGATGGATGGGCAGAAACATTCTCTGAACCTGTGCGGCCAGTTCAACGTCCTGCAGAAGTTGATCGCGCTGCTGGCGCACCGTCTTGTCCAGCTGTTCTCTCTGTTTTACGTACCCCTGGATGACGTAGACGACGAAAGTGAACCCGACGACCGCCGTGAGATTGTGTGCAATCCGTGCCTCGGGGCTTGGATAGGGATGGCCAAAAAAATCGTGAAAAAAGACGCAAACCGCGATTAGTGCATAACCAATCCGAGTGCGCAGGAACATGGCACTGATCCCAAGAGGCAAAATGTAGAGATAGCCCAACGACACGGAAGAGACGACGGAGTCGGCATATGCCACGGCAGCAATCGATCCGAAGATAAGCATCGCCGGTAGCCATTGAGGGCCACCGGCGGCGACATCCCGTCGCAATAGCGATCGTGAAGAGAGCGATGGCAGAGTTCCGGACTGAATCCCCGGCATTGCCGCAATCGTCATTTCTTCCCTCGCAGTCGCCATTAGAAGCGTGTTGCCATTACTCCATAGCTGAGCGTTTTGGGTCGATCGTTACCGCGCCCGGGAGTTTCAGGGACCAGCGTCAACCGCGCCTGATGGGTCAGTGCCGCCCATTTGTGAAATCTGGGCCACGCTAGACGCTGTGGCCGCCCCTCTTTGATCGCATCCGGAATTCAGCCGAAGCCCGCTCCCAGGCCTGACGCCAATCCGTCAAACATTCGCCCTGACACCTGAACTCCTTGCCGGGTTCGCCCATCCTTCCGCCGCACTCCGGACACACACAATTCAGAATGCCCGAGATCACATCCGCATTTGACTTGACTGTCCTGCATCTCATGAACTGCATATGCACCTCACGAATAGGAATTTCTTCAACTGTCCGTAATTCACTCCCATCTCGCGCTCAGCATCATGGGTTGTCTGCACAGAACCAGATCGCAAACCGCCGAATGCATTTACTCCTCCAAAGTGCCAGCCGGTGTCGTGGCTGATTCGGGGAATCTGTAAGCTTCGCCGAAGTCCGGAGATGTCCACATATTGACTGACGTAGTGTCAATCGCTGGACGGTTGCCACCGCCCGATCCGATTTTCCCAATTTACCCGTAGTAACTTCAGTCGATTCATCTCGCTGAAAACACGCAGTTAGGTCGCCACGCGCCCAAGTGGAAGGTGGCGTGCTTTTCTGCTGTCGTACCAGGAGGAACGGCATGCAGACGACAGAGGCGGTCGAACGCAATCCACAAATGGATATAAGCATGTGCGAAGTTGGGACCCGCGAAATGCAGGACGTTCTGTCGCGCTACCAGCTGCGGTTCTACAGAAGTGCCTATCGACAACTGGGCAATGCAGCCGACGCCGAGGATGCGGTTCAGGATGCTCTCCTAGCCGCTTACAAACACTTGGATCAATTCAAAGGCCAGGCCCAAATGTCGACATGGCTAACCACTATTGTTACGAATTGTGCGTGGATGCAATTGCGGAGACGGCCACGTCAGCCCCACGTGTCTTTAGATGAACCATGGGGGGAAGATCAGGAATATTGCTTGTCCGATCGTTTGGCGGATTCCGGACTGAGTCCTGAAGACGAGTGTCGCAACTCGGAGCTGCACCGGTGTCTTGTGGAATGCGTAGCGCAGCTTTCGCCTTCATTGCGCAGGACATTCCGGTTGTCTGACTTGGATGGGCTTACCGTGAGAGAAGTAGCGCACACTCTCGGCTTGGCTGAAGGAACCGTAAAGGGCCAAATTTCGCGGGCACGGGCGAAGTTGACTCGGCTGATGCGCCAGGCGCTCCGTCCGAAGGCTCATCCACCTTTGGTCCGCAATTCTCCGCCAGCTGGACGTACACGATGGGAGCGAATCCCGCGAGTATCCGCCGAACCCTGCACTACATAATGTGCACACCTAAAACATGAGACAGAAACCGCAGCAGGTATCGGCCAGAGCGGTCGGACGGTATGGGCCTAGGGGCTAACGAGATCGCGAACGGTCGATAAACGACCGTCGATTCATAGACAACCAGGAAAAGGAATTCTATGTGGATCGTTCGACTGGCACTACGGCGGCCTTACACATTCGTGGTGATGTCGATCCTCATCCTCCTCATGGGTGGGCTCGCGATCGTTCGCACTCCAACCGACATTTTTCCGACGATAGACATTCCCGTCGTTAGCATCATCTGGAACTATAACGGCCTCGTCCCTCAAGACATGGCCGACCGCATCGTCACCATCACGGAGCGGAACCTTACTACCACTGTCGATAATATCGAACACATCGAGTCGCAATCGTTGTATGGAATCGCGGTCGTTAAAGTGTTTCTCCAGCCGAGCGCGAGCCTGCAACAAGGTATCGCCCAGATTACGGCGGTTTCTCAGACGCAACTCAGACAGTTGCCTGCTGGAACGACACCGCCGCTCATCATTGCCTATAGCGCGTCCAGCGTGCCTGTCCTTCAGTTGGCTCTGTCAGGGCAAAACTTGTCAGAGCAACAACTTAACGACTATGGGCTCAATTTCATCAGGACGCAGATCATCACGGTGCCTGGGGTCTCCGTGCCCTACCCCTATGGTGGCAAGCAACGTCAGGTGCAGGTCGATCTGAACACGACAGCATTGCAGTCGAAGGGACTATCGCCGCTGGATGTCGTAAATGCGATCAGTGTACAAAACCTGATCCTGCCGACCGGAACGTCTAAGATCGGTTCCAAGGAATACGACGTATCGATACCCAACGCAGCACCGCAGACAATCGCCGACCTGAACCGAATCCCGATCAAGACCATCGGCGGCACTGCGATTTACATCAAAGATGTCGCCTGGGTACGCGATGGTTTTCCGCCCCAGACGAATATCGTCCGGGTCAATGGCCAGCGCTCCGTATTACTCACGATCCAAAAAGCGGGGAATGCGTCAACCCTGAATGTGATCGCGGGAATCAAAGCCTTGCTGCCGCAGATTAGTTCGACGCTCCCGCCGCAGCTACAGATATCGCCCCTGGCTGATCAGTCGATTTTCGTTCGTAGTGCGATCAGTGGAGTGGTCCGGGAAACGCTGATTGCCGCCTGCCTGACCGCTTTCATGATTTTGACCTTCCTGGGCAGCTGGCGAAGCACCGTAATCATCGCGACCTCGATTCCGTTGGCGATTCTGACTTCAATCATTGTGCTCAGTGCGATCGGACAAACCATCAACATCATGACCCTCGGTGGATTGGCACTGGCGGTCGGCATCCTGGTCGACGACGCCACTGTCGAAGTCGAGAACATCAATCGCAACCGGGAGGCAGAACCGACAAAGAATCTGGACGAGGTCGTTCTGGACAGTGCATCGCAAATTGCGACGCCCGCCTTTGTATCCACGCTATCGATCTGCATTGTGTTTGCGCCCATGTTCTTACTCTCCGGCGTGGCGCGCTACCTGTTTGTGCCCCTCGCTGAGGCCGTGGTTTTCGCCATGCTGGCTTCGTACTTTCTCTCCCGGACCATCGTCCCGACCATGGCGAAGTACCTGCTGCGGGGAGAAAGAAAGGAGGCCGGAGGCGCTCCCAGGCGCAATCCGCTGGTTCGTTTTCAACAGCGATTTGAGGAGGCTTTCGAGACGTTTCGTCACAGCTACCGCGGCTTGCTGGAAACGTGCCTCCATCACCGGCTTGTTTTCCTGATTGCGTTCTTCGTGGTTTGTCTCGGTTCCATGGCAGTCCTGATTCCTTGGCTGGGCCAGGACTTTTTCCCCAGCGTGGACAGCGGCACCTTCAAGCTTCACATGCGAGCGCCCACCGGAATGCGCATTGAAGAGACCGCTAACCTTTGCGATCTGGTCGAACGGTCAATTCGACACGAGATTCCGGCTGCGGAGGTTCAAAGCGTCATAGACAACATTGGCCTGCCCTATAGCGGCATCAATCTCTCCTACAGTAATTCGGCCCCGGTAGGCGCATCGGACGCCGACATTCTTGTGACCCTGTCCGCCCAGCACCATCCTACCGATGACTACATTCACCAGCTTCGTCTGGCCCTCCCAAAACAGTTTCCAGGCGTTTCTTTCTCCTTCTTGCCCGCCGACATGGTCGCGCAGATCCTCAACTTTGGATTGCCGGCCCCTATCGATGTTCAGGTCGTGGGAAATAATTTACAGGGAAACCGGCAATATGCAGACGCACTACTCGCGAAGATCAGATATGTCTCCGGAGCTACTGATCTGCGGATTCAGCAGCCCTTCGATCAACCCTATCTGCGCTTGAGGGTTGAACGTACCAAAGCGGAACAACTTGGTTTCACTGCGCATGATATTGCGCAAAACCTCCTAGTGTCGCTAAGTGGCAGCTTCCAAACTTCGCCCTCGTTCTGGCTTGACCCAAACAATCACGTCAGCTATCAAATCGCGACCCAGACGCCTCAGTATCGGACGGACACGTTGCAGGATGTAGAGAACATTCCGATCACGGGAACGAACCCAAACGCTCCTCCATCGATCATGGCCAGTCTGGTGTCTACGCAACGAGGAACGGGAATGGCTGTGGTTTCTGACTACAATGTTGCGCCGGTGATCGACATCTTTGGTTCGGTCGCTGGTCGCGACCTGGGTGGGGTCGCAGGGGACATCAACAAAATCATTGACGCCACACGGCAGCAATTGCCTCGCGGTTCCCGCGTCGTCGTCCGTGGGCAGGTTCAGACGATGCGAGCATCCTACATCGGGCTTTTGAGCGGACTCGTGGGTTCAATCGTGCTGGTCTACCTCTTGATCGTGGTCAACTTTCAGTCCTGGCTCGATCCTTTCATCATGATTTCTGCGCTGCCCGCGGCCCTTGCGGGGATTGCCTGGTTCTTGTTTATCACGCACACGAATCTGAGCGTGCCAGCCCTTATGGGAGCCATCATGTGTATGGGTGTCGCCACCTCAAACAGCATCCTGGTGGTGAGCTTTGCTACGGAAAAATTAACGGAAGGAATGGATTCGGTGGGTGCCGCACTGGAAGCGGGCTTCACACGTTTTCGCCCTGTGCTGATGACCGCTCTTGCCATGATCATCGGAATGGTGCCCATGGCTCTCGGTCTAGGGGACGGCGGTGAACAGAATGCGCCCCTTGGCCGGGCGGTAATCGGTGGACTGATTTTCGCGACAGGGTCGACACTGTTCTTTGTCCCGGCATTATTCAGCGTTCTGCAAGGTTCACGCCGAGATCCAGTCCAGACGGGACAAGGAGACTAAGGTGCCACGCCATGGGAAATTATTTCATGTTGCCACAAGCTGAAGATAGACGACAAATGGGTGAGCAGACGACCCCCTTGAATAATGTGGAAGCGCGGAAGCGTTCGCGCAAAAGCTGGCTTGTCCTCGCGCTTGCCGTGGTAGCGGTTGCCGCTCTCTTGGTCTCGGGAATCTGGTCCCGCGTCAAGGCCGGCGCGACACTACGGGCGGAAACGGCTCAAGCAGCCCTCCCCGCCGTTTCTGTTGTGGCGCCGAAACGAACCGCACCTGCCGACGAAATCATCCTGCCTGGAAACGTGCAACCATTCATCACGTCACCCATTTATTCCCGCACGAATGGCTATCTGAAGAAATGGTATTTCGATATTGGAGCGCACGTTAAGCAGGGGCAATTACTTGCCGTCATCGAAACTCCGGAGGTCGATCAGCAACTCGAGCAAGCTCGCAGCAACCTGCTAACTGCGCAGGCAAATCTCGAGCTCGCTTCGATTACCAAGGCCCGATATCAGGGACTTCTGAAGAGCAACGCCGTATCCCAACAAGACGTCGACAACGCGGTAGGTACCTACAATGCGAATGCGGCAATCGTCGAAGCAGACAAGGCAGCCGTACAGCAGTACTCGGCGCTGGTCTCTTTTGAAAAGGTCTACGCGCCATTCGATGGCGTGATTATCGCGCGCAATACCGATATTGGCGACCTCATCAATTCTGGCAGCAGTAGCAATGTGAAAACCGATCTGTTCCACATCGCTCAACCGGGGAAGTTGCGCGTTTACGTGAACGTCCCCGAGGAATACTCGCGGGGGATCAAAGTCGGTATGACAGCAGATCTCAGTCTCGCTGAATTTCCGGACCGCAAATTTCAGGGGACTCTGGTGCGCACTGCCGAGGACATCAACCTCACGACTCGTACTCTGCTGATCGAAATCGATGTGGAAAATCCCACCGGCACGCTGCTTACGGGTTCCTATGCAGAAGTCCATTTGGCGATCCCGACCCAGGCCTCCACCTTTTTGATTCCGGTCAATACTCTGCTATTCCGCACCGAAGGGTTACGCGTAGGAATTGTGAGAGACGGGAAGGTGGTGCTGACTGCCGTCACTCCCGGGCACGATTTCGGCGACCGGATAGAGATCGTCGCCGGCCTAAAGGCGGACGATCAAGTCATTGTCAACCCGCCCGACTCAATCGTTGCCGGACAGGAAGTCCAAATTGTTCAGGCGACATTGCCCGGAGATACGAAGTGAAGCCACCACGAAGACTGATTTTCAGGAGCTCGCGGGAAATGGCCGGGCGGGTTGTCATAGCGATAGCCGCACTGCAGCTGACTGGATGCGTGGTCGGTCCAAAGTACCATCCGCCAGCGGTGCAGGCTCCTCCGGCCTATAAAGAGGTAGGGGACTGGAAGCCCGCTCAACCGAATGATCAGAATCTTGGCGGTTTATGGTGGGCGATATTCCAAGATCCGCAGTTGGATGCGCTGGAAGTTCAGGTCAATGTTTCGAACCAGAATCTGAAGGCCGCAGAGGCACAGTTCCGACAAGCGCGGGCCGCTCTACGCTATTATCGCGCTGACTATTACCCGACTGTGACCGCCGGGCCATCGGCGACTCGCCAGCGAACCTCGGGGCGCCGGCCGCCCCCGACCTCGATCTTCGATGGAATCACCTACAACGACTTTGTGCTACCGTTCAGCGTGTCGTATCAGGCTGACGTCTGGGGACGCGTACGAAAAAACGTGGAGTCCTATCGAGAGCAAGCACAAGCCAGTGCGGCAGACCTGGCTACAGTCAATTTAAGCATGCATGCGGATCTGGCCCTGGATTACTTTCAGGCTCGCAGTTTGGACGCCGAGGAACAACTGCTGAGCTCTACCGTGACGCAGTACGAGCAGGCCCTGGAGTTGAATGAAAATCGTTTCCAGGGGGGGATTGCTTCGGAAGTGGAAGTCGAGCAGGCAAAGACTCAACTGCAAACCACACGGGCAGTGGCGATCGATGTAGGTGTGCTGCGTTCGCAATACGAACACGCAGTTGCAATTCTCATCGGAAAACCTCCCGCCGAGTTTAGCCTTCCCCCCTTGCCGATGACCGCACCGCCTCCACGCGTTCCTATCTCGGTGCCGTCAGAACTGCTGGAAAGACGCCCCGATATTGCAGCCGCCGAGAGGCTCGTCGCGTCAGCCAACGCCCAGATCGGAGTTGCGAAGTCGGCCTATTACCCGCTGATCAGCTTAGGCGCTGCCGGAGGATTTGAGAGCTCCGCCATCACCACCCTAGTAAATGGGCCCAGCGGCCTATGGTCAGTTGGGCTTTCGGCGGTTGGAACTGTCTTCGATGTGGGCAGACGCCGTGCCCTCAACGATCAGGCGCGTGCGGCTTATGACTACCAGGTCGCTGCCTATCGAGAGAGTGTGCTGATCGGATTCCAGCAGGTGGAAGACAATCTGGCGGCGGTGAGAATTCTGGAGAACGAGGCCAAGGTGCAGGACGAAGCAGTCGTTGCCGCGCAGCGTTCGCTCGATCTTTCCGTCATGCGCTACAAAGGCGGGGTTACAAGTTACCTCGAGGTGATTACCGCGCAAAGTGCCGCCCTCGCGGATGAGGTCACCGCGGTCAATATTTTGGGACGGCGGATGGCGAGCACAGTTTTGCTTATTCAGGCTCTCGGCGGGGGATGGGACCGTACATCCCTGCCAGAGCGACCCGAATGCTGTGGCAAGCTCGCCGGCTCGGCGGACGCGCGCCTGCAGCGGTAGTTACAGGCAGCACTGGTGTAGTAACGATTTGGAGAGCTTCTTGCTTTCCGAATATCGGAAGGCCCAGTACGTAAGGGTAAGAACAATTCATGTCCCTAAACACGGTAGGAGAACCAGTATGGAGATATTGCTGAACCTGACTAAGACGAACAGCGACTGGGTCGTTACCGCGGTGAGGATCGTCCTGGGAGTCGTTCTGTTCGCACACGGTGCACAGAAACTATTGGGTTGGTATGGTGGCCCCGGCTTCGGGAACACTGTGAAGATGTTGACAACGTACGTAAAACTCCCAACGGTACTAGCGGTCACGGTCATCTTTGTTGAGTTTCTTGGAGGCCTCGGATTGATTCTTGGCTTTCTCGGGCGTTTGGCGGGGATCGGAATGTTAGTCATCATGGTGGGTGCCATCGTGACGGTTCATTATCGGTACGGGCTGTTCATGAATTGGACCGGAGAGAAGAAGGGACACGGCGTTGAGTATCACCTTCTAGCAATCGCTTTGGCGCTGGTAGTGATCATCAAGGGCGCCGGAGCGTTTTCACTGGACCGCGCATTCTACGAACATCAAGTCGACATCCGCACCGCAGCCACCCACATTCGGGGGTAACGTGGTAAGTCTCATGCGCCGGGCCAATTCTCCACTGGTTGCGAGAGGATCGCTCGGGATCGCATTTGCGTGAAGTTGGCTGGAATAGTCCTGCGGGGGAAGGGTGCTGAGGTCGTGTGGTTTATTGCTCTCGGCCGGATACAGGACAGTGATCCGTATTGAATTCAATTTTCGAAGATATTGTTGCGACGCCTTAGGGTGATGGCGTCGCTGTTGATTAGGCGAGAAGAGGAGAGCGGGTGCATGCGCAGCATGAGTTTGCCCGATGAGCGTGATCCGGTCGGTGATGAGAAGGCGGACGTAAGGCGTCGCGAAGAAATGCTGGACGAGGCCCTTGAATCGACCTTTCCTGCGAGCGATCCAGTTTCACTGAGTGATGTTGGTTGATCTAGATGTGCAGTGTCGCGGTCTGCGGAAGGCTGGTTTCTTCGAAAAGTATACGACGTGGGCTCCGGAATCCATCAATTCGGGCTGACATGGCATGGCCTTTGGTCATCTTGATCGTCTCAGTTGTTGTATATATAGTTATCCTATATATAGGAAGAGTGAAACGAAATGGCATCGGTCAATGCACAAATCAAGCGGGGCAGCGCGGAACTCGCCGTACTGACTCTGCTCGCCGAACACCCGCTGCACGGATACGAAATCGCCAAGCAGATCGAGGCGCAAACCGGAGGCGTGTTGTGCTTCGACATGGCCTCTCTCTACCCCATGCTCCACCGATTGGAACGAAAGAGCTGGGTCAAAGCGGAATGGCAAGCCTTGCCCAACGGCCGCCGCCGCCGTTGCTACCGGCTCACGGCTTCGGGCAGAAAACAAATCGCGCCGCTACGCGCTCAGTGGCGTGCCTTTTTCCAGGCGCTACAGAGGGTCACGGGGTTTCAAAATGCCTGATTGGAAGCAGATCGTCCACAAACATCTCCGCGTGCTCGGAGCGTGTTCACCGGAATTCACCGAGGAACTGGCCGCCCATCTCGAAGACAGCCACGAAGCACTTCTGCGCGAGGGCTTGCCGGCAGAGTTGGCCTTTCAACAGACCATTGGCCAGATCGAAGGCCGTTATAGGGTCTGGCTTGTAGTGCGATTTCTACTGGAGGAGCTTATGACCGGTTTCATCCGCAAGGTAGCCGTGCCCGGACTGCTGACGTCCGCGGCGGTCGGGTTTTTCTATTGCGCGCTCGCATTGGATCACATTCCGCGCAGAGTCATCTGGCTGGCCGGAGGCCAATTGCCGCTGTCGTGGTGGTGCCTGCTCCCGATCTGCGGCGCGCTCGGAGCGCTTCTCTCGCAGCGCAAAGGGGGATCACGGCCGCAACGCATCGCGGCATCTCTGCTTCCGAGTGCGATCCTGGGCATTTTTGTGGTGTTGATCTTTGCCGTCGGATTTACCATGTCCCGGTCAGTGAATCACTACTGGTGGGGCTCTGCCCTTTTGGAATCGCTGGGAATAGTGCCGCCCGCATTCGTGTTAATGCCGGCGGCTTTTTCGCTGCTGGGCGCTGGAATTGCAGAATTAGCACCAAGAAATCCCATCGCCTAGCTTGAGCCAGTTTCCAGCCCTGGAAAGTGTCACAGGATACCCGTAATACGCGCGGCATCCAGCCAGGATCGCGCGCTTCACGAGGTGCCGCCTGGGCGCCCCCTTGGGCGACCGCAAACGGCTTGCCTTTTGTTTTATGCGATAGACTTTGATCCCACCCGGCTCCGGACAGCAGTAAAAGCAGATTCCACAACCCGTGCAATCCTGACCGGTACAGCTGCGGAACTTAGTTCGGCAAGCCGACGCGGCAGACCAGGTCGGCGTGGGTCGGAACGGAGGGAATCGAAGACGGACCAGTTTCGGGTCGCTCTGTGCGGAGAACTCAACTCTGCAATTGTTGAAAGTGGTATAACGGCGGCTGCACATGGCCGCTTCCGTCAGTTCGAGCGAAGTCTGGACCCCGCAAATTAGCAAAGCCAGATGGAAGGCGCTGGTCGCCTCATGGCTGGGCTGGATGTTCGATGGATACGAAACCTACGGGCTAGTGCTCGTCATGGCTCCTGCTGTGCATCAGCTCCTGCCGCCGGGAGACGCTGCCGAGAGCGTCGGTCTACATGGGCGGCCTGCTGGCAGCCACGATGGTCGGATGGGCGGCAGGTGGAGTCGCAGCGGGTGTGGTTGCCGACTATATCGGTCGCAGACGGACTCTCATGCTCTCCATCCTCTGCTATGCCGTTTTCGCAGGGCTGGCGGCAATCTCGTGGGACTATTGGTCCCTGCTCATCTTTCGTTTTCTTACGGGGCTTGGACTAGGTGCCGAATGGGGACCGGGTGCTGCCATCGTTGCTGAGCTCTGGCCACCGGCGTCGCGAGGGCGCGTTGGTGGTGCACTTCATGCCGCCTACGGTGTGGGATTGCTCTTAGCGTCGGGCATTTGGCTTTTGCTCAACCCGCTCGGGCCATCGTCGTGGCGCTACATGTTCATGATCGGTATCATCCCGGCATTCCTACTACTCTACGTTCGGCGCTGGGTTGATGAACCTGCTCTGTGGGTCGCCTCGAATCGCGATCGGCGAGAGGCACAGCAGCGCCTCGAATCAAGTGGCGGCTCTTCCGAGGACAGGAAGCTAGTGCAGTTTACGTTAACTCGCATCTTGTCGGACCGTGAGATGCGGCGCCGAGTCGGGATTTTGCTCCTGATGTCTGTGACTACTGTCGTGGGCTGGTGGTCTGCGTCCACTTGGATTCCAGAGTATGCCACGCACCTACACACCCATGCAGGAACCCAATTCCAACTATCGTCTTCTACGGTTGGACTCATGTTCAGCGTCGGCTCGATCGCGGGGTTTCTTGCGCTGGGTTTTTTGGCCGATGTCCTCGGTCGCAAGCCGATCATTTGGCTGTACTACCTGGGCGCACTTTTAGTCTCGTTGAGCTACTTTCTTTTGGTCCGCGAGCGTAACGGACTGCTCATCATGGCTGCGGCAAGCGGTTTCTTCACCAGCGGCCAATTCGCCTGGATGACGATTTATTTGCCCGAGCTCTTCCCGACACGCGTCCGAGGCGGCAATGTCGCTGGTTTTCGACAGTTCGCGAAGCATTGCCGGATTAGGTCCGCTTCTGGCAGGTTGGTTGATCTCGTTTTTTGGTGGGATCGGAACCGCGGCGGCGGTGATGTCACTCATCTATATTGTCGGGTTGTTGGTTACTCCGTTTGCCGGGCCGGAGACCAAGGGGAAGCTCTTGCCGACGTGAGGGCTTTCTGCTTCCAAAACCATAAATTCAGTCCGGAGTATACTCCTGCCGTAATGAGGTGAAATTCATAGTCTGAAAGGTCAAATTTTCTGGAGGGGGCATCCGTATGATCGGTACGAAGCCGATGATCTTTCACATAGAAGCGCTGCGTGAATTCAGTACCCGCGTATTCCTTCACTTCAAATGCCCGAAAGAGGACGCCGCGCAGGCCGCCGATGTGCTCGCCTGCGCGGACCTACGGGGCATCGACTCGCATGGTGTAGCTCGGCTGCACAGCTATTTCGAAATGCTCAGTAACGGAGGAATCAATCCAACACCCCAAATCGAAATAGTTCATTCGACTTTCAGCACGGCGACGGTTGATGGCGACAACGGTCTGGGCTTGGTTGTCGGGCCGAAAGCGAACCGCATCGCCATGGACATGGCGGAGAAATCCGGCTCTGGTTGGGTCAGCGTACGCAACACCAACCACTTCGGCATCGCTGGCTATTACGTTATCAAAGCTCTGGAGCGCGATCTCATTGGCTGGGCGATGACGAATTCAACCAAGCTGGTTGCACCCTTATGGGGAGCGGAGCGCATGCTTGGCACCAACCCCATTGCCATCGGTTTCCCCGGAAAACAAGAGCCGCCGATCGTGATCGACATGGCGACCAGTGCCGCCACCTATGGAAGAATCGAAATGGCCCGCAGAAGCGGAAATCCGATCCCTTCCGGCTGGGCCATCGACAGCGAGGGTGTCTTCACGACGAAGCCCGAGGACATGGCAGAGGGTGGGGCACTCCTGCCCCTCGGTTCTGACCGTGAACACGGCGGACATAAGGGCTACTGCTTGGCCATTATGGTCGATATGCTGAGTTGCGTTCTTAGCGGCGCGAACTGGGGGCCGTTTGCCCCGCCCTTTTCTCTTCGTGAGGGAATCCCCATCCCTATCCGCAGTGTCGGCAAAGGCATCGGCCATTTCTTTGGCGCAATGCGGATCGACGGCTTCATCGGCCTTGACGCCTTCAAGACACAGGTGGATGAGTATATTCGTGTGTTCCGTGCCACCAAGCCAGCGCCGGGCACCACCGGGCCTCTGATTCCGGGCGATCCTGAGCGGCAATCCGAACAAGCACGGCGGGACAAAGGTGTGCCGCTGATCCCGGCTGTAGTTGAGGAACTGCGCGACATTTCCATGAAAACAGGTATAGCGTTTGACTGACTGGAGAGAAACCTGCACCACAGATCACCACAGTATCAACCGATCCACGGTAAGAAAGAGAACTTCTTAAGCGGAATCGAAACAGCCTCTTTACAAGCGTCATACAGTAGTCACAAGTAAGATCACAGGCAGGAATCGCGGGTTAGTCCAACTCCACGCCGCTTGCGGATATGCAGTCGAGCCAGTTGGGTTCTCTCTGTGCGGAGAACTCAACTCTGCAGTCGTTGAACGTGGTATAACGGCGACTGCCCAAGGCCGCCGCCATCAATCGCGCTGTCGGCGACAGTCGTCGGGGGCAATCATGATGACAAGTTCAGCAGGCGTTGCAACTGCGATTGAGGCTAGAACAATCCGCAAGGTGAGGATGCGGATCATCCCATTCGTCTTCGCCCTCTTCGTGGTTGCCGTACTGGACCGAAATAACATCGGGTTCGCAGCGCTGACGATGAACAAGGAGCTGGCTATCAGCAGCCAGCAATATGGATTCCTCGCGGGAATTTTCTTCTTTGGCTATTTCATTTTTGAGATACCCAGTAACCTGCTGCTGCACCGCATCGGAGCGCGTATCTGGATTGCGCGGATACTGGTTACCTGGGGTATCGTCACGATGCTTTCCGGTTTCGCGCGAACTGTGCACCAGTTGTATGCGGTGCGGTTTCTGCTCGGGCTGGCTGAGGCCGGGTATTTTCCCGGAATCCTTCTCTATCTGACGTACTGGTTTCGCCAACGGCAATTGGCTCAGACGGTTGCGTTATTTTTGACCGCGAATCCTGTAGCCAACATAATCGGCGCTCCATTCTCAGGCCTGATTCTGGATCACGTTCATTGGTTTGGACTCAGCAGTTGGAGATGGTTGCTGATTCTGGAAGGCGTCCCAGCTATTCTGGGCGGGGTTCTGACTTATTTCCTGCTTCCCGGCCGACCCGCACAAGCAAAGTTTCTGACAGCGGAGGAAAAAGACTGGATCACGGCTGAGTTGTCTCGCGAAGAGCAGGAGAAGCTGGCAACTTGTCGAATGACTGCGGGGCGGGCACTGCTGCACGGGAAGGTTTGGTACCTGACTGCCATCTACTTTACGGCACTGCTCGGCACTTACTCGATGATTTTCTGGATGCCTCAGTTGCTGAAAACCTTCTCCAGCCAATACTCGAATACTTCTGTGGGTTTGCTCGTGATGATTCCGTATCTTTTCGGACTGCCGGTGATGATCCTCGTCGGACGAAGCTCGGATCGAAGGCTGGAGCGGCGATACCACGCCGCCATTCCCTTAATGATTGGCGCTGCTTCGTTAATACTGCTGGGCACCACCATGTCTGGGTCGGTTTTCCTTTCGATCACACTCTGGTGTCTGGTTGCGTCGGGCGTTTTCAGCTTGTGGGGTCCTTTCTGGGCGCTGCCCAATGAGTTCTTGACAGGATTTTCAGCGGCGGCGGGGATTGCATTAATTAACTGCTTCGGAAATCTTGGCGGCTTTGTCGGTCCTTATGCGATCGGTGCGATCGGCAAGAAGACAGGAAACCTTCAGAGCGGCCTTGTCTTCGTAGGTATTTCATTGTTCACCTCGGCAATGCTGATTCTTGGGTTGCGGAAAAGAAGCACTCCGGAGACGGGCGCACTCGCGATGGCGCAGTCTAGTCCGGCGCTGATGGAGGAAAAACATGGCATCCGATAATTGGGCGGTTTCCTGTTCTGCAGCATTCCTGCTTTTCATCGCGTGTGCCGCGACAATATCCGCTGCTCCAATGGCGACCGCTGATGCTGGCAACGCGCGAATCACCGTTCTCTATGATGCGTTCGGTAAAGCATCCACCATGCAGAACGACTGGGGCTATGCTGCGTTCGTCGAATACGGCGAAAAACGGATCCTGTTCGACACTGGCAACAACCCTGACATTTTTGCGCAGAACGCGAAAGCCAAAGGCGTCGACTTGACGAAGTTGGACTTCGTTGTGATGTCGCACCGGCACGGCGATCACATGGGAGGACTGACCTACCTATTGAAGGTGAACCCCACAGTGAAGATTTACGCGCCTAAAGAGGGGTTCGGGGTTTACGGTGCCGACTTACCGGGCAGTTTTTATCGCAAGGACGCCTCTCTCCCTCAAGAACAGCGCTACTACAACGGCACGCCTCCAGAAGTCATGCGATTTGGATCGGCTTGGCCCGGAGCTAACTTTCAACTGGTGGACAAGAATATCGAGATTGCTCCCGATATCCATCTGATCGCACTAGTGTCCGACAAGCCGGGTACGCTCGAGTTGCGTGAGCTCTCTCTCGTCATCAACACTTCCGAGGGACTGGTCATCGTGGTCGGTTGTTCGCATCCCGGCATTGACAAGATTGTTGAATCTGCAGCAGCGATCAATCCGCGCATTCACTTCATCGCTGGCGGCTTTCATCTCGTGGTAGCGCCCGATCCTGACATCGAGAGGACTGTCACCGCACTGCATGACCGGTTCAGAGTGGAATACGTTGCCCCCGGGCACTGTACCGGAGAGCCAGCGTTCACGGCGCTTAAGAAGGCTTTCGGCGACCACTACATTTATTCTGGGTTGGGCACAACACTAACGGCAACACAGGTAGGAAATCGCAGGTAAGGGCGATTTTGACGCAAGTTAACAACTGCTGCGCCGCAAATCAAAGGTCGACGCTTGGCGGCGCTTGACACAATTTCGTACACGCCATAAGGTGCTCAAACGGAGCCACCATGAAAAAACGCGGCATCCTTGTTGCCCTTGCAGGAACCATCGTTCTGGCCTCAACCGCGTTGCTCTTCGGCGGAAAGACAGCGACGCCCCCGGCGGATGAAACCCTCTGGCCGACCAAAGGCTGGGCAACCGCCAGCCCGGGCAGTGTCGGACTGGATGAGCAGGTTCTCCTCAGGCTGGACAAGGATATGGCCTCGGGGAAATATTCGCAGATGATGGACAGCTTTGCGGTTTTCCGCTGTGGCAAGAAGGTTTTTGAACGCACCTACCCGCACGACTACACAAAGATCTATGGCAAGGAAGCCGGGGAACGAGGGCCGCTCAACGCTCGCCTTACCGGGCGGTACAACTATTTCGATCCGGAGTGGCACCCTTATTATCACGGCTCGGATCTGCATACCATGCAATCGGTCAGCAAGACGGTCACTTCGATCATCATTGGCGCGGCCATGCGACGTGGCGACTTCAAAGCCGGCCTGGATACGCCAGTCTTGAAATACTTTGACACATCCAAAGTGAAAAATGTGGACGACCGCAAGCGCCGCATGACCTTGCGCGACGTGCTGACCATGACCGCGGGCCTGGACTGGCATGAGGAAGATGTGCCGTACGACGACCCGCGCAGCGATTCCAGCTTGATGGAAGCCACTGATGACTGGGTGCAGTACGTGATCGACAAGCCCATGGCCGCTGAACCCGGCAAGGTCTGGAACTACAGCAGCGGCGTTACGGAACTGCTCGCCCATATCTTTCAGAAAGAAACCGGTCAGGACATCGACGACTACGGCCAGAAGAATCTGTTCGCACCGCTGGGGATCAGGCACCAATGGAAGCGAACGTATCTGGGAATCGTGGACACCGAAGGCGGCTTGTATCTGAACGGCAGCGACCTGGCGAAGATTGGTTACTTGTATCTGCACGATGGCATGTGGGATGGCCAGCGGATCGTCTCCAGTGAATGGGTGAAAGAGTCTGTGACGCCCTATTTCCAAACCAACGAGCCGCTGTTCAAATATGGCTTCAAGTGGTGGTTGTCCAAACTGCCGGATTCCACAGAGTACGTGTGGATGGCTGAAGGGTTTGGCGGGCAGACCTTGCAGGTGTTCCCAAAGGAGGGTCTGATTGTGACCTTTACGGCCTGGGACATTCTCCCCAACTCGACCGGCAAGGAGCCTGTCTCGTCCGACTTTCTACCCGCCGTGAAAGCCAAAACTTGCACAGGCGGCGCCCACAAATAGAAATTTGGCGGGGCTAAAGAATGGTAGGCCCGAATGGACTCGAACCATCGACCTCTTCCGTGTCAAGGAAGCGCTCTAACCAGACTGAGCTACGGGCCTATATCGACTGGGGCGACAGGCAGCGCTAGCCAACTGAGCTACGCGCTTACATGCTGAGTTAATTGTACCGGGCTCATCCGCTCCCGGCAATCGAGGGGAAGACTGGGTAGTGGGTCAGTTTGAATATCCACAGTCTCGCATCGGCGCTGAATTCATGTCATCATAGGGCATGGTCGGAAAAGGGAAACGTCCACGCGACACGAACCAACTCGCCAAGTGGATAGTAGATCAGTCCACGGGGCAATTGCCAGACCCCGATGCTGGCAAAAATCCAGCCGCCGTGACCTTAGGTCGCCTCGGTGGCCTTAAAGGTGGCAGGGCGCGTGCGTCAAAACTATCTCCTAGAAAACGAAAGGAAATAGCGCGAAAGGCCGCAAAATCTCGCTGGCACCATGAAACCTAACCACTACCATCCATATCTAACCTGATTACGCGCGTAATATGTTCGTCTGGGATATTGACGGGTAGGGTACACTGTATGGCCAAAGATAAACTTCCTCCGAAGAAAGGTCCTCACGGTATGCGAACAGCTTCCAACCGAGTGACGCGCGAGGAAATCGAGGATGGTGAATTGGACGCGACGATTAAAGGTTTTGCGGAAAAGGCTCATCGAATCATCCAAAAAGCTCGCAGCAAAATGACCCCGCAGGAGCGGGAGCGTGCCGACCGAAACGCGAACGCTATTTTGGACGACGCCAGCGCCGCCGCAAAAGAAGCTCAGCGCCGAGCTTAAAGTCTGCTAGTAACTCTTCCCTTTCTTCCGCCGAAATGTGCGGCTGGTACTCATCCAACAATTTCCCGTAGCCCGGTACGTTGTTTGTCATTAGCAAATCGTGGTAACGCCCCACGATGTCGGGCTGCATCTTGGGTATATCGCGACGAGTGTACGGGGATTTGATCGTCATGAGCTGCTGCTTTCCGATTCACTTTCATCGCTCGCGTTACTAGGTTCAGACTGCACTTTTGCCCGCCGATTACCGTACCACGCCTGAAGGCCCCACTGCCGCTTGATCTTTACAAAGTCCGGATGTCGGCCAAGGGTACTGCGCACAACTTCGCGGAAGTTGTCTGATTTCGTCTGAAATCCACCCTCCAATAGCGCATCGCAAAGTTCAGGATGGGACTTGGTTTCCCTGCTACCTCCCCATGACAGATACTTCCTCGCGGCGTCGGGAATTTTCATGCCGTAAAAGGCATCGTGGGGAATCTCTACGGTCGTGATAGAGACATGTGGCATAGCCCCAACAGCACTAATAGCGCCCATCGGGACGCCAAGCTCTTTCAACTCTTTCAATGCCTCAATGATCCCGTTTAGCCGGTTGCGCTTCGCCTCCAGGTCAGCAATCACTGCATCGTAGTGGTTAGAATCCTTCTTCATGATTGGTTCTCCTAAGCCCGAGTTTGTGATATAACGACAGAAAGAGTGTTGGGGCGGCCTTTCGACCGCCCTTCGCCCTTACGAGGGGCCAGACCTTAATATCATTCTGTGCCTCCGTTTCTGATACTAGCGGGGCTGGTCATTCTTCGCGGGATCGCCAGCTTCGCTGTAATTCCAGCCCAGTATAAACCATAAATCAGTATCCAAGAGCAGGAAAATTACATCATACCAAACTGACCTATTCGCTTACGGCAAGAAATCCTAACGGAGCAGAGGAATGTTTTGCTGGCACAATTCGGTGATACTGGTGATTGCGACTGGTCAATAATAGCTAGCTAAGTTAATTGTTGTCTTATACATGAATAACGCAACTCGATTCGACTGAGCGTATCACCGGATTGTGCCTGTCAAACATTCCTCTGCTCCGTTAGGATTTCACTTGACATCTCTTGTGCGCTCAAGCATAATGGTCAATATGAATCGCCTTGATACTGCAACTCGCGCTCGCGTTATCAGTTGCTTGATTGAAGGCAACTCGATTCGGGCGACCGTAAGGATGACGGGGGCCGCTAAGAACACCGTAACAAAGCTACTCGTAGATATTGGCGGGAAGTGCCGCGAGTTCCATGACAAGCATGTTCGCCATGTGTCGGCCCGCCGTGTGCAATGCGATGAAATCTGGAGCTTTGTTGGTGCGAAGGCGAAGAACGTACCGGAGGAGAAGAAAGGTTCTGGAATGGGTGACGCGTGGACTTGGGTCGCCGTGGATGCGGATTCCAAGTTGGTTGTGTCTTATCTTTGTGGCGGAAGAGATGCGGAGTGGGCTTGCCAGTTTATGGAGGACTTGGCATCGCGTTTGACCATGCGAGTCCAGATCACTAGCGATGGCCACAGGGCTTATGCTGAGGCTGTCGAAGGTGCATTCGGGATGGACGTGGATTACGCGATGCTGATAAAGCTCTATGGCGCACCGTCTGAGAAGTACGACACGCGGTACAGCCCTTCGGGATTGATCGGGACACGCATGGCAGTCCTAAGCGGGAACCCTGACCCGAAACACATCTCCACTAGTTTTATTGAGAGGCAGAATCTGACGATGCGAATGAGTATGCGCCGCTTCACACGCCTGACAAACGGATTCAGCAAGAAGATTGAAAATCACCGCCACTCAGTGGCCTTGCATTATATGCACTATAATTTTTGCCGAGTGCATTCGTCACTGCGCGTTACCCCGGCGATGGAGGCTGGCCTATCGAATCATGTCTGGACCCTGACCGAGCTTCTTTCGCGGCTGGATTCAAACTGACCCACTACCGAAGACTGGGCTCCCACTCCGGTTGCAAAGTGGCGGGGACCCGGCGACAATCGGTAGGGTGAAGAATGTGAGTCAGAGCGACGTTCTTGCGCGCACCAGCGGTAATCCGTTTCGTCCCGGCATCATGGTTCTGGTTACGTTGAGCAATCCCAGGGAGAAGTTCTGGGGGGCCATCCTTTCGCTCACCGCTGAAGGGTTGACTTTGTGCGGCGTCGAACTGGCTTCGTTCGACGATTTTGTCTCCCTGGTCAAAGATGGCGAGCCGTTTTCTCCCGGCGTAGTCTTCTTCCCTATGCACCGGTTGGAGCGAATGGAGCTCGATCTGCCCGACGGCAGTATCCCATCGCTGTCTCAGCGCTTCACCAGCAAGACGGGTCTCGATGCCGCCACCGCGCTCGCTACTCACCGTGCGGCACCCCCAAGCCTCGAGGAGCAGACGTGAAGCTCTCGCAACTGCTGACTGCTCCGAACCAACTCACCCTGCTGCGGATGATGTTCCTGCCCTTCATCGTGATCAAACTGGTCGAAGGCCACTATTCATGGGCATTGATTCTTTTCGTACTGGCTGGACTCAGCGACGGGCTCGACGGTGTGCTCGCCCGTACTCTCCACCAGCAAACCGTCATGGGACAGTATCTTGATCCGATCGCTGACAAGCTCCTGCTCAGCACCATGTTTCTGGTGCTCTCGATCCTGCACAAGATTCCGTGGAAATTTACGGTCGTGGTTTTCAGTCGCGACATTTCCATTCTGGCGGCCAGCGCCGTGCTCTATGCCATCGCCGGACTTCGCGACTTCCGCCCCAGCATCTTTGGCAAGGCAAATACATTCGCCCAGGTAGCCGCCATCTTTTTCGTGCTGCTGCTTGAAATCAACCACGCCCGTTGGATCAGCATTGCGCGTCTTACGTTTCTGCGCGCGACCTTCATCTTTACCATTATCTCGGCCATGCACTATGTGCTCGTCGTGGGACAGCGTCTTCGGGCGGGCCCTCAGCCCGCTGCGGAGGCCTCCGCGGCTGGCAGCAAGATTTGACCCTCATTCTTTCATCCCCCTAGAATGAATGATTCTTTCTGTTTCGGCTCTCACTATGGCATTGCGCCTCTACAACACGCTTTCGGGCACGGTAGAAGAATTCCGACCTATTCAAAATGGCGAAGTCCGCATGTATTCTTGCGGGCCTACGGTTTACGACTACGGCCACATCGGCAACTTCCGGACGTTCATTGCGGTGGACATTCTGCGGCGCTTTCTGCGGCAGAGCGGATACAAGATACGCCATGTGATGAACATCACTGATGTCGACGACAAGATCATTCGCAATTCTGCGAAGGCCGGTGTAAGCGTGAAGCAATACACGGCAAAGTACGAGAAAGCCTTTCTCGAAGATGCCTCGACGTTAAACATCGAGCAGCCGACTCTGGCGCGCGCTACCGATCACATCCCCGAGATGGCGCAGTTCATCGCTGAACTGCAGAAGAAAGGCTTCGCCTACCGTACCGAGGACGGGTCCTACTACTTCAGGATCGCGAAGTTTCCCGCCTACGGAAAACTTTCCAAGAAAGATTTTGCCGGGATGGAAGACGGAGCGCGCGTCGATGTGGACGAATACGAGAAAGACAGCGCGCGCGATTTCGCTCTGTGGAAGGCACCCAAGCCCGGCGAGACTTCGTGGGAGACGTCCATCGGTCCCGGGCGGCCGGGCTGGCACATTGAGTGCTCGGTCATGGCCATGGAGGAATTGGGCGACACCTTCGATCTGCACGCGGGCGGTGAGGACCTGATCTTTCCCCACCACGAAAATGAAATCGCACAGTCCGAGGCGCTCAGCGGAAAGCCGTTCGCCCACTTCTGGTTTCACGTACGGTTTCTCCTGGTCGAAGGTGAAAAGATGTCCAAGAGCCTGGGCAACTTCTTCACCCTGCGCGACCTCGTGCTCAAAGGGCATAAGCCATCGTCGATCCGTTTTCTGCTGGCCTCGGTTCCTTACCGCAATCAGCTTAACTTCACCTTCGACGGACTGAAGCAGGCAGCCGTGTCAGTGGAGCGGCTGCGAAACTTTCAACTGCGTTTGACCACCGGCCCGTTTTCTGCGGGCGCGACCCCAGCCATGGCCGATCTGGCAGGCGAGACCGCTGAGCGAATGCGTGCGGGCATGGACGACGACCTCAACACCGCACAGGCGCAGGCGGCGATCTTCGACATGGTGCGCAAGGCCAACGCCGCGATCGATGCCGGACAATTCAAGAAAGAAGATGTTCCAGCGCTGCTCGCCGTCCTGCAAAGCTTTGACGAACTGTTCGCCGTTCTGAAAGATGACGATGCCCCGAAGATTCGAAGCATCGTCGAGTGGGCGAGGACCGAAGGACGCGAGAATGAACTTGGCAAGGAACTGCTCGAAACCGCCGGTGCGCAACTCTCTGACGCCGAAATTGAAAAGAAGGTCGCACAGATGGAAGCTGCGCGCCGGTCGCGTAATTTTAAAGCTTCGGACGCGATCCGCACCGAACTTGGCGGAGCCGGCATCATTGTGGAAACCACGAAAGACGGCGCCCGCTGGAAAAGAAAGTAACGCCTCTACCTGCTCATATAGCAGGCAGGTAGAGGCATTGGCACGTAGTCCCGGACGCCTCGTCCGCCACTACGTGTTTTCAGGTTTGTTATCTGACCGCGCAACCTGCTGCGCTGAAGTCGAACGTTGAGTCGCTCGTTGGTCCGCACACCTGCTGATTCCACTGCTTCTTCAAGTCGCTCGCTTTGGGAATGGCGGTTTGCGGGTGAGCCACCCTTTGCGCCGCGGGGCGCACCGCGGTCTGGGGAATTAGAGCAGCGAAGCTGGCCACGGTGGTCAGGATCAGATTGACCGCCGCCGCGATTCGCGCCGACAGAACTGGATCACCGATGTGCGCCGCCTGTAAAAGCGCAGGCAGATTCTGGTTGATGTCCGTGATCACGCTCTGGATTTTCTGCAGCGCGCTCGCGCTCGGGTTCGCTTTGTACTCGTTGTAAAAGGTTTCCAGCAGGTTTAGATCCTTGCTGGCCTGCTCCGAAATGTTCTGAATGGCAGTGGCATCGGCAGAGCTGATCTGTTTGCCCGTCTGTAGCGTAGCTACGATCGTACCGATATTCAGGGCCATCTGGGTCAGCACCGGCAAATCGGCGAGAGCGATGCTGATCCATTGCGCGCTGCAACCGGTTGCCAGAAGAGAAATCGACAAAACAATCGCGAGAACCATTTTGGATTTCGAGATTGCGCCTAGGATTGGGTTTGAGCTTGACTTCATAGTGAAACTTCTCCTTAAGTTTTGGTTGGTGTTGGTTTCGACCCCAGACTTTTGCCGGTTCGCGGGCTACAATCGAATGCAGCCGGCAACCGGCAACGAACAACAGAAATGAAATCTCTCGACGAATATCTTGCTGAGGCGGAACAGGCGCACGGGCACCTCTGCGCCGGACAAGTCCTCGGCGTCCGCCTGGCCATGCTCGGCCTGGCGAAGCTCGGCCTCGACGACCCTCGCGGCAAGGATCGAAAACGCCTGGTGACTTTTGTGGAGATTGACCGTTGCGCAACTGATGCGGTCGCTGTAGTTACGGGCTGCCGTCTCGGCAAGCGCGCCCTCAAGTTTCGCGACTGGGGCAAAATGGCCGCGACCTTCGTCGACGTGAACACAGGCAAAGCCGTGCGCATCGCCGCGAAGGAATCATCGAAGGCTCTCGCCCGCCAGATGCATCCCGAACTCAAAAATAAAAATAGCCAGCAGATGCTGGCTTATCGTGAAATGCCCGAAGAAGACCTATTCACCACCCAATGGGTGAAAGTAGACCTGCCCCCGGAAGAATTCCCCGGATACAAGGGCGATCGAATTGTGTGCGAAGTCTGCGGCGAAGGTATTAACTTCCGCCGTGAAGTGCGCCGCGAGGGAAAGCTGCTCTGCCGAGCCTGCGCCGGCGAAAGATATTACCAGCCGTTATAAGCGGCAGGGACGGTAGGAAATACCGTGACAGTGCTATTCACTTTTCTTTTCGTTGCTGTATGATGTGTCCGCTATGCCAATCGAAGGCGGTCCGTATCTGTCATCCGCATTGCTGTGCGAGAAATCGTTGCAGGAAACAGACGGCGTAATCAGCCTCATCCGCATTGTGGATCGCTGGACTGTCAGCGGTCCAACCGAGGATATGCCGCAAACCGCGATTCAGGCAACAATGGTGCTGATGTTTAAGTCTGGTTTTCACAGGGGAGCGGGACGATTAACAATCACTCCAATTACTCCTCGGGACGTAAGATTGCCAGCGATGGAAATACCCGTACACTTCGAGGGCGATGAAGATCGGGGAGTCAACGTAGTAATACCGATGGCATTTCCTGTTCAAGAACCTGGGGTCTATTGGTTTGCGATAGCCCTTGATGGACAGAATGTTAGTCACATCGCACTACGCGTGATATATCACCGAGTTGCCCCGATGTTGATGCCACCCAACCCTTCCAGTCCCGACCGCCAATAGTGCTTGAGCCGGTCGCAGTGCTGACTGCCGAAGCTTCGCTGGCTGCGGGACGTTTGACGACAATCCCTGCGTCCGCCATTTGAGTGATAGGGTTCCAGTTTTCTGGTTTGGCAGTTGTCTTGCTCCACCATTCCGGCCCGGTACTAAACCATGCATCGCGCAACTCTCCGATTGAAGCATTCACGTCATGGAGCCCAAACTCTGTTCCGCAAGACGGACAAATTCTGTAGTCCTTTGGTGGTGCCTCCATCTCATAACCGCATACGGGGCAAGACTTTTCAGTTTTCATTTCTTAGACTCCAAGTTGAAATACACAAGATTGTTAGCACACCCATGACAACGACCAGCTCGCTTGGCGGCGGCTCGCAACGCACCCGCCAACGAGGAACACGGCACGGGTTTGAAGTATGTCAGAATCACGTTCGCCCGATCAAGAATCCCGAATGCTTCATCGGCAGAATCATACCGTAGCTTCATCCCGCAGGCACGTATGCATTCGTGTACTGTCTCTGCTTTACTTCCGCCAAGAAAGGCATCGGCCATTCGTTCATAGTCACTAGCACTTGATGCTCCAAAGTCACTTCCGTGTTCTTGAAAGTGCTCGTTTAGCTGCGCAATGCTCTCGAATCCGTTTGTTGTCAGCGCCATCCAACGCGGGATGATATCACAGGGTGAATGGCGGTATCGTCAAACGAATACTCCAAATTCACGACCATGGTACGCTAAGTTGTTACACGTTCCCATTCTGAAACAACGATTAGGGTCGAAACCGCGAGGCAGGAAGCGAAAGTACCTCCCTAGAGTAACCATGATTAGTCAAAGCTGATAACTCCAAGCTAGGCCGCCTGCTCGTAGGTATTTGCCACTCGCAATATTGTGGCCTCATCAAAGTGCTTACCTAGAATCTGCAGCCCGATCGGCAAGTTCTCTTTGGTGGCGCCGCAGGGTACGGAAATTCCAGGAATCCCCGCCAAGTCCGCAGTAACCGTAAAGACATCGGCGAGATACATCGCCAGCGGATCATCAACCTTCTCCCCCAACTTGAATGCGACTGTAGGACTCGTCGGCGTCACAATCGCATCTACCTTTTTGAACGCTTCCTCGAAGTCGCGAACCAGCAGCGTGCGCACTTTTTGCGCTTTGAGATAATAGGCCTCGTAGTAGCCAGCGCTCAACGCGTATGTGCCCAACATGATGCGGCGTTTCACTTCCGCGCCAAATCCGTGCTCGCGGCTTCGCCGGTACATTTCCGAAAGCGTGTTCGCGTCGCGGTCCCGGTAGCCGTAGCGAACGCCATCGAAGCGGGCAAGATTCGAGGACGCCTCCGCTGTTGCCACGATGTAGTAAGTGGGAATCGCATATTCCGTATGCGGCAGCGAGACCGGAACGATCTCGCAGCCTGATTTCGCCAGCTTCTGAATCGCCGCTTCCACCGATTTGCGAACTTCGGAGTCCAACCCTTCTCCGAAATACTCTTTTGCCACGCCCAGTTTCAGCCCGCGCCCCGGCTTCTCCATCTCCGCTACGTAGTCGGGAACGGGCACATCTGCCGAAGTCGAATCCATCGGATCGCGACCTGCGATAGTCCGCAGCACAGTGGCCGCATCCTTCACGGTTTTCGTCAGTGGCCCGATGCGATCGAGCGACGAGGCAAACGCAATCAGTCCGTAGCGCGACACGCGTCCGTACGTCGGCATCAATCCCACAACGCCGCAGAACGATGCCGGTTGGCGAATCGAGCCGCCAGTGTCCGAGCCCAGCGTCGCCACCGCCATATCCGCCGCCACCGCCGCGGCTGATCCTCCTGACGAACCTCCGGGCACGCGGCTCAGATCGCGCGGGTTGTGAACCGGACGCCACGCCGAGTTTTCGTTCGACGACCCCATCGCAAATTCGTCGCAATTCAATTTTCCCAGTACTACCGCGCCCGCAGCTTCCATGCGAGCCACCGCGGTGCAATCGTATGGCGGAATATAGTCGCTCAGAATCTTCGACCCCGCCGTGGTGCGCACGCCGCGCGTCACCATCACGTCCTTGATGGCGACCGGAACCCCGCCCAGTGGCGGGAGTTCCTCGCCTTTCGCAGCCAGCAAATCCATCCGCTCTGCCTGCTGCAACGCGCGATCCCTCGAGAGCGTGAGGTACGCCCCAATCTGCGGATCGTCTGTCTCGATCCTGGAGTAGAATGCCTCTGCCAGCGATGTGGCTGTGGTCTCGCGTGTTTGCACGGCAGAGCGCGCGGCGTCGATTGTAAGCGTTTTCAAGTCCACAAATGTATAGCGCCGGATCTATCTCTCGATCACCTTCGGCACTTTGAAGAAAGTTCCGTCGGAGTCGGGAGCGTTTCCGAGCGCCACATCATGAGGCAGCGATTTTCGCAGGCCCTCGACGATGTCCTCGCGGTAGGCAAATCGCGCGCTCCCACTTTTTGACGGATCAACCCCGTGCCGTTCCGACACTTGTGCCATCGGCGGCACGCCGTTCGTGTCCAGATGATTCAGCCGATCGACGTACTCGAGAATCGAATTTAGGTCGCGCAGCAAGCGGCCGCGCTCATCTGTCGTCAACTCCAGATGTGCCAGGTCCGCGACGTTGGCGACGTCTTTTTCAGTGACTTTCATCTGGGTGGACCGAGCGACCCGAGGCCGGAAGGAATCAAAGTTTATTGCTTCTTATATTTAGAATAGCAGTTTCGATAGGGTAAGTACGCCATACTTTTCAACAATATATTTCCATTGTTTACAGTAACTTAAGCAAATTTCGACTTCCGAGGGGGCTTGACAAGATTTCGCCAAAAAGTGCATTTTGCACCGTTTATGGTGCAAGTGCCGATTGCGTGTCGAAACCTGAAAACTTCGCCTTTTCCAGCCTATTCTGGCTTCGGATACTCCCGCCGCACAAACCCGATAGCTTCCTCCAGATTGCGCAGACGTCCTTCCAGCTGCCCATCTTCCACGGCTGAAAGGATTTTCCTAAACTGCGGCCCGGGTGTGTAGCCGGCTGCGATCAAGTCGTCTCCCGTAACCAGCGGCGCCGGCTGCATGGCCGCTGGAGGCATGGAAGCCATCTTCTCGCGCGTGAAATTGTAAGAAGTGAGATTGCCATGACTGGCTTCACAATCCATTCGGTGCAGTTTCAGATGTTCGTCGAAGTGTGGCATTCGCACAAATTTCTTGAATGTGGATTCATTCATCTGCTGCACGTGTGCGAAGCGCATGTGCTTGTCGACCAGCGCGAGAATCTGGGAGGCGTTATCATTGGAGAACCGCAGCTCGTGGCAGATGCGTTCTGCAATTTTGACGCCCACGTCCACGTGCCCATCAAAGCGGATGCGGTCGGGCGCCACTCGAAACGTAGCGGGCTTGCCGACATCGTGCAACAGCGCGCCCCAAGCCAGCGTGACCGGGCAGGGCTGCGGCAATCGGTCAAGTAACAGCAGCGTGTGCACAAACACATCGCCTTCGGGATGAAACTGCGGCGGCTGCTCAACTCCTTTCATCGCCTCGATCTCTGGCAGAACCTGATGCAGCAATCCAGTTTCGTCGAGCAGAAGAAAGGCCTGGCGCGCATGGCCCTGGGTGAGCATCCGGGTTACCTCATCGCGAACCCGCTCCCTCGACACCTGACTAATCTGCGATGCCAGCTTTTGAATTGCGCGAAACGTACCAGGCTCAATAGCGTAGCCGAAGCGCGCCGCGAAGCGCACTGCGCGCAGCATGCGGAGCTTGTCCTCGACGAAGCGTCGCTCCGGGTCGCCAATGGTTCGAATGATTCCAGCTTTGAGATCATCGCGTCCGCCCACAAAATCCAGAACCTGATTCGTAACCGGATCAAGCAGCAGTCCGTTGATGGTAAAGTCGCGCCGCTCTACGTCCTTCTGCGGATCTTTGCTGAAGCGAACCTGGTCGGGATGGCGGCCGTCGCTGTATCCGATGTCGCTGCGAAACGTGGCAACCTCGACTGCGTTTGCCTTGGGCGAGACGTAACCAGGTACGTCTGTAGAGATGTTGCTGGCACCCCCCCCTTCCGCCGATGGTACCAGCACGACCCCGAACTGCGCGCCGACCGCGTAAGTCTCGGGGAAAATGCGCATGACCTCCTCGGGCGTAGCGTCGGTCGCCACATCGTAATCGGCGGGGTCGCGGGCGAGCACTAGATCGCGCACGCATCCACCAACGAGGTAGGCTTTGTGGTCTCGCTCCCGCAAGGTTCGGACAATCGAGATGGCAAAATCCTTGAGCATGGCGGCCGTGAGAACTCTAGCAGATAATATATGGCTTATGCCCGACGCCTACATCCTCGGCATCGAGAGCTCGTGCGACGAGACTGCGGCGGCGGTGGTGCGCTCGGGTGAGCAAGTCGTTTCTAATGTCGTGTTCTCCCAGATCGTCACCCACCAGCCTTACGGGGGAGTCGTCCCCGAGCTGGCCTCGCGAGAACATTTGCGCGCGATTGTGCCGGTCGTGCGCAAGGCGCTGGCCGACGCCGGGAAGACCTATCAATCCGTCGACGCGGTGGCCGTCACCCAGGGGCCCGGGCTTGCCGGCGCGCTCCTGGTCGGCATCAGCTACGCCAAGGCGCTGGCCTTCGCTCTCGATAAGCCGCTGATCGCGGTGAACCATCTTGAAGGCCACATTCACGCTGTTCTGCTGGAGGAGCGTCAGAAGGGAAATCTGGATCTGCGTTTTCCCGTGCTGGCGCTGGTGGTCTCCGGCGGCCACACGCATCTTTATTTGGCCGAGCGGCAGGACAATAGCTGGTCGTACCAGAACATCGGCCACACCCGCGATGACGCTGCCGGAGAAGCCTTCGACAAAGTGGCGAAACTGCTGGGCCTCGGATACCCCGGTGGACCCATTGTTGACCGGCTCTTCGCCCACGGCAACCCCGACGCCGTAAAGTTTCCTCCGTCGCAGCTGAAGAACCGCGATCGCAACGAGCGAGGCATGGCATCGCCCGAGGGTGGCCCACGCTTTGATTTCTCGTATAGCGGGATCAAAACGGCGGTTCTGCGCTACGTCGAAACTCACAACATGCAGAACGCGATCGCCGAGCGGCGCAAAGCAATCTCGGCCATCCCGCAACCCAGGTTCGAAGACTATTTGTCTGGTTGCGACCGCCAGACGCTCGATCTGGTGGCTTCGTTCCAGCGAGCCATGGTGCAGGACCTGGCCAGAAAGACTCTGGCTGCAGCGCGGGCTTACAACGTCGAGACTCTGTTCGTCACCGGGGGCGTAGCCGCGAATCAGGAACTGCGCCGGCAGTTCGAGGCAGACGCGGCCAGAGAAGGCCTGCCTGTATATTTTCCGTCGCGACCCTTGTCAACCGACAACGCGGCCATGATTGCCGCCGCGGCCTATCCCAGGTTTCTGAAACACAATTTCGCGGCCATGGATTTCTCCGCGGAAGCGGGGATGAGGTTGAAGTAGGACTGCACTCAGCGGCCGGCATTCAGTATCAACCGCCCGCTCCAACCGCGCCCCCGCCGGTTGTATAATCGTTGTACGCGGTGGGAGTAGCTCAACTGGCAGAGCACCGGACTGTGGCTCCGGACGTTGCGGGTTCGATTCCCGTCTCCCACCCCAGAGGTAAAACACTTACACCAGCTGCGATCCATCCTGCGATCCATTCAGTGTGGTAGTGGGCATGCGACTTGTGGCCCATGATGACATCCAAGGCAAACTGGAAATCTGAAACACGGCCGGCCTTTATAAGTCCTGTGCTCGTCGGCGCTCGCAACTTCCATTGGCGTCCAGCCAATCGAGTAGATAGCGAACGCTAGCCCGAGCCAGGGCAATCGAGCAGTCTGCAGCTCCGTAGTAAAGATTGATAGTGTCGCCATCAGGGTCCATCGTATATCCGCAGGGGAACACTACATCATCGACGTCGCCGTGACGCTCGTACTCAGCTTCCGGCCCAAAGATCCACGAATCCCCTCGCAATAAACACTTGGCTGGATTCTCAAGTTCGAACAGGGCCAAGCCCAGTCGATACAGACA
>Ga0210410_10000769_pt1 | contig 32802 bp, 27 predicted proteins | sample IncBWC4MmetaG_FD_161058 | JGI IMG/M metagenome (GOLD analysis project Ga0210410, IMG submission 161058) | Forest soil microbial communities from Barre Woods Harvard Forest LTER site, Petersham, Massachusetts, United States - Inc-BW-C-4-M | ecosystem: Environmental > Terrestrial > Soil >...
GTCAGTTCTTTGGGTAAAACAAAGCTTGGAGGAATAGAGAAATGAGCGAAGCAGCACGACAGGCAGCGAAAGAAACCACTTCGGGGAAGCCGAAGACCTTTACGACCGGCGCATTTGCGGCCGAGGGCCCGACTTCGGGATTGGCGCCGTTCAGCATTCCGCGGCGCGAGCCTCGGCCAGAGGATGTGCAGATCGAGATCCTCTTCTGCGGGGTGTGCCATTCGGATTTGCACCAGGCGCGCAACGAGTGGAAAGAGGTGATGCCGACGGTATATCCCGTCGTGCCGGGGCATGAAATCGTGGGCCGCGTGACGAAGGTCGGCAGCGCGGTGACGAAGTTCAAGGCGGGCGACATCGCGGCGGTCGGATGCATGGTGGACTCCTGCCGGGTGTGCGCGAATTGCAAGGCAGGAGAGGAGCAGTATTGCGAAAACTCCATGACGCTGACCTACAACGGCGAAGACAAGATTCTCGGCGGCGTCACCTACGGCGGATATTCGAGCAGCATTGTGGTGGATGAAAACTATGTGCTGAGCGTGCCTAAGGGTTTGGACCAGGCGGGGGTGGCGCCGCTGCTCTGCGCGGGCATCACCACGTATTCGCCGCTGCGCCACTGGAATGTGGGCAAGGGACAAAAGGTGGGCGTCGTGGGTCTGGGCGGGCTGGGGCACATGGGCGTGAAGTTCGCGCATGCGTTCGGCGCGCACGTTGTGCTCTTCACCACGTCGGCAAACAAGACCGCTGACGCGAAACGTTTGGGCGCCGATGAGGTGGTGATTTCGAAGAACAACGAAGAAATGCAGAAGCATGCCGGAAGCTTCAATTTCATTCTGGACACTGTTTCCGCGGACCACGATTTGAACGCGTACCTGCAATTGTTGAAGCTCGACGGCACGCTGATGCTGGTGGGCGCACCGGAAAAGCCAGCGGCGGTCAGTGCATTTAACCTCATTATGAAGAGGCGGAGGCTGGCGGGTTCGGCCATCGGCGGAATCCGCGAAACGCAGGAGATGCTGGATTTCTGTGGGAAGCACGGGATTACCTCAGACATCGAATTGATTCCGATCCAGAAGATCAATGATGCGTACGAGCGGCTGCTGAAGAGCGACGTGAAGTACCGGTTTGTGATCGACATGGCGTCGCTGAAGTAACGGCGCGGGCTACCCTTAGCCTTCGGGGCCTGCCGCACTCCAAAATTACTTGCCGATGACGAAGAAGGCGCCGGAGTTGAAACGGTGGGGATTGCTGGCGTCCCAAAAAATGCTCCAGGTGGATAGCGGCACTTTGCCCGGGACGCCGCGGGTGTAAAAGATTTGCAGTCCGTCGCGGGACCATTCGGCAGAGCGCTGGTAGGAATCGGCGGGGCCAAGAATGGTGCGGCGCTTCGAGAGAACTTCGTAGAGAAAAAACGTGGAGTTGAGGCCGACGGAATCCGTGGGCGCGCCTGCGGGCGTCTTCTGGTAGTAGGCAGAGACTAGCAGCAGGTCGGCGTTCGCGGGATTCGGACGAAGCGTGTCGCTGCTCATCACCTGGAAGGAATCACCGTAGATTTCCTTGAGCGCGACGGTTTGCGGCGGCTTGTCCTCGCTTAGCCAGTACGCGTTTTCTAGGTCGCTCGCGAAGATCGTCATCGGTGAAATCCACCCGTAGAGAGCGTCAACGGACTGCGGAGAAAACTGCGCCGCGGTTTCCGGGGCGCTGACGGGAAGCGTCCAAACCTGCCAAATTTTGCCGTCGTACTTTAAGAAAGCGACGCGGGAATCGTCGGGCGACCAGAAGGCGCTGCGAACGTCGGCAGTAGCCAGATCGCGTAAGCGGTCGGTGTCCCAATCGTAAAGAACGATGGTGCGCTCAGGGCCAGTCTTTGAGTCGGAGCGGGTGAAGAGGAGCTTCTTGCCGTCGTGAGAGACGGCGGGTTCGGAGCCTTCTGGAGCGACGGTTCGTCGGACGGCGCTGCGGCTGAAAATCACTTTGCCGGTGGCGTCGAGATAGGCGACAGATGTCGGCAATTGGAAATTGGTGATGGGATCGAGGACGGACTTCTTGTCTTTGTCCTTATCTTTGTCCTTGTCCCTATCTTTACTCTTATCCTTGTCTTTCTCGTCCGCGTTGTCGTCGGGATCCAACTGGTTCTTTTTGCGAAATTCAGGGAATTTTTCAGGAGCACTCTGCCCGCAGCCATTGAGAGTGCCGATTTGCGCGTGTTGAACCTCAACTTTGAAGGTGTACTTGATGTCGGCCTTGCCGTCCGAGCAGGATTCGCGGGAGAGTTCGACGGCCACATCGGCGCCAGTCACGGCGTCTTTGGCGTGGTAGACCCAGGAGACGCCGGGCTCGTCGGGAACGATTTCGTCGGGATCGAGAACGAGGGGCGGATAGCCGGCGCGGTCGAGCCTCTCCGGGCCTTTCATGCCCAGGCGTAAAGACCAGAAAGGCTCATTCCCGTGGGCGACGATGAGGATGGGATAGTGCCGCGAGACCGGTGAGGGAATGGGAGCGTTGGCGGGGGAAGCGGTCTTTACCGGCGCGTTCGGAGTCGGCTTTTGCGGGGAAGCTTGCGCCGGCGTCTGCCCGGAAGAGGAGTTCGCGATGACCAATGCGCTCGACAGAAATAGAATGCGAGTGAAACTCGATGCGCGCATGCGGCGGGCTCCCAAGAAAATACTGTATCAAGAGGCGCCACGGGCAGGTGAGGAGATTGGGGATGCCGTATTCTCAAAGCAAAGAGCGAGGCAATGGAAGGTGCAGGAGGGCCGGGCGAGGAAAATTCTTGACATGGCGAATAAAAAGCGAAACAATGGGTGGGCATCGAGGTGAGCCATGTCCCCAGTTCTTCCCCATACGACGCCGCGTTTCAGGATGCGGCGCCGCCCCGTTCGACGCCCCGCAACACAACTCCTTCCTTTTTGCCCTGCTGAACCAGACCCAGAGGCCGGTGCCCTTGCCCAGGGCGAAGCCGGCTGGGGCAAGGCAAGTCTGGAAAGCCCAACGGCGGATTGCCCCCCGCCGGAATTTCCGACTTCCCCTGCGCCACTGGTGGGCATTGCTCGCCTCGCCGCCGAAGCCCCGGCGGCGGACACGAAGCGGAAGTCACTGGAGAAGCCGGAGTATTTCCTTCTGCCGGTGAAATCGATTTTGAATAAATGCGATTCGGCGCGGGTGCCGTTCGACTGGACGATCAATCCATACCGCGGGTGCGAGTTTGCCTGCAAATACTGCTATGCGCGATACACGCACGAGTACATGGAGATTGACGGCGGAGAATTTGAGCGCAAGATTTTTGTGAAGCAGGATGCAGCGGCGCTGCTGAGGCACGATGTGGACCGGAAGTATTCGCACGCGTCGATGGCTTCGGGATACACGAAAGCGGAGCACATCGCGATCGGGACGGCGACGGATCCTTACCAGCCGGCGGAGCGGGAGTATGGCGTGACGCGGGCGTGCCTGGAGGAGTTGGCGAAGCGGGAAGGTCTGAGCGTTTCGATCATCACCAAGTCGAACCAGATTGTGCGCGACATTGAACTGTTGAAAGTGATTGCGGCAAAGTCGGCGCTGACCGTGAATATTACGGTGACGACGCTGAAGCCGCGGTTGGCGCGCTTGCTGGAGCCGCGAGCGCCGCGGCCGGATTTGCGGCTTGCGGCAGTGAAAGAATTGCGCGAAGCGGGATTGCATGTGGGCGTTTCGGCTTCGCCGCTGCTGCCGGGAATTACGGACGCGGACGGAGAACTGGAAGGTGTGGCCGCGGCAGCGAAGGAGGCGGGCGCCGAGTGGTTTTGGTCGGGTGTGCTTTTCCTCATGCCGGCTTCGGCAAAACAGTTTCTGCCGTTCATCGAGGAGAAATTCCCGCGCCTGGCGAAACAGTATCGTGATTGGTACACGAAAAACGGCTACGCGCCGGAAGCGTATCGCAAGAAAGCATCCGAGCGGGTTGCGCGCATTTGCCAGAAGTTTGGATTTCTAACGCGACCGTGGGAAGGTGACCGGCCAAGCGCTCCACAGGCCCAGCTATCGCTCGGCTGGGATGCCAACGCGGGCAGTGAGGAAGTGCAACGGATGCGCTCCTGCTCGGCGGGCATCGAAAGGGTATCGGTCTTTGCGGGGAAAATACCGGAGTAAGAAATCAATGGAAAGGATCGGCGAACTTCACATCGCCTGCGTAGGAAGGAAGCAGTTTTAGCTCTTGAGTCTCAGTACGATATTCGGGCCGCGCTGGTTTTAGATCAAAAGCAATGTTGTTGCCTGTTTTCGAGTCACGAAGCCTGAAGCTCAGGCTCGCGTCTTCTTGATAGGAAGAGGCCGTTTTGTCGGCGCTGAAGTCAGGGATGTCTACCAGAAAATGCCCGTCCGCATCCGGAGCCGCGGTGACCAGCTGAAAGTCCGGCACCATTCCATCCTTAATTCCGAAAAAAGTATTGGCCCAGAAGGCCATATAATGCACGCTCAGTTGCGCGTTAGCGTTAAGCATCAGCTCTCCTGGAACCTCACCTGAGATTCTTGTCCTGGGTAGCCGGTCGCAGACAAACTGCTCGGCGGAATTGGTCAGTTGAGAAAGATCCAACTCGAAGGTCTGAAATCCGCAGCCTGCGGCATAGACGAGAATTCTAAGCTCGTTTGCGGGTTTGCCCTGTGTCGAGGCTTCGATTTCGTAAGCTGTTAGGTTCGGCTTGGGCTCAATGAGCCCGCCATATCCCCCAAAGGAACCACTCATGAAGTAGCGGATTTGAACGGTTTCGGACGGCACGTTTGCGGGTAGCGAAATAGAAACAGCGGGTAGGCTGGCGGGACTCTGCATTCGAGGTGTCGGGCCAGAATGCCCTGAGATTAGTATTATAAGGGCGGCCAAAAGAGGACGAGTCATCGAACGCCTCCATTACAGACAAAAAACTTAGAGCAACAAGGATTAGAACAGATATAAACGCGGCGAGAAAGACGCGTCAGGGAACCGTGAAGCGGAATTCGTCGTGATCGAGTTCCTGGGTGTCGGGAAACCAGCCGCGGAGAATCCGCCTGACGGGGCGGCAGGGTTGCTAGCCGGTGATTCTAAAGTAGGTTGAGTAGGGTTCGTCGGCGATGGTAAAGAATGACCGCAAGGTCATTAGACCGCTGCTTGTTTCGGCCTGCCACTTGTCGGGTGCTGTCTTTCTTGCGGCGAGCAATTGGCTGCGTGTCACTGCGTGGTTGATTCCGTCTATACCGAACAGAACGAGCGGCCCGGACAGCAGTGCGACGGTATTGGGATGCCTTTTGTCAATGGATTCAAGGCGCGCCTTCATCGGCAAGTCGAGTTCGACGCGGTCGTTGTTTTTCCACACTCGCGAGACGGAAGCAAAATTCCCCGGCACGACTGGCACTGTGGTCCGCTTGCCATTCACGAGTAACGTGGGGCCATCGGCCCAGGCGGGAACGCGAAAGTGCAGCGTGAAATTCTTCGATTGAGTGGTGTGAACGTTGAACTGCAGCGACGATTCGAGGGGATAAGCCGAAGTTTGCTGCATCGAGAAGCGCGCACCATCCTGGATCCAGTGCAAAGTGGAAGGAATGTAGAGATTTACGTACACGCCGCGTGGATCGCGGAAATAGGTATTGATGCGGTAGTCTGCGGCGACTTGGGGCATGGTGCCGGAACAGCAGGGCCAGTGAGTCGGCTTGTAATACTTTTTCCCGTCGAAGTTGTAATCAGCGTAATAGAAAGTGCTGCCATCCGGCAGGAGAGGTTTGGCGCCAAGAATGGTGTTGTACATGACGCGTTCCATGCTGTCGCCGTAGCGCGAATCGCGCGTTACGCGCAGCAGGTAGCGAGTAAGTTTGAAATGCGCGTAAGAGCCGCAAGGAGTCTCAAAGCTGTGGTGGGTGTTTTCGAGGCTGGCGGCCAGGTCATCGCTGTCCGGCCCACAAAGGGTTTCGTCGGGTCCCCAGCCTCCAGTGGCAAAGCTCTGGGCGAGGATCATTTCAAAACCGTTTTTCGCCGCGCGCAGGAGTTTTCTGTCGTCGGCGGCCAGATAAGCCTGCATCGCCGAGCAGAGGGAATTGACGTGGCTATACGCGTGTCGCCCGGCAAGATTGTTCCGCCCCTCGGAGAGCGGCGCGTAATAGGTGTCGTCGAGGAATTGGATGGCGAGCTGTTTATAGCGCGGACCGGCTCCGCGCTGGGACGCAAGGAAAAGATTTTCGGAAATCGTGTAGGACTCGTCCCAGGTGTAGGACTCGTCGGTGCCTGGCCGCCAGCTACGGCCGTGTTCGATCGCCGTCTTGGGCAAGTGCGGAAGGGCAACATCCGTCGTGTGATCCAGAATGGCGAGCGCGTCGGGATCGCCCACGAGCTGGTGCGAATCCAGAAGGCCGAGCAAGAATTTGTCATAGCAATACGCAGGGAAGCGGCTTTTCTCGTAGAAATCGCCGGAGATGGTCTCGGCGTAAAGGCGGTTCAAGCGAATTACCTTTTCGCGGACGGAGGGGTCGGGCCGGATCGCGTAGGCTCGGGCCAGAGCGGAGATCCATTGGCCAAACGGGCAGCCGGGGGCAAAACCTATGTCACCTTTGCGGTAGTCGAAATCGGGATCGTAGCGATACCAGCCGCCAAGATCGTCGCCTGGCGCCTGTTGTCCGGCCATCTGGCGAAGGGGTTTCAACATGCTGTCTTCGCTGAGATTCATCAGCACGGAGTGGGTGTTCTTCAGTTGGTTTTCATGGAGCTCGCTTGCCAGCGTTACATCGGCGTAGCCAAATTCCTCCAGGGGACGGTCGGCGGAAAAATCCGCGAGCGAATGAAAGCCTGGCAGTCGATACGAGGAGGCCCATGCCAAAGCAAGGGATCCGGACTGCAAAAATGATCGGCGCGATGGAGGTCGCATCGTGGGCGGGGTCCTTTCGACGAATTACGGAACAATGATACGCGATTGTTCGCGCTTGAGTTCGTGGGCGCCGGGGAATTGCCCGCGGAGGAATTCGAGGAAGCGGCGGGAGCGCGGGCGGCCATTGGTGCGGAGCAAGCCCATGCGGTAGAGGAAGACGAGGAGTTGGAAGATTTCGGAGTCTTTTGGGCGGCCTTGGGGAGTTTGCGCGGGGGACTGTTTGGTTTCATTGAGGAAGGCGGAAAGGGCGTCGTAGAGTCCGCGCTGGACGGCAGCAACGGGAGGCTGCTCGTAGACGATGCCGGAAGCGAGCGTCTTGTAGGATTCGGCGAGCGATTGCAGCGCGGCCAGGACATCGGGGTCGGTGGCGGCGGGTTGAGCGGCGCAAAATTTAGCGATCGTGAAGGCCATGGCGGAAAGAAGTTGCGGGTGGACGCGTACAAGATCAGGAGCGATGCGAATATCGAGAAGCAGCGTGTCCGGGGGAAGTTGGCGCGGGTGCTCGTCTTCGTAGCGGTGCGCGGCGAGGAGGTATGCGCAGTCGGGCGGGCAGTCGAGAGTGACCTCGCGCTCGGTGCCGCAGCAGACGGGGCAGATGGTTTCGGCCTTTGCCGGGCAGAATCGACCGGGTTTGCGTTTCTGACAGATCGGACAGGACAAGTAGATCCCCTGGAACGTGGAAAGATTCAAAGACAAAGGCGCCCGCCCCCCGAAAGCGGCCCCTACAAAAGCACGTACTTGGCACGACAGAATATCACGCCATGATGACTTTGTTTTGGAAGCGGCGGGCGGCGATGACAAGAAGTATGGTGCCGAACAGGAATAGGGCTAAGGCGTCACTCCAGAGATCGACCCAACCGGCGCCACGGAGAATGATGCCGCGGGTGATGTCGATGAAAAAGGTGGCGGGCACGAAGTAGCTGAGGATGAAAAAGAATTTGGGCATCGTTTCGCGCGGGAAGATATAGCCGGAGAAAAAGACGCTGGGGAGGATGGTGAGAAAGGCGAGCTGCATGGCTTCGGCTTGAGAATTGGCTTTGCTGGAGATGAGGATGCCGAGCGAGAGTGACACGAAAATGTACGGCAGGGAAAGCAGGGCGAGCAGCAGCACGCTGCCGTGAATGGGCACGCTGAACACGAAGCGCATGAAGGTGAGAATCATGCAGAGTTCGAAGAAGCCGATCATCAGATAGGGAAGCAACTTGCCCAAAAGCAGGCCCATGGGGCGCACCGGGGTGACGAAGAGCTGTTCGAGGGTGCCGCGCTCTTTTTCGCGAACGATGGAAAACGCGGTTAAAAATGTAGTGACGTTTAGCAGAAGAATGGCGGTGAGGCCGGGAAGGAAGAAATTTGGAGAGCGCGAATCGGGATTGAACAGCAACTTGGGACGCATGTCCACGGCAAAAGCCGTATTGCCGCTGCTGGCGAGAACGCGGCGAAGGGATTCGTCAAGGCCGATGGAGGTGGTGACGTTTATGGCCTGGCCGGCGACGGAAGAATCGGAGCCGTCGATGAGGACCAGCACCTGGGCACTCATCTGGTGGAGGAGTTTGTCCGAATAATCCACGGGGATCTTGATGCCGACGCGGCATTTGCCGGAGACGATGGCCTCGTTGAGGTCGCGGTCGGTGTTTACGTATCGGACCAGATTAAATGTATCGGAATTTCGCAATCGGTCGAGCAGTTCGCGGCTTTCGCGGCGGCCGTCGGCGTTGTAAACGGCGGTGTTGATCTGGCGGATGTTGGTGTCAATCCCAAATCCCAGCAAAAACATCTGCAGCAGCGGAATAATTAAAGAGAAAAAGAGCGTGCCGAAGTCGCGGCGCACGTGCAGTGCTTCCTTGTAAAAGACAGCGCTGAAACCGCGGAAGGGGTTAACCACGGGCGGCCTCGATTTCGGACTGGTGCTTATAAGTGAGTTCGACGAAGACGTCTTCGAGAGAAGGAGCGAGCGGGCGGATTTCCGCGACGACTATGCCCTGCTTTAGCAATTGTTCGCGGAGATGTTCGAGGTCGAGGTCGTCGTTGATGAGCGCGTGGATGGATTGGCCGAAGATAGTGGCGCTGCGAATGCCCGGAATGGTGCGGGCAATGCGCAAGGCGCGGGTGACTTCCGGAGTGGTGATTTCCACACGATAGGTGCCGGGAGGCTGCACGTCGGGCAGTTCACGCAGGGAATCGGGCGTGCCGTCGGCGATGAGCTTGCCGTAATAGATGTAGGCGACGTGGCTGCAGCGTTCGGCTTCGTCCATGTAATGCGTGGTGACAAAAAACGTGATGCCGTGGGCGGAGAGTTCGAAGAGCAGATCCCACAACTGGCGTCGCGCGACAGGATCGATGCCCGCCGTCGGCTCGTCGAGAAAAATCAATTTTGGTTCGTGCAGCATGGCACAGCCGAGGGCGAGGCGCTGTTTCCAGCCGCCGGAAAGCTGCGCCGAGAGGCGATTCAGGTACGGGCCGAGGCCGTTGAGCTGAACGATTTCATCCATGCGCCTGCGGAGACGGTCGCTGGCGAGGCCGTAAATGCGGCCGTAGAAGGTAAGATTTTCGGTGACAGTCAGGTCCGAATAAAGGCTGAAATTCTGCGACATGTAGCCAATGTTTTCGCGGACAGTTTCCGGATCCTTGCCCACATCGATGCCCAAGACCGAGGCTTCGCCACCGGAGAGCGGCAGCAAGCCTGTGAGCATTTTGATGACGGTGGTTTTTCCGCTGCCGTTCGGGCCGAGGAAACCGAAGATTTCGCCTTTTTTCACGCGGAAGCTGACGTCGTTCACGGCGGTGAAGCTGCCGAACCGGCGAACCAGATTTTTCGCGGCGATGGCTGGTTGCTCGCGATCGGTCACGATTCAGCTCCCGGACGCCAGCGTAACGTCGGCGGCCATGCCCGCGCGGACGCGACGCGACGTGTCGTCGATACGTACCTTCACGCCAAATACCTGGTGGACTCGCTCTTCCACGGTCTGCACATTGCGCGGCAGGAATTCAGCCTGCTGGTTGATCTGCTCGACGACGCCGTCGAAAACCTGATTGGGAAAAGAGTCCACGCGAATCGCGGCTTTCTGACCGAGATGCACGCGTCCGATCTGCGTTTCGGGAATGTAGATGCGGACGTAAATCTGATCGCGTTCGAGAAGCGTTGCGATGGGAGTGTTGGGAGCGATCAGATCGCCGGGGCGGACGTCGAGCACTTCAATAGAAGCAGCGGAGGGCGAGAGGACCTGGCGCTCGCGAAAGCGAGCCTCGTCGTAAGCAAGTGAAGCTTTGGCAGCGGAGATGTCTTCCACGCGATTGCCATTTTCGAGTTTCTCGAGCGTGGCCTTTGTCTGGAGAAAGCGGGCTTCGGCGGCGGCGATTTCTTCGGAACGGTAGCCGCGATGGAGCTGATCGAGCTTGTGCTGGTAATTCGCCACTTGGGCCTTGGCCATTTTCCAGTTGGCATCGGCGGTGTCGCGCTGCTGTTTGGAAACGAGATCCTTTTCAGCCAGCGCGTCGTAGCGTTCGGCGTCGAGCCGCGCGCGAGCTTCATCGGCGTTGGCGCGATCGAGATCGGCTTCAGCCGCGTCAATATCTTCCTGGCGGTAACCGTTTTTTCGCTGGTCAAATTCGGCTTTGGCTTGGGCGGCGGCGGCGCGGGCTTCAGCAATTTCCTCGGGACGATAGCCACGCTGGGCTTTTTCCGCGGCGGCGCGGGATTGCGCAAGCGATGCGGCAAGTTCCTTCTCATCAAAAGTGATCAAAACTTGGCCGGTTTCGACTGGGTCGCCTTCGCGAACGAGGATTTTATCAATGCGCCCGCCGATTTTTGAGCCGACGCGAATGTTGCGGGCTTCCACGGTGCCGGAACCGTGGAGAGAACTGTCATGGTCGAGCATGCCGGAGGAATACACCGCCAGCCCGATGAGAGCGGCGACGACGAGAACGGGAATGAGAATTTTGCGATTCATGGTCTCCATCTCCAACGTGAGCTAGGGGACCGCCGAATCCGGAGACCGAGATCCGCGCGGTGCAAGTCCCGACCAGAGCACTTCGAAGGCATCCTCCATGCGGGAGAGCAACGTACCGTCGCCATGGAGGGTCCAGATGAGCAGGGTTCCGAAAATGGTTTGGCGAAAAACGTGCGCGATCACTTCCGGCGGCAGATCGTTGCGGATTTCTCCGCGGCTCTGGCCGATGCGGATCATTTCGGTGTGAATGGCGATGACGCGGTTCTGCAGATTCAGCACGGATTCGCGAACCGGCGAGTCCGTGAGAAAGGACTGCAGAAGAATGCGAATGATGGCAGGGTTGCGAATGGGCTCCTGGGTCATGCGCGCGCCAAGGGAGCGCATGAATACGGGGACAGGCACATTGGCGGAGCGCATTTCTTCGAAGGCTGCCTTCAGCTTCGCGAGTTGCATTTCGCCAAAGGCGAGCAGGGTGTGTTCCTTGCTGGGGAAGTAATTGAAGAACGTGCCTTTGCCGAGATCGGCGGCGTTGGTGATGTCTTCGACAGTGGTTTCGGCGAAGCCCTTGCGGGCGAAAAGATCGAGGGCGGCGCGGAAGAGACGCTCGCGGCGTTCGACCGATTGGCGCTCACGACGATTGAGGGTAAGGCTTGTGGAGATTCGAGGCATAAACTGACCTTAAGGCATAAATGACTGTAGGTCACATTGGTGCGAAATGCAAGAAAAAAGGCTTCGCGATCCATTTCGCGAAGCCTTCAGCTAAAGCCTTGGATGTGTTTACGTTAGCAGGCTAAATCTCCTTGCCCGACGCAAGGTTCTTTGGCGATTTCTTGTTCAAGTAGGAGATGAACTTCTGCGCGGACGCCGGAACAGGCACGGCTCCTTTAAAGACGACGTCCTGCGGAGAGATGCTTTTCTTGTAGACCCGTTCATTCGCCTTGTTGTCTGGGCGCACGGTGGAACCGGCAAGCGAGATTCCGGCGAAGAGTCCGCGGGCGCGCGAGTAAGACAAGATTTCCGCGCGCATGGTTACGTCTGTGGAGGCTTCGGCGTTGCGGCCTTTCGGGCCGGCGGCGGCGGAAGCGTCCGCGCCGAGTTTTACCTTGGAGCTGAGAACCGAGTTTGCGCCGCGACCGTTCATGATCAGCAGGACGAAGTCGGTGGCCTGGCCGCCGATCTGCAAGCCGAAACTGCCACCCTCAAGAGCCATCATCGTGGGGGCGCTCCATGGGCCGTTGAAATGCTCGCCGCTGCGGCAGATCATCGCGCCTCGGCCGTAGCTGGCGCCGAAGACAAAGGCAGCTTTAACAACCGAGGGGTAGACGATGATGCAGTAGGATTTGTCGATCAGGTCCTGCGGGATGTCGTCGGGAATATCCATGATCTCCTGAATCACCACTCCGCAATTCTCGAGGCGCGCGTTTTCTTTGTGGTCGTCGGCAACCAGGGGCGGGCAGAGAAACGAGACTGCCAGCAAGAACGGAACGATCTTTTTCATTCGGATCCACCTTTTCAGAATATTGTTTCCAATCAGTGCTTGAGCCCCAATTGATAAAACCATACGGGCGGCGGAAGTTGCGGAGCGTGGCTGGATGTTGAGATGCGCCCTGCTCTTGCTCCCAGCGATCGTGCGGGAGGAAGCGCCCACTGACTTTCGACTATACTTTCAGTCCATGGGGATTGCCAAGAGCGGAATTGCGTGGAGCCTTGTGCGCAGGGGCGTGCGAGGGACGTTTTGCGCGCTCGTCGGGCTCTCGTTGCTGTCATTCGCGCGGGCGCAGGAGAAGGGTTCGCAAGAAAAATTGAGCTTCGCCACGGCGCGATTTGCCGGGCGCGTTGAGAGTTTGCTGGGCGCTGCGCCTGTGGATAAGGGTGAGTGGGGCTTGCTCGTCGTGGATTCAGAGAGCGGCCGGACGCTGTATGAGAAGAACGCGAACGATTATTTTTTGCCCGCATCGAATATGAAGTTGCTGACGACGGCGCTGGCCTTGGACACACTGGGGCCAGAGTACCGGTTCCGTACGACGGTGGAAACGACAGGCACGCTGACGCCTGACGGAAAGTTGTCCGGAAACTTGATCCTGGTGGGGCGCGGCGATCCCAATTTGTCGAACCGCAAGTTTCCCTATGAGACCAAAGAAGAGTTTGACGGGCCGCCGGAAAAGGCGCTTGCGGAACTTGCGGACGTGATTGCCGCCCGCGGCGTGAAGGAGATTGCGGGTGACGTGGTGGGCGACGACAGTTATTTCCCGCGGGAACGCTACCCGGACGGCTGGGAAATCGACGACATGGTTTGGGAATACGGCGCGGCGATTTCCGCGATTGTGGTGGACGACAACACGGTGACGATGACGTTGACGCCGGGGGAAAAGGCGGGTGGTGCAGTGACGTTGGTGGTTGAACCGCCGACGCGGGAATTTGTGGTGAAAAACGAAGTGATCACCATCGGCACGAAGGAGAAACCGGATTTGCGGCTGACACGCGAACCGGGCGGGGACACGGTGGCGGTGAGCGGGGTGCTGCCGGCTGGAAGCGCTCCGCGCAAGCTGGTACTGGCGATTCAGGAGCCGGCGCTGCACGCGGCAAATTTGCTGGCGCAATTATTGAAGGACCGGGGAACTAAAGTTGATGGGAGTGTGCGCGCGGTGCACGAACCGGATCCGGGCGAGGCGACGCGGATGGTGCTGGCAGAGCATCTTTCGATTCCATTGAAGGATTCGGTCAAGCTGGTGAACAAGATCAGCCAGAACCTGCACACGGAAGTGCTCCTGCGGGCCGCCGCGCGGCAGCAAGAGCGCTGGGCCACTCCGGAGGATTTGCAGAAATTTCCCGCGGCATTTTACGCGAAGGCGGGGATTCCGGAAGGCGACGTGATCCAGACAGACGGGTCGGGATTGTCGCGGCACGACCTGGTGACACCGCGGGCGTTTGTGGCGCTGCTCGAGTTTGCGCAGAAGCAGGCGTGGTTCCCGGCGTTTCTGGCGTCACTGCCGGTGGCGGGTGGGGACGGCACGCTGAACGAACGGATGAAAGAGCCGCCACTGGCGGGGAAGATTCACGCGAAGACTGGATCGGTGACGCATGTGCGTACGCTTTCCGGATACGCCGAGACGCCGGGTGGGCGAAAATTGATTTTTTCTTTCCTGAGCAACAATCAGGGCGCGAAGAATCATGAGGTGCACGCGGCAATCGACGGAGTATGCCTGGCGATGGTGGAAGAGTTTGATGAAAAGAAAGAAGGAACGAAGCAAGGAAGCAATGAAGCAATGCAGTAAAGAAAAGACAGGAGGAAAGTGCGCACGATGAGTGTGGAGAAGATTGTTACGGTGTTTGGGAGTTCGCGGCCGAAGGCGGGGGATGCGGAGTATGAAGAGGCGCGCGAACTGGGAAAATTGTTGGCGCGGCGCGAGTTTGCCGTGTGCAGCGGCGGATTTGGCGGAGTGATGGAAGGCGTTTCGCGCGGGGCCAAAGAAGGCGGCGGGAAAACCTATGGAGTGACGGCGGAATTCTTCAAGCGTAAGGCGAACGCCTGGGTGGACACGGAAGTGCGGCTGGAGACGTGGGATGAGCGGTTGTTTGAGCTGATCCGTTTGGCGGATGGATTTGCGGTGTGCAAGGGCGGAACGGGAACGCTGGTGGAGCTTGCCGTAGTGTGGGAGATGCTGAACAAATCGGTGATCGCGGAGAAGCCGATCGTGGTGGTGGGCGATTTCTGGCAGCCGATTCTGGACCGGGTGCGCGAGGTGGAGCAGGGGCCGCGGCCTTCGACGGAGGACCGAGTTTGGGGTGAGGCGAACGGGAATCTGGTGTATAGCGCGCCGAACGCGGAAGAGGCGGCGGAATACCTGGCGAAGAAGTTGAAATCTGGAAAATAGAAAAATGAAAATGAGGGCGTAACAAGAATGTCGCGGTCGGCGCAAGATGTTTTGGAGTTCGACAAGCTGCGGGAGTTGCTGCGGCTGCGGACGACGTGTGCGCCGGGGAAACGCGTGATTGATGCCCTGGAAGTAAGCACGAACCGCGCGGCGCTGGAGAGCGCATTCGCGCTGATTCGCGAGGCGCGCGAGTGGTTGCGCTTGGGGCGCGAACTGGGATTTGGCGCATTGGCGGATCCTGAGCCTTGGATGGCGCGGCTGGAAGCGCCGGGAACGGTGATGGAGGCGACGGAATTTCTGGATGCGGGATCGCTGCTCGAGACTTCCGGCTGGCTGAAGCAGCAGTTCCGGGAAGACGCCGGCAAGTTTCCGTTGCTAGCGGCGCGTTCGGCGTCGCTGGGCGATTTCCGGGACGTGCAGGCGGCGATCAGGCGATGCGTGCTGCCAAACGGAGAGATCAGCGACGATGCGTCGAGCGCGCTGCGGCGGATTCGCGCGAGCATCCAGCAGACCCGTGACTCGATTCAGAAGGCGCTGCGGCAGATTTTGCGTTCGCGGCAGACAGAAAGCGGCGAAGACTATGTGACACTGCGCAACGACCGGTTTGTGATTCCCGTGCGCTCCGAGCACCGCCGGAGTGTACCCGGCGTGGTGCATGGCGCGAGCGGAACCGGGCAGACAGTGTTCGTTGAGCCGTTTGAAACGGTGGAGACGAACAACCAGTTGGTGCAACTGGCGGAAGACGAGGCGGTGGAGATTTTCCGCATCCTGAAAGAATTGACGGATCGTTTGCGAGGGGTCGAAGGGCCGCTGCGCGCTGTGGCGGGAACGATTGCGGAGCTCGACAGCGTGTTTGCACGCGCGAGGTTTGCGCGGGACTTTGATGCATGCATGCCGGAGTTTGTGGAGGCGACGGAGTTGCGGCTGGAGGCAGCGCGGCATCCGGTGCTGGAAGATAAATTACGACGGGAGAATCGCGCGATTGTCCCGATGTCGCTGGCGCTCGGAGGCCAGGAGCGTCTGCTGGTAATCAGCGGGCCGAATACGGGCGGAAAAACCGTGGCGTTGAAGACGACCGGAATCGCGGCGCTTTCAGCGCAAGCAGAAATTCCGGTAACGGCGCAGCGGGCCCTGCTGCCACTGTTTGATCGCGTGCTGGTGGATATTGGCGACGAGCAATCGATCGCGGCAGACCTTTCCACGTTTTCGGCGCATATGCTGAACCTGAAAGCGATACTCACGGAGGCCACGCCAAAGTCATTGGTGCTTGTGGACGAAATGGGCACGGGCACGGCGCCGGAAGAGGGAGCGGCGCTTGCCGTGGCCCTGCTCGAAGAGTTTCGCAAAAAGAATTGCATTGTGCTGGCAACGACACACCATGACCGGCTGAAAACGTACGCTTCGAAGACGCCGGGAATTGTGAATGCGGCGGTGGAATTCGACGAGGTGAATCTGCGGCCGACGTACCGGTTGATGGTTGGCGTGCCAGGCGGGTCGAGCGGGATTGCGATTGCCCAGCGGCTTGGCTTGGCCCCGGAAATTATCGAACACGCGCGTTCGCTGCTGACACCGGAAGCGCAAGAAGCTGCGGATCTGATTGCGTATCTGCATCACAGCCGCGACGAACTGGACCGCATGCAGAAACAAATGGCGGAGGAGCGGCACGCGCTGGAAGCTGAGCGGCAGAAACTGCGTTCGGATTGGGTGGAACGGCAGAAGCTGCGGATTGCGGAGCTGGAGAAACAGTTCGCGGAGATGCAGAAGCGGTTCGAGGAAAACGTGGCCAGTGTAGTGGCCACAGTGAAAGACCGTGAATTGCGCGCGCAGGTGGAAAAGACGGCGCGGCGGAAACTACAGGACGTGCGCGGCGCGGCGAAAGAAGAGCTCAACGCCGCCGTGGTGCAGACAATTTCGGAATCCCAACAGGATTTGGGAATCCGGCTGGACACGCTCGATAAGGTCAGCACCGAAAGCTTGAAGCCGGGCGTGAAGGTGCGCGTGCGGGGTTTCAGCAAGCCGGTGATACTGCGCCGGGTGGAGGGATCGACGGCGGAGATTGAAGCGGGGCCACTAAGGATGAAAGTGGCGGTGGAGGAAATTACCGGAGTGGAAGAAAATGCCAGAGGGAAGGCCGCGATTCAGCCATCGAAGCGAGAGAATATTACGATTAGCGCGCAGTCCAGCGAAGGTGGCGCGACCGGCGAGATCAACGTGATCGGCTTGACGGTGGAACAGGCGAGCGAGAGGGTGGACAAGTTTCTGGATGAAGCGGCGCTGGCAAACGTCGTTCGCGTGCGCATCATTCATGGACACGGAACTGGTGCTCTACGCAAAGGGCTCGGAGAATTTCTTCGGACGCATCCACTAGTTGAGAGCGCAGAATTTGAGAGCGAAGAACACGGCGGAAAAGCAATCACCGTTGTCGATTTGAAATTATAAGAAATGGCGGAAGCGGGATCATTTGCGGATCGGGTGAAGCAGCAGGCGGACATCGTTCGCGTGATTGGCGAATACGTGCGCCTGAAGAAGAGCGGGCAGAATTTCACGGGATTGTGCCCGTTCCACGGAGAGAAGACGCCGTCGTTTGCAGTGCACCCGGTGAAGCAGATTTTTCACTGCTTTGGATGCGGTAAGGGCGGAGATGTTTTCAGTTTTGTGATGGAGATGGAGAAGTGCCCGTTCCCGGAAGCGGTCAAGGTGGTCGCGGAGAAGTGTGGCATTCCCGTTCCGAAGCAGAAAGAGCGGACCCCCGAAGAGCGCAAGGAGAATCAGCAGCGTGCGGCGTTGATTGAAATCCACCGCGAGACGCAGACGTTTTTCGTGCGGCAACTGGAATCGACAGCCGAGGGCCGGGCGGCGCGGGCATACCTGGAAGACCGCGGGCTGAACGCGGAGACGATCGCGCGATTCGCTATCGGCTATGCGCCGAGTGGCGGCGACGCGCTGCTGCGGCAGCTGAAGCCGAAGTATGCGGAGAAATTGCTGGTGGAGTCGGGCGTGATTTCGCGGGACCAGTCGGGCGCGCGCGTGTTCGATCGCTTCCGCAGGCGCATCACGTTTCCGATTGCGAATGAGTCGGGAAAGATCGTGGCGTTCGGCTGCCGGGCTTTGGGCGACGACTTGCCGAAGTATCTTAACTCGCCGGAGACGCCGATCTATTCAAAGAGCAACGTGCTCTATCACATGGACCGCGCGAAAGAGCCGATCCGCAGGCAGGACTTCGCGATTCTGGTGGAAGGCTATATGGACGCGATTGCCGTGGCGCGGGCGGGAATCGGCAACGTGGTGGCAACTTGCGGCACGAGCCTTGCGGAGCCGCAGATCAAATTGCTGGGGCGCTTTACGAAGCGCGTGATTGTGAATTATGACCCCGACATGGCTGGACAAGCGGCGACCGAGCGTTCGCTGACGCTTCTGCTGGAGCACGATTTCGAAGTGCGCGTGCTGGCGTTGCCGGCGATTGGCGACAAGAAAGCCGATCCGGACCTCTTTATCCGCGAAAAGGGTGCGGAGGCGTACGTCAAACTTCTTAAGGAAGCGCCGCCGTATGTGGATTACCTGATCGCGCGGGCGCGGCAGATGGATTTGAGCACAGGCGAGGGGAAGCAGCGGGCACTGAATTTTCTGATGCCCTATGTGCAGAAAATTCCGAACCGGCTGCTGCGCTCTGAATGGGCCACGCGGATTGCGCAGCAATTGCGGATTGACGAACCGGTACTGCGCGCGGCGCTGAATAAATCGGCGACCGAGCGCCGTGGCGAGGTGAAGGTCGCGCCGCAGCTTGTGGGCAAGCCAGCCAAGCAGATCGAGCGGCGGTTGATCTGTATGCTGGCGGAAGCGGAAGGATTCAAGAGGGAGTTAGCGCAGCGATTGCAACACGGGCGGCTGTACGAAGGGCTGGAGACGGAAAAGGTTTTCGCCGCGCTGATTGTTGCGGGAATGTCCGACGAACCGATACCGGCGACCGAGATCGGCGCACAACTGGAAGAACGGGAGCGGCGCCTGTTCTTCGAAATTTTGTTTGAAGACGCGCAGGAGCCCACCTGGGAAGAAGCGGAGAGTTGCCTGGATGCCTTGCGCCGCCGGCAGATTGAACAGGAACTGGCTAAAGTACAAAAAACAATCGAAGCCAATCCGAGCGGCACAGGGCTGCGCGAACTGTTGGAACGCAAGCAGGAACTAATGAAACAGCTCACAGCGGCAGGGCAGCCGGGATAACTGAATCAATTTTCACAGTCGGCAGCATCTTTAGGTTTACAGCGCTAACTGCGCGCTGCTCAGGATGACAAATTTGTTTCCAGGAGAGATAGAGACAACCCGATGAAATTGAAATTGCCGGAAGGTTCGTTTGCGGCGTATTTGTTCGATTGCGATGGCACGATCGTGGATTCCATGCCGCTGCACTACCAGGCGTGGAAAAAGGCCCTCGGCGAATGGAACTGCGAGTTTTCAGAGGAGCGTTTTTATGCGTGGGGAGGGATGCCGGTGGCGGAGGTAATTTCCACGCTCAACCGGGAACGCCAATTGCATATGCCGGTGGAGGAGTTGGAGCACCGGAAAGAGAACCTGTATCTCGAATTGCTGCCACAACTGAAGGCGGTTCCCGAGGTTTTGGAGCACATCGAGGCGCAGCACGGGCGAATTCCGTTTGGCGTCGTGTCCGGCAGCAGAAGGGAATCGGTTACGGCGTCACTGAACGTGCTGAAACTTTTGGATCGCTTCGATACGCTGGTGTGCGCCGGAGAGTACACGAAAAGCAAGCCGGACCCGGAAGCGTTTCTGCGCGCGGCTCGGAATCTTGGCGTGGCTCCCGGGTCTTGTCTCGTGTTTGAAGATGCGGAGATGGGGATTCAAGCGGCGAAGGCCGGCGGAATGGCCTGGGTGAAAGTGCCCCCGTCGTGGGAAAGAACCACGTAGTTGCGCGAAGGACGAGCAATAAGGCGTGGCTGCAATCCCTGAAAGTATAGCTGGGCTGGGCGACAGGCACCTCGAAGAAACGCATCCATGAAAACTTCACAAACCAGAGTGGTGCGGCTGATCGCATTGTTCAAGCTGCTGAAAACCGTTTTGCTGATTGCGGTCGGCGTGGCGGCGTTGAAGTTGCTTCATACGGACATCGCAAGCATGGTGGAAGGTTGGGCCAGGATGCTGGGTGTCGATCAGAACAGCCGATTTGTAGGCCGCGCTCTCTCGGCAGCGGCAGCACTGACTCCAAGCCGGGTCCGGGATCTCGTTGTGGGCAGTTTTTTTTACGCGGGGCTATTTCTGACGGAGGGAATCGGTCTTTGGCTTCTGAAGCGCTGGGCAATGTGGTTCACGGTCATCATCACGGGGTCGTTCCTGCCGGTGGAGATCTATGAGCTCGCTCGCCATCCTGGTTCGGGCAAAGTCTTGGTGATGGTGGCTAACCTGGCTCTGGTGTGGTATCTGATTCGGAGAATCCGGGACGGACGCGCCGGCTGAACCCGGAAGCCAAGACTGCCACTGCCGGGTCCCAACTGTGGAAGATTCAGGTCCGGAAAAGGAAAAAAGGCCTGAAAGCGCAGCTAAATCCTTTATCTGGTGTGGAATTCAGGGGACCATGAGCCCCGGAGTCTTCCACTTCTTCGAGTCGTTTTCCACAAACTAAAATATTGACCGGAAGGGACTTAAGCGTGTAGCGTAGAAGGGTTGTGCGGATAACGGATTCCTCTGTCCCGGCATCTATCTGTATGTCTAGTGTGCTTGGGCCGATTTGGTCCTATATCCGGTGGGAAGAGGCGTGGCAGGCGGGCAGCGTGCGGCAGCACCAGAGACACAGCACGGCGCATAGGGCTTCACCGAAAAAATTGAGAGTCTTCCGGGGGGATTCGCTCCCTCCTTTCGCCCATTGCGGGCTTTCTCTCTGCATCTCGTGTGGACAGTGTGCGGAACTACGGCGGTGAAGTTCGCGCGGAAATCGAGAGACAGATTCAGGAAGCGGGAGGAGTGCAGTGGCAGCAACAGGTTTAGAGGAAAAATATGATGCGGTGCGACAGCTCATTGCCGTCGGCAAAGAGCGCGGGTACCTGCTGTATGACGAAGTAAACGATTCTCTTCCTGCGGAAGTGCATTCTTCGGAAGAGATCGACGACCTTCTCACCACATTTGAACGCAACGGCATCGAGATTTACGAGGATGCAGCGTCGGCGAAAGCCGCGCGAGCGGTAGAAGTGTCTTCTGATCATGGTGACCGCGATGCGGTGGCCAAGGACGATGGACACGAGGCAGAGGGCAGCGACCTGGACTTGACGCCGGGTTCGCTCGAGAAAACCAACGATCCAGTGCGCATGTACCTGCGCGAGATGGGTACCGTGCCTTTGCTGACGCGCGAAGGCGAAGTGACCATCGCCAAGCGCATCGAGCGCGGGCAACTGGTGGTGATGAAGGCCATCACCCGGTCGCCGATCGTGATCAAGGAACTCATCGCCGTCGGCGATGATTTGCGCAAGGGAGCGCGGTCGATCAAAGAAATCGTCCAATTTGACGACGAAGAGCTGACCGAAGAGAAGATCGCCAACAAGACCAAGCAGACCCTTAAGTACATCGAGAAGATAGCGAAACTTTACGACCTGGCGCTAAAGCAAGCGGTGAAGCTCGACAAGACCGCCAAGGCGAAGAAGAAGCAGTACGTTCGCGCGAAGTGGGAAGTTGCGCGGACCCGCATCGCGATTTCGCTGGAAATTCGCGGGATTGATTTCAACCCGTTTGAGAAGAAGCGGCTGATCGACAAGATGCGCGGCACGGTCGAGCGATTGCAGTCGCTCGAACGGGAAGCCGGCCGCCTAGAGCGGCGCGCGGATGTATCCAAGGGCGAGAATGCAGCGGAAGCGCGGCGCGAACTGCGCACCAGGCGTTCGGAACTGAAGGACATCGAAGAGGCCAGCGAAGTCGGGCTGACCGAGCTGAAGCGCACGCTGACGATCATTCATCGCGGCGAAGCGGAGGCCGAGCAGGCGAAAAAAGAGTTGATCGAGGCCAACCTTCGGCTGGTCGTTTCGATCGCGAAGAAATACACGAACCGCGGCTTGCAGTTTCTGGATCTGATTCAGGAAGGCAACATCGGCTTGATGAAGGCCGTGGACAAGTTCGAGTGGCGTCGCGGCTACAAGTTTTCGACGTATGCGACGTGGTGGATTCGCCAGGCGATTACCCGCGCGATTGCCGACCAGGCGCGCACCATCCGCATTCCGGTGCACATGATCGAAACGATCAACAAGCTGGTGCGCACCAGCCGCCAACTGGTGCAGGAACTCGGCCGCGAGCCGACCAGCGAAGAGATCGCCAAGCGCATGGACATTCCGGTGTCCAAGGTGCGCAAGATCCTGAAGATCGCGCAGGAGCCGATTTCGTTGGAGACGCCGATCGGGGAAGAAGAAGATTCGCACCTCGGCGACTTTATCGAAGACAAGGCCGTGGTTTCGCCGTCCGATGCAGTGATCAACTTGAACCTGAAGGAGCAGACGTCTTCGGTACTGAAGACGCTGACGCCGCGCGAAGAAAAAGTCATCAAGATGCGGTTTGGATTGGATGACGGAAGCGAGCATACGCTCGAGGAAGTCGGACAGTCGTTTGCGGTGACTCGCGAACGCATCCGGCAGATCGAAGCGAAGGCGCTGCGCAAACTTCGGCATCCATCGCGTTCGCGCAAGCTGCGTGCATTTCTGGAAGGTCCCTCGCGCGATTACCTGTAGAAAGATAGAAAATTGGAAGATGGAAGGAACGCCCGGCCGGTGCCGGGCGTTTTTATTTTCGGCTCGTTTGCAGGGGTGTCGAGGAAGTCCTTGCGTTTCCGGAGAGAATCCGGGAAATTGGGAATTCCCAGCGAAAGCGAACTCAACCTGCATTGTATGGTCACTCGATGAACAGAGCACAGAAAATCCTAGGCGCCGTCGTTGTTTTGCTGCTTGTGATTTCCATTTATGGGTTCTGGATTTCCCGCGAGCCAGAGACGGTGGGTGTGGGGCAGTCCACCAAAAAATCTCAGAACGCCAGCGGAATACTGGTGGACCTGTCTCCTCTCACGACCGCCCAGAGATTAGCGCAACTCGCCGGCACGCCCGACGAGCGGACGCTGGCGCAGGATGCGCTGCACCGCGCGGATGAGGAAGTGGACCTGACCTTTGATTCCGCGCTCCACGAAGCTCTGCTGCATCCGCCGCCGCTCAGCGCCGAAGTCAAGGAAATCCAGGAACGCCTGCAAAAAGCGGAAAAGCTGCTGAAGGCCGACCAGGACCATGCCAAGCTGCTTACCGAGCAACTGGCGAAAGCGCCGGCGAGCAAACAGGATGCGCTTCAAGTGGAATTGGCGCAGGCCCAAGCGGATATGGATCTGGACCAGAATGAAGTGGACGACGCGAAGGAGGATCTGGCCCGCGCGGGCGGCAGCCTGGCCGATCGCATCCAGGCGCTGAAAAAAGATCACGAGGACACCGCGCACGTTTCGGATACCGCGATTCCCACCGGCGCGCCGCCCGTCGAGCAATGGGGCCTGGTGCATCGCGTACAGCAATGGTTGGCGCTGCATTGGGAAAAGTGGCAGCTTGCGGATGCCAAGGCAAAATCGGACGCGGCAGCCGCGACGCTGGCGGCGCAGCACAATGCGCTGGATGCGAAAATTGAGGAGGAAAAAGGGAAGTCGCCTGAGCTTGCACATCACGCGAAAAAAGGCAAGGACGCGACGCCCATTGCGCGGACACCGGCATCCGAGAAAAGCCAGGAAGACTCCGCGGCCCTGCTGGAAAAAACACAGGAGATTGCCGGGGAGCAGAAGACGCTCGCCTTGCTCGACAAGCGCGTTGAAGCGCACAAGGAGCTTTCCGCGATCTACGGCCAGTGGATGCAGTTGGTCGCGGCGCGGCAGTGGACCGTGTTTCACCGCGCCGTCGCCGGGATCCTGATTATCCTGGGCATCGCCCTGGTGGCCCTGTTTTTCAGCACGTGGATGAATTCGCTGGTCAGCCGGCTTCCAATGGACCGGCGGCAGATTCAGTCGCTGCATACGGTGACGCGCGTGTCGCTGCAGTTCCTGGCGCTGCTGCTGATCCTGGTGGTGATTTTCGGGCCGCCGGGGCAGTTGGGGACGTTCCTTGGACTCGCCGGTGCGGGGCTGACCGTGGCGCTCAAGGATTTCATCGTCGGGTTTATCGGTTGGTTCGTGCTGATGGGGAAAAACGGCATCCGCCTGGGCGATTGGGTGGAGATCAATGGAGTTACCGGCGAAGTGGTGGAGATCGGGCCGTTTCATACGGTGCTGCTGGAAACGGGAAACTGGACCGACTCCGGGCATCCGACCGGGCGACGCGTGACCTTCACCAACAGCTTTGCGATTGAGGGCCACTACTTTAATTTTTCGACTACTGGGCAGTGGCTCTGGGACGAACTTCAGGTGGTCTTGCCCACCGGCAAGGACCCTTATCCGATTGTGGAAGCGATTCGCAAGAAAGTGGAGGAAGAAACGCGCCAAAGCGGCCAGCAGGCGGAGCAGGAGTGGCGCAGCGCAGCGGCTTCGCGGGACATGAGTGGATTTTCCGCGGCGCCGGCAATCAGCGTGAAGCCCGTGCTCGGCGGCGTGGAGGTTGCGGTGCGCTATATTACGCGGGCCAACGAGCGATTCACTTTGCGTTCGAAGTTGAACCGGTCAGCCGTGCAGCTACTAGGCGGAAAAGAAGAGAGCTGGCCCGCGCAAGAATAGACGGCGAATTATTCGGAAGCACCTAGAGTTCGGACTTGCTCGCTGGTCAATCCGTATAGCGGCGGCGTCGGCACGCCGAGCATCGAGAGATACAAATAGATCTGCCCGCGATGATGGATTTCGTGCTCCACCATCAGCCGCAGCCATTTCCACTTTGTGATTTCGGCGTCGCCGGGCGTTTTGCATTTGGTCTGCAAGTCGGCGTCGGTAAGGCTGGCGAAAATGTCCAGCGACTCTTTGTGTAGTCGCTCCATCAGGGCCAGAACATTTTCGTAGCCGTCGGCCAATTCCTTGCCGTGGCTCTTGTATTGGCTGGGCTTTCCCTGCAGATTTTCTCCCCACATGTAGCGTTCCGTGACCGCGATGTGCCGCAGCAAATCGCCAAGCGTGAATTTCCCCGTTGCATAGGTCCAGTCCAACTTGTCAGGCGGGATAGAGCGCGCCACGCGCATGGTGCGTTCGCGCACGTTGCCGAAGTGTTGGAGAAAGGGCTTGATGCTTTGAATTTCCATAAGAACCTCACGCGAGTAAAGCGCGGAACAACCGAAAAAGTCTAGCGTAGCAGGGCGCGGGCGCGCGAGGCGGAGAGCGTGGCGCCCGCATACATCAGGGCGAGCAGGAAGAAGCCGGTGGCTATGCTGAAGCGCTGCGCGAGCCAACCGAGCGAAAAGCTCATCGCGAGTTGCAGGATGGTGGCGATGATGGCGAAGGCGGACTGCGTGCGCCCCATGAAGTGGCGCGGCACGATGGACATCAACGAAGATTGCGCGACGATGCCGCCGAGGGCGCGGAAAAATCCAAAGCAGCCCTGGAGGATTGCCGCGCCCAGGAGAAACGTGACGAACGGCACGGCGACGTGGCCTAGCGCGAGGCCAGCCATCACGACGACATAGAGCGGCAGGCGCACGCGCTGCGGAAGCTGACTGGTAATGAGGCCTCCGGCAATCGCACCGATGGCCCAACCTGCTTCGATGAAACCGAATCCGCGCGAGCCGGAATGCAGCACATCGTTCGCAAGCGCGACCACCACCACGTTGCCGCTGACGACGCTGGCCATCAGGATCGCGTGCGTCACACCAAGCGCGAGAACCACGGGTTGGCTGCGCAGGTAAGCAAAGCCTTCCTTCATGTCGGCGGCGTAAATCGCCAGCGACGTTCCAGCTTCCGTGATCTCGGGATTTTCGCCGCTGCCGAGGGCCTGCGACGCCGTGTCCGTGGATTCGGAATATTCGCGAGGGTACTGGCGGTGAGCGCGCGGCGAAACGTAGCCGCTGCGCAGGCGGTAGAGGCAATAGGCGGAGACGAAGTAAGTGAGTCCGTCGATCAGCAGAATTCCAGCGATGCCCATGTTGTCGTAGAAAAACCCGACAAACGTTCCGGCGAGAAGCATGCCGCTTTGCACGCCGACCAGCACGGACGCGTTCGCACCGGTGAACTGGCTGGGCGGCACCACTTCCTGCACCAGCGCGCTCACGTTAGACCAGTAAACCGCGGAGCCCGTGCCGGTGAGCAGTGTCATCAGGTAGAGATGCCAGAGGTGCAGGTAACCGCGCCATGCGATGAAGGCGATGGCCAGCACCGCGAGGCCTCGCGAAAGATCGAGCAGCACGCCGAGATAGCGGCGGTCCATGCGATCAATCAGCACGCCGCCGAGAAACGGCACGACGAGGCCGGGCAGGGTGACGACAATGACCTGCCAGCTCACCGCGACCGTCGAGTGCGTGGCCGACATGATGTACCAGCTCACGCCGATGAAGTTCATGCCGCTGCCGAACAGCGAAACGAACATCGCCGCGAAAAAATAGCGGAACCCGCGCTGTTGCCAGAGCAGCGACCAGTCAACCCGGTGTGTAACGGCGGTGGCCATCGAGCCTATGAGTTTACTATTTCTCGCAGACTCGTAGAGTTGCGGCGATGGGAGGCATTTCCGCGACGTCACTCCTTTTTCCTGGCGATGGCGAGGATTGTTCCGACTATGATGGAAACCAAAGAGTTGCCCGCGGCTGTGCCGGAGATACCGCGCGTCGGCGAGGTGTGATATTTTTCGAGCGGGTCCCGCGTAGCACTTTCAGAAGCAATTCGCGATAACACTGTGGTGGAGGAGTCCTCGATGGCTACCATTCCCCCTCCTGTGGCAGAGCCGCAGGCCGCTATCTCTCCGATTGGCCGAATCTTCGGTGTCTTCTTTTCTCCCAAAGCCACCTTTGAAGATATAGTCCGGAAACCCAGTTGGATCTTGCCTACAGCCCTAATTATTCTGTTCAGTCTTGTGGCCATTATTGCTCTGAACAGCCACTTCAATTGGCGCGACTACATCTCTCAACAGATAGAAAAGAGCCCGCGAGCTGCTCAACTTTCCGCCGAAGAAAAAGAGCGACAGGTGGAAATGAGCGCAAAAGTTTCGCCTGTGTTCGCCTACGTTTTTGGCCTGGTGCTCCCCATTTGTGGGCTGCTCGTCATCGCGCTGGTTCTATTGGGCGCGTACAATATAATGGCTGGAGCGGGAACGAACTTTAAGACCTCCTTGGCCATCGTTTCTCACGCCGTCATTCCCGCCTCGATTGTCGGCACAATTCTCTTTGTCACCGTCTTGTTCCTCAAGCCGGTTGGAATGTTTGATTTGGAGAATCCGATTGCCACCAACGTAGCGGCACTGCTGTCCGACGATGCCTCCAAATGGCTCGTTGCTCTCGGCAAAAACATTGATCTGCTCGAGTTTTGGAAGCTAATCCTTCTCTCAATCGGCTTTGCAGCCGTATACCCCAAAAAGCTCAAGGGCGGCAAGTCCTTCAGCATCGTTCTCGGAGTGTTCCTGATTTATGTGGTGCTCCGCGTGGGAATAGCGTTCGCCTTCTCCTGATACACTAAACGGGTGAATTTTTCGTTCGAAGTTTTGGGAAACGATCCCACCGGTGCGCGCCGCGGAGAGTTGAAAACGCCGCACGGAGTGATCGAGACGCCGGTGTTCATGCCCGTGGGCACGGCGGCGACGGTAAAGGGGCTGACGCAGGAAGCGCTCGAAACCCTGGGTGCGAAGATCATCCTTGCCAACACCTATCATTTATATCTTCGGCCGGGGCATGGGCTGATCCGGAAACTCGGCGGTCTGCACCAATTCATGTCGTGGAACGGCGCAATTCTCACCGATTCCGGCGGCTACCAGGTCTTCAGCCTGGCGGAATTGCGGAAAATCACTGATGAAGGCGTGCGATTCCGCTCGCACCTCGACGGCTCGGAGCATCTGCTCACGCCCGAGAAAGCTGCGGAAATCCAACTCGCGCTCGGCTCCGATATCGCCATGGTCCTCGACGAATGCATCGAGACGCCCGCGCCGCGAAACATCGCCGAAGCGGCAGCGAAGCGCACCACGGAGTGGGCGAGACGCGCACGGCAATATTTTCTGCGGCAATCGCAGCAAGACGGAGAGGCAGCGCAGTGGCAGTTCGGCATCGTGCAAGGGGCGACATTTCCGGACTTGCGCCGTGAAAGTGCACGGCAACTGCTCGAACTCGAATTCCCCGGCTACGCTGTCGGCGGACTTGCCGTCGGCGAGCCGCACGAAACCACTTGTGAAATGACAGCAGAAGTCACTGCGCTACTGCCGAAGGAGCGCCCACGCTATCTGATGGGCGTCGGCCGGCCGGAACAAATCGCCGATTACGTCGCGCGTGGCATTGACATGATGGATTGCGTGCTGCCGACGCGTGCGGCCCGGCATGCATGTCTTTACACGAGCGAAGGCCGCGTCCTGATCAAGAACGCGCGCTACATCGAAGACCAGCGCCCGATCGATCCGCGATGCAGTTGCGCGGTCTGCCGCCGCTACACGCGCGCTTATCTTCGGCATCTCTTCTCCGCCGGAGAAATCACCGCGGCCATCCTCGCCACCCACCACAATATCCACTTTTACCTTGACATAATGCGGCAAATCCGAGAGGCTATCAGTTTTGGACAACTTGCAAATTTCGCAACAGAGCTGCGCGCGCGCTATGCGGCGGGTCCAGCCTGAAGCGAGCCGCCCGGGACGCGCGTAAGGCGTTCGAGGGCGCGGGCAACCCGCACAAGTCGAGTCTCAGCAGGAGAATCGAGCGGGAAGGGAAGCGGGAACTCACCCGCTAGAGGATGGTATTCTCTCCTTCCGGTTCGATGCGGCCCGCAGGTCGATTCAGAAAAACTCGGAAAGGCATGGAACAATTCGGAACATGAATCTTGCAGCACTGATTTTCTGGCAAGCCGGCGGCGCCGCAGGCCTCGGCGGTTTCCTGATTCCCCTGGGTCTCATGTTCGGGATCATGTATTTCCTGGTGATTTTGCCGCAGCAGCGGCAGCGCAAGAAGGTGCAGGAGATGCTGGCAGCCGTGAAAAACGGCGATAAGGTCATCACCACTGCGGGCATCTACGGCACGATCAACGGCATGGACGGCGATACCGTGATTTTGAAAATCGCCGACAATGTAAAAATCCGCATCGCGCGGGCAGCGATTGCTCAGGTGGAGGCATCCGACGATGCGAAATAACTCCATGAGCCGCCTGATTTCGCGCTTGATCTCTTAACCATGAACCCTAATCTGAAGTGGAAAGCTCTGTTCATCCTCGCAGTCATTCTGTTGTGCATCTACGCCGTGATCGGCTATCCGGACTTCCCGACGTCGCCCTCAGCACTCAAGAATAACTTTGAGCACCAGATCAAGCTTGGCCTGGATCTGCAAGGCGGCACGCACCTGATCCTTCAGGTGCAGGTACAGGAGGCGATCGCGCAGGAGACCGACCAGACGGTGGATCGCCTGACCACGGCGATGCGCTCCAAGAACATCCGCTACGACGAAGTGCGCCGCGCCGACGACACCCACATCATCGTGCGCAATGTGCCTTCCGATCAACTCTCGACGTTTCGCGATCTGATCCACGAGCAGTACGAAGGCGTCTGGGAACTTTCGCCTGCGCCGGGCGAGCCGGCGTCTTACATGCTCACGATGCGCCCGAGCGAAATTGCGCGCATTCAGGAAACCACGATGAACCAGTCGCTCGAAACCATCGAGCGCCGCATCAACGCCCTGGGCCTGACGGAACCCACGATTCAACTGCACGGCCGTAAAGACAACGAAATCCTTGTGCAACTACCCGGTGAAGGCGATCCCGAGCGCGCCAAGAGCGTGATCCAGGCTGGCGGCCAACTGGAATTGATGCTGTTGGTGGACCCCACCCCGTATCCTTCCCAAGCGGAAGGGCTGGCTCGGCATGGGGGCATTCTGCCGCCGGGAACGGAGCTCCTGAAAGAACGGCCCGAATCGCACATTCGCCAGAATCCCAACGACACCGGGGAAAACTGGTATCTCGTGCAGCGTCCCCCGATCGTGACCGGGCGCGACCTGCGCAGCGCCACCGAAAACCGCAACACGGACATGCCCGGGCAGTGGCAGATTAACTTCGTGCTTTCGAACGAAGCCGCGAAGCGCTTCGGTCCCTTCACCGAACAGAACCGCGGCCGGCAGATGGCCATCGTCCTCGAACACCAGGTTTACTCGGCACCCACGATTCAAAGCCGCATTGAAGACCAGGGCCGGATTGACGGAAACTTCAGCCAGGAAGCGGCGCACGATCTTGCGTTGGTACTGCGCGCCGGTGCGCTGCCCGCTTCGATCAAATACCTGGAGGAGCGCACGGTCGGCCCTTCCCTGGGCGCCGACTCCATCCGCCACGGCGTGCAGGCGTCCATCCTGAGCTTGCTGGTGGTGATGGTGTTCATGGTGTTTTACTACCGATTGTCCGGTGTGAACGCGGTAGTCGCTTTGATGATCAACCTGACCATCCTGCTGGCCGCGCTGGCTATGTTTGGCGCGGTGTTGACCCTGCCAGGCATCGCGGGGGTGATTCTGACGATCGGCATGGGTGTGGATTCTAACGTTCTGGTCTTTGAACGCATCCGGGAAGAGCTTCGCAATGGCAAATCCGCAGCCGCCGCGGTGGACGCGGGCTTCTCCAAAGCGTTTCTGACCATTATCGACACCCACGTGACCACGGTGGTCTCAGCCTTTTTCCTCTTTATTTTTGGAACGGGCCCCATCAAGGGTTTTGCCATCACCTTGACCATCGGCTTGATCGCCAACGTCTTCACTGCGATCTACGTTTCCAAGACGATTTTCCAATCCCACCTGGCCAAGATGGATCGCCAGGCTGAACTGAGTATCTAGGTACAGCCAAATGGTTCCGGTACTACCCCATCTTTTGGGGGCTGGGAACAAACAGGATGATAGTGGAGTCTAAAGAAGGGAAGCGCGAAACGGCATGATCGAGCTCTTTAAACAGCCCAATCTCGACTGGATGGGTAAGGCTAAATATTTCTTCGCCTTGAGTGGCACATTACTGGTTATCGGCTGGGCGGCCATTTTTCTGAAGGGCGGCATCAAGTACGGCATTGACTTCCGGGGTGGCACCGACGTGGACGTACGATTTGCCAAAGCGCCCGATGTCGAACAGTTACGGAACGGCCTGCGGGCTCAAGGCCTGGGCAACAGCGAAATTCAAAGTATCAGCGATATTGCCAATCCCAATTCTAACGAAGTGTTGATCTTCGTGGCGCAGGTTGGTGAGGGCGATCAGGCACTCGATGAAGCCAAGGCCAAGGTACTCAGCGCGCTCAACGCTACCTATGGCGTTTCCAGCACCGGTAAGCTGGATTTCAATGCTGCAACCCCCACTCAGCTAGCGAAGTATTTGTCAGCGAAAGATCCACTCGGGCTTTCGGTGGCCGCGGGAGACAAGTACCAGCAGTTGGCAAAAGCGATTCTCGCCTATCGCGACAAGGACAAAAACGGTGTCCTCACAAGTCTCGATGACCTAGCCCAAGTGAACGGGGGCACGCCTCCCGTGCTCGCGGCGCTCAAAGAAGGTTTTTCTCCTGCGCCCTTCGCCATTCGCAACGCCGAAATCGTCAGCGCGAAGGTGGGTGCCGAGTTACGCAATCAGGCCATCCGAGTTACCCTCTATGCTTTGGCAGGCATGCTGGTATATATTGCCTTCCGGTTCGAGTGGGTTTATGGAGCCGCAGCGGTATTGGCGGTATTCCACGACGTCCTGATTACTCTGGGTCTATTCAAGATTTTTGGATTTGAAATTTCGCTGACGGTCATCGCAGCTTTGCTTACCCTGGTCGGTTATTCGATGAACGACACTATCGTCATCTTTGACCGCATCCGGGAGAACAGCCGCCTGCTGCGCAAGGAGCCATTCGCAGACATTGTCAACAAGTCGATCAACCAGACATTGTCGCGAACTATCCTGACCAGCGGATTAACGTTTCTCACCGTGCTCGTCCTGTTCCTGATGGGCGGCCAGGTGCTTCGGGCCTTCGCCTTTGCCCTGGTGGTGGGGATTGTGGTAGGAACGTACTCCAGTTTTGGTATCGCCGCTCCGCTCGTCGTCGCCTGGAATAACTGGCGGGGACATGGCGGAGTCGCAAGCACCGGAACCGCAGCCGGCAGCAGACCCCGGGGCAACGAGGGCGGGCAACCGCGTCTCGCGACTTCTGGGAGGAGGTAGTCGTCACCCATGTTTGAAGAACTGGTCGTATCCAACGCGACGGACAAGAAGACCAACAAGCCGTGGACGGTTTTTATCTCCATGACTGTTCAAGTCCTGTTCCTCGCCATTTTGATCCTGATTCCTCTGATTTATACGGAAGCGCTGCCGAAGACGCTGATGTCTTCGATTCTGCTGGCACCGCCTCCACCACCGCCTCCGCCACCACCGCCGCCCGCCGTTCAGGTGATTCGCAAGCCGATTCAGCACTTGATGGACGCTGGCAAGCTGGTGACGCCGAAGGCCATCCCAAAGGACCTCAAAGTCATTAAGGAAGAAGCCGAGCCCGACTTGGGCGGAATGGCTGGCGGGGTTCCCGGCGGCGTTGCCGGCGGGTCCGCTGGCGGCGTGCTCGGAGGCGTGATTGGTGGAGCAGGGAACGCCCCGCCGCCGCCGCCCAAGGCTACGCCGAAACGCGTCACCGTTGGCGGTAACGTGCAGGCCGCACGCTTGGTCAATCGTGTTCAGCCTCTCTACCCGCCCCTTGCCCGTCAGACGCGCATCAGCGGCACCGTGAAGCTGCACGCCATCATCGGCAAGAACGGCGCCGTCGAACAGTTGCAGGTAGTTTCGGGGCATCCACTCCTTGTGCAATCCGCACTGGACGCGGTCCGGCAGTGGCGCTACCAGCCGACGCTGCTGAACGGTGATCCGGTCGAAGTGGACACCGAAATTGACGTGATTTTCTCTCTAGCACAGTAAGTTGTTCAACGGGGCGGCGCGGGTGTCGTGGGACGTGCGCGCCGGTCTGAGTCCGCAGTCGAATTAACTCACTTGTGGGATCCGGCTCGCCCGGCGCCCCTCGGAAATAAGGAGCAAACGAATGTTAGCAACTT
>Ga0210410_10000771_pt1 | contig 32712 bp, 33 predicted proteins | sample IncBWC4MmetaG_FD_161058 | JGI IMG/M metagenome (GOLD analysis project Ga0210410, IMG submission 161058) | Forest soil microbial communities from Barre Woods Harvard Forest LTER site, Petersham, Massachusetts, United States - Inc-BW-C-4-M | ecosystem: Environmental > Terrestrial > Soil >...
CTTTTCCCATGACAGAACCCAAGCGATACTTGTTGTTGGTTCTCGCGTTTGTTGCGGGACTATCGATCATCGGTTGCGGTGGGGGATCCAGCAGCCCACCCCCGATTCCGGCGGACTTCACAATGGCCGTTACGCCGGCTTCGGTATCCGTAACGCAAGGAAGCGCGAGTTCTCCCGCTTCGATCACGGTCTCACCACTCCACAACTTTAGTGGCAATGTGAGCGTCGCGGTCAGCGGTCTCCCTTCCGGTGTCACCACCTCACCCGCAATGCCCTTCGTAATTACATCGGGTGCTTCACAATCGGTGACATTCTCAGCGGCGAATTCCGCCACGCTGGGGCCCGTGAATCTGACTTTCTCAGGCACGAGCGGATCGCTAAGTCATACGGCAGGAGCCACGATGTCGGTGAATGCTGCCGCAGACTTTGGCATCAACATTGAACCAGGACAGCTCTCTGTAATTCAGGGGGCTACTAGTACGCCAGCCTCAATCTCGGTCACCCCATTGAATTCCTTTTCTGGAACGGTGTCCGTTGATATCAAGGGTCTGCCCGCAGGCGTAGCCACGTCGCAGGCGTTGCCCTTGCAAGTTAGCGCTGGCTCAAAGCAGCAAGTTACTTTCACCGCCGCAAGTTCCGTCGCTCCTGGCACGATGAGTGTCGTTTTCCAAGGGAGCAGCGGATCGCTCGCGCACAACGCGAGCGCCGCCTTGCAGATTCAAGCGGCGTTGATCCCGGACTTTAGCATGGCGTTGGACAGCAATGCCATTGCCCTGAAGCCGGGTACCAGCCAAGCCGTTAATCTCAAAGTAGGCGCCATCAACCAGTTTGCGGATAGCGTCACGGTCGCGGTCAGTGGCTTGCCGAATGGAGTCACCATGTCGCCCGCTTCACCATTTAGTGTTGCTGCTAACGCAAGTACAGCGGTGACCTTCAGTGCGGCGAAGGGCGCCGGGGCTGGGAACTCGGTTGTAACTCTCACTGGGTCCGACGGCGCACTCAACCATGCACAGACAGCAGCTGTTCAAGTCTTGGCAGCCACGGTCACTCCGACCTTCTCGGTGGCGTACTTTGACGCCTCGCTTGTTCCGGTTGGAACAGCCGGCCCGGATGAATCCATCCGGATCGTCAACCCTGGTGTGCAAAGCACCGCGTCGGTTCTCGGCGATCTCTGCGCAAACATCTATGTCTTTGACAATACGCAAGAACTTAAGGAGTGCTGCAGTTGCCCGGTTACGGCCAACGGCTTTATCCGGCTCTCTGTCAACACCAACCTTACCGCCAATCCAGGAAACGGTGTGGCTTTCAACATTGGAAGCGTCGCCGTGGTTCCGAGTGTTTTGTCAGCAGCGACGCCATGTAATCCAACCAGCGTTTCGCCAATTCCGAGTCTAGACATCTGGTCAACGCACATCGCCAACAGAGGAACCGGCTTCCGGCTGGTCGAGACGTTGGCTCCTTCCGCGCCACTTAGTGGTCCCGAACTCACGGAATTGCAATCCGTTTGTTCGTTTATAGTGGGCAACCAAAGCGGGGCCGGGATCTGCACCTGTTCCGTCGATTAAAAAGAAAAAGATCCCCCACACAGAGAGCGTGCGCTATGCGCGCTCACATCTGCCCAGCCCGGGCGCTGAATCACCCTTCAGCGCCCGGCACGCTTTCTCGAAAGGAGAATGCCATGCGCGCAATGCGACTGGCCGCAGTGGTTCCACTCTTACTTTCGTTGGAAGTACCAAATTCCTTAAATGGTCAAGAGTTACAACAGAAGTCTCCTCCAGAAGTGTTGGCCATCGTTGACGGAAAGATACTCACTCGCGCAGAACTCGAAAGTAAAGAAGCGGCCAAGCTTCTGCCAGCGCGCGACCAGTACTACAAGGCTCAACGGGAGGCACTTGACAGGCTGATTGATGACGCGCTTTTGGATATGCAAGCACAGCGCGAAAATTTGACGGTTCCACAATTGCTGGAAAAACATGTGACCTCAAAGGTCAAGGATCCCACAGATGATCAACTCGAGGTGTACTACGAGGGTGTGCAAACCGATCAGCCGTTCGCGGCCGTTCGCGATAAGATCCTCGAAACAATCCGCCAGCGGCGTGTCGCCAATGCTCGCAAGGAATACCTTAATTCGCTCCGAAACCAAGCCAATCTTGAAGTCCTGCTGGCTTCACCAAGCGTCGATGTGGCGCTCGGAGATGGCCCTACTCGTGGCGCCCCGAATGCTCCTGTGCTCCTGATAGAGTTCGCAGATTACGAATGCCCTTACTGCCAGAAAATCAATGCGGACCTCAAGAAGCTCGAAGGAGAATACTCAGGTAAGGTCCTCTTCGCGTTCAAGGATTACCCTCTGCCCATGCACAAACGCGCACAGAAGGCCTCAGAGGCCGCTCGCTGTGCTGGTCTCCAGGACAAGTATTGGGAATACCATGATTTGCTCTTCGACAAGGGGAGTGGCCTGGAAATCAGCCAGTTGAAGGAATATGCCCGCACTCTGAAACTCGATACTGCCAAGTTCGATCAGTGTCTGGATTCCGGCGACACTGCGGCAGCGGTCAAAAAGGATCAGGAGCAAGGGCAGAAATTGGGGATAACCGGCACGCCGAGCTTTTTCGTTAACGGGCATTTTTTCAGTGGCGCCGCGACATATGCCATGCTCCGCGAGATCGTGGACCAGCAGTTAGCCTTCCTCGCAGCGTCGCAGAAAAAGCCGGCTGGGGGGCGCTAGCGAACACGGAAGAATCCCGTCCTCCGCCGAAACTGACGCCCTAGGCGTCACGAACGCGTGTTGCGCCAATTGAGTTAAGGCTCGGGACACTTTCCGCCGGCGAACCGGCAACAGGGCTTTAGAGGGATTTGGATTTGACTTAAGAGGGCCTCGCAAATGAGAGGAATTCGAGTCTTTCTTCGGGGCCTTATTGGGCTCCTCTCCCTAGTATTGCTACCGTCGACCACGGGAGCGACCGAAGCGCGCCTCGTGGCAGATGCATCGGTCAGCACCGTCAATCCAGGGACTAACTTTGGAAGTCTCTCAAACCTCTATGTCGGACCATCCGACGCTGGCAACCATGCGATCAACATTACCTTGTTACAGTTCGATCTCACCAGTGTGCCGTCCGCGCCGGTCGCGCACGCCGAGTTGCGATTCTATGTAAATCGGGCAAACTTTTTTGGGCATGTTGATGTAGCGCCCATAACTTCATCGTGGTTGGAATCCGCAGTTACATTCAGCACTCTGCCGAATCTTGGGGCTGTGATCGCGACGGTTCCAGTTTCTCAACGTTTTGCATACGTCAGTGTAGACGTGACCCAACAAGTCGCGGATTGGCTGAGCGGAAAATCAACCAATAACGGATTCGCCATATTGCCGTCAGCCAGCGATCCTACGACTTCGCTTGTACTCGATAGCAAAGAAAATGATGAGGGTGGGCATTCGGCGGTGTTGGATATTTCGCTGGTGGGACCGGCAGGCGCTACCGGGCCGGCCGGCCCGATTGGACCGCAGGGTGTGCCTGGGCCGCAAGGCCTTCTGGGTCCACAGGGCGCGACCGGGCCTGCAGGGCCACAAGGAGCAGCCGGGCCGACAGGTGCTACTGGGGCGAAGGGGCCCCAGGGTGCGACCGGACCAGCAGGAGCGCAAGGAGCAACTGGGCCGACTGGACCTACAGGTCCACAAGGCCCGCCACCTGCGATCACCTTTGCGACCTCCTACAATCTTTCCACTCTTGTCCCACCAGTAACTCAATTCGGTGCCGTTTCTTCGGGCTTTAGCTCCAGTTCTGAAACTGGCGCAGTGGTAGCGGTGGTCCCGAATGCATGCACAATGAACAAGCTGATAGCTTTCGCTGATGCAGCCCCAGGTGCTGGCATCACGGTGACATTTACGCTGCGGCAGGGCAGTAAAGTGGATGCCGGTGGAGCAACCAGTCTGTCCGACACGCCACTTGGTTGCTCAATCGTGGGTTCGTCGGCACAGACGTGCTCCGACTCAGCACATTCGGTTTCACTTAATATAGGCGAGCTTATTGACATTGGCATCGTTGTGGCGGGTGCGGGCTCATTCCCAGCCGTCATCCACACCAGCGTCTCTTTGTCGTGCCAGTAAGGCCGCGCGGGTTCGAGGCAACGACTGTCGTGAGTTCGCTGATGCGGAGAATCAGGATTAGGGGACGCGGGGAAGGCATTCAGGTAGCTGCTCGGGTAATCGTGTTGCTGAGCCTGGGTGGGACACTCCATGCACAAGGGCCAGTCCTCTCCGTTTCTCCCGGCAATACCATCCACACCATAGCGGGAAACGGCGCTGCGTTCTTCTCCGGCGATAATGGACCGGCCACAAGTGCAGCCTTGGCGAAACCCACAAATGTGGCAGCGGACGCTACGGGCAACATTTATATCGCAGACGCCAACAACCACAGGGTGCGTCTGGTTGACACCGGCGGGAAGATAACCACGTTTGCCGGAAATGGTGTTCAGGGATTTTTGGGAGACGGAGGTCCCGCAACTTCTGCCAGTCTGAATACCCCTACGTCCGTGGCCGTGCACAATAACACCGTCTATATCGCGGACAGCGAGAATAACGTTATCCGAGCGGTTTCGGACGGCACCATCACCACATTTGCAGGAAGCGGAGTCGGCTCTGAAGGCTATTCTGGCGATGGCGGCCCTGCGACGGCGGCTCTGCTGAATTGCCCTCGCGGTGTCGCCGTCGATGCCAACGGGAACTTGTACATTGCAGATACCAAGAATCACGTCGTTCGCCAAGTTGTTGGTGGAACAATCACCACCCTGGCGGGCAATGGCCAGCAGGGATTCCAAGGTGACAGTGGTTCAGCAATTGCCGCCAGTCTTGACACCCCATCATCGGTAGCTGTCGATCTCTTGGGGAACGTTTTTATCGCGGATACTCATAACCAAAGAATTCGCGAGGTGTCCGGAGGCAAGATCTCTACATTTGCCGGGAACGGGGCTCTGGGCTTCTTGGGCGAAGGCACTCCAGCCGTCAACGCCGCGTTCGATCATCCGCTGGGAGTCGCGGCAGATGGGGCCGGAAACGTCTATCTCGCCGACTCGAACAATCAGCGTATCCGAAGGGTTGACACCACTGGGACGATCACAACGGTGGCGGCTGACGGCCAAGAAGGATTTCTCGGAGATAGCGGGCCGCCTCTCCTTGCCTCGCTGGACACACCATCAGCCGTCTTTCCCTTCAATGGACGTCTTCTGGTTACGGACAAGGACAACCAGCGAATTCGGCTGGTCGATCCGACGAGCGTGCCCGTTGCCGATCAGATCGTAGGCACAACGAGTGGCCCCAATAGCGTGACGTTGAGCAATGTCGGCGGAGGAACGTTGACGCTTAATTCGGCGACTTTGTCCTCCGGCGAGTTTACGCTGGCGGGGGGTGGCTCGTGCGGAAGCAGCTTTCCAGTTAGTCTGGCCGGCGGAGAAAGCTGCACTCTGAAAATTGTTTTTGCTCCGACGATCGCCGGACCGCGCAGCGGCACCCTCCAGATCACCGACAACGCGCCAGGGAGTCCACAATCGATCACTGTCGTTGGTAACGGCATCCAGGACAACACGACGCTGGCGCTTGTCTCGTCGCAACCCACATCCACTTACGGCGGATCGGTCACACTCTCCGCCACCATCACCCCTGGGGTCGCGACCACGGCTCCGTCACCCACGGGCACTGTCAGTTTCGCGGAGGGCGCCAATGTGCTTGGCAGTTCACAGCTCAATGCCAATGCAGCTTCGTTTACCACCTCCGCATTGTCCGCTGGCAGTCACACAATTAGCGCGACCTTTAGCGGCGATTCGAACTATTCGGGCAACTCAGGAAGCTTCACGCAACTCGTCAACAAGGCAACCCCAACGGTAACGCTCGCTGTACAACCAAACCCGATCGTCCCGGGGCAACCTGCCGTCTTCACTGTCACGCTCGGCTCGTCAGCTGGAGTACCAACGGGCACAGTCACGGTCACTGACAACAGCACTTCATTAGGGAACGCGCCCGTGAACGCATCCGGTGTGGCGACTCTCACGGCCACTCTGACAGGTGGCTCGCATGCGCTCGTCGCGGCATATAACGGAGACGCAAACTTTTCGACCTTCTCTTCCGCCACCATTAACGCGCAACTTGCGAACTTCACGGTATCCAGCCAGCCGGCGAACGCAACCATCCGGACCGGACAGACGGCCACTTTCACGATTTCGATGACGCCTGCCGCGGGGTTCACCAGTCCGGTCACATTTACCTGCTCGAATGTTCCAACGGCGGCAGCCTGCTCATTCTCGCAATCCACGCTGACGCCCAATGGTGCCACTTTAAGTACGATGATGACTTTCCGAACCTCGATGACCTCCTCTGGAGGCCCATTTGGCCCACGCGCCGCTCCTTTTCAACCGATATTCCTTCTGATTGGCATGCTCGCGGTATGGCAGCTTTGGCTGCGGCGGAATCGTCGGCTGCTCCAACCCAAGTGGCTGACGGCTTGCGCGATTCTGACAATCGTCTTTTTAGGGATCGGGTGTGCCAGCGGCCCCAGTTCGGGCTCTTCCGGGTCCGGATCATCTCAAACAACTCCGCCGGGAACCTATTCGGTGACCGTGACAGGGTCAACGAGCGGAGCGGGCGCCCAATCCGAGTCCGTCTCGCTAAGCATTATAGTAACTCCGTAGAAGACATCATCCGAACGCTTAATATATCGTCCGTACAAAAACCGATTATTGCGGGAAACTTGCGCATCGTGGCTGAGACCCATTGCAAAAAGCGAGGTTGTTTTGACCAGCAACGAGAAGTGCCTACAGAGCTATAGTGAAAATTCGGGGACTCTAATGCATGCGGAGCCACATTTCCATACATCTTGCCACCACCACCAAATATTTTTCTAACGTGTTTGTTTTCAAAAACGAGATTGAAAAGGAAGGACTTCCAAGCGATAGCCCGGCTGCCTTGGGCGCACAGCCCGCGACTCCAACAACTCCATCCCTTTCTTCTAACTACCAACGTTTCCAACAAATCGGGGAATCTGCTTTTCGCTCAACGATAACTCGAATAGATTGAAAACGTTGGATTCTGGCACGGTTTTAGCACAGCTCTCTGGGGTGAACCCCTCTGTTGAGACAGTTTGGAATTGGCACACATGCGGTGAAGCGTTCAACCAAGCCTTGTTGCGTATCTCGATGGCAAATTCGTGGCTGGGAAGTTGCCGGAGAAACGGTCGTAGCACGGAGAGAAAATCCTCTTGCTTCGAAAATTTCCATCGGTCGAAACGTGGAAACTGAAAGACCAAAGGGCCGAGCTTGTCGCCGAGAATGCTCATGGTTTCGAAGAACTCCTTGAACTCTAGTTGGCAGCCAACCAGCATCTTTTCGCGTGTAATAGCCTGTGGAACCTTCGCCGCGAAAATGAAATCTGGAGGAGTCCCATCGCGCCAGCGCATCACCGTCGTAGCGGAAGGTGGTCCGTAATAGGTGCTGTCGATCTCCACGGTTTTCAACCTGGTGGCGTAGTAGGTCAGATAGTCGTTGCAAAATCCTAGCCGGTAGGTAACTACACCTTCTTCGTTCAGGTGCTTTCTGCTTTTTCAGCTGCCACCCTCATTAAGGCACCGATAGAGACGAAGCGTAAACCCCTCTGGTGGCCCGCAGTAAGAATATGTGGTAGGGCTTGAATGCTCCGGCTCGGGTCCCGGATACCGTCGTGAAGGATGACGATGGCTCCGGGGACGAGATTCTTTTCAATCAGCCACCGGATGTACCACACCGGAGGGCGGATAGGGTCGTGAGGGTACGCGCAGCCAAGCACACACTCGTACCCGCGCGCTTTGGCAAGCCGGAGTTGCCCGGACCACGCCACTCCACCGGGTGGGCGGAAGAGTTTCGGTCCGGGTGAGATGCCAATCGCTCTCTCGGTCTGCTCGAGGTAACCGACGAAGTCAGCATCCGAATGGTGCAAAGTAGGACCGTTTCTGAAGTAGTGATTGCCGACTTCGTGTCCAGCAGCTTTGATTCGGGAAACCAGCTCCGGGTGGCGGAGGGCCCGCTCGCCAATCAGGAAAAAAGTTGCCTTGGCGTCGTGCCGCTGGAGAATCTCGAGCACTTGGGGCGTGAAGGTAGGGTGTGGGCCATCATCGAAAGAAAAAGCAACCAAGGGAAGATTGGTCCGAACTCGATAGGTGACTCTGGGCGTGAGTCGATCGAGCACACTCAAGGCAGCGAGGGGCTCTATCCAGAACACTATGAGCCCAACACCTAGGAGAGCAACGGCCGCCAGGAGTAGAGCTATCATCGCCCACTATTATAAGCTTCGCAGGAGCGTTCCTGTTTTGTCGGATAAGCAGACTCGTCACCGAATAGCTTCGGAATTTCCCGATCAGGGCAGAACGGCTTTTTTGCGGATTCGCCGAGCCCGATGTATTGATGGCCAACCAACAGCTTTGGGTTTTCCGGTAAACTGGCTACCCAGCGAGGGACTGCTAATTGGACAAACTTAGGTTCTGTTTTCATCAGAGTTTTATCGCGTTCTTCGTTCTTTTACTTGCGGGGTCCGCAGTTGCCCAGTCAGTTCCTCCGCAACTCATGGACAGCCTCAAATGGCGACTCATTGGCCCATTCCGTGGAGGCCGAGTAGTGGCGGTCGCGGGAGTGTCGGGCGACTCGACGACCTTTTATTTTGGCGCGGTCAATGGTGGCGTCTGGAAGACTACGGATGCAGGAACTGTCTGGAAGCCAATCTTTGACACACAGACTGTGGGCTCAATCGGCGCCATCGCGGTGGCGCCGTCTGAACCTAAGACGATCTTCGTTGGGACCGGCGAGTCGGATATTCGATCCGACTTGTCTTCTGGAAATGGCGTTTACAAATCCAATGATGGAGGCTCCACATGGACGCACGTAGGCTTAGAGGATACGCGCCAAATTAGCCGAATCTTAGTTGATCCGCGAGATCCGGACGTTGTCTATGTGGGTGCTCTCGGCCATGCGTATCGACCAAACGAGCAGCGTGGCGTTTACAAATCGGTTGATGGAGGAGCGCATTGGACCAAGGTCCTAGGTGAAGGACCCGAAACTGGGATTTCAGATCTGGCGATCTGTCCTGGCAACTCCCAACTCCTGTTCGCCGGCACGTGGAATGCGCATCGTCCCCCCTGGAGTACCTATGCTCCCATCGACGGACCCGGCGGCGGCCTGTACCGGTCTCGAGATGGTGGCAAAACATGGTCTCGCCTCAGCATCGGTCTGCCCGAAGGTGATTGGGGACGCGTTGGAGTGGACGTTGCAGCAGATGGTAAACGGGTTTACGCACTGATTCAGGCAAAGAAGGCAGGTTTGTATCGCTCCGATGATGGTGGCGAAACCTGGATTTTGGAGAACTCGGATCCTCGTCTCACAAGCCGTGCCTGGTACTTCAACGGCGTCACCGTCGATCCGCGGAATCCCGATGTGATCTACATCCCAAACGTCGCTCTTTATCGATCTGTAGACGGAGGAAAGTCAGTTTCGATTGTCCGCGGCGCGCCGGGTGGTGACGATTACCACGAGATTTGGATCGATCCCAAGAATTCCGACAGCATGGCTCTCGGAACGGATCAGGGTGCGACAATCAGCCTCGACCACGGTCAGACTTGGAGCACGTGGTACAACCAGCCTACCGCACAGCTTTATCACGCCGTCACTGACAATAAATTCCCCTACATCGTGTACGGCGCCCAACAGGATAGTGGAAGCGCTGCCGTACCCAGCCGCAGCGATCACGGCCAGATCACTCCACGCGATTGGTTTTCTGCGGGCGGAAGCGAGAGCGGATACATAGCGCCCGATCCGAAGGATCCGAACATCATCTATTTGAGTGGAACCTACGGCGCCGTCGCCCGCTACAACAGACTGACTGGATTCAGCCAAGATGTTACTCCCTGGCCGGTGCCGACATTTGGTTCCGAGATCAACAAGCGGAAATATCGGGACCCTTGGACTCCCGTTCTCCTTTTTTCCCCTGCTGACTCCGCAACGCTGTATCTCGGGACACAATACGTGATGAAAACGGTCGATGGTGGTCTGCACTGGCAGACGATCAGCTCCGATCTCACCGGGGCAACACAAGAGCCAGGAGATAAAATGAGAGGACCAACGACGACCGAGAACGCGAAGGAGCGAGGCTACGGCGTCGTTTTCACGATTGCGCCATCCGCTCTAAGCCGCGACACCATCTGGGCGGGGAGCGATACAGGACTTATCCATCTTACCCGCGATGGCGGCAAAACCTGGAAAGATGTCACGCCCGCCGACCTGACAGCTTGGAGCAAGATCTCGCTTATCGAAGCTTCGCACTTTGATCCCGCAGTTGCTTACGCGGCTGTAGATCGCAGCCGGTTAGACGACCAAACGCCCTATCTCTATCGAACAGGCGATTATGGAGCTACCTGGCAACGGATTACCAACGGCATTCCGGCCAACGCTTTCCTGCGCTGCATTCGCGAAGACGCGGAGAGAAAGGGACTGCTGTTCGCCGGCACTGAACTGGGCGTTTACGTATCATTCGATCAGGGCGGCCATTGGCAGTCTCTGCAACTCAATCTGCCGGTGACTTCTGTCCGCGATCTCACGGTTCACGGCGATGATCTGGTCGTCGCTACGCACGGACGGTCTTTCTGGATATTGGACAACATCACGCCGCTTCGCCAGTCGTTCGATGCCGAAAAGGATCCTGCATTCTGGCTTTACCGTCCAGCGGAAACATATCGCATCGATAACGACACGTTTACAGGCACCCCACTTCCGCCGGAGGAACCAACGGCTGAGAATCCGCCGGCTGGCGCCATCATCGACTATCTGCTTAAATCATTCGCCAGCAGTGTGACTCTGGAGATCGTCGACGCGCAACAGACGCTCGTCCACAGATTCTCATCGGGCGACAAACATCCTGAAAAGCACCCACCACTCCCGATTGCCGAGCGTTGGTTCCCCAAACCCGAGGCCCTCGAGACGAATCCTGGAATGCACCGCTTTGTCTGGGATCTGACTTGGAGCAGTTCCGGAGGACCGGGCGTGGATGAAGAAACCGAATATCGCAGTCCCAGGGGCCCTAAAGTTGTGCCGGGGATCTACACGGTCAGGCTCACGGTTGACGGAAAGACGCAGACTCAGCCTCTAAAGATCCTCATGGATCCCCGCTCTTCCGCCACTCCAGAGATACTTCAGCAGCAACTGCAACTCGGTCAGCAGATATTTGCGGCAACTTTGGAAGCGCGTCGCGCGCTCGCTGAAATCGCTTCGCTGCGGAAACAACTTGCCGATCTAGAACAGAAGGTAGGCGAGAAGGATTCGCCTATTAAGTCGGCGCTGGTGGATGCACAAACTGAAATTTCAAAGATTGAAACCAAGCCGGTGGCTAGTGCGGGGCAGGTTACAGGCTTGCAGGATGCCTTCGCCGATATGGCGTCGGCGCTACGTGTTGTCGAAAGTGGAGATCGCGCCGTGCCTTCGCAGGCGATTGCCGTCTACGAAGAATCTGACCCGCGCGTCAAAGCAGCCATCGCAAAATGGAACGAGTTCAAAACAACTCAACTTCCCCGACTTAATCAGGAATTGACCGGAGCACATCTCGTTCCCATCGCTATCTCGGAAATCGAACAGGAAGTCCAATTTCTGATGTCACGCTAAACCGTCTTCGGCCAGAGTGCGATCGGTACACTTGCAAAAGCAACTCCTGTTATCGCCACCCTGATCCGCATCGGCCGTTGCTGTACTCGCTCAAACGGCTTGGGGCTAGCGGTACGCGAGATACTGGGGGAAGTAGGATTCCGCGAACTCATGCAGCGCGATGCCCAAAGCGGCGTCTTTCACCTTGAGACTCGGTAGGTCGAGCGCGAGCTCAACTTTGCTTCTGCGGCGTGCGTAGTAGACGCCGTTGGAGACGATCGATGTCAGATACTTCTGAATCTGCGGGTCGCGAGTGTCGTAGGGGAAGAACATGTAGAGGATACCAGTGTCGTTGAGCTGCAAGCGGACTCGGTCCTCGACGTCGCTACACGCACCTGGCGATGCGGCGGCACAAGAGCATTGCCAAGGTCGCGATGGGGCGACGTCTGGCGATTCGCCTGTACTGGATGTGGCGGAATGGATGTGCGTACTCGTCGTCGTTGGAGTTCGGTTCGTACGTGGGACAGCCCGGTACCGGACATGGTGCGCAGTAGAGCGCAGCTCACGTGATTTGACAGACCGCTGCTTGAGGAACCCGTGACGCCTCAAGCTGGGACGGCTCTCGCGGGCTTAGTTCTCCTCGCCAACAAAGCCAGCCGCTGTTCGTGATTCATGGGCTCCCACGGGACAAGTTTTTCGGCAAGCACATCCAGTCTGCGAAGGAGAGTCAACTCGATGAAGAGCTGCATAAAATCCAAGTCGCGAAAGACCAAGGAGCCAGACTCTCGCATTTTGTCGCGAATTCTTTCCAGATGGGTGGGCATCTCGGTCCAGTGCAGGCCAGAGCGATGGTGATGACAGAGGTGGTAGCCTTCGTTCATGAAGTTTACGTCATCGAAGACGGTTACGGTATTTACAAAATAATCATCGGGCTGATCCGGATCACAGAAGGCGTGCTGAACCCACGATGTGACGGCCATTATGAAGTTCATGGAGAGAAGCGGAACTAACACGTACAGGATTCCAATTGTCCAATCGTAAAGAAAAACAGTTCCGAAATAAACGGAGTACCGAGTGATACCCCACAACATTCGTGGTTGGTTTTTTACATCGCCTCTAGCTTTAAAGTAGGCGTAGGGGCCAAGACCGATGGTGGTCCAAATATTATCCGAAAGATACCACAGGAAATGGAGTCGACTGGTCCGATCGTAGCCACCAGTGGCGGCAGTATCGTCGGGTCCACCGTTTTCTTTATGGTGGAGACGGACATGAACCGTCCGACCCAATTCTGGGAGGTCTCCATACAAATATCCGAGGAAGAATTCGACGTAGCGGCCGAAGACCTTCTCATATTTGTCCGAGAAGTATCCTTGGGGGCGGTGTGCCTCCATGTGTTTGGCGCTGAACATCCTGACAGAACGCTGAAACTTGGGACCGCATAGGGAAAGATAGAACGCGATCACGAGCACAAGCCGAGGTTTCCCTAAAACGAGTTGGGTTACGAAAATGGGCAAGGCGGTAAGAGTGAGGGAGACCATGATGCGTAACGCGGGCGTGTCACGGGGGTCCAGCAGAACTTCCTGGCCCAGCCGGGCAATTGACCGGTCGTAAGCATGGGAGAGCAATTGATAGACATCGCGTAAGCGAGGAAACCGGCCAAGAAGCTTGGCCGCCATATAGAATCCAACGGAAAGTGTGCCCTCGAGCGATGCCGCAACAATGCTAGCCAAAGCGATGGGCACCGACAAGCAGCGAAGTAGGAGCTTGGGCTTGGCGCGAGAATTGATCGCACCTCCGTATGTCTTTGAGCAAATGTCCTTTCGCACGCCGATCAAATCCGCTTCCGTTAACTTGCCTAAGGATTGCATGATCATCGTTATGCCAATTGAAAGACTTTGTCCGGTGTCACACGCGAAAGGACTGTACACCCAAGGAGGGCAGAGTTCCAGCGACGAACAATTGTGCTTGGCGGATCGGAAGTGTGTTCGTCGAGCAACGCCTCAGCGTCCTGAGGCGTTGCTCCAGATTCCCCGGCCTGGACGCTCCGGACGCTCCCGGTCATCGACAACGCCCCCTGCCGAGGTAGAATAGGCTTCTTGCCTGGGAACCAAAATCCGGAAGCCCGTGGGTGGCCCTCGGTGGCTAGCCCTCGTGTCAATGAGAAGCACAAAATTATCGAACACTACGATATTGTTAGCCCGTACTACTCATCCCTGTGGGGCCAGCATATACACCATGGCTATTGGGTCCGTGGCGATGAATCGAAAGAAACCGCGCAGATCCAGCTTATGGATCATCTCGCGGAGTTAGCAGACATAAAAACCGGTGCACGCATTCTGGACATCGGCTGCGGCTTTGGCGGCACCAGTCTCTATCTCGCGAAAAAGTACAACGCCAGCACCACAGGCATCACCATTTCTCCCGTGCAAGTGCAAATGGCCAAGGAAGCGGTGGCCAAGACCAACCTGGACGCTATCTTTTTGCTGATGGACGCGGAGGAGATGCAGTTCACGCAGCCGTTTGACGTGCTTTGGTCCGTCGAATCCATTTCTCACTATCATGATCCGCGGAAATTCTTCGGTTCGGCGGTGAAGTTCCTGAAGCCCGGCGGCTGCTTCGCCCTCACGGACTGGTTCCAGAAAGAAAACATTTCGGCCGCCGACAGAAAGAAATTCATCGAGCCGATCGAGAGGGGCATGATGGTCGAACTTCGCGGAATGGATGACTATAGTGACTTTCTGGTTTCTACTGGCCTGCACATCCTCCATCGCCAGGACCTCACGCTCAATTGCGCGAAATCCTGGGATATCGGCCTGGAAATCATCAAAGACAAAAAATTTTGGAGCCTGGCCGCGAAACTTGGCACCGAATTCGTCACCAACCTGAGGTCATTCCATGCCATGCGTGCCGGCTTCGCGTCCGGCAATTTCGTCTATGGCCTGCTAGTCGCGAAAATGCCAGAAAACGGTAGCAATCATACCTAGCCTCTCTCGCGCCTCAGGGTGCCGGGTCGTTGTTGGATGTGATCTCCCTCAGTAATGCAAAGGCCTGTTTTTGGTAAGTAGTCCCGAAGCCCAGCGCGGCGATTATGCTCGGCAAGTGCCATTGGTTGAGATTCATTGCGGGATTCCGACGCGGATCGTCAGGCCAGCGAGATGCCGACGCAAGGAACGTCGGAATTGTGCACGGCCATGCTGCAATAGCCCATTCGTGCACAGTCGGGGCGTAGCGCAGCCTGGTAGCGCGCCTGCCTCGGGCGCAGGGGGTCCCGAGTTTAAATCTCGGCGCCCCGACCACTTACTGCTTTGTTTTCAATTCCCTACTTCAACGAGCTTTGGCGCCAGTCGAGCCGGCGGTAAACTCAGTAGTGAGAAGAGTACTAAGGTTTTTACTGGATTGCTACAGGCCCGGACGAATGGTATCCAGGTGAGGCGCGGCGTAGGTGAAGAGGATTCCAAGGGACTGCGAAGGGATTGATTTCCGTAACATACCCAGGAATCATCCGCGAGCCAATCAAAATGTTTCCAGCAAACGGGACCTAGGTCATGGTTCAGGACAACACGCTCATCGGCAGAAAGGAAAAGCGGCTTCCTATCATCGTTGTGGTATCCCTTGCGGACTTAGGACGCACGACTACCGATGGAGCAGAGTGGACCTACACCGATAACATCAGTGCACACGGGGCTCGCGTATTCTCTAAACACGTCTGGCAGCCGGGTGACGAGATAACGCTCACTCCCTTTAAAGAAGAAATGGCGAGCGGAAATGTCGTCTATTGTAAAAGGATAGCGGACGACCGGTATTGGATCGGAGTGCAGCTTAAAGATCATCCGATCACATGGAGGGCTGTTAGGAGGTATGACGGCATACAAATGAGCGCCTTGGTGGAATCATAGTGAGTTACATTCATCCAACCTGTTCAAAATTCGCCCTCACAATCCATGTTCGTTTCCGTAAATTCCGGAGTTCCAATCTGTTTTTTCTCCATGCAAACAGAATCGGCTGCATTCGGCTCATGTCACCTTTTGCATAGTATTCAGTATGGGAGCAGGGCAATAATTACAAACGAGCCTCTCGAATCCACGCCCTGCAGTCACGCACTGTATTAGGCAAAAAGGATGAGCAGGCAGAAGGAAACACAATGCGTACTCTCGTCGTAATTCGTTCATTGCTTTTCTCAGTCATATTGATGGCTCTCTCCGCTTCTTCATTCGCTCAAATCGGGATTTCAAGTATCTTTTGGCCCGCCTGCGCTTCCCATTTATGAGCAACCTATCTGTCCCGGAGACGGCTACATTTGGACGCCCGGCTATCGGGCTTGGGATGGAGATGATTATTACTGGGTGCCCGGCACCTGGGTCTTAGCTCCCGAAATCGGCTTCCTTTGGACTCCCGGATATTGGGGCTGGGGCGGCGGCGCCTTCTTCTGGCATGAAGGCTATTGGGGCCCGCACGTTGGATTTTATGGTGGCATCAACTATGGATTTGGCTATTGGGGTCACGGCTACGAAGGCGGCCGCTGGGATCATGATCATTTTTACTACAACACGTACGTAAATCACGTGAACGAAACGGTGATTCATAACACCTATAACACACGAATCGAAAACGTCTCGGAAAACCGAGTCAGCTACAACGGCGGGAACGGCGGTATCAATGCGCGTCCGTCGGGAGAAGAAGAAAACTATGGCCGGGAACGCCACGTAGGTCCAATTGCTGCCCAAAACCAGCATATCGAACAGGCTCGTTCCAACCCTGAGCTGCGCGCCTCTGCCAATCACGGCAGACCCCTGATCGCTGCAACGTCAAGGCCGGGGGACTTCCACGGCAGCGCCGTACCTGCCAGAGAAGCGGGGGCTCCCTACAAAGTTCCTGAACATGCAGCAAACGTAAACGCAAATCGCCCACCAAATGCAAACGAAGCTCGAACCAACAACTACAACCACGCGACCGAAGTTCAGCCCCATCAGTACACGGCGACAAGCAGGGGCAACCCAGCGGCGGACAAAAAGTATCAAGAGCAGCAGGACAAGTTAGCCGCCAAACAAAATCAAGAACACCAGAAGCTGCAGCAACAGCAGGAAAAAGAACACCAGCAAATGGCCCAGAAGAATGCCAGCGAGGCTCAAAAACAGCAAATGGAACAGCGGCACACTCAGCAAACTCAGCAACTCGAACAAAAGCACGCTCAGCAGCAGCAGAAAGTGCAGACGCATCAGCAGCCCCACCAGAATGCACCGCCTGCGCAGGGCCATCCTCCAGCGGAAAAACACTAAGCGAAAGATAGCGGCGGTCGAATCTACGCATTACTTCCATGCGCATATCTTGGTGGAAATAAATGCTGAGGAGGTTGGGGCCTGGAACCCAAATGATGTGCGGTAAGAGCTGCTATCTGGGTCTAAGGTCCAAGCTCCCAGTATGGGCTTGAGCTGTCGCAGGTCCAGAATCGGACTTCCACTCTCGCCCGGACCGCCATCAGTCGTCCCTTGTAGAATGCCGGAAGAAACCGAAACATCGATTCCTGCGCGTTTGCTAGGGCCAACCGGTTCAGCTCTTCATCGGCCGGTTTGATGATGCGGGCGTCTTCGACTCTTCCATCCTCTCGAATCTTGACCGACAAGACGACGGTGCCCCACATCTCCGCTTGTTTACTATCCCCCGCCACGTCAATCGGAATCGTGTTAGCGAGTTCGGGAGCGCACTTCCGTATCTTCATCCATTGGGGATCGCTGCGTAACGTAGAGTCGCGGCCACAGGACTGGAGAGAACCCTTCCAATGTCTCGCCCCTTCCCCCTCCGCCGGCGTGTAATCGGAGACAGCCGGAGCCGTCATGACAGCCCGGTAGGTATGACAAGTCAGGTGCAGTGTTGCCGTCCCCCGAACAGCCCTAGACTCGTTCTTGTAGATGGTCGGCTTGAATCTGCATTGCCGGAACGCCGCCACTACTTCTTCGTCGAATCTGCTCCCACGCGACTTCTCCACCTGAATCTCTTCGGGTATTCCGGCTTGGCTGATCGTGACTGATAAAACGACATCGCCTCCCCGCGTCGCTTCCACACTGCGCTTCGAGAAGGCAGGAAACTCGGCTGATATTTCCCGAGGCAGATCTGCGCAGGGTGCGTCGGCGACCGTTCTAATCGATCTGCAGATGGGCAGCGCTTCACTTTGCCCCTGGACGCTAGTAGCAACGAGCGTCCAGCCGAGAAAGATCAGCAACAGGTTCTGTGTTCCGCGCACGGGGATCAACACCGAGTCGCATAAGCGACAACGTCATCCCGACTCGCCAGCGAATGCCGAATCCCAAAGCGGATGCCGAAACAACTGAGCACGCCTACATTGACCAAGCCTAAGATCAACGCGATATTAGCAATATCAATCAATGTTTGGTAATCCGTCAAAAAAGAAAGCAGGAAAAAGAACGCGCGCAACATGTTTCACTCCCTTCCCTAATCCCCTTCTTTGGCATGCGCACCGACACTCGACGACTCGGCTCGGCCGCGTGGCTGGCGAACGAGCCGCACAACTCTGGCGATGAGCATCAGCGCGGAAAAGACGCCTGCCATCAGCAGAGCGTAATAAATGCACCGGTTGACGATCTCCGCGGCGCCCGCGTAGTCGCCCGCCGCGGAACCTGCGGCCGTCACCCAACTGCCGGCCTTGATGAGGTAATACACAACCGCTAGCCCGCCGGAGTGCACCAGCACACTGTAGACCTTGCGAAAAAGCATCCAGTCCGGGCGGACCAGATTGATAATTGCGCGCACGATTTCCGCAACGGTCAGCAGCACGATTGGGAAGTACACCTGATACCAGATGGGCGCGAGCTTCAGAAACGCTGCGGCCGGACCGAGAATCAGGAAGGGGTAGCTCTGAACTCCGGTCATCCAGATTAGCGCGACCGTCGAAGCGATGATGATCGACACGGACTCGAAGCGAGAAACCTGCTGCGTGTTGCGCTCGAGTGGCATGTATCTATCAAGCTTCAGGTCGAGGGGGAGGCCGCCGCGCATTCCGCTGATATCCCAGCGGTCCGGGTTCTTCGTGAGGTGCCTTTCCACAAGCGAAAAAATCAAAGTGACCACACCTAGCTGAATGAAGAGTTGCAGCAGGCACGTTGAAAGGATGTAGTTGAAACTGATCTTTTGCCCGCTCACGCTAAGCGCGATAAAAATCGTGGCGATGACAATAAACGTGAGGCCCAGGTTGAAGGAAAGCACTTTGACGTAGAAGGGAAACAAGCCCGGACCGATCAGTTGCCGACCAAAAGCCAGCGTACGATGGTCCTGGCGATAACGAGCGGCGAGCAGGAGCGGGTTGCCACGTTGCTTGAGCAGCGCCTGCTGCTCCGCTTCTGTGACCGGGCGTCCAAGTTCCCGTTGCTTGTCTTCCATTTCGCTGCGAATGTCTTCCGACAGTTCACGGATAATGTCCTCGCGCTGCGCCTCGGGCAGGGCCTTTGCCATAGCTTTCAAGTAACGATCCACCAGGTCCATAGCGTGCTCCTTAGGTTTACAGCATTGCGTTCAGGGAAGAGTTGATGCTCTGCCACTCGACCAGCAGTTGTTTCAGAATCACCTTGCCGTCCGCTGACAGACGGTAGAACCGTTTGTTGCGCTTCTCTTCTTCACGCCATTCGCTGACGAGCAAGCCTTGGCTTTCAAGGCGTCGCAGCAGCGGGTACAACGTGCCTTCGTCGATCGCCATGCCGTGCTCCCCAAGCGTCTTTCGCAACGTGTAGCCGTAATGCTCCTTGCGGAGCGCCGCGAGGACGGCAAGAACCAGGGAGCCGCGGCGCAGTTCCAACCGCAGGTTTTCGAAGCTCTCGTGGTTGCTTGTACCAGGCGTCATATAGTGTACGCCACACACTGTATAGTACACAGTATAGTTTGTCAAGCGCTTTTTTCCCCTTTTTTTAGGGGCCTGTGGCGCCAGCCTTGCGTCTTTGGCGCGGACGCAATCATTTGTTGGCGACCATTGTTTGCAGCTTGCTTGTCAGAGAACCGTTGTGAGCGCACAATGGCTCGGGACTTTGTCATGAGTGGCATGACAGATAAGTCGCGAGAACTAAGGGCGTTCGCGCCAGTGCTTATCTTGCTGGCTATCTGTGCTCTCATCAACTACGTTGACCGCGGCAATCTCTCGATTGCTGCCCCTCTGCTGAAAGATGAGTTGCTCATTTCTGCTTCACAACTGGGCATTCTGCTCTCGGCATTTTTTTGGACCTACACCGCGATGCAGTTTGCCAGCGGCTGGATGGTGGACAGCTTTGACGTCAACTGGGTGATAGCAGCCGGGTTCCTCCTCTGGTCGCTTACCACAGCGGCAACGGGTCTTGCACGAGGATTCACGATGCTGCTGGCGATGCGGTTGATGCTTGGCGTCGGCGAGTCCGTAATGATTCCCGCCTGCTCGAAAATCCTCGGCTTCCATTTGCCGGAGCATCACCGGGGCTTTGCCAATGGCGTCCTCCAGGGCGCGTGGAGTTTTGGGCCGGCAGTGGGCACGTTGGGGGCCGGCCTTCTCATGGCGAGATATGGCTGGCGACCTGTATTCATTGGCATAGGACTGACAAGCCTGGCGTGGCTTCCCGCCTGGATCAAATGGATGCCACGCGGCGGAGCGATGGAGCGCTCTCTCGTTGCGGCCCCTGGTTTCGCTGACATTCTACGTCAGAGGTCATTTTGTGGTGTTTGCGCGGGCCACTTTTCTGTCAACTACTTGGCATATTTCATGCTCACATGGCTTCCGTTTTATCTTGTGCGCGAACGTCATCTCTCCATGCAATCCATGACCAAGGTCGCCAGTGCGTACTACGCAATTGAAGGTCTGTCGGCCATCACGACCGGTTGGTTCTCGGATTTCTTCATCCGCCGGAGCTATACGCCGACCCTGGTGCGTAAGTCTGCGATGGCTATCGGACACACGGTCGCCGCGATTGCGCTCGTGAGTTGCGCTATGGCCACTTCTCAGTGGTACTTGTTGTGTTTAGTCGCAGTTGGTATCGGTTGCGGAACTGCTCGTGCGGGGCCATTCGCGTTTTCACAGACACTTGCGGGCCCACATGCAACGGGAAAATGGACAGGATTACAGAATGGGTTCGCAAACCTCTCGGGTGTCATGGCCCCGGCGCTCACCGGATTGCTAGTGGATCGGACCGGAAGGTTTCTGGCTCCACTTACGATCACTGCTGCCGTGTTGATGGCTGGCGGTCTATCGTGGGTCTTTGCGGTCGGCCGAGTCGAGCAAGTGAGTTGGAAATCAGAGTCACGCAGAGCACCCGTGGGGGCCTCCGGCATCTAGCGATCGGTTCTGAATGCCTCACCTAAATTTTCGCCGTTCACCGCTTGCAGCGAATGCGCCGATTGCTGACGAGTGGTCAGCTATCCGGAAAGAATCCAGGTTATGACCTGCGGATCGGTACCGAGAAGTCTTAGTCCGCCGTCGAAAAGCGCTTCGAGTCCCCCTGATTCGTTTCGAGAGTCTCAGAATTTGACGCGGTCAGAAATGCACAAGGTGTTGGACGCCAAAACACAAAATGTAGCCGAGAGGAGTGAGTTAAAAGTATTTACTGCGCGAGGCGAAGCGCGTGTGCTACCGGTTCCTTGCACGTACCAATATGGAGCTTGTTCCACCTCCTCGAGCCTCTAACATTTCTGCGGATGCGAGACCCTTTGCACGCCGACTTGTCCCGAGGCATTGCCATTCTTTCGTGGCTGAAGGAGCGCAAGGAAGAAATGGCCGAGCTCCTGGCGGAACTGGTTGCCATTCCCACGGAGAATCCGCCCGGGAACAACCATCGGGCTTGCACAGACCTGCTCCAACAACGCATCGAGCAACTGGGTCTCGACTGTAAACGAATTGCCCCGGCTGGTATGCGAAGCCAGCCGGAGGATGCTCCTGCCTCCCTCATGGCGAACTACGGGAGCGGAGAGAGAACACTTTATTTCCACGGACATTACGACGTGGTTCCGGCACAGTCGCCGGAACAATTCCAGCCAATCCGCAAAGAAAATTTTCTGTTCGGACGCGGCTCCTGCGACATGAAGGGCGGAATCGTGGCGATGCTCTATGCGATTCTGGCGATCGAAACTTGCGGTGAGAAGGTGAACGGGAAGATCGCACTGATGCTGGTGCCCGATGAAGAGACCGGAGGAAAACGAGGGTCCGCGTGGCTGGCGCGGGAAGGGTCTTTGGGACGAAACGGAGTGGGGATGCTCCTGGCGGAGCCGACCGGTGGTGTGGTGTGGAATGCCAATCGCGGGGCAATTTCGCTGCGCGTGCGAGTGCTGGGAAAATCGGCACATGTCGGATTGCAGCATCAGGGAGCAAACGCGTTCGAGCGCATGCACCTGGTGGTCGAGCGCCTGCAGGAATTGAAGCGAGAAGTGGAGCAGCGCTGTACACGTTACACTGTTGCCGCCGAGCAACGGCGCAATTCGATCCTGATGCTGGGCGGACAGAGCGGCGGCGGAACCAACTTCAATGTGGTGCCGGAAGAGTGCTGGTTCACGATTGATCGGCGCATCAATCCGGAAGAAGACCTTGCGGAAGAAAAAGCGAGCCTGCTCGGCGTGTTGGAGGAGTGTAAGCAGGCGGGGATTCCGCTCCAATGGGACATCCTGCAAGAGGGGCGCTCGGCCGCCTGCGGAGAGGGCGAACCTCTGGGCGATGCGCTTTCGCGCAGCGTGCAGGCGGTGACCGGCAAACCGGCTTGCTTTCAAATGTGTCCCGGGCTGCTGGAAACTCGCTTCTACGCGGAAGCGGGGATTCCTGCCTATGCCTGCGGGCCGGGTTTGCTTTCGGCGGCGCATGGGCCAAACGAATACGTTGACCTGCGAAAGATGATCGATTGCGCGGCGATTTATGCGCTGACAGCGATGGATCTGTTGAACTCCTGAGTTCGAAGCCACGTCATCGCATAATCCGGGAGCTTTACTGTTCGGGGATCTGGAGACGCAACTGCACATTGGCGATTCAAAAATAAAAAGACCCCGCACCGGTGCAGGGCGCGGAGTCTCGAGGTTCACTCAGGTTTTGAGAGCAGCCGGTTAGGCTAGCCGAGCCTTGCGGCCCCATAAGACGATCGTGAACAATCCGGCGGTTAGAAGCGTGAAGGTGCCAGATTCCGGCACAGAGATCGACGGGGAAGAAGAAAGCGGCTTGAGCCCGCGAATTCCTAACGCCCAGCTCCATTGCTCGTTTCGCGAGCGACTCTCAACATCGCCGCAAGGCTGCGTTCCACATCCGCCACCGTGGTCGCCCAAGACGACACACTGATCCGCATCGCTTTCCGCCCGTGCCAGGTGGTGCCGCCGCACCAGCAAGTGCCCTCCCGTTGGATGCCCCCGATCACGCGTTCGGTCGTCTCGTCGTCACCGAAGGCAACCAGGACCTGGTTCAGCTCGACCTCGTTGAGAACTTCAAATCCTGCCGCGCGCAAGCCATCGGCGAAGGCGACGGCGTGGCGGCAACATTGCCTGACTAGGGCTGCTACTCCGGTGCGGCCCAATGTTCGCAAGGCAGTCCATATCTCAATGGCACGCGCACGCCGAGTGGATTCCGGCGTCCACTGCATCGGTTCGCGAGCCTTCCCCTGGGCAAGATAAGGCGCGCTGATCGCCATTGCCGCGTGTAGGTGGCTCGGTTCGCGCACGATGGCAATCCCGCTGTCGTGAGGAACATTCAGCCACTTGTGCGCGTCCACGCCCCAAGAGTCGGCGGCCCCTACTCCCTTGGTCAGCTCCTGAAGTTCCGGCAACACTGTTGCCCACAAACCAAATGCGCCATCCACGTGCACCCACGCATTGCCGCCGCGGGTGAGTTCACGGATCTCCTGAACTGGATCAAAGCTGCCCGTGTTTACATTTCCCGCTTGGGTGCAGATAATCGTCGGACCATCGCAGCGCGGAAGCGCATTCGCCCGCATCCGGCCCTGGCGGTCACAAGGTACCCTTTTTACGCGGTCCCGCCCCAGCCCGAGCATGGCCAGCGCCTTGAGCGCCGTGGCGTGCACTTCGTCGCCGACAACTACCGTGATGGGCGGCGCGTTAAACAGCCCGTCGGCTTCTACATTCCATCCGCTTCGCGCCAGCACCGCATGCCGCCCAGCGGCCAGGCCCGTAAACGTGGCCATTTGCGCGCCGGTAACAAACGCTCCGCCACAACCTGGCGGAAGCCCAAAAAGTTCCAGCAGCCAGGCTAGGGTAGTGTCTTCCAGTTGCGCCGCTACCGGAGAGAGGACGCGCAAGCACGCGTTTTGGTCCCAGGCGGCCGCAAGCCAATTGGCGGCGACCGTGGCAGGCAAAGCGCCTCCGGAAACAAAGCCGAAGTAGCGCCCTCCGGTGATGGCAACCGTGGCAGGTGAACCCACCTGGTCCAGCAGAGCGAGTACCTCGGCGGGACTTTGCGGGACTTCCGGCAGCGGCCCGCCAAGTTGCGCCAGATCGTCCAACTGTTCCTGCGACGGATAGACACGACGCTTGGAGATTGTTTCCAGGTAGCTCACCGCGCGCTGGGCGGCGTCGTGAAGAAGGCCCGTGGTGGAATCCCGCTCGGCCGTAGGTGCTCTCTCATCGATGTGAGTCATAAGTGGTCGCCGTGATTTTGGACCTTTCTGTTGATTTACAAACCTGTGGCGGGGAAAAATCCCAATTGTCACCCCGAGCGCGGATGGAAGTATTTAACTCTCGAACGTGCCTTTACCCCAGTGCCAATATGGCGTTTGCTTTATATCTCCTCGTCTTGCATCCTCTCTCGTATGCAACACAACTCACGCAACGACCACGGTCGAGGCATAGTCCTCCGAATTCGGAATTCCAGGTAATCCCGAGATTGAGATTCGAATGCATGTTGTTTGTTAGAAAAGCGAAGACCCTGCGCCGGTGCAGGCGCAGGGTCTCGATGCTCGCTCAGGTTTTGACTGCCGCCGGTTACGCCAACCGGGCCTTCTGGCCCAGCAGGGCGATCCCGAGCAATCCGGCGGTTAGAAGCGTGAAGGTGCCAGATTCCGGCGCTGAGGTCACAGAGGAGGAAGAAAGGTCATTGGATACCGCAAATGCCTTCCCGCCTCCTTTCTGCGTGCCGTTGGCATTCCAGTAGCCTGTTGCCTGGACGTGAAGTGGCCCACTGACCGCGCCATTGCTGAAGTTGACGCTGAAAGTGTAGAGAGTTGTTCCGAGTTGAGTGGTTAAAGGCAACGACGTATCCCAGCAGACTGCGCCGGACGTTTGCGTTGTATTGCAACCACCACCCGATCCAACCGCACTATTGTTTTGACCACCGCCCAGTGCATAGTAGCCTCCGGGTGCGGAAACCAGCGTGGGTGAGCCTGAGTAGTTGAAACCTTTCAGGGTCACATCACCGAGATAAATCCCCCCGCACGCCTTGGCGTTCGTGCACTGAACCGTCAACGTTGCGGTGGTGTTGGTAACCGAACCCGTGAATACCATGCTGTTGTAGGTAAAGCTGTCGGCGTGTGCCGTGCTTCCGAGCGCGAGCACGAGCAGAACGACACCCACCAAACTGACCAACCGGTAAGTGTTCATATACCCTCCAACTGCATGAACGTAGGAACAAGGTTGCACTCCTGTGGCCAAGAAACCGAAATCCAGCCAATTCCCTGGCAGTTTTTAACTCATTCATTTTCAGCAGTGTAATGGCGTACCAGAAGGGTAATTCCAGCTTTCAAACTTGGTTCTTCCGACCGCGAAAAGTGAACCTAATAGTTTCTGACCACATGGGGGACCAATCCTGCGAATCACAGCCGCCTTCGAAGCGATTCGCCGTTCGCCACTGACCAAGTCGGTTCCCCGTGCTCCTCAGGTCTTCACCTGAGTCCTCTGAGGTGAATACCGGGTTTCGAAATGGAGGATTCTCCGAATTGTCTCAATCCGCCGAACCGCTATCTTGTCAGTACCGAGAGCGGGCCGCCTCCGTGCACCGGGCCCCCACCTCCTTCACCCCGAGAACAAACGCTCAGTCACGGAGGCGACCAACTCATGGTTATAAAACTGGTGGGAGAAAAGATCGCGCAGCACCGAAGTTCAAGGGATGGTGGGGCTGGCTGTCGTGAACGACGCCTGGGCAACGGTGCAGATTGGGGGAAGCCGTGAACGACATGAACAACGATGTTCCCAAATTTGTGACCGAGGCCAGAGCCTCATATCTGCTCGGGATACCACCAGTGGACTTGCGCCGTATTTCGAAGGAATCTGGATTGGGCCATCTGGAACGCGCGGGAAACGAAGAAGAGATGTATTTCACCTATGAGGAATTGAGACGGATTTTCCATCTCGCGTACCCGTTGCCGGTGAGCCATTGACGTGCCGGCTGGAGCAACTAGAAACGGCTGAACAATGCAGGGGAGCGGAACGCATTGGCGAACTATCGGGAGCAGCAAATGGAAGTAGCCATTAAGAGCCAGGAACGACACGTAATGACTATGGGCCCGACCAAAGTTCGCAGCTCCTCGCGCAAGCAAACCGAACATTTCCGATCGAAGAAATACCCATTTGACGCGGCGCTGCTGAGAGTGACGGAGGACGCCGAGCAGCTGCGCCAAAATGTCTCGCGTCTGATCGCTCAAGGCGAGGAAATCGCCAACGAAACCATTTTCCAGACGTTGCTCTCCGATGCCAACCGGGAGCTTGCAAGCTTGCTCCAAGACGTGCGCAAGATCCAGGACGACCCGCTGCTCGACGAAGGGCAGACCGGGCGGATGAAAAAACTGATGATGCGCGCCGTCCATTGCGCCGCGAAGCACTACATGCTGCAGGCGGAGCTGGGCAACCTGGCGCTGACCGACGAATTGACTGGCTTGTGCAACCGCCGTGGGTTCATGGCCATCGCGGAACGCCAATTGAAAATCGGCCACCGCACTGGACGGGGAATACTTCTTTTCTTCATGGACATTGATGGCATGAAACAGATCAACGATTCGTTCGGCCATGGCGAGGGAGACTTGACCCTGAAGCGTACCGCCAAAGCCCTGAAAATGACCTTTCGAGATTCGGACGTGATCGCACGGCTGGGTGGAGATGAGTTCGCGGTGCTGGCGATTGAAGCCTCGGACAACAGCGAAGCGGCCATTCGGGCCAGGCTAAGCGAGGATCTGAAATCCGTCAGCGCGGGGGAGACGCGCTATGCGATCAATCTCAGCCTGGGTGCGGTGCGAATCAATATTTGCAGCAATGCTTCGATTGGAGAGTGGATGGTGCGCGCTGATCAGGCGATGTACGAGCAGAAAAGGCGCCGGTTGAGCCGTCTTCCCGAGCCGCCAACCATTCTTCAGACAGTTCAAGCGCCATAACTTGCAAGGAATGATTGGCGTCACAATTTGCAGAATCATTCGGTCTTTCAGCTCCGCCCAGCCCGGTGCCACGATACCGAAGGCAGTTTGGAAGGTGCGTCACCAAATGCCGATGCGGTCTGGACGACTTGAAAAAAGGACTCGGCTGGCCGTTCCCGTAAGGATCTCCAGCCTCAAGGAGCCGTCTGCAGGGGAACGCTCGACGACCGAGAACATCTGTTCGTTTGGAATCCGTGTGCTTGTCCGGCGTGCCAGGGAACTAAATGAACGGCTGCTGATCAAATCGGCGGATGGCGAGTTGCAAACGGACGCGCGGGTGGTTTATTGCGAACGCCTCCTGGACGGGCGGTTTGCGCTGGGGCTGGAATTCAACGGAGACGTCGCCAACTGGCACAAAAAGTCCCTGGGCAATGGCGACTGAGCGTCTCTCCATCTGTTGTAAACAATTGTTATCCCTAAGGTTGGTAGAAGTACCACAACTTCCCTGTTTACTCCGTGTTCTACCTACCAGTGACATCCAAATCCGCGACCGTCTGCCGCGCCACCTCCAGGTCGGCGCCAGTGAATTTTGCGAGGATTCAAACATGAACTTAAGAAAGATTGCCGGACTGCTTTCGCTCGCCCTTCTTCCTCTTGTGATTCCAACGGAAACGCCCGCGCAGGTCGCCGTCGGGATCTCCGTGCATATCGGGCCGCCGGCTCTGCCGGTTTATGCCCAGCCGGTTTGCCCCGGCGCGGGTTATATCTGGACCCCGGGCTACTGGGCCTACGGACCGGACGGCTACTACTGGGTTCCGGGCACTTGGGTGATCGCGCCTACGCCGGGCTTTCTCTGGACTCCCGGCTATTGGGGTTGGGGCGGCGGCGTCTATCTCTGGCACGCTGGCTATTGGGGCCCCCACGTCGGATTCTATGGCGGGATTAATTATGGCTTCGGCTACGGCGGCGTCGGTTTCGTTGGCGGCGAATGGCGCGGCGGCGTCTTCCACTACAACACGGTTGTCACCAACGTGAACACGACGGTGATTCACAACACCTACGTCAACAACACGGTCATCAACCGCACCACCGTCAACAATGTCAGCTACAACGGCGGCACGGGCGGCGTCACCGCGCGGCCCACCTCAGCCGAACTGGCCGCCGAGCACGAGCACCACATTGCGCCTACTTCCACGCAGACCCAACACGAACAAATGGCCCGCAACGACCGCAGCATGTTGGCCTCTGAAAATCATGGCCGTCCCGCCGTTGCAGCCACGGCGCGGCCAGGACAATTCCATGGTCAAGGCGTGGTAGCAGCGCGTTCCTCGGGCTCCAATGGGAACCGGCCGAACTCAACTGCCGGAAACACTCGCGACGCCGCGATGCAAAATGACCGGCCGCCCAGCGCACGTTCGAATGGCTCGCCTAACCAGAACAATTCCAACCGGCCGAACACGGCGACGCAGAATTTTTCTCAGCACTCCCAACAGAACTCGTCAAACGGTTCGCATCCTTCCCCGAATAACCCGAACGGGAGCCACCCAAACAATCCGAACGGAAACGCGAACCACCCGAACTCCCCGCGGACGCCGCAACAAAACCACCAGCAGCCGCCGAAGGAACACGAAAATACCGGACACCCCGGAGGCCGCGCAGGTCGCTGAGTTAGCGAATACTTTCACTCAGAAATGGAAAAGGCCGGAGCATACACTCCGGCCTTTGTTATTCCCCGCAGGCTGCACCGCGCGCGGTTCTTACTCGACAACCACCCTTCCCATCATCCTGGGATGGATCGAGGAAAAGGACATCCCTGGGCGTTACCCCAGCTTTGAATCCACAATCGCCAGCGAATGCTGACCGCGCACAAAATTCACATCCGTAATTCCCAGCAAACCACGCAACTCTTCCGCGGGCACCTTCATCGGTCCTGGTGAATCGGCCTTGCCCGGCTGCGGCTGGGGAAACGCTGTGGAAGCTGCCGTGTGGAAAGTCACGTTGCCTTCGACCTTTTGCATCGTCTGGTGAATATGGCCGTTCAGCACCGTCACCGAACCGAACTTTTTCAGATAAGCCAGCGCTTGCGCACTGTCTTCCGTGCCCCATCCCCATTCCGGATACACAGACCAAAGCGGAATGTGTGCGAACACCACGATCGGCGTGCTTTGCGACAAATGCTTCACGTCGTCTTCGAGCCACTCCAATTGATCGTGGCCGAGCGTTCCCAGCCCGCCAGCCTTCAAATTCATCACGTTCACCAGCCCGATGAAGTGGACGCCCTTCTTCTCGAAGCTGTACCAGCCGGCTCCCTTGCTTCCTTTTCCGTAGCGCTCCAGGAATTGCTTCCCGTCGTCGTTCAGCACGTCGTGTTCACCCGGCACGTAAAAAACGTCTTTCGGGTTTGCGCCCTTCAGAATCTGATCCACCGTGTCGAACTCTTCCGGTTTCGAAAGATGGCTGATGTCGCCCGTGTGCAGCAAAAATTCGGGCTGCACTTTCAGCGCGTTGATTTTGTCCACCGCCGCCTTCAGCGTTCCCACCACGTCCGTGTTCGCCGGCTTGTTAAAGCCCATGTGGCTGTCGCTGATCTGCGCGAAGCTCAACTCGCCCTTCATATCGGCAGGATTCATCTCGGTAACCCGGTTCAGGGCGTACGAGTTCAGCACTCCGCCCTTGATCACGCAAAACGTTCCCGTGCCCGCCCAGGCCATGCACTTCAGGAATCCGCGCCGGTCAATTCCGTCCTGGTTGTGGTCGTACAGGATTTCATCCTTCTTCTTGTCCTTCTTGTCGCTCATCGATTCTCCTCTTAACCTCTGTTTGTCCCTGCAATCCCCATCACGTTCTGCCCATCGGAGGGAGGACGGCACGGGCTTACAGAGAAAGGGGGGCAAGCCCGCGCCGTATGTGAACGTGTTCAGGGTGATAGACCCTACCGGCCCCGCTTTTATTCCAACTGGTCATGTTTTCCCGCTTTATTTCTTTTTTCCCTTTAATTACCCCGGCGGGAATAAAATCGAGGCCGGGCAGGTTGTGCAATAGAGGGGCTAGGGAAAGGTGAACGTGTTAGAGGGAGAGGACAGAGCCCGGTTCGAGGCGACCGTATTGCCACATCTGGACGCCGCCTTTAACCTGGCGCGTTGGTTGCTGCGCAACCGGGCGGACGCCGAAGACGTCACCCAGGATGCCGTATTCCGCGCCTTTCGCGCGTTCGGCACCTATCGCTCTGGTAACGCGCGTGCCTGGCTGTTGCAGATCGTGCGCAACACCTGCTTCACCTGGCTCCGCCAGAATCGCATGGCAGCGGAATTCATGGAGTTCGACGAGACCACAATGCCCCAGGAAAGCGAAAATCCGGAAACTCTGGCGATGGCCGGCAGTGATCGCGAACTCCTTACCCGCGCCCTGGAATCGCTTCCGGATTCGTTCCGCGAAATCCTGGTCCTGCGTGAACTTGAGGGCTGCTCCTATAAGGAAATCGCCGAGATCACTTCGCGCCCGATTGGCACCGTGATGTCGGCGCTCGCCCGCGCGCGCGCCCAGTTGCGCAACTCCCTTCCTCAACCGGTTTCAAAGGAGGCGCGCCGTGTCCTGTGACCAAGTCCAGAATCAGCTGCACGGCTACCTGGACGGAGAACTTGACGCCCTCAGCGCCGCCAGCTTCGAAAAGCACCTCGAAACTTGCCCCGACTGCAAGGAATCTCTTGCCGCGGAAGAGGCCTTGCACCAATCCATTCAGAAGGCCGACCTCTATGAGCGCGCTCCCGAATCTCTGCGTAAGAGTGTCCTGGGCAATGCGCAGCAATTGCCCGCAGTCCGTTCGTTTCCCGCGGCGCGCGTCTCCCCATGGCGCTGGCTGGCCGTTGCGGCTGTCCTGCTCCTCGGAGTTTCGATCGGCTGGCGCCAGCTGCAGATTGGCCGAGGTCCGAGCGACGCTCGGCTCATGGCTGCTTCGTTCGTGGATGCCCATCTTCGTTCTCTGCAGCCCGGTCATCTCACCGACGTCGAGTCCACCGACCAGCACACGGTCAAACCCTGGTTCGACGGTCGCATCGATTTCGCTCCGCCCGTGCGCGATTTCGCGAACGAGGGATTCCCCTTGCTCGGTGGACGCCTCGATGTAGCCGGCGGGAAAACAGTCGCCGCCCTCGTCTACGCGCGCCGCAAGCACATCATTAATGTCTTCGTGGAAAAAGCCCAGTCGGAAACCCAGTGGAATGGCGCCGGCGAAGCGCAGGGCTACCACTGGCTCGCCTGGCAACAAAACGGCTTTTCGTTCTGCGCGGTTTCCGATGTTGCGCCGAGCGATCTCGCCCAATTGCAACAACTCTTCGTCGCTCAATAATCTTTCGCGGCCCTTCCAAAACTCGGTGTCAGGCGAAAACCCAACCGTTCCCAGCCCGCTGACATCTCAACTCGCGGCGGCTTCCGCGGATTTGTCTGCCTGCGCCTCCGTTGTCGTGCCGACAGACTTGACCGTGATTTCGAGCCCATTCTTGTTCATATCGAACCTCTGCTTCCGATCCAAGCCTTTGACGAACTCACGTACCGCCTTACCAACCGCTCCGGGAAGACTCGACGCGTCTACCTTGACGGCCGATTCAACGGTTCCTTCCGTTCGATCTTGATAGCGAAATTGCACCTCAAACGATTTCATACTCCAAACCTCCCTTTTCTGACAATAAAATGGATACTGGTTCGCGAACTCGAAACAGCGTGCGCGTCACGAAATCTACCGTGACTCTTAGGCACGATGGCGTTTCCGACTCGCAGTTTTCTTTCCGGAGTGCTTCGTCTTACAGGCCTTGATCTCAGCCTTAAGCGAATCGTTCTCTTTCGTCAAGTCATCCCGGGTGGCTGTCATTGCATCCAGATCGTTTCTCAATTGGCCGTTTTCTTTCTGAAGTTCCGCCACATGAGCTTTCAATTGCTCGTTCTCTTGCAGGGTCTTTGTGTCCTTGCAGGCAGTCAAGGGCAAACTCAGCACTATTGCCACAGCAAATCTCACCCAGGTGTTCTTGCGCGTCATACGTCATCCTTCGTTGACAGGAATTTGAATTGCAAGTTGAACGACCGATAGCGGGTGAGGAGGGGAGCCACCGCTGGCGACTGAGCCAGCGTAGCGAAGTTTCTTAGATCGCGCAAGCCTGGTGAATCCAGATAGTGGAAAAGTAGAAGTGATTCCTGGACAGATGTCTGTAAGACGACTTTCCGGGAGTTGACTAATGAATTCTCCGAAACTCCAGAACTGCGAGAGTCGTTAATCTTATAGCGCCCTTTAGAGTGCCTCTCTATAAATAAAGTAGAACCACATCCCATTCCACGCGACCACGACGAGCTAAGACAAGACGCGGACGCGAGGCGTCAGTGTTCCGCTGGAAAAGCCCTAGGCAAAAGAGTTGGCATCGTAGATGGTGCCAATTGTGAGCAAGGCCAACGCCAGCGCGCCCCCCAGGTGTGGTGCCCAAAAAGGCCAGCGCTTGCCACAATGCATGCGACCGAGAGACTGATTGAATTATTTTGAAACTGCATTACGGTTTCATGTTCACCGTCTTCCCCGTTGCGGCGGATTGGAGGGCGGCATCAAGAATCTCGGTCACGATGACGTTGGTTTCTAGTGACGACAAGCCATCCGGCTTCAGGCCATCCAGAACGACAGCGCGCAGATAGGTTAGGGAATCATCGTATGGGGACGGCACTTTTGGGGCCGCAATGATCTGTTCCTCTTTTTCCCCAGCGCGACGAACTTTCAAGTCGTCGCGCCGGATAGTAATCACGTACCCCGTCC
>Ga0210410_10000772_pt1 | contig 32650 bp, 50 predicted proteins | sample IncBWC4MmetaG_FD_161058 | JGI IMG/M metagenome (GOLD analysis project Ga0210410, IMG submission 161058) | Forest soil microbial communities from Barre Woods Harvard Forest LTER site, Petersham, Massachusetts, United States - Inc-BW-C-4-M | ecosystem: Environmental > Terrestrial > Soil >...
CACGCCCGCACCGACCGCACCGACCGCGCCGACCACGCCGACCGCCCCGACCTCACCGACCTCACCGACCTCACCGACCTCACCGACCACGCCTGCCCCTGCGCCCGGCCCGCCGGACGCGACGCTAAAACCTTAAGCTGGTGTCACGCTGGTCTCATGAGCGCACGCAAACTTATCTTGGTCGACGGCTCGTCGTATTTGTATCGGGCCTTCCACGCGCTGCCGCCGCTCAGCAACTCGAAGGGGGAGCCGACCGGCGCGGTGCTGGGCGTGCTCAACATGCTGAACAAGATGATCAAGGAGGAGTCGCCCGAGCGTATCGCTGTCGTGTTCGACGCACCGGGCCGCACATTCAGGGACGACTTATTCGATCAGTACAAAGCGCATCGCGAACCCATGCCGGATGATCTGCGCTCCCAGGTTCAGCCACTGCTCGACGCCGTGGCCGCGATGGGGCTGCCGCTGCTGCGGGTCGCCGGGGTCGAGGCGGACGATGTGATCGGCACTCTGGCCAGGCAGGGGGCGGAGTCGGGTTATGACGTGCTGATCTCCACCGGCGACAAGGACATGGCTCAACTGGTGGGTCCGCAAGTTGAACTGATCAACACGATGAGCAACACGCGCCTCGATCGCGCGGGGGTGAAGGCTAAATTCGATGTATTTCCGGAGCAAATTGTCGACTACCTTGCACTGGTCGGCGATAGTTCGGACAACATTCCGGGAATCACCGGAGTGGGCCCCAAGACCGCAGCCAAGTGGCTGCATCAATATCAAACGCTCGACGGCCTGATCGCTCACGCCCCCGACATCGGCGGCAAGGTGGGCGAGAATTTGCGCAGCGAGCTGACGAAACTCGAACTGTCGCGCCGACTAGCCACCATAGATTCGGGACTTCAATTGGAGATTGTTGCTGAAGGGCTGGTTGCCGGCGCGCCGGATCTCTCGCGGCTGCGAAAGCTGTACACGCGCCTGGAATTACGGGCCTTGCTCAAGGCCCTGGGTCCCGCTGGGGAGCCGCCCGCAACGGTCGCGGGCGAAGCGCGCGCCGGCGCTGGCGAACCCGCCGCCGGAACCGCGGAACCGGCCGCCCCGCTCACGGCCGGCGCGCCGTCTGGCACGGCCAGCGCCGAAGGCGAACGCCGCGCCGTCGCGCGCAATTATCAGAAGATTCTTTCGCAGGATGTCTTGGACGCGTGGCTCGCCAAGCTCGCCTCAGCACCGCTCATGTCATTCGATGCCGAAACGGACAGTCTTGACTATATGCAAGCGCACATCGTAGGCCTGTCGTTTGCGGTGACGCCGGGGGAAGCGGCGTACGTGCCCCTCGGGCATGACTATCCGGGAGCCCCGGAGCAGCTCAATCGGGACAAGGTGCTGGCGGCGTTCAAGCCGCTGCTGGAGGACCCCACCCGGCCAAAGCTGGGACACGATCTGAAGCACGACACTCATGTCCTCGCGAACCATGGGATCGGGTTCGCCGGGCAGCGCTTTGATTCCATGCTCGAATCCTATGTGCTCAACAGCGTGGCGACGCGCCACGACATGGATTCGAACGCTCAGAAATATCTCGGCATCGAGACCATCCAGTATGAGGACGTCGCCGGCAAGGGGGCGAAGCAAATAGCCTTCAATCAAGTGGAGGTGGACCGCGCCGCCGAGTACTCCGCCGAAGATGCGGATGTCACGCTGCAGTTGCATTTGACTCTATGGCCGCAAATCCAAGCGCTGCCGACCTTGAAATCAGTCTATGACACCATCGAGCAACCGCTTGTGCCGGTGCTGTACCGCATGGAACGTACGGGCGTGCTCGTGGATCGCGAACTGCTCAGGATCCAAAGCTCGGAGCTGGCGGCGCGAATGCTGGAGCTGCAGGCGCAATGTCATACGGAAGCGGGCGGTTCGTTCAATGTGGATTCGCCGAAACAATTGCAGGAAATTCTGTTCGGCAAAATGGCGATTCCGGTGATGCGCAAGACCCCCACCGGTCAACCGTCGACGGCCGAAGACGTGCTGGAAGAGCTCGCCGCGACGTATCCCTTGCCCAAATTGATCTTGGAATACCGCGGCGTCGCCAAACTCAAATCCACCTACACAGACAAACTTCCCGAGCAGATCAACCGGGCCACGGGGCGGATTCATACCTCGTACGCCCAGGCGGTTGCCGCCACCGGCAGACTCTCGTCGATGGACCCAAATCTGCAAAATATCCCGATTCGCACCCCAGAGGGACGGCGCGTTCGCCAGGCCTTCATCGCGGCGCCCGGCCACTCGCTGATCGCCGCGGACTATTCGCAGATCGAATTGCGCATCATGGCGCATCTGTCCGGGGACTCGAGTTTGCTGCAGGCCTTCGCCGACGACCGCGACGTCCACCAGGCGACCGCCGCCGAGGTGTTCGCCACGCCCTTGAGCGAGGTCAGTGCCGATCAGCGGCGTTCCGCCAAGGCCATCAATTTCGGCCTGATGTACGGGATGTCGGCCTTCGGGCTCGCGCGCCAGCTGGGTATAGGCCGGGGCGACGCGCAGAAATACATGGATCTTTACTTCGAACGCTATCCTGGGGTGAAGCGTTTCATGGAGGAAACGCGCCGCCAGGCGCGCGAAAAAGGCTTCGTGGAAACGGTCTTCGGACGGCGGCTGTACCTCCCCGAGATACAGTCCCGCAACCAGGCGCTGCGCCAATACGCCGAACGCAGCGCGATCAACGCCCCCATGCAGGGGACCGCCGCCGACATCATCAAGCGCGCCATGATCGAGGTGGACTCTTGGCTGCAAAGCTCGCGTCTGCCGGCGCGGCTCATCATGCAGGTCCATGACGAACTGGTCCTCGAGGTCGCTACCCAAGCCGTTCCGGCCATTGTGGGACAGCTAAGAGCCCATATGGCGCAGGCGGCGGAACTGGCGGTGCCGCTCAAAGTCGACGTCGGGATTGGACAAAACTGGGACGAAGCCCACTAGGTTTAAGGCCGCGGCCATAAATTGAGCGCTGCAGCAGAATCCGCTGCGGCCCCTAAGGGAAACCCCCGACGCACAAAGTCATGCGCGCAGGCGCCGTTTGGTGCAGAATTCAGCGGTATTCGGCTGGATATTTGCCTTTATCCACATAGTGGGCGTATTAGAAAAATTGCTGTTGGGAGGGCTGGAACTTTTGGGAGACGTCCCCATCTAACCTAATGAGCGTTAAAGGCGCTCCCCGCTCTTCTCCCTGAGCGGGAATAACCCGGTTTGTCATCCCCATGCCGGGTTGGTCTGCCTCGGTGGCTACTTCAAAGTAACCACCGGGGCCTTTTTTTTTGCAATCTCCAACCATCGATCCATGACCTCGCGCGCCTGGTCCAATCCTTCGGCGTGCGGCGCGGAAAACAATTGCGCGGTTACCGACGTATCGGAGCAGGCCGCCACGGTCTCCCGCAGTACACGCTGTGCGTCGCGGCGATTCAACTTGTCCGCCTTGGTGAGCAGGACGTGGGCGAGGCGGTCCCTGGCGAGAACCCATTCGAGCATTCCCGCATCCTGGGTACCGAGGCCGCGGCGGCTGTCCACGATCAAGATCAGCCCGACAAGTGACTCACGTACGTTGAAGTAGTGTTCCATCAGCTGCAGCCAATGAAGCCGCACTCTTTCGGGCACCTTGGCGAAGCCGTACCCCGGCAGGTCCACCAAGCGGCGCTCGGGAGCCAATTCGAAGAAATTGATCAACTGCGTGCGCCCCGGAGTGCGGCTCACTCGCGCGAGGCCGGAGCGGTGCGTGATGGCATTGATGGCGGTCGATTTGCCGGAGTTGGAGCGCCCTGCGAAAGCGACTTCTCTCCCCGAGTCCGGGGCGAGTTGATGCGCCTCGGAAGCGCTGGTCAGGAATTTCACATGGGGGTAGGTCGACATAGCCGGTTGAACGCAATTTATTGACTCTAGTGTACAATTTCGTCGGCAGGGATTCACAAAGCTAAGGGGTGACAGGCGATCATGAAGCGGTTCTGGATTCTCGCAACGACAATTACCAGCGCGATCGTCGGTCACTCGGTCTTTGCGGCCGGCAGCGCCGAAGCCGGCGCCGCCAAAGCGGTTGTTTGCCAGGCGTGTCACGGTGCGAACGGCAACAGCACGAACCCGGAGTGGCCGAGCCTCGCGGGCGTCGGTGCCGATTACCTTGCGGAGCAATTAAAAAACTTCAAAGAAGGTAAACGCAACAATCCGGTGATGATGCCGAATGCGATGACCTTGAGCGCCGATGATATGGCCGATTTGGCCGCGTATTTCGATAGTTTGACCAATACGGGGCTGGAAGCGGACCCATCGTACTGGCAAGCGGGCGAGAAGCTGTACCGGGGAGGCGATCAGGCGCGCGCGATCCCGGCGTGCATGGCCTGTCATGGACCGACCGGTCGGGGCAACGAACCCGCGAAATTTCCGGCGCTGCGCGGCCAGCAATCGGTCTACGTGGTCAAACAGTTGAATGACTACGCATCGGGCGCCCGGCCGACGGGTCCGAACGGCATCATGCAGACCATTGCCAAACGCTTGTCGCCCGAAGACATGCGCAATCTTGCATCGTACATGCAAGGAATTCGCTGACGTGCGGATTCGACATCTCGCGTTTTATCTTGGATTGGCGCTTGCACTGGCCGCATGCGGCAAGCGAGCCGCCGTGGAACACGCGCCCGCTGCGGCCTCGACCTCCGCGGACGCGCCAAGCCCCGCCGTGGTGCGGCAAAAGACGGCCGAGCCGCCGTCGGACTTGCCGACAAAAATCACACGCATGAATGAGGATGGTTCCGAGACTGTCGAGGATGTGCCCGGCGACAGCGGCGCGCACAACCCGCTGCTGGCGGCGGTTGCCTCGACGGTGGCGGCCTCGACGTCCGCGGCATCTGCCGCCACGATCAGCGGCCCGACTCTGTGGCAGGAAGGCGTCAACTACACACGACTGGTGCCGGCGCAGCCCACTGCGGTTCCCGCCGGGCAAGTCGAGGTGCTGGAGTTTTTCTGGTACGCCTGCCCGCACTGCAATTCGCTCGACCCCATGATCGAGTCGTGGAGAAAAACCAAGCCGGCGTACATCAGCTTTTCGCGCGTTCACGTGCTGTGGAACGAAGGCCATCGATCTCTGGCGCGGCTGTATTACACACTCGACAGCTTGGGCAAGCTCGATCAGCTGCACGGCGAAGTCTTCAAGGAAATACATGTCCATGGCAACCCATTGGTTGCCGCCGATCCGAGAAACGATAAGGAATCGGAACGCATTCAAATGACGTTCGTCAGGAAATTGGGGATTTCGGAAGTCGACTTCACGAAGGCCTACCACTCCTTTGCCGTGGACACCGCGCTGCAAAGAGCCGATGAATTGGTACAACGCTATCGGGTTACCGCCGTCCCGACATTCGTCATCAACGGTAAGTACGTCGCCGACGTCTATACCGCCGATGGCGCGGAACATCTGCTGTCGCTGGTCGGTGATCTCGCGGCGCAGGAGCACAAGCGCTAGCCGCGTGGCCGCCATGCGCACACACAGCGGCGGCTGTCACTGCGGCCGCGTTCGGTTCGAAGTCATCGCACCGGCGATCCTCGAGGTCGCCGACTGCAACTGCTCCATTTGCAGCAAATACGGATATTTGCATTTGATCGTGCCGGCCGATCGATTCAAGCTGATCAGCGGCCGCGAAGCGCTCACCACGTATTCGTTCAACACGCACATCGCCAAGCATTTCTTCTGCTCGACATGCGGCGTGAAGTCGTTCTACATTCCTCGTTCGCATCCCGAAGGGATCAGCGTCAACGTGCGCTGCATCGAAAGCGCCACCATCGAATCGATGTCCGTAAAGCCGTTCGACGGGCGCGAATGGGAAAAGGGGCGAGCCAAGTATTGCGACGCGCCCGATGCTTGAGTGCGGCGCACGACGAACATAATCACGCGCCTTTCTTGAGATTATGTTGACATGAGCCGGAGTATTGCGAACCCGGGCGAAAAACTGTGACGCATGTCGCACAACGCGCCGCGCTGGTTGGGGGATGCTGACGCTGCCCCGGTCACGAACGTGTCCCAGCCATGCTCGACATTCACTCATCCATTGCGGCGCCGCTGCTTGACGGTGCGGCGCCGTGCAACGGCGTCCGCGAGCGGATTCTGCTGGGCCTGGTGTTATTCACCCTGGTCCGTACCGGCGAGGCGCTGGCGGGCGACCATGCATCGATTCCCAATGCCACGTTGAATCCCGGCCTGGGTGACCTTCGACCATCGCCGTTCTCCGCCTTCGAATCGATGGCGGCTCCGGGAAACTTTGCGGCGCCCCCCGCCTTGCGTATTCCTGCATTCTCGACCACGGAATTTCGCCCTCGGCACCACGCCGCTTTCGAAAGCGACACCGCGGTGAGCGCCTTTGGCGACGCGCCGATGCTTCGCAGCACCACGGTTTGGCAGCGAATGGCGGAATACAAATCGCAAAATCGCGTGCGGGTGCTGACCCTGTGGGAGTCGAGCGGCAGCACGGTGTCGCTCCAGGCGGGCAGACGGGGAGATCCGTCGCTGCAATGGACGAGCCGGCTGATGAATCGCGGCGGATCAACCCAAGGGTTGCTCGATCGATTGTTCTCGGTGTCTTTCGCCGGCGCGAACAGAGGATTCCGCAATGCTGCACGGTCGGCGAATGCGCCGCCGGCGCCCATGTCGCAGAGTGCCGGCACCCCGGCCGTCGCGCAACAACGCGAACGGCACGAGTAACAATTACAAGGCGACTGGAAATAATCCGCGACGCGGCGGTCTGCGCGCATTTATGTGTGTTAACGCACCGACGATCGTGGCCGTCCATCACTATGCTGCGCCGGAACAATTGTTTCGGAGCCTGCGGTGGACAAAAAACATCAAACCTCAATTGGCGCCGGATCGGTTCAGTTAAACCTCGCGGCGATCAACCCTAACTGGGTGCTCGAGGGCCGTCCTGTTTCGCACAGCAAGCTGTTGTCGACCAGCGCCGACGGCAGCGCTAGCACGCTGCTTTGGGATTGCACGGCCGGTCGGTTCAATTGGTTCTACGACGTCGATGAAACGGTCTACGTGCTCGAAGGCTCGGTAACCATCAAAGATCGGGAAGGGTCGGTGCGTCGAGTGGGCGTCGGCGACTGGATATTTTTCCCGAAAGGATCCCACGCGGAATGGACCGTCGATGACTACGTGCGCAAAGTGGCGTTCTGCCGCTCCCCCATGCCGAAGCCCGTTGAATTTGCCCGTCGTGTTTTTCGAGTTCTGAAGAAAATGACTGGACGTGGCTCCAACGGTGCTCAGGCAGCCGAGATGTTTCAGGGCGGCTAGCGCCGCGGGGATGGACGAGGTAGCCACGGGTGACAAGCGCTCATTAAATCCCTCCACCACGTTCAAAGGATGACTCATGAAATCGCTAATCATTTCCGCTCTTGTTGCATTGACCGGAACTTTTGCGTTGGTCGCGTTCGCGGATCCCCCAAAGGATTCCGATTCCTCCCGTGCCGGCACCTTCGTCCAGGATTCAATCATTACGACGAAGATAAAGGCCAAGCTTGCGGAAAAGCACATGTCGACGCTGACCGACATACAAGTCGACACCGACAATGCCGGCATCGTGTGGCTGAGCGGGAAGGCTCCGACGAAGGACGCACGTGATCTTGCCGGAATGATCGCGAAGGACACCGACGGCGTCAAAGGCGTGCACAACAAGATTGTGGTGCAGGAGTAACCGCCGCGGATCTTCGTTCGCTCATGTCAGGCGCCGCCTGAACAGCCACGCGGCAGCGGTGAGGGAACAGAACTCGCATCGATGGATCGCCTACGGTCTAGCTGCATGAATCGGACAAGTTGCTTTCTGTCGTGTTTCGCTGCAGCCGCGGTGCTTCTTGGAGCGCACGCCTCAGTCGCGTCCAAGCGCCCGGCGCCGCCCGTGCGATCAGGCGCGATGGCGGAACTCGAAATGCAGGTCCTTCTGGATCGAGTCGGTTTTTCACCCGGGGAAATCGACGGGGAGCCCGGAAAGAACGCCCGCGAGGCACTGGCGGCGTTCCGTGCGGCCCGGGGGTTTCCTGCCGGCGCGCGGGGCCGCAAGTCCGTACTCCTGGCGCTCGGCGCCGGCTCCATTGAGCCGATTGTGGCGCATACGATCACGGCGCAGGAGGCGGCCGGCCCGTTCACCGCGAGCATTCCGCAGGACATGACTGAACAGTCGAATCTGGCGGGTCTCTACTACACTTCCGTGCTCGAAGCGCTTGGCGAGAAATTCCACTCGGCGCCCGCCCTCCTCAAGCGTCTCAACCCCACCGCACGATTCGTCGCCGACGAGGACATACGAGTCCCCAATGTGTCGGGCTCCGGGCTTTCTCATCACGGGACAGTCAAGGTCGTCGTTTCAAAGAAGAGATCGGTGCTCACGGTCTATGACCGTCATGGAAAGATCATCTTCCACGCCCCAGTGACCAGCGGCAGCGAGCACGATCCGCTGCCGCTCGGGAACTGGACGATCACCGCCGTCGTACGAAATCCGACTTACAACTACAACCCCGAGTTGTTCTGGGACGCGGATCCCTCCAATGCCAGGGTGACGATCCCTGCAGGCCCGAACAATCCAGTGGGCAGTGTCTGGATGGACTTGAACAAGCCTCATTACGGGATACATGGCACGCCGGAGCCGAGGCGGATCGGCTATTCGGAATCCCACGGATGCGTGCGCCTCACCAATTGGGACGCATTGGAACTTGCTTCACTCGTAACCGCAGGGACACGGGTCGTGTTCGCGCCATGAGAAAGCCTAACCTCCTCACTTCCACCGCGGCCGCACACCTGCCATCAATGCCGCATCGATGCGCCGCACTCGCGGCGGCGTTCAATATCGCCCTGATACTTGCGTCGCCCGCGTGCGCAGGCAAAGCCGCGGGTGAGGCGGTTCAAAAAGCGTGGGTGGTGCGAGCGAGCGCCGGCCTTCCGCCTCCCGTCATCGGCGCTCTACATTCGATCGTGGGGTTCGATCGCCGGCTCCTGGCGTTACGCTCCTACCTACGCGCCGGCGACTCTTTGTCCGCGCGATGGAGCTGGTCGCAGGAGAGGCTGGCCCTGTATCCCTCGACACCCGAGGGCAAAGCCGCCGCGGCCGACATCGATGCCGTGGCCGCCGCCTTTACAGCCGCCAATCCCGATTTTTCGCTTCACGTCAATCGGCAGGTACGAAGCCTGGAGCTGCAGATCGCGCATTGGAACGAGAACGGCTCTGTCGGAACCAACGCCGCCGCGCTGCTCACCGATCTGAAGCGGCGATATTCGGATAACCGTGCGTCGCTCAACGAGGATGAGCTGCGCAAGGCATTGATCGAGTGGCAGCCCAAGAGTGCCGCGTCGCTCGCCGCACCGGGGCTGTCAGCGCACGGTCAAGGATGCGCCTTCGATTTTCAAGTCGAGCATGGCGGCCAGGTGATCGCCGGGCCCAATGTGGCGACAGCGCATCGCCAATGGGATGCGCCCGGCTGGACTCTGAAGCTGCACGCGGCGGTCGCCGTCGCGGGAAATCACTTCGTGGGGCCAATCCAATCGCCCTACGAGCCCTGGCATTATGCGTATATGCCCGGGGTCGACCGCTCAGCGTGCCGATAAACGAGCCGTCGTATCCAATTTTTTGCAAAAATGCGCGCCCGGCGGGATTACTCGGCGCTACGCGCCTCGCCCCTCCGGGGTCGCCCTGCCGGGCGATCGCCGCCGCGGCGGCGTCGTCGAACCCTCTTTTCTCTGTCGTGGGTTCGACCTATCAACCTATCGATAGCGAGCCGTCGTATCCAATTTTTTTGCAAAAATGCGCGCCCGGCGGGATTACTCGGCGCTACGCGCCTCGCCCCTCCGGGGTCGCCCTGCCGGGCGATCGCCGCCGCGGCGGCGTCGTCGAACCCTCTTTTTTTCTGTCGTGGGTTCGACCTATCAACCTATCGATAGCGAGCCGTCGTATCCAATTTTTTTGCAAAAATGCGCGCCCGGCGGGATTCGAACCCACGACCCTCGGCTTCGGAGGCCGATACTCTATCCAGCTGAGCTACGGGCGCATCGTACGGGGTGGCGATACTACTCGCCGTCGGCAAGCCGCGTCCAGCCTCGCTTGGTCTTTGGCCGCAGGCACCGCTGTCGATGCGGCAAGCAACTTGAGGACAGTGGCCCAATTGCGCGTGGTGACCGTCTCTCCGGCCCGGCGCGCGAACATTCGGGACAGCTTGCTGTCGAGCACGCCGTCCGCGCACCACAAATAGGCTGCCCGCGAGCTGACGGCAAGGGCGTCCGGCGTCCATGACTCGTCCATCATCGGGCGCAGAGCAGCCAGCGTACGTGGCTGCGCAGCGAACGCGACCAGGTGTCTCGAGGGATCCTTGGCAACGCGCAGCAGCGGATTCTCGCGGACGATGGCGGACAAAATCGGCGCGGTGATGACGGTAACCGAAGCGGTGATTCCGCAGGTATCGGCCATCGCGCGCTGAATCGCGAGCGCGAGTCTGCCAGTGTTGGGACGGGCGCAACGAAACAGCACGTTGCCGCTGTTCAACAGTGTTCGCACATTGTCGTGGCCGAGACCCACGAAAAGGCTGCGAAGTTCGCTCATTGGGATGCGTTTGGTCTTGCCGACATTGATGCCCCTGATCAAGGCCACGCACTCCGTCATGCGGCGCCATCCTTCGTAGCGGCGCGAGCGTACAGAATCATTTGCGTGCAGCGGAACAGCGCCATGGTCTTGCCGGATTCCTTGTGGGTGACGATTGCGTCCCACACGTGGGTCGTTTTGCCGAGGTGCGCAGGTTTCGCGCTGCCGACGATCGTTCCTTCTCGTGCCGTGCCCAAATGGTTGGACTTGAGTTCGATGGTGGTAAAGCCAGTCGCGCCCGGCGGTAGATTGACAATGCATCCGTACCCGGCGCAGGTGTCCGCAAGAGTAATCACGGTTCCCGCGTGAAGATAGCCGTTGGGCGCCATGAGCGCCTCGGTGATCGCGAGCTCGGCGACAACTTCCGCCGCACTCACCTGCGTGATGATGATGCCGAGATGACCGGGCAATTTCCCGGAACCGAATTGATTGAAATTCTCCGCAGTGAGCATTTGGGCGGCGCCTCTTTTGCCGATTTATTGCGGCTTGGTCTCGGTCAATCCGTCGAAGAAATCGACGACGCCGGTTTCCAGAGAGTACTCGGCGCCGACCACCATGAGTCCGGCCTTTTGGATGAGCTGCTCGATGATATCCGAGCCATGCCGCAGATGCTTGACCGACGCCCGGATATTGGCGCGAACCGCCGCGCGCGCCAGGGCGCGGAGATCGTGCCGGAGCGGGGTCGCCAACAGGCCCTCGACGGACGGCCGTATCAAATCCACGATGGAGTGCAAATTGCGCGACTGATTTTCGATCGGCCGCTGCAATTGCTCCAGCGTCGTTTCAATGGCACCGCACTGCGTGTGGCCCAATACGACCACCAAGCGTGTGCCGAATTGCTCGGCCGCGAACTCGACGCTGCCGATTTGCGAGGGCGCCACGATGTTGCCGGCGACGCGGATGACGAACAGGTCTCCCAAGCCCTGATCGAAGACAATTTCGACGGGTACGCGAGAATCGGAACAGCCAAGAATGGCGGCGAAGGGTTCCTGAGCCGCAGCCAGTGCGAGACGGCGTACCCCACTCGCATTTGCGTCGCGATTGGTGATATCCGACACAAAGCGGCGGTTGCCTTCCTGCAGCAGTGCCAGCGCTTTCCGAGCCGCGATCATCGATGATTCACTTTAACTTCCGCTGATCGGCATGGTCGCGGCTCCGGCATGTGAGCGTCGAACCAACGCCGGCCCGAACTTGCCGATTACGACAGCCGGCTCGCGGATCCGCCGCGATACCCGAATAGGCGCGCGGGCAGAAAAAGAATGGCCCGCAGCAGCGCGAACAGGGCTTCGAATGTAATGCCGACCAGGCGAAACGGCAGCGACAAGAGCCACACCAGCGGCCAGAGAACCAGGGCCAGAAAGGCCAATGGCCAGCACAACACCAGCAGTAGGCACCAGCCGACAATCACGAGCAGCGTTTTCACAGGACTCTCCCCACGTATCTGGACGCAACATTAACACACCGTTCGCATCGCCGAGGTCATTGACACCCGGCGAGCGGCGGGCGGCGCCGCTCTGGCTCAGATGGCAACCAGGCAGTAGCTGAGCTCGCGGCTCGCCTCGCGCACGCGGCGCTAGCGGTCATGGGCCAGCGCAAGTCGGACCCCGACGAGCACGAGGACGCTGCCGACGCAGCGATTGAACCATCCTTTGACCGTGTCGCTTGCGGCGAAGCGGCTGCTGATCCCTGCGGTCGACCATGCGACGAGCAAATTCCAAATCGTGCCGTTCAAATCGAAAATCGCGCCCAGGAACAGCAATGCCAGCGGCTTTGACGGCGCGTCCGACAACACAAATTGCGGCAGAAACGCCAGGAAAAAAAGCGCGACCTTGGGGTTCAAGACATTGGTGAGAAAGCCCTGAAAAAAGATGCCCCGCATGACTGTCGGCCGGCTGCCGGAGGCGACTGGCGGAGATTGAGCCCCGCTCTTCGACCGAATCAGTGAAATACCCACATACACCAAGTAGGCGGCGCCGACGATCTTCACGGCCGTGAAGGCCGTGGCGGATGCCGCCAGAATCGCCGATAGCCCCAGCGCCGCTGCGCAGATATGCACCAGCGCGCCGGTGCCAATTCCGAGCGCTGCGACAGCGCCCGCCCGTAAGCCTAGCGTGGAGCTGCGCCCGACTATGTAGAGGGTGTCGGGCCCCGGCGTGATATTCAGCAGCAATCCGGACAGCACGAACAGCCAGAGATCATGAGTGCCGAACACGAATCGCCTCCGTAGTCATGAAGACGCTACCGCGGGCGGGGATATTTCGCCCGCAGCACGGCACCGCGTTCCAGGCTCTCGGCCGGCCAGCGCTCGGCAGCCCGATAATATTCCGCCTCGGCTGGGGTATCGGCGGGGAGCGTCAGCCACGGTTGCTTCGATGCCGTGAAGATGTGGATGTCGGGAGGAAACTTCGAGGGTTCATCGAGCGTTCCTACGCGGACGAAGCGAATGGCGTCGCCTGAGCCGGCATAGTTGCTCCAAACGGCGATTGCGCATTTCGGGCAGCGCGAAATCCGCTGGCCCTTGCCGCTATTGGATGGCGTATCGACGACGGTCACGTCTCCGCCGAGCAGCTGCACGCGATCCGCTTCGATCATGGCATTCAGAGCGAACGCGGAACCGGTCTCTCGCTGGCACCAACGGCAGTGGCAGCAGTGCACGAATAACGGTTTGGTGAGCATGCGGTAGCGCACGTGGCGGCAGGTGCAGCCGCCATCGTAGTAGCTGCTCGTTGGGGGTGTGTCGATCATGGTGTGCGCCTGCGGGCGGTCACTTCGATTTCGATCTTCATGCGGGGGTCGGTCAAGCCGGCGGAGATCATCGTCGCCGCCGGGCGCACCGAACCCAAGTATTTGCGCAGTATCGGCCAGCACTCGGGGAAACTCGCGGCATCGGGCACGAGGTAGGTGACTCGCACGACATCCGCGAACTCGGCGCCCGCCTGTTGCAAAGCCGACTGGATGTTCTTCAAACACTGCTCGGTTTGGTCCGCCAAACTGTCGGAGATGGTCATGGTGGCGTAGTCGAAACCGGTCGTTCCGGATACGAAAATCCAATCGCCGTCCACTACCGCCCGCGAATAACCAATGTCATGTTCGAACGTGGATCCTGAACTGATCAGTCGCCGGGTCATCCAGTGCTCCTTGGGTACTGTGCGAGAGTCTGATTCGCGGTTTGCCACGACACCTTGTGCTCCAGCCACACCTCCATGGTGGGCGGAAAGAGGTTCGGATTGTCCAATGAGGCCGTCGTGATATCGATGGTCATTGGACTCGCTATACTCTCGTAGGAGAGCTGGCTGCCGCACGTACCGCAAAACTGACGAGCGACGCCTTGCGAGGATCGATAGGTACGCGGGCTACCCGAGAGAATTTCCACTTGGCTGCGGTCGAAGGTCAGCCAGGCAACAGCCGGGGCGGCACCCGCTCTGCGGCAGGTGGAGCAGTGGCAAATGCAGGAGAAAACCGGTTCGCCGGATATGCGAAACCGAATTGACGAACAGAGGCAGCCGCCTTCATGTACTTGCATGGTTACTCGCCCCCTTCGATGCTAGGCCCCAATTCGATGCTCGGCATGGCGTACCACTCGAGGCGGAATCTTATCAAGACGACGCGGTGGAAAATACCGGCCGACTGCGCCGATTCCGCGAGACGCCGGGTTGCGCTTGCCGGGCGGTTCGCGTCATATTGCACAGCGTATGGCTGAAACGCTGCAAGTGCAGTGCTGCATCGCCGGCGGCGGACCTGCGGGCATGATGCTTGGGTTTTTGCTGGGGCGCGCGGGCGTGAAAACCGTCGTTCTGGAGAAGCACGCGGATTTTCTGCGCGACTTTCGCGGCGACACCGTGCACCCCTCGACGCTCATGATCATGCAGGAACTGGGGCTGATCGACGATTTTCTGAAGTTGCCGCACTCCGAGATTCGCGCATTGTCCGCCCAGATCGGTGATACCACCGTCAAGGTTGCGGACTTTGCGCGCATTCCGGCACCGTGCAAGTTCGTGGCCTTGATGCCGCAGTGGGATTTCCTCAATTTCCTCGCGGATAAGGGCCGCCGCCTTCCCGCCTTGAGGGTCATGATGTCGGCACAGGTGACGAGCCTCAAGGAGACTGCGGGCCGGGTGGTGGGCATCGAGGCGACGACGCCGGACGGACCGATCGAGGTGCGCGCCGACCTCGTGGTCGGCTGCGACGGCCGCGCCTCGACGGTGCGGGCGCTGTCGGGCCTCGCGGTGCAGGACTTGGGCTCGCCCATCGATGTGCTCTGGTTCCGTCTTTCAAGAAAAGCCGGCGATCCGGGGCAGGTGCTGGGACGTCTCGGCGCCGACACGATGATCGTGACCATCGATCGCACCGACTACTGGCAGTGCGCGTACGTCATCGGCAAGGGCGGTATCGGGCGCATACATGCCGCGGGGCTTGCAGCATTCAAGGCCGCGGTCGCGGCCGGTGCGCGCTTTTTGTCGGACCGAGTCGACGAATTGAAGTCCTTCGACGACATCAAGCTGTTGAGCGTGACGGTCGATCGCCTGACGACCTGGTCCAGGCCGGGATTGCTCTGCATCGGCGATGCTGCGCACGCGATGTCTCCCGTGGGCGGGGTGGGCATCAATCTGGCGATCCAGGACGCGGTGGCGACCGCGAATCTTCTCGCCGCGAAGCTGAAAGCCGGAACCCTGAGGGACGTTGATCTTGATGCCGTGCGGCGTCGCCGGCTGTTCCCCGTAAAGGTAATTCAGGCGCTGCAGGTGGCGGTTCACCATCGGGTGTTGAAGCCGACGGTTTTGGGTGGCAGGCGCAAGTTGACGGTGCCGTGGCCCGTGAAGCTATTGGATGCCAATGCATGGCTGCGGCGCTGGCCGGCACAGATCCTTGGCCTCGGCGTGCGGCCTGAACACGTTCGCTCACCCGACAGTCCGTGAGGAATCGATGACGGCGCATCGTCGCCGATCGAAATACCAAAGGCCGACCGAGAACGCGAACCACCAGAATACGGCGAGCCACCAGCGACCGAGAGTAGGCCAATGGGCGAGGGTGATATAGGCGAGGTCCGCAGCCAATGCACAGCCGCAGGAAATCAGGGCGAGTTCCCTCAAGGTCAACTCAAAGATCCCAACCCGGCGGATGAGGATTCCGTACGTCACCGCACCGACCGTTGCCGAAAACCCGAACACCGCATAGGGCGCGCCAGGCCCAAGGGTTGCGGATAGCCCTCCTACAAAGAGACCGACGCGAAGGGCCATGATGCTGAGACCCGCGGCGAGGACGATGAACAGGCCGCGACGCCACAACGGCAGGCGTGCCCGCAGAGCGAGCGCGAGTCCCGTGGCGTGGAGCGCTCCGTACACTGCAAAAGAGGCGAAGAGACCCAGTGATGGCCGCAGCCACCGCATCACGCCTAGTAAGGCGCTGAAGCAGGCGAGCAGTAGAAAATGTCGCGCGTAGAAAAAATGATCCGGACGCGGGTACCTCAGAGTCGCACTCTGCCGTTCAAAATGTCCCACCAAAGACGCCAGTCGCCCATGAAGCTGAACAGGGGGTATTTGAACGTGGCCGGCTTGTTGTGCTCGTAGAAGAAGTGTCCGACCCAGGCGAATGCGTACCCTTGGATGAACGCAACCGCAATGAGCCACCACCATTGCGTGACCCCGGCGGTGATGAGCAGCACGGCCGCGATGCTCGTACCCGTGAAATGCAGCCGTCGGCAGGTTCGGTTGGCGTGTTCGCCAAGATAAAACGGATAGAAGTCGCCGAAAGTACGAAACGAATTTCCGTCATTCATGGGTCTGTCTCCGCAGCCGGCTGATATTACTCAAACCAAATCTCTACTTCGTATCCGTCCGGATCGCGCACGATGCAGTGAGCGGTCCGGGTCGCTAACCAACCCAGCGTCGTTCGGCGCGAGTGCGCCGGGCAGGTCATGTCCGTTTGCGCAGAAAGACGTGGGTTGCGCGCTCGCCGGTAACGGAGTGCGTGCATTCATAGCCCAGAGCATGCATATCGACATCGCCCCAGAGATGCTCGCCGGATCCTAGCAGGACCGGCCTCATGGCCAAATGCAGCTCGTCAATCAGGCGAGCGCGCAAATACTGACGGACAGTGGATACGCCGCCGCCGAGGCGGACATCGCGGCCATTCGCCGCGGCAGTGGCCAGCTCCAGAGCGGCATGGATGCCGTCCGTGACAAAATGGAAATCCGTGCCGCCGGCCATTTTGAGCGGAGGCCGCGGGTGATGCGTCAGAACGAAAACTGGCGTGTGATAGGGTGGCTCATCGCCCCACCAGCCCTTCCAGCTGTAGTCGGGCCATTCGCCTCGGACGGGGCCGAACATGTTGCGCCCAAGAATCCAGGCACCAATTCCGGCAAAGCCCTGCTCTACGATGCCGTTGTCGACTCCAGTCTCTCCACCATCGTCGTGGCCGTGCATCTTGCTCCAAAACCGCGTATGGAAGAGCCACTCCATCAACTCCGGTCCTCTCACTCCGAGAGGATTTTGAAGATCTTGGTTTGATCCGGCCCCGTAACCATCGATTGAGACCGAAAAGCTTTGGACCCGGAGTTTCGACATGGCATGCCTCGCGAATTGATAGCGAAGCCTATCGTGTAGTCGCTCGTCTAACAATGAGGCTGAGCTGCGCGGGGGCCCCGACTCATGACGCTTGCCGGCAACCGGCCTGTCAGTGGCGATTGCTCGAACCGTTCGTCAGGCAGCGTTCGCGCTGCCGTCGTGGAATGGCCGCACGGTCAGGCCCCAACGAGGCACTGCTTTGCGGTACACCCGGTAAGCCTCTCCAAAGCGGGACTCGAGAGCCGGCTCCTCGTAGAACAAGACAAAGAGATGGAAGACCAGGAATACGGCCAGCGCGTACTCAAGAACTGCGATGCTTGCGAATAACCACGCCTCGCCGAGCAGAATAGCCAGAACCCCGTTGTACATGGGGTTACGGGTAATTCGGTACAGACCTTGGACGACGAGGAATCGGGGCGGATCGATCGGCGCCAAGGTGCCCTGACCCGCGGCAAAGAAATCCCAGACGCACTTGGTAAGAACCCCAATCCCGGCAAGAGTCAGGGCGGAAGCAGCGACTGACGAGACACTGAAGCCGATAGCGCCGGATCGGCCGGTGGCGTTGATGATTCGAAAAGGCAGGTAACCAGCGACCGTGCCCGGAAGTACCAGTACAAAAAAGACAGCTCTCAATGCGAGAAATGAACGCCGCACGTCAGCTCGAGCTTAACGCCACTGCTTCAGACGTGCGCATCGATGATCGGCACGGGCTCTGACGCGCGTGCTGCTCGCGGCAGCGAGCTCAACAACGATAGGGCCAGGCCGGACAGGACGGCGCGGCGCGACAGTTCTTTCTTCATTTGGGCTTCTTGGCCGCGTTGACCCGCCGGACGCCCCGGCCTGCAGGCCGCCGCGGGCGCAAAGGTTTGCTCTTGGTCTTCTTGGTCTTGGTCTTCTTGGTCTTCTCGGCCTTCCCCCGCAGCTCCTCGAGGCGAGCCTTGACGATCTTGCTGATGAGCGAGAGCGGAATGCGCTCAGCCAGCGGGAACTGCAAATTTCCTTTGGGTCCTGCGTATCTGGCGACGAGTGCCTTGAGTGACTTGTCGCGCACAGGCGGATAGAGGCCAATGTGCTTCTTGAATGCTGCAAAGTAGACGAGTACTCCGCCAAAAAAGAAGGCCGGCATGCGATAGCTGATATTCTCCTCGGCATGGGGTGCGGCCCTGCGCACTGTCTCCCGAATCGCCTCCAAGATGGGCCGTGCCTCAGGAGGCGACGATGCAATGTATGCGTCTACCGTTTGCGGAACAGACATGACTCGATATCCCCTACGGCCTTTGCGTGTCCAGGAACTTTCCTACGACGTTGCCTTCTTCAGAACCGTCTGGCTTTGTGATCAGCCAGTCAAGGAGCAGCGGCTCCATGAATGAGTACAATTGCCCGGCTTTGAAACCTGACACCAATCTAATATCGGAGGAAATGATCCCGGTTATCGCTTCACCGTGAACTGCGGTGACGCGAACAAAGACTTGCTCCCAGTGACCAGCGGAATCGACGAGACGCGTGACGACAAAGAAACGGTCTCCAGGTGGCAGCCCAGCAAGAAATCGCGCACGCGCACCGGGATACGTCGCTCGAGCTGTTTTGACATACGGCGCAATCGCTCTTTCATTCTCTGCAATTTGCTGAGCCGAGAGAGGGTGCGGTTGATCCTTCGGAGCATTCGGGGCCAGTTGTGCAAGTGCGGACGTCGCCCCTAGCGCCAAGAGAACTGTCCATGCGAACGCATTGAGCGAAGTTCTCATGGGCTCACCGCGTCGCCACTTCGAATGAGCCGAAGCGCAAGCGCCAGGAACTGCTCCCGGCTCTCCGGAGTCTGAAATGCCCGGTCTCGCACCAGTAGTGCCCCCATTGGCCGATAAATGAATTCAATGCCGCCAGACGCCTCGGATGCGGACACCACGCGCGACCAAGGATGTGTGGTTTCTGCACCCAACTGTCGAGTGATCAGGCCTTCGGGAGCCAGTTCCACCTCACACACAAAAGGGCCGTCTCCGCCGAGTTGTTCACGATAGTACCTGAGCATTCGGTTGTTCCGACTGGAGGTACGATTCAGGCGCGGGATGATCACTACAAGCAGAATGCAAATAAGGGCCGCAAACACAGCGCGACCGGTTGGCTGACCCGGCGTTACGGCGTAGATGACGAAGCTGATCAAGACCGCCCAAATCATTCGGCCTTGCAAGCGCCAGCCCCGCACGACACGGGATCGATCGGCAGCTCTGTTCGCCACTTCGGCGAGATCACTGGCCGAGAACTCAAACTGGACCTTCAAGGGTCGTTCCTCATGAGGGCTAACTACGAGGTTGTAGCCAAAGCACACTCGGTGTTTTTCAAAGAAATTATAGCCGATCGAACCGTCGAGGTCCGGTAGACGCGTTGCGGCCCCGCAAACCTTGAATCGCGAACGCGCGGCCAACATCAGAGACTTGGCTTGAGGACCATGAGCACCAGCGCTGCTAGGGGCGTAAGTAGCGCCACGCCACCCCAAAGCTCCCAGCGAACGGCCAGCGTGTGATAGCCGGCATAATCAAATGTGCCGGATTGAACCGCCGCGTTTGCCAAGGCGCGAAGCTGCCGTTGAAGAGGTGCCACCCGGAGCGCGAAAATCAACCCCGAGAGGCTAAATAGTACGATCGCCCAGAATATCCAACCAGTCCGTAGGATCGGCAAGTTGCCGAGTATTGCAGCTGCCAAGCCGGTAGCAACGATCGCGATGACCCCAGGAACCGTGAAAATTCGATCGCTACGGATGATCCCGTCGAGAATTGAGGCGAGCAGCTTGGGATCGCGTGAACGAGCGGCGTGCGCGTGCCAAAAGAGTCCGGTGGCGATGTTGCCGAGAAAGGCGATCACCGCGGCAATGTGTAGAAGCTTGACGAGCAGATACACGTGCATAGGCTGCGCCGGATCCCGCTAATTTTTCAAGCCACGAAAGTACGAAAGAGAACATAGGCGATCATGCCCAGGTTCATGTATGCAGTGGCCGACATGCCGGGAGCGCGATAGAGCGGATTGAGCCGGTACCCCAGCCAAAAACCTGCGCGGGCCGCTACAAAGACGATTGCGCAGGCCCAAACGATTTGCAGATGCGTCGACGGCACCACCGTACTGAGGGCAAGCGAAGCAATAGCGAATATGAAATTTTGCTGCAGCGTGTTGTCGGCGACGCGGCCATCGATCTCCATCGAACGGCTCTCAGCATGTTTGGTGGGATCTATCGCCTGGCTGAAGAAACGAGCGTTGCCAACCGCAGCAAGCATGATGAAAAGAGGCAACATTGCGAAGACATTTGCCCGCAGGGCGTATGCCAGGCGCTCCTCGAGCATGTCCGCGATGGCTGGTGCCGGTAGCGTTCTCGTAAGAATCCAAACTGTCGCCGACATCAAGATCACACCGATCGCGGCGCCAATCACGACAGTCTTTTGTTCTGATTTCATGCGCACCACCCTAACCTTGTGGGCTCCTAACGTTGACGTTGAGCGACGGGGCCTACGCCAGTGTAAAACGAAGGCAGTTTATCCCGATCATCGACTCTTCCTTGACCCACCGAGGATGCGATCGCGGGATCGCTCGGAACGATTGTCAGCTGTCTGTTGCCTGCGACGCGTGCCGAATACGTGCCGAATGGTGGGTTTGCTAGAAATGCGGCGGTGATGCACGATTCACACTGCTGGGCAGCACTACCGCCGGGAGATTGAGAAATGATCAAAGTCAGTGTGATGTACCCTAACACGCCTGGAGCTCGATTCAACCACGAGTATTACCGTGACAAGCACATGCCTCTGGTAAAGGCCCGGATGGGCGGCAGCTGTAAGTACTATACGATTGATAAGGGGTTGGCGGGTGGCGCTCCGGGAGCTCCGGCGACCTACATTGGCATGTGCCATATTTTCTGCGATTCCGTGGAGGCCTTTCAAGGTGGCTTCGGTCCTCACGCCAAGGAGATCATGGGCGACATTCCGAACTACACCGACCTCACGCCGGTGATTCAGATCAGCGAGGTCATTGTGGCCTGAGCCTCAGCGGGCAAGCGCGACGGTGATGACTGGTCGGGCGGCTAACGATGGGGAGCGACACGGGGCGGCGGCGAGGCGATAACAGGAAGCCAACCTCGCAACCGCGGCGCATCGACGGACTCTAGCGGGCTAGCCATTCATCTTCCCCAGTAACCAATGCAGCCCGGCAAGATGCTGATTGTCGTGACTACACAAGAAATGAAGCAAGTTATGCAGCGTTACCGGTCGCCCCTCAAATAGTGCAACACGTTGCATTTGGATTGCGTTAAGCCCGGTCACCAGTGCGACCGTATCGGCGCGTGCCACCCTGAAATCAGCGAAAACTTCCTGTACGTTGGCCTCTAAGTACCGCCGCTCGACTGCAAGTGCTTCGCCGGGAATGTCCTCTAGAATCGGCATTTCCTCGGCGAGGGTGCGCCGAATACGTCTGTGGTAGCCGTCGCGTTCAATATCACGCACGTGACAGATCTGCTCAATGGCCGTGAGTCGCTCGCTGGGTATGCCTTCCCACGACCAGGGCCGCCAGTTTTGCATTGACTTCGGAAATAAAGAGAAACACTCCTCAAGTCGCTGAGGAAAGGTCGCAAGTGAGTGGAGAATTGCAGGATACGCAGGCACACGAGCTCCGACGGGTCTAACGATGATGTTGAGCGACGCCGGAATGCGGGGATGTCGAACGGAGGCGGTTTATCCAGATCATTTTTCCACTCCTTTTGCTCACAGAGACGCGGCCCGCGATCGTTCCGACTGACTGTTGTGCATCACTACTGGCACTCTGTTAGTTCAACCTCATAGGGAATGTACAAAGTGAGTTCGGAAGCATCGGAACGCTGCCACAACACTCGATTGGACAGTCCGCTCAGTCGAATTTTGCACTGTGTACCAACCGTCGACTGAAGCTTTTTCGCATCTTCGGTTATTTTGGCAATAATGCTGTATCGGTACTTTTCTGGAGTTACTAGACTGAGTCCGACATCTCCCTCCGGTTCAATCTCAGTTCGCCCAACCACGCGACCTTTCTTTATAAAGCTGCGCAACTTAGTGATGGCGCCCGGAACGTCGTCTTTCTCCCCGAGAGCCATCTTGACGTAAATACTGGTTGAGCTGGTATCTGCCCGCTTCCCGCCCTGACTAAGTGGAACTTCATAGGCCGTAGTTGTGATGGGGATCAGGAATTCATCGCCATAACTTAGCGCGATTCCAGACTGCTTCGCAGCGTCCCCTACCATATCCCGAATGGTCTGATGTAGTTCCTTGGTCCTCGCATCCTCAGCACGGGTATCATTTGTCAATCGAATTCGCTGCACAAGGAAGTCTGCGCGTTGCTGAAGAACAATAGCTGGAATTCTTGAGTACTCATCGCCGCTAACACGCGATCCAGTGACTACAATTTCCTCAGGCTGCGGCCATGCCGGAGAGCAAATGACCGTAGTGAGAATCAAGGTTACACTGAGTCTTAGAATGTGCATGGCACCTCTCCTTGGGCATAACGATGAGGTTGAGCGACGCGGAATCGCGCCGGCTTCAAACGAAGGCAGTTTATCCGGATCATCGACTCCCTCACTTGGTCCCCCGAAGATGCGACCCCGCGACCGCTCGAACCGATTGTTAGGTGTCACGCAGCCTTCGGCAAAAGTAAACAACGCGCTCTGTCTCTTCGAAGCCCAACGCGCAATGCATTGCATGAGCAGCGGTGTTACCGAGCAGTGAGTCGGACGCGAGCTCGAGGCAACCCTCAGCTGACGCCCAATTCACCACAGAGTTGACGAGGTCACGGGCCACGCCCTTGCGTCGGGATTCAGGCGCGACGTAGATGCCTTCCAGAAAAGCCACCGGCGAACTACTTGTGCCGTTGACGTAATCCACGCGCTTCGACGCTTCGACGAAGCCCACGGCCGAATTGTCGGCGTTCAAGGCTAGGCGAACATAGTGACGACGCGCCAGGGCGTCGGCCATTCCGGACAAATGCTCGGCTTTCGACGCGTCTGGCCACAATGCCAAACGTAGCGCCAACCACGCGCCGTCAGTGCTACCCATGGGAGGTGCGATTTGCATGATAGCTAACGATGAGGTTGAGCGACGCGGGGTTGCGTTGCCGCCCAGCGAAGCTGATTTATCCCAGTCATCGACTCCCTCCTTGGCTTACCGAAGACGCGACCCGCGATCGCTCGAACCGATTGTTAGCGGACCAGCTTGTCGTAGTCCGCATGCGTGCCGATCCAAAACTAGAGCACACCACCTTCAACGTCTTTGCCAAGTACCCGATATTGGTCCCCCACTCGCGCTGACCATAACGGACCGACTTTCTTGAAGTGAAGTGACGGGTGATGCGGATTGTCCTTGAGGAGCGCGTAATTCTTATCGGCAGTAGTTCTAACCTCTGCGGGCAACGCCCCATAGAGCGCCCAGAACTTAGCCGACGCGAGATGCTTCAAAGGGGGCGCGTCCGTCCCGCCTTGTAGTCTGCTTCCGCCTCGGCAATGACCTTGTCGAGCTTGCCCGAGCGACAGTCATTTTCAACCTGCGCATCCCAGGCCTTCCAATCCTGCTCGAGCACCCAATCTCGCAGCTCCGAGAACTCTCCCGCGGAGAGTTCGCGGATCTGCTGCTCAATTTGTTCAACTTTGCGCATATCGCCTCTGGCCAATTATACCCCGGATGCGGATACCCGCGAGAACGTCACTTGCTTGTGGTCCGCTAACGATGAGGTTGAGCGACGCGGGGCCTCACCGGCGTCAAACGAAGGCACTTTATCCCACTCATCGACTTTTTTCCCTCTTTGACTCACCGAAGACGTGACCCGCGATCGCTCGAACCGATTGTTAGGAGACCCACCGCTAGTTAGTGGCATGGTAGGTTTCGCGCGTTAGCAGCCACTGCCCCGGCGCGGCCATTTCAAACACAAGAAGCCACCGCTCCTTAGTTCGCACGGCCTTTCCAGCATTCCGCGTCGTCTCAACGCAGGTTTCGTGACCCCAACCCACGGCAAGATCACCCAGGACCTTAAACCCGTCAAAGTCACCTTGGCACCGACGCGGCGTCTTCTTAAATTCTGAAGCCAGTGTCTTTTGGATTTCAGCACGGCCCATCGTCTCTCCTAGGCGAGCGTTCTCTGAAAAGAGCGCGGCAACGCCCGCGGCGTCCCCTCGGTTAAAGGAGTAGTACCATGCACTCAAAAATGTGGTGGCCCACTCGGGCACGCGCGATGCCGGGGCGGAAGCCGCCGAGGCTGGCGTTGATGATGCACCGAATACGGTACCCAGAAGGAGAATTGCGATCCAGCGGGACATTGAGTCTCCTAACGATGAGGTTGAGCGACGCGGGGTTGCGCCGACTTCAAACGAAGGCAGTTTATCCAGATCATCAATTCCCTCCGTGGCTCACCGAGGGCGCGGGATCGCTCGAACCGATTGTTAGGTGTCGTATGAATCACTGGTTGCCTTTGGGCGCCTCTATGCCGAATCGGAGCGATCCATTACCACCGTCTCCAGTCGACACAACCAAGTTATAAGTAGTGTTCTGGCTCAACGGAACTGCTGGCGTATTGGCGGTGAATCCCGGAGGCGCAACACCATAGGTGAGATGCTCCACCTGGATCGGGTGGGTTGCTGAGATGCGCCAAAGAATGGCCGGCGATGCGATGCCGGCCGGGGCGCTTGAAACGAGTACCTCCTTTAATCGCGGCAAAGACGCCACGCCAAGCGGGCCACCTACTGAATGGATAGAGAAACGGGGCGCGGGAGCGGAGAGATCGTCTGCAGTAACGCGAACGACGTATGAGCACGCGACCAGCAGGAGAAACGTCAGGGATGCTGGCGCGACAGCTGCAACGGGTACCCGTGGCACCGGTGTGACACCTAACGATGAGATTGAGCGACGCGGGGTGGCGCCGACGTCCAACGAAGCTGATTTATCCCGATCATCGACACACTCCTTGGCTCACCGAAGATGATACCCCGCGATCGCTCCAACCGATTGTTAGAAACTATCTAGCGAGCAGCGGATGGACTAAATGATGTTGGCGGCAGCTTAGCACCATCGTATCCGGGAATTATCATCGCGATGTTGCCTCGCGTTACACTCTGCCCATCAACAAACTTCCAAGAGATTCCAGAGTTCTCGGATACTCCAATGAGAAAGGACTTTGACGACGCGCGCTGCTCACCAGTTTCCAAAGTCATATTGTAGGGAACGAATATATAGCTCCGCCCACTTGCGATAAACGGTGGCCAGGGGACGTCCAAATCAAAGCGTGAGTAGGTTGCGTGCATCGATTTCAATTTTTGATACAAATCAGCAACGCTTTGGTCAAGCTGAATTCGGGATATACCATGATCCTCAAACACCTTTGTATAGGTCAGAGAATTGGCACAAGCTGCGTCAAATGCCTTCATGCACGCAACCAGGCGCGTTGCATCGCGACTGGCGTTGGCCGAGAGATCTCGGGCAATCACGTACCGTGTTGAAAGAAAGAGCAGAGATAAGAGAATCATTTTGAAGTGGCAATTCATGGTTTCTAACAATGAGGTTGAGCGACGCGGGATTGCGGCGACGCAAAACGAAGGCAGTTTATTTCAATCATCGACTCCCTCCTTGGCTCACAGAAGACGCGACCCCGCGATCGTTCGAACCGATTGTTTTCAATCATCAGAGCCATCGAAACCACTTGTGCAACGCCTCGAAGAATCGATCCTCGAGGTGCCAAGCCACGAGCCCGCACGCCACCATGTCCGTTCCAACGCGAGTTAGTCGCGATCGTGGCCGCGCTGCGAACGCCGCCTTCGAACGAGTTGAAGTACCAAATAGAGACCCAGCCACGGAACCATATACATGATGCTCCGAAGCCATATAGTTACGAAAGTGGGTTTGTAAATGTAGTCGCCGGGCCCTTCGAGTGATTCCAAGCAATAAGCAAGGGCCAAGCTGCAAATTGCCGCGAGCAGCGCCACATTCCGCCACAGGAAGCGCCTTGGCCACGCGAACCGCGCCGCCAAGAGAATCGGGCCCAAGGCGAGTAATAGCACTGCGGAGATACTTACTAGCAACGAGTTGTCGCCGGCGTTGGACACTGCGGTTTCGTACATTGTAGTCGTCTAACGATGAGGTTGAGCGACGCGGGGGTGCGCTGACGACAAACGAAGCTGATTGATCCCAATCATCGACCCCCTTCTTGGCTCACCGAAGACGCGACCCCGCGATCGCTCCAACCGATTGTTAGACGAACAATCGAAGTGGATCCTCAAGACTGCCGTCCAGGCCAAACCGTGGCCCTCCAAATGCGGAAAAGGAAGAATAGGGCACCCACTGCGAGAATCCACAGGAACACAAGCACAGCGTAAATACGAGTGCCGCCCTGGGGAGCCCAACTAAGTGTGATGAGCGCAAGATTACCTACGACGGCGAGCGCAAGCAGCGCGACATAGACACCGCGCACCCAGGTCGGAGGGGTGCGAAGTTTCTCAAGCCGTGTGACGTTTTGGGTAGCCAAGCGTGTTGCCTCAGGTCGTCTAACGATGAGGTTGAGCGACGCGGGGTTGCGCCGGCGCAAAACGAAGGCAGTTTATTCCAATCATCGACTCCCTCCTTGACCCACCGAAAACGCGGCCCCGCGATCGCGCCAACCGAGTGTTAGACACCCGAGAAACGTCGCCCTAAGCGCTCTTGCGCACAGTGAGGAGCACTTCGAGAGCGATGTTCACCGCGAGCAGCAAAACACTGTAGGAAACTGCGCGCAGACGGCTCGTGGGTAGTTTCTTCCAAAACATCCAATGCGAGGACGCTACGAATAGAACAAGCGTAACCAAGCTTACCCAGGCTGGCAAACGCATGACAAATCCGAGCAGTGCGGGCACAAGTAGCACAACGCACGGAACAATCATGACGTCAGCCGGACTAAAATCATTCATATCGATTCTCTTACGCTCGAACAACCAAACGATGCTGTAGATCGCCCCGCAGTTGAATATGAGCACATCTGTCTCTCCCTAATTCGATGCGGATCCGTTCAATATGCGACGAGTCATTTGTCCAGCGTTCCCCGCCGTGTATGTGGGTCTAACGATGAGGTTGAGCGACGCGGGGTTGCGTCAATGTCAAACGAAGCTGATTTATCCCAATCATCGATCCCCTCCTTGGCTCAGCGAAGCTGCGGCCCGCGATCGCTCGAGCCGATTGTTAGACCCCTGAGCCGATCACACCGGAGAGATTGCTTACCAGTCACTTTGACACGGTGCCTCTGCCCGGAAACTTACTGCAAAGTGCGGCCTCTTCACACTTTACATTGGCGCAACCGAATTCGACGAAGAGACTAAGTAACCGCAGGCGCCTATAGGCATCGAGATACGTTGCCATCTCGCAGCCGAAACCCAGCTCTTCGTGCGCGCATCGATGACCGTAGTCAGCGATGCGCACTACCTCTTTTTGTGTAGCAACAGAAAGGGACGACTGGAAAGCGCCTATGAGCTCATCGTAGCCGCCGTCTGCCACCCATTCGACGTGATTGTTTGGACACTGTCGGTGGAGGTTGTGCTCCCAGGCCTCCCACGCCGTCTTTTCCGCAAGGGACGAGATCGGCCACGCGAGGGCCAAGGCGACAGAAACCGCAGCGGTTCTCATGGGTCTAACAATGAGGTTGAGCGACGCGGGGTTGCGCCGTTGCGCCGGCGTCAAACAAAGACACTTTATCTCAATCATCGACCCCCTCCATGGCTCACCGAAGATGCGGCCCCGTGATCGCTCGAGCCGATTGTTAGACGAACAATCGAAGTGGGCCCTCACGACTGCCGTCGAGGCCAAACCGTGGCCCTCCAAAGGCGGAGAAGTAAGAGTAGCGCAACCAATGCGAGAATCCATAGGAAAGCGAGCAAAGCGTAAATTCGAGCGCCGCCGTGAGGAGCCCAACTGAACGTGATGAGCGCGAAATTGCCTACGACGCCTAGGGCAAGCACCACTACGTAGAGACCGCGCACCCAGGGAGGTGGGGCGCGAAGTCTCTCAAGCCGTGAGACGTTTCCAGTAACCATGCCTAGTGCCTCAGGTCGTCTTACGATGAGGCTGAGCGACGCGGGGTTGCGCCGACGATAAACGAAGCTGCTTTATCTCAATCATCGACCCCCTCCTTGGCCTAACGAAGACGCGGCCCCGCGATCGCTCCAACCGATTGTTAGGTGCCAGCTTTGGACACTAGAGGAAACGCCTTCGGGTTTCGAATTGAGGCGACGGCTAAGTCAATGTCGAGATCAGGCCAATAGAGGTGGTGTGCAGCCGGCCGCTGTACGTGGCTAATTTGTCGAACTGTAGCGTCTCTAAACCATGGAAATTCCGCAAAAGGAACAAACAGTTCCTCGTCACCCAGCAGCAGCCAGAAGCCGTGCGGCGATATATTCGATACTTCAACCGGCGAAGTGTTTTCGCCAAGCGCTGCGGATTTCATCGGCATGTGCCTCGACTAGCTGTTGCGCTGTCCGGACTTGCTGGTCTGACAGGCCATAATTGTCCGCCAGAGCGATGGTGGGCTCAAGCCAGAACTTGGCCTCGCCGTCGGGACATTGCGCGTGAACGTGCATTCGGGGCTCCTCGCGCGAGAAAAAGTAAAATCGAAAGCTGCCATCGCGGAATATAGTGGGACTCATGGGACGCCAATCGCTCGCGACGGCTCAATCTGGCACATAACGATGAGGTTGAGCGACGCGGGGTAGCGCCGACGGCCAACGAAGCTGATTTATCCACATCATCGATCCCCTTCTTGGCTCACCGAAGACGCGACCCCGCGATCGCTCGAACCGATTGTTAGGGCAGCTGCCCGTGGGCGCTAAATTTGGCGAATGCGCTCTCAATGAAGCGACCCGCGGTTCCGCGAAATGTGATTGTAGGCCAGCCTCGGTGGAGGCGAACGACGGTATAGGGTAGAAACAAAAGACGCTTCGATTCCACCGAGGCAACAGCAGACCACGGGATAAAGAGGGGCGGACTCAATAACCGAAATACGAACAGTATCGACAACCGAAACCCCACTTCGTTGATTGTTAGGAACAAGCAGCCACCGTAACTCGTGGCGGGGAACAAACCCACGCCCATGGAACCCGAGGCAAACCGAAATCTGGTACCCGAAACGGAGGACGTTACTCTGAAATCCCTGGAAAGGCTAAACCACCCACCGAACATCGAGAGCAATGCGCTGATAGCCAACCACATGCACGCGAAGGCAGCGAAGAAATGCTGCTGCATGAAGTCGTCGAGTGTAGTGACGCCCACTTCTGGCCCTAACGATGAGGTTGAGCGACGCGGGGCTTCACCAGCGTCAAACGAAGGCACTTTATCCCAATCATCGACTCCCTCCTTGGTTCACCGAAGACACGACCCCGCGATCGCTCAAACCGATTGTTAGAAGACCTACTGCCAAATGATATCGAACACATCGGTGCGTATCTTATATGCAATGTGGTTCCCTTCCACCCAGGACCGCGACCTTTCAAGTAACTCAAACAATAGAGGGTCTGAATCAGGGTGAATCGCGACCGTGATGGTACAGGTTTCGGGTGTTGGTTTACCGTAACGGCTGGAGTACGCGGGCGAATAGCAGTGCCCGATGTAAGCCTCGAGTTTGTCAAGAAGCCGCCGCTGCGAGGCAGGATCGCCCGCAGCAGGCGCAGCGATGACGAGACCATAACGTGCGCCGCGATCCGAGAGAACCTCGACGTCAATTATTCCAGGGTCGTGAATCGGACTGTCCGTGGTCACAAGTACGTGCTGGTTGCCGGGGAGTACGCTGACATATCAGGTCTTCTAACGATGAGGTTGAGCGACGCGGGGCTTCGGCAACGACCAACGGAGCTGATTTATCCCAAACATCGACCCCCTCCTTGGCTCAGCGAAGACGCGACCCGCGATCGCTCCAGCCGATTGTTAGACGGCGTTAGGCGGCGCGCCTGCTACCACCATTGCCACCACCGCTCTTGAGGCTTAAGCAATGCATACTGCGGGTGTAGCGCCTTGGAACCGTGGACACCACCAAAATTCACGCGAATGATCTTCGTTCCATCCTCAAATATATAGAGCCCTTCGATCACACCGCGACCGAACTTTGGATGGCGAACGCGCTGACCTAGCCGAGCTTGGCCCAAGCCTTCAATTTCGGTTTCCTCAACTTCGTGCGGCTGCTTCGAAACTACCACAGCGTCTCCTCCATGCCGTCTAACGACGAGGTTGAGCGACGCGGGGGTGCGACGACATCAATCGAAGGAAGTTTATCCCGATCATCGATCCCTTCCTTTGGCTTACCGAAGACGCGAGCCCGCGATCGCTCGAACCGATTGTTAGACGCGGCGACGCGGCCGCTGCTGGGCACTTATGGACTTGATGATGAGCTGTCGTTTCGCCTTGGGATCAATTGGCCTTATGGCCGCCGCAAGAGCCGCTGCTATTAACACGTCGACGTCCGCTGATCCGATGTCGCGGGCTTCACCCAGAACAATGTGGCGCACTCTGGTGCCGCTCCCCTTCAATAGTTTAGCCGGATCCTTCAAGCGAGCTCCTTGAAGGAAGAATAGGCTGACCCAGCGAGGATATACGGCAATAGAGAAGATTGCCTCCGACGTCCTGTCCCCGGGACCGAAACCGACAGCCAACGCATTGTAGTTGTCATAGACAATCTCAGTAGCTCCGGGGAGTCGCTTCCGAAGGCGTGCAAGTGCGCCACGAGCGATGGTTGCAACCGCGGGATCGTACTTCGCGAGAAACCCGGCGAGTTGCTGGGTCGGGGTTTTCTTGGGCGTGCTTGCCACCTCAACCGCCTCGTCTAACGATGAGGTTGAGCGACGCGGGGCTGCACCGGCGCCCAACGAAGCTGATTTATACCAATCATCGACCTACTCCTTGGCTCACCGAAGCCGCCGCCCCGCGATCGCTCGAACCGATTGTTAGGTACATTGGAGGCGCCAGCAAATGCGATTTGCTATTTATTGACAAAGTACATTGCTACGACAGTTGTTGCGGTGCCGAGCACTGCGGCGACCCGCCACGCCCAAAGAGTTGCGCGTCGATCAGTGCGGCCGCGGTCAGCCGGCGCCCGCATTACCCATACCACAATGGAGATGTAGACAATTGCGATGACGGTAAGGGCGCCCGCGAGTGGTGCATGAAACATAAAGAAGAACGCGCCAATGCAAAAGGCGACCGGGCCCAAATACCAACCCCAGACGGTCCGTGCGCGAGTGGTTTTGGCCTTGGAAAGTTCGGTCAAGAGAGGATGCACGCGAGTACCTAACAATGAGGCTGAGCGACGCGGGGCTGCGCCGACGAGCAACGAAGCTGATTTATCCCAGTCATCGATCCCCTCCTTGGCTCAGCGAAGACGCCGCCCCGCGATCGCTCGAGCCGATTGTTAGGTGACTGGCTAGGTACCGCGGCGGCGCCCCACCATTGCCGTGACAACATAAATTAGAGACGACCAGAACAGAACGCCAACCATAATTGATCCCCAGTAGACGAAATTGCTGTGCAGAAAGTCAACGGTACTAGTAAGAAGCTCTTCTATCCACAAGGATTGTAGGGACGGTGTTTCATGCGGCCTGGGGAGTCACGTGCACTTCGCAGCCCAAATCGTTGAGTCTGCGCACCAACCGCAGGATGGCTTTGGATCTGTCACGGCTGGAGAAGTGCTCTGCCCCCAGGTCGTGGTACGGCATACCGTTCTTCAACATGTGATAAGCGGCAGTGAGCATCGAGGCGGCGACTGCGAGGATAGCTTTTTTGGCACCTCGGCGTGAGCGTAAGCGGTGGAACTGGGCCTGAAGGTAAGTGTTCTTGGCGCGCACGGCGGCCCACGCGGCGGTGACCAGGGCGGTTTTAAGCCATGGGGCACCCTTGCGTACGCGACTCGAGCGGCGTTTGCCGGCACTTTCGTCGCTGCGCGGACAAAAGCCCTGTCCAGGAGATCAAATGGGCAGCCGTGGGAAAGCGCGACATATCGACGCCGATCTCCGCCACCATGACTTGCGCGGTCAGATCGCTGACACCGGGCAGAGTCGTCAGGAGGCGAGCGCTATTGCGGATCGGCGCCAAGGTTTTTCCCACCGTGGCGTCGATCTCAGCGAGCGCCTGTTCCAGGGCCGCAACGAGCTCCAGATGCACCTTGAGCAACCCCCGGTGATGCTGGCGCACGCGTCCATGGAGCGCTTCGATCAATTCGGTGCGCTTCTTGCGGGCGGTGCCCCGGGCTAAGTCAGCGAGCTTTTCCGGGTCCGTCTCCCCGGCAATCAGTGCCTCGAGGATCGCCCGTCCGCTTTGGCCGAGTACGTCCGACAAGACACTGCCGAGCTTCGGATTCGCGTCCTCCAGAATCTCTGGATGCGCGAGGAGTGCTGTGAGATCTCGCGCACCAGTTGCTTTCGGGTGCGTGTCAAATCGCGCAACTCCTGGATCGGCGCCGGGGGCACGAAGC
>Ga0210410_10000773_pt1 | contig 32623 bp, 25 predicted proteins | sample IncBWC4MmetaG_FD_161058 | JGI IMG/M metagenome (GOLD analysis project Ga0210410, IMG submission 161058) | Forest soil microbial communities from Barre Woods Harvard Forest LTER site, Petersham, Massachusetts, United States - Inc-BW-C-4-M | ecosystem: Environmental > Terrestrial > Soil >...
GGGGATCCCGATCACGGTCGGGCTCCACCTCGCCGGCGCCTTCGAGGAGCGCGCGCTCGCCGAGGTCGACGCCGACGCGTGGGCCGCGCAGGTCGCGGGGAAGGCGGACGGGCTGCTCAACCTCGCGCGGCTGCTGGGCGAGCGCGTCGGCGCGACGCTGCTCGTGACCTCCTCGGTGGTCGCCGACGCCGGCGCCGCGCGCGCCGCGCCGTACATCGCCGCGAACCGCTTCGCGGAGACCTGCTCCGAGACGCTGCGGCGGCGCGACGGGCTCGACGTCCGCTGCGTCTCGTGGGGCGCCTGGCGCGGCGTCGGCATCAGCGCCGGCGTCGCGCTGGACGCCTACATCGTGCGCCGCGGGATGCTGCGGCACACGCCCGCCGAGGGGCGTGCGCTCACGAGCTGGGCGTGGCGCCAGCCGCCCGGCGTGCGGGTGCTCGGACTGAGCGCCGCGCACGCGCGCGTGCGCGGCGCGCTCGCCGACGGCCCCGTCCACCCGCTCGAGCAGCTCGCCGTCGAGCTGCCGGCGACCGCGGCCGCAGGCGCCGCGCCGCCGCTGCACGACCCGTGGGGGCGCCCGCTCGCACAGCGCACGGTGGGCGCGCTGCCGCCGCCTCCGGCGGCGGACGGCACGCCGGACGGACCGGAGGCGGCGGCCCTCGCAGCAGTCCTCGGCGAGCTGCTCGACGGCTCCGCGCCGCCCGACCGGCCGTTCGCCGAGCTCGGGCTCGGCTCGCTGGAGCTGATCAAGGCGCACGCCGGGCTCGAGCGGCGGCTCGGCCGCACGATCGACCGCACGCTGCTGTTCGAGCTGCCGACCGCGCGGCGCGTGATCGAGCGGCTCGTGGCCGACGCGCCTGCGCCGCGTCCCACGCGCGACAGCCTGCGCGAGCTGCGCGACGCGATCGCGATCGTCGGCGTCGCGCTGCGCTTTCCCTCCGCGCACACGCCGGACGAGTTCTGGCGGCTGCTGAGCGACGGGCGCTGCGCGGTGCGCCGCTTTGAGCCGCATGAGCTGATCGCCGCAGGCGTGCCGGCGGACGTCGTCGCCGATCCCGACTTCGTGCCCGTCACGGGAAGCCTCGACGACGTCGATCGCTTCGCACCCGAGGCGTTCGGGATGAGCGTGCGTGAGGCGCAGCTGACCGCGCCGCAGCAGCGGCTGCTGCTGGAGGTCGTGCACGAGCTGCTGGTCGTCTCGGGCTACGAGACGCAGGCGCAGGAGGCGAGCGTCGGCGTCTTCGCCGGCGCCGGCATGCACCTCTACGGGCTCAACACGTACCTGCTGTCGGCCGTGCTGGGCGCGACCGACGTGCGGGATCCGGTGACGGGCCTGCAGGTCGCGATCGGCAACGAGGCCGACTTCACCGCTACGCGGCTCGCCTTCCGCCTCGGCCTGACCGGCCCCGCCGTGGGCGTGCAGACGGCGTGCTCGACCGCGCTGACGGCGGTGCACCTGGCGCGCCAGTCGCTGCTCGCCGGCGACTGCGACGCGGCGATCGCCGCGACCGGCGCCGTCCACGTCCCGCACCCGAACGGCTACCTGTACCGCGAGGGCTCGATCCTCTCGCCGTCCGGCAGTTGCCGCGCGTTCGACGCGCGCGCCGACGGCACCGTCGGCGGCAACGGCGTCGCCGCCGTGCTGCTGAAGCCGCTCGCGCAGGCGCGCGCCGACGGTGACGCGATCCACGCCGTCATCCGCGGCTCGGCCGTCAACAACGACGGCGCGCGCAAGGCCGGCTTCACCGCGCCGAGCATGCAGGGCCAGCATGCGGTCGTCGCGCGCGCGCTGGCCGCCGCCGGCGCGCGCGCGGACGAGATCGCCTACGTGCAGGCGCACGGCACCGGCACGCCGATCGGCGACCCGATCGAGGTGCAGGCGCTCACGCGCGCGTTCGGCGACGGCGCGAGCCGCCGCGGCGCCTGCGTGCTGGGCTCGGTCAAGCCGAACATCGGCCACCTCGACAGCTGTGCCGGCCTCGCCGGGCTGATCGCGGCGATGCTCGTGCTCGAGCATGGCGAGGCGCCGCCGCAGATCAACTACGAGACGCCGAACCCCGACCTCAGGCTCGACGACGGCCCGTTCCGCATCGTGCGCGAGCCGACGCCGCTCGCGCCGGCCGGCGGCGCGCCGCTGCGCGCGGGCGTGAGCGCGCTCGGCGTCGGCGGGACGAACGTCCACGTCGTGCTGGAGCAGGCCGTGTGAGCGCGCTCCCGCACGGCGAGGAGCTGTACGTGCTGCCGCTGTCGGCCGAGGCGCCGGACGCGCTCGCCGAGCTGCGGCACGCCTGCGCCGCGTTCGTGCGGGCACGCGCCGCGCTCGCGCCCGCCGACCTGCTCCACAGCGCGCTGCGGCGCCGGTCGCGCGCGTGGCGCGCCGTCGCGCTCGGGCGCACGCGCGAGCAGCTCGCGGAGGCACTCGCGCATGGCGGCGCGGACCTGCTCGAGGGGGAGCCGGCCGCCGCCGGCGGCGTCGCGGCGGCGCCCCGGGCGGCATGGCTGCTGGGCGGCGGGGGCGCCGCGCAGCGCGCAGCCGTGCGCGTGCTGTGCGCGCAGCTCGCGCCATGCCGCGCGCTGGTGGAGCGCCACGACGGCGAGCTGCGCTCGACGCTCGGCGTCGAGCCGCTCGCCTGGCTGGCGGCGGACGACGCCGCGCCGCCGCGCTACGGCGCCGAGGCGGCGGTCGTGCGCGCAGTGCTCGAGCTGGCGCTGGTCGAGCTGTGGCGGACGTGCGCGCCGCCGCCCGCGCTCGTCGCCGGTTGCGGGGCGGGCGCGGTCCTCGCGCTGTGCGTCGCGGGCGCGCTGAGCGAGGACGACGCGCTGCGGCTGGTCGCCGCGCAGCTGGTCGGCGACGGCGCGGCGCTCGCGCGGACGGCCGAGCGGATGGCGTGGCGGCCGCTGACGCTGCCGCTCGTGCGGGCGGGCGACGGCGTCGTGCTGCCGCCGTTGACGACGCTCGCGGCCGGCTCCGCCGGGATCGCGTCGGCGACCGACGACGCCGGGCTTGCCGGCGCGCTCGCGGCGCAGCGGCCCGCGCATCTGGTCGACTTCGGCGGCGGCGCGGTGGCGGCCGGGGTGGCGGAGCGCCTCGGCCCGGACGTGCGCACGCTGCGCGCCGGCGGTGCGTCGCTGGCGGCGCTCGTCGTGCCGCTCGCGCAGGCGTGGTGCGACGGCGCGGAGGTCGACCTGGCAGCGCTGCTCGGCGCGCATCGCGGCGCGATCGTGCCGCTGCCGGCCGCTCCGCTCGGCGGCCGCCGCATCTGGCCGGAGCGCAGGGTGCCCGCTGCGGCAGAGCCGCCTGCAGTCCCGCTGCCGGCCGCGGAGCCGCAGCTCGTGCCGGAGCCGCAGCCGCTGCCCGAGCCGGAGCCGGAAGCGGAGCCGGAGGCACCGCCGTCGACGCTCACGACGCCGGTCGAGGACGGCGGGCTGCCGGCGGTCCTGGAGGCGATCCGCGCGCTCGCCGGCCGTGAGCTGGGGATCGCCGCGGACGAGGTGCCCGACGACGCGACCTTCTTCGACCTCGGCGCCGACTCGCTGCTGATGATCAACATGCTGCGCGAGCTGGAGCACGCGTTCGGCGTGAAGGTTGCGATGCGCGAGCTGTTCGAGGAGGCCGACTCGCCCGCCGCGCTCGCGCGGCTGGTCGCGAGCCGCCGGCCGGCCGCCGCGCCGCCGGCGGCGGCGCAGCCGGCACCTGCGCCGGTCGTCCCCGCTCCGGCACCGGCCGCACCGGCCGCACCGGCCGCCGCGCCGCCGCCGCTCGCGCCGCCGGCCGCTCCCGCGGATTCCCCGCCGCCGCCCGTGCACGGGCCGCGCGTCGCCGTGCCGCGGGCGGGCGGCATGGCCGGCGGCCGCCTCACGCCTGCGCAGCAGGCGCACCTCGAGCGGCTGACGGCCGCGCTGACCGCCCGCACGCGGCGCTCGAAGGAGCTGGCGGCGCGCTTCCGCGGGCCGCTCGCCGACAGCCGCGCGAGCGTCGGCTTCCGCTCGGCGACGAAGGAGCTGCTGTACCCGATCGCCGCGCGCTCGGCGGCGGGGTCGCGGCTCGAGGACGTCGACGGCAACGCCTACGTCGACATCACGATGGGCTTCGGGATCCTGCTGTTCGGCCACGACCCGCCGTTCCTGCGCGAGGCGGTCGCCGAGCACCTGGCGCACGGCATCCGGCTCGGGCCGCGCAGCGAGGACACCGGCCTCGCCGCCGAGCTGCTGTGCGAGCTGACCGGCGCCGAGCGCGTCGCGTTCGCGACCTCCGGCACGGAGGCCAACTCGGCGGCGATCCGCGTCGCGCGCGCCGCCACCGGCCGCGACCGCATCGCCTTCTTCCACGGTGCCTACCATGGCCATTTCGACAGCATGCTCGCGCGCGGCGCGGGTCCGCCGGGACGGCGCACGACGATCCCCGTGTCCTCCGGAATCCCGCAGAGCGCGGTCGACGCGGTCAGCGTGCTCGACTACGACGAGTCGGCGCTGGAGGCGATCGCGCGCGACGGCGACGAGCTGGCCGCCGTCGTCGTCGAGCCGGTCCAGAGCCGCAACCCGGACCGCCAGCCGCGCGAGCTGCTCGTGCGCCTGCGCGAGCTGACCGAGCGCCACGGCATCGTGCTCGTGTTCGACGAGATGCTGACCGGCTTCCGCTCGCACCCGCGCGGCGCGCAGGGCCTGTTCGGCGTCGAGGCCGATCTCGTCACCTACGGCAAGCTGCTCGGCGGCGGGTTCCCGATCGGGGCGATCGCCGGCAGACGCGAGCTGCTCGACCGCGTCGACGGCGGCGACTGGCGCTACGGCGACGACAGCCAGCCGACCTCGGAGACGACCTTCTTCGGCGGCACCTACGTTCAGCATCCCGTCGCGATGGCGGCCGCGCGCGCGACGCTCGCGCACCTGCGCGAGCAGGGGCCGCAGCTGCAGGAGCGGCTCAACGCGCTGACCGACCGCCTCGCCGCGAGGCTCAACGACCACTTCGCCGCCGAGCGCTATCCGCTGCGCGTCGCGCACTTCGGCTCGCAGTTCCGCTTCGTGCTCGAGCGCGATCTCGATCTGCTGTTCTCGCACCTGCTGCTGAAGGGCATCTACGTGTGGGAGTGGCGCAACTTCTTCCTCTCCACCGCACACACCGACGCGGACGTCGATCGCGTCGCCGGCGCGGTCGCCTCCTCGCTCGCCGAGCTGCGCGACGCCGGCTGGATCCCGCCGGCGGCGGCGCCGGCGCGCCCGCCGCGCGCCGCCGCGCGCTCGGCGGCAGGCGACGCGCGGGCGCCGCGCTTCAGCCTCTACTACTTCGGCAGCTACCCGCGCGAGACGCCGCCGGAGGAGCGCTACGAGCTGCTGTTCGAGAGCGCGCGCTTCGCCGACGACGCCGGCTTCGACACGCTGTGGGTGCCCGAGCGCCACTTCCACGCGTTCGGCGGGATCTTTCCGAACCCGTCGCTGCTGGCGGCTGCGCTCGCGCGCGAGACGAGACGCATCCGCCTGCACGCCGGCTCGGTCGTGCTGCCGCTGCACAATCCGATCCGCGTCGCGGAGGAGTGGTCGGTCGTCGACAACCTGTCGGGCGGACGCGTCGGGATCGGCGTCGCGAGCGGCTGGCACGCGAACGACTTCGCGCTGCGGCCGGAGGCCTATGGCCGCCACAAGGACGCGATGTACGAGGGGCTGGAGACGGTCAAGGCGCTGTGGCGCGGCGACGCGGTCGCCGTCCGCTCGGGCTCCGGCGAGCAGATCGAGGTGCGGCTGCATCCGCCGCCGCTGCAGCCGTGCCCGCCGCTCTACACGGCGATCGTCGGCGCGCCCGAGAGCTGGGAGCGCGCGGGTCGCAGCGACCTCGGCGTGATCACCAACCTGATGACGCAGGATCTCGACCAGCTCACCGCGAACGTGACGCGCTACCGCGCGGCGCGCGCGGCCGCCGGGCTCGACCCGGCCGCCGGGCCGGTCGTCGTGCTGCTGCACACCTACCTGGCCGCCGGCGAGCAGCAGGCGCGCGCCGACGCGTTCGAGCCGTTCTGCGCCTACCTGCGCTCCTCGCTGTCGCTCTTCGGCCAGGCGACGAACAGCCTCGGCATGGAGGTCGACGTCGAGGGCCTGTCGAAGGAGGACCTCGACTACGTCCTGCGCCGCGCGTTCGCGAGCTATTGCGACGCGCGCGCGCTGATCGGAACGCCCGCCTCGTGCGAGGCGATCGCGCGGCGCGTGCTCGCGGCGGGCGCGGACGAGATCGCCTGCTTCGTCGACTTCGGCATCTCGCTGTCGCTGCTGCGGCGCAGCCTGCCGCGCATGGTCGAGTTGCGCGACCGGCTGCGGCCCGCCGCGCCGCGCTCGCGCGCGCCCGCCGAGGCCGCGGTCGAGATCGAGGTCGAGGTCGAGGTCGAGGCGACCGTGCCGCTCGCGCTCGCGCAGGAGCGCATCTGGTTCGTCGAGCAGCTGCACGACGACTTCCGCGGACATCTCGAGCCGTCCGCGATACGCCTGCGCGGCGCGCTCGACCCGGAGCTGCTGGCGGCGGTGCTGGAGGACGTCGCGCGCAACCAGCCGATGCTGCGCGGCCGCGTCGTCCACGACGGCCGTGTGCCCGCGCTGGAGGTGCTGCGCGAGCTGCCGGTCGGGCTGGCGGTCGACGACGTCGCCGGGCGCGACGAGCAGGAGGTCGTCGACGCGGCGATGGCGCAGGCGAGCGCGCACCGCTTCGAGCTCGCGCGCGGGCCGCTGTGGTCGGCGCGGCTGCTGCGCTTCGGCCCCGAGCAGCACGTGCTGCTGCTGAGCTTCCACCACATCATCTTCGACGCGCTGGCGGCCGCCTGCTTCGCGCGCGAGCTGTCACGCTGCTACGCCGCCCGGCTGCGCGGGGAGCGGCCGCCGGCACGCGCGAGCCTCGACGCCTACGCTGCCTACGCGCGGCGTCAGCGCGAGCAGCTCGGCACCCCGGCCGTGGAGGACGCCCTGCGCCATTGGCAGGAGCTGCTGACGCCGCTGCCGCCGCCCTTGGAGCTGCCGACCGATCACCCTCGCCCGGCGACCTACGCGAGCGCCGGCGCGTGCGTGACGCGCCGCCTCGGGCGCGACCTGACGGGCCGGCTGGACGCGTTCGCCCGGACGGCGCGCGTGACGCCGTTCATGTGCCTGACGACGGCGCTCGCGCAGGCGCTGCGCGCGTGGAGCGGCCAGGAGGCGTTCGCGCTCGGGACCCCGATCGCCGACCGCCCACCCGAGCTGATGGACACGATCGGGCTCTGCGTCAACATGCTCGCGTTGCGCGTCGACCTGACGGGAACGACCAGCTTCGACGCCGCCCTGCGCGCCGTGCGCGAGGTGCTGCTGGACGCCCACGAGCACGCAGCGGCGCCGTTCGAGGAGGTCGTGCGGCGCGTGAATCCGCCACGCGACCCGAGCCGCAGCCCGATCTTCCAGGTGGTGCTGGAGCTCGACGGTGCGCTGGCGTTCGACTTCGAGCTGCCGGGGATCGCGGTGGAGGCGCTCGACGCGACCCCGAGCAAGGCGCCGTTCGACGTCGCGCTCTACCTGTCGCGGTCCCGCGGCGAGCTTCACTGCCGCTTCGAGTATGCGACCGCGCTGTTCGAGCGCGCCACCGTCGAGCGGCTCGCGACGAGCTTCGAGGCGATCCTGGGCGGGGCGCTCGGCGGCGAGGCCGACGCCGTCGCGGACGCGCTGCGGGAGTCTGAGCTCGTGACCGACGCCGCCGTCGTCGCGCGCGACGGACACGACGGGGCCTGCGCGCCACGTGCCTACGTGGTTCCGTCCGACGAGGCCGCCGCGCTCGACGACGAGGACCTGCTGGCGGCGCTGCGCACGCAGCTCGCGCGGCGTCTGCCGTCCGCGACCGCTCCGGCCGCATGGTGCCTGCTGACGCGGCTGCCGCGCGACGCGGACGGTCGCCTCGACGTCGCCGCGCTTCCGCGAGCCGCAGCGCGCAGCAACGGCGGCGGCGACGACGACGACGCGCGCGCGTCGATCGCGTCGGTCGTCCACGAGATCTGGCGTCGCGTGCTCGCGCAGGAGGATGTCGGGCGCGGTACGACGCTGTTCGCGGCGGGCGGTCAGTCGCTGGACGCGCTCCGGATCGTGAACCGCATCGAGCAGCGCTTCGCGATCGACGTCCCGCTGGACGCGTTCCTGCGAGAGCCGACGATCGCGGCCACCGTCCCGACGGTCGCGCGCCTGCTCGCCGAGCGGGACGCGAAGGCTGACGGACGCACCCGATGACGGTGCGCTCCGACCCGGCACGCCCATTGCTGCTCGGACTGCCGCACGCCGGCGGCAGCGCGATCGGCGCCTACCCGGGGTGGCGCGGGGCGCTCGAGGACCTCGTGCAGCTGGAGCCGCTGGAGCTGCCCGGGCGCGGACGGCGGGTCGCCGAGGCGGCCTGCGAGACGCTGCAGGCGGCGGCGGCCGACTGCGCCGAGCGCGTCGCGCCGGCGACCCGCGGCGCGCCCTTCGCCCTGATCGGCCACAGCATAGGCGGACTGCTCGCCTACGAGCTCGACGCGCTCTTGCGCCGGCGCGACGGACCGACGCCGACGGCGGTCATCGTCGCGGGCACGCCGGCACCATGCCGCGGCGATCGCACCGAGGCGCTTCACGCGCTGCCGGACGATCGCTTCCTGGCCGCCGTCGCGAAGCTCGGCGGGCTGCCGGACGTCGTGCTCGAGCATCCGGAGGCGCGCGCCTTCCACACGGCGGTGCTGCGCGCCGACTACCGCCTGCACGAGTGCTACGAGCCGGCTGACCCGCCGCACCGCATCGACGCGCCGCTGCTGGTGCTGCTCGCGGCCGACGATCCGCTGACGTGCGCCGACGACGCACGACGCTGGCGGCGCTTCGCCGCCCGGCAGCTCACGACCCGCACCGTGCCGGCCGCCGCGCACTTCTTCCCCGTCACGCACCGGGACGAGACGCTGAGCGTCGTCCGGTCGTTCCTGCGGCGGGCTCCCTGGGGTGGCTAGTGTCGTGAGTCGTTGGTTCGATGGCGGTTTCTCGGCGCCTCGCCGCCCGTGAGGCCAGTCGCCGATTTGCCTGTGCGACCGGCACAGGTTGCATCGTCGCCCGACCTCACGAACGACGATCCACTCGAGAAACCGCTCACGAACTTCCGACTCACGACACTAGCGCGCCTGAGCGACCCGCTCGGGGCTACCGCGAGCGCGCCACGTACAGCAGCGCGAGCGCGGCGAGGATCGTCAGCCCGTGCATCAGGCCGACCGTCGCGAGCGGACCGAGCGCCGGGAGCAGCAGCGCCGCGGCGATCATGCCGAGCCCGAGCCCGCCGTTCTCGCCGCTCGCGGACAGCGCGAACAGCCTGCCGCGCTCGTCGTCGCCGACGGCCTGCAGGCGCGAGACGTAGGAGATCGCGGTGAAGCCGTCGGCTGCGCCGGCGAGCGCGGCGATCGCCAGCAGCAGCGCCGGCGGCCAGCCGACGAAGGCGAGCACGAACAGCGCCGACATCGCACAGGTGCCGCCGACGAACGCCCCCAGGTCCGGTGCGCGCAGCCAGCTCCGCGACGCGCGTCTGACGACCGTCGACGCCAGCAGGTTTCCGAGCGCCCATGCGGTCAGAAAGCCGGCGTAGCCCCGGGCGGCCGCGCGCGGCGCCTGTTCGCCGAACCAGACCGGCAGCGCGACGTTGTGCGAGCCCGAGCCGGACGCGTCGAACGTCCGCACGAGGAGCATCCCCATCGCCCCGCGCAGCGCGGCCGATCGCCAGCCCGCGATCGCCCGCCACCGCCTCGACAGGCGCTCGTGCGTCGCGCCCGCACCGCGCAGCGGCTCGCGCAGCCGCAGCGGAAGCCACGCGATCACGACTGCTGAGACGGCGAAGCTCGCCGCGTCGAGGGCGAAGGCCACGGCATAGCCGCCGACGGCGAGGATCGCGCCGGCAGCCGCGAAGCCGCCGGCCATCGCCACCGCGCGCACCGCCGTCAGCATGCTGTTGGCATCGACCCGTGCCGCCGAGCCGACCATCGCGGGAATGCTCGCGCGCAGCGCGACGCTCGCCGTCGTCAGCCCCACGCCGGTGATCGCGGAGGCCGCGAACGCAGCCGGCACCGCCGCCGCGCCCGCGCCGACGAGCAGCGCGAGCACGGCCATCGCGAGCGCCTGGCCGACGTCCGCGACGACGAGCAGTGCGCGTCGATCGCCGCGCGTGACCAGGCGTCCCGCCAGTGGCGCGACCAGCAGGCCCGCGACGAGTCGCAGCGCCATCAGCAGGCCGGTCGCGAGCGCGCTGCCGGTGCGCTCGAACGCGAACAGGCTCAGCGCGATCATGCTGAGGTAGTCGCCGAGCACCGACAGCCCGCTGGCGGCGGCGAACAGGCGGAACGGCTGGGGGATGGCGGGCCTGCGGTTCCGTGTCGAGCGCCGCTCGGACATCAGCGAGCGACCCTACTCAGCGCTCCGCGAGATGCCCAAGCGCGCGCTTGTCCCGCGACGCCCGCTCGTCGAGCATCTCCGGGCATGGGGGAGCCCGGGGACATGACGGGGCTCGCGGCCGCCGACGAGCATGAGCTGCGCCGGCATGCGACGATGCGAGCGATCGCCCTGCGCGCGGGGAGCTCGCACATGCCGGCCGCCCGCGGACGTGTCCGTCTCGTCGCGAGCGCCGCGACCCCGGCCGCGCTGGCCGACGCGCTCGACGCGTATGCCGCGCAGCAGCCGAGCGCGGCCGTGCAGGTGCACCTCGCCCCGCTGCGGCCGCGGCTCGCCGTCCTCTGCTCGGGTCAGAGCGACGTCTACGCCGGCATGGCGCGCGTGCCGTGCGCGCACAGTGCCGCGTTCGCCGGCGCGCTCGAGCGCTGCGACGCGGTCGTCGAGCTGCCGGGCGCGACGCTGCGTGCCCTGCTCGACGGGTCGGCCGCCGGCGCGTCGTTCGAGGACGCGCGCGTGGCGCAGCCAGCGCTGTTCGCGCTCCAGGCCGCGCTGGTGGCGTTGTGGGCCGACTGGGGCGTCACGCCGGACGCGGTCGGCGGCCACAGCCTCGGGGAGTATGCGGCGGCGCACGCCGCCGAGGCGCTGACGCTGGAGGATGGGATCGCGCTCGTGGCGGAGCGCGGTGCGCTCACGCAGCGCCTGGCGAGTGGCGGCAGGATGGTGGCTGTGCTGACCGACGCGGAGACGGCGTGGGCGGCGATCCGCGCCGACGGCGGACCGGTCGAGATCGCCGCGCTCAACGCGCCGGAGGTCGTGACGCTGTCCGGCCCGCACGAGCACGTCGCGCGCGTCGCCGCGTCGCTCGCGGCGCAGGACGTCCCGGTGACGCGACTCGACACGACGCACGCGTTCCACTCCGTGTGCATGAACACGCTGCTCGAGCCGCTCGCGCAGGCGGCTGCGCGCGTTCCGTTCACGCCCCCGCGCATCCCGTTCGCCTCCGCGCTCGAGGGGCGGCTGCTGACCGACGACGAGGCGCTCGACGGGAGCTACTGGGTGCGCCACCTGCGCCAGCCGGTGCGCTTCCGCGACACCGTCCGCGCGCTCGCGGAGGCGGGCTGCACCGCGTTCCTCGAGCTCGGACCGCACGCGACGCTGACGCGACTGGGCGCACGCTGCCTGCCGGCGGGCGACGTGCAGTGGGTGCCGTCGCTGCGGCGCGGTGTCGATCAGGCTGCGACGCTCCGTGCGGCCGCGCAGCAGTTGTGGCTCGCCGGCTTCGACGTCGACCTGGCGCGCGTGGCACGGGACGTTCGCTCCCGAGCCTCCTCGAGAGCCACCGCGTGATCCTTGCCGCGGTCGAGGCGCAGGACGAGGCGGCGGCGGCCGCTGCTGCTACCGACGACGCTGCGCCACCTTGCTCCGCGGCGCACCGACAGGGACGTCGACGTCCCGTCCGGGATCGGGCGCATCGCGCTGTGCCGGGAGCGGGCGCTCGCTGCCCTCGGCGGGCGTCGTGCCGGTGCTCTCCAGGAACGGCCGGATCAGGTCGACCGGCAGCGGGAAGACGATCGTGGAGCTCTGGTTGACGCCGACCTCGGTGAGCGTCTGCAGGTAGCGCAGCTGCAGCGCGGCGGGGTTCGGGCTGATGACCTCGGCGGCGTCGCGGAGCCGTTGGGCGGCTTGGAACTCGCCCTCGGCGTGGATCACCTTCGCGCGGCGCTCGCGCTCGGCCTCAGCCTGACGCGCCATCGCGCGCTGCATCCCGCCCGGGATCTCGACGTCCTTGATCTCGACGGCCGTGACCTTCACGCCCCACGGGTCGGTCTGCTCGTCGATGATCTGCTGGAGCGACTCGTTGAGTCGCTCCCGCTCGGCGAGCAGCATGTCCAGGTCGGCCTTGCCGAGAACGGACCGCAGCGTGGTCTGAGCGATCTGCGAGGTCGCCGCGAGGTAGTGCTCGACCTTCACGACGGCGCTGTTCGCGTCGATGACGCGGAAGTAGGTGACGGCGTTGACCTTGGCGGTGACGTTGTCGCGCGTGATGAGGTCCTGTGGAGGGATGTCGAGCACGATCGTGCGCAGGTCGACGCGGACCATGCGGTCGATCATCGGGATCAGGAGGATCAGGCCCGGACCCTTCTGCCCGATCAGCCGTCCAAGACGGAACACGACCGCGCGCTCGTACTCGCGGAGGATCCGGACCGAGCACGCCGCCATCGTCACCAGCACGGTGACCACGACGATCAGGGACACCAGCAGGGCAGTCACTGTTCCACCTCCCACACCTCGGCCCGTCGCACGGACAGCGTCAGGCCCTGGACACGATCGACGACCACCGGCTCGCCCTCGGCGGGCGGCGGCTCGTCCTCCGCGGCCCAGGACCGTCGTGCCCGCCACAGCTCGCCGTCGACCACGACATGGCCCAGCGGATCGAGCGGCCGGCGCACGACGCCGACGTGGCCGATCAGCTCATCCGCGCCGCAGCGCGCACGCCTGCGGCTGGCGGCCAGCGCCTTGCGCATGGCAAAGCCGCCGACCGCGACGGCTGCGGCCGCGATCGGCAGCGTGAGCCCGAGCACGAGTCCGACGCTGCCCCCCGACGCGACTGTCGCAAGCGCGATCGCCCCGACGAGCGCGGCGATCCCGGCCGTTCCCACCACCCCGTAGGTCGGCAGATGCGCCTCGACCACCAGGAGCCCGAGCCCCAGGAACAGCAGCGCGAGGGTGAGGACGGTCATGGACCTTCGTTCCTTCTCCGTCGAGTCTACCCCGGAACGGCCGTCTCCTCAGCGCGCGCCGGCCTGCAGCTCGACCGGGCGCAGCTCGAGCGTCCGCTCGTCGCCGCCGCGGACGATGCCGAGCGCGACCCGTCGGTCGATCAGCTCGGCGACGAGCAGGCGTTGGAGGTCGGAGACGCTCTCGATCGGCACGCCGTCGATCGACACGATGAGGTCCTCCGGGCGCAGGCCGGCGCGGGCGGCGGGGCTGCCCTCGGAGACCTCGACCACCTCGATGCAGCCCCGGCGTGCCAGCCGCGACGCGATCCGCGGGGGCAGCGGCCGCGACCCGCCGGCGATGCCGACGTAGGCGCGGCGCACCCGGCCGTCACGCATGAGCGCGGCGACGATTCGCCGCGTCGCGTCGTTGATCGGAACGGCGAGTCCCAGGCCGACGCCCGCGACCGCGGTGTTGACGCCGACCACGAAGCCGCGGCCGTCGACGAGCGCGCCGCCGGAGTTGCCGGGGTTGAGCGCGGCGTCGGTCTGAACCACGTTGTCGATCACCCGCCCCGTCGAGCGGACCGGCAGCGAGCGCCCGAGCGCGGAGACGACGCCGGCCGTGACCGATCCGGCGAAGCCGTACGGGTTCCCGATCGCGACCACGAGCTGGCCCACGCGGAGACGATCGGCATCGCCCAGGCGCGCGGGCGGGATGCCGTCGCCGTGCACGCGCAGCACCGCGAGATCCGACAGGGGGTCCAAGCCCACGAGCTCGGCGGAGCGGTTCGCGCCGTCGACGAACGTCGCCCGCACCCGCGCTGCGCGTTCCACCACGTGGGCCGAGGTGAGCAGGAAGCCGTCGGGCGTGATGACCACGCCGCTGCCGCCGCCCTCGACGGCGCGACCGCGCGCCGGGCGCCCGCTCACGCGCAGGTTGACGACCGATGGCGCGAGCTGCTCGGCCACCTCGGTGACCACGCGTGAGTATGCGTCGAGCGCCTCGGCGTCGCTCGGCCTCGCGTCCGCGGAGGAAGACGGCGGCTCGTGCTGCCCCATCGCGTCGTCGATCCACACGAGCTGGCCCATGCCGGCGAGGCTAGCAGTGAGCTCCCCGCGAGATCTCCTCCCGAAAGGGTGTCGGCGTCAGTCGAGTGCGACGGCGGTGCGGCGCATCTGGCGCCACAACTCGTCGTTGGTGCTCGGGACGTAGAGCGGGCCGTTGCCGTCAGCCAGCAGCTGGCGCGCGAGTGCGACGCCGCGCGGGCGTACGGGTCGCGGGTCGCGCAGGCGCTCGGCGAGGCGCTGGATCTCGTCGCGTGCGACCTCGACCTCCTGACGGCAGATCGGCACCACCGCGCCGCGCTGGCGCCGTGGCCGGGGCTGCCCGGCCTCGGCCAGGACCGCGTCGAGTGCGGACGCGAGTCGCCTGCGCGCAGCGGGCCGCGTGATCTGCCATGCGCGCGCGGTCAGGTCTCCGTCGGAGACGCAGCTCTCACCGTCTGCGAGCCGGCGATCCAGCGCGGTCTGCTGCAGCCATGCGAGCGCTCGTGCGCGCAACGCGGGCGCGTCCGCCGCGGCACGGCTCCCGGTGGCCGGGCGCTCGTCGTCGACGCGGGAGTCCTCGAGCAGTTGGCGATATGTCTTGGCGAAGGACACGGTGCTCCTTTCGGACAGCGTGTCGTGATGGGTACAGCCACAGTGTGCGCCCGCCGGCATCGAGGAGATGTGCGAATTCACGCTCGCCGCATGGAGATTTCGTCAAGGCTCCCGAGGCCGCGCGAGCTCCGACGCGCAACGACCGCGGCCGGCTGGCGGTGAGCCTGGGAGCTAGATGGTTGATTTCACGAATCTCGTGGAATCAACCATCTAGGCTGATCGACGTGCACCGTGGCGTCGATCCGATCTTGTTGCGCGGGCAACGTCCGGGCGTGGCGGCCGGCGTGGCGGCCGCGGTCGGCGGCGTGGGGGTGGTGACGGCGCTGCTGTATCCGCTCGGGCAGATCGCGCCGGTCGTCTCGCTCGGGGTCGTGTACCTGCTGCCGGTGCTGGTCCTCTCGACGTACTGGGGGCTTGCGCTCGGGGTGACGACCTCGCTCGGCAGTGCGGCGGCGTTCAACTTCTTCCATCTGCCGCCGATGGGCCGCTTCACGATCGCGGACAGCCGCAACTGGGTGGCGCTGCTCGCGTTCCTGGCCGTCGCGCTCGTCGCAAGCTCCGTGGCCGAGGCCGCGCGGTCGCGGGCGGCGGAGGCGATCGATCGCCGCCGCGAGGCGGACCTGGCGGCCGCGTTGACGCGGCTGCTGCTCGGCGGCGGCCGGCTCGCCGACGCGCTTGCGCTGGCCTCGCGCCGGCTGGCCGAGGCGATCGGCGCGGCATCGGCGTCGATCGAGCTGGGCGCGGTCGCCGGCGACGATCGCCGTTCGGCGATTCCCCTGCGCGACGGGTCCGAGCAGATCGGGACGCTCGTGGTCCCGGTCGGGCTGCCGGCCGGCCAGGGGGAGCGCCTGCGCGAGCGGATCGTGCCGGCGCTGGAGTCGATCCTCGCGGCGGGGCTCGCGCGCGAGCGGCTGCAGGCCGAGGTCGTCGAGACGGTGTCGCTGCGCCGCAGCGACGAGATCAAGACGGCGGTGCTGCGGTCGGTCTCGCACGACCTGCGCACACCGGTGACCGCGATCCTCACGGGCGCGACTGCGCTGCGCTCCGCCGGGCTCGACGAGCACGAGCGCGACGACGTCGAGGTGGGCATCATCGACGATGCCACGCGCCTGTCGCGGCTGATCGACAAGCTGCTCGACCTCTCGCGGCTGCAAGCGGGGACGGCCGAGCCGCAGCCGACGTGGTGCGCGATCGACGAGGTGCTGCGCGAGGCGGTCGCGCATGTCACCGCCGACGCGACGGCGTTCTCGTTCGCGCTCGATCCCGACCTGCCGCTCGTGCGCGCGGACGCGACGCAGATCGAGCGGGCGTTCGCGAACCTCGTCGAGAACGCGGCCCGCTACGCGGCCGGCAAGCCCGTGTCGTTGCGGGCGCGGGTCGTCGGCGGTCGCCTGCTGGTGCGGGTCGTCGATCAGGGGCCGGGGATCGCGCCGCGCGAGCATGAGCGGATCTTCAGCCCGTTCTACCGCGGGGCGGGCGGGATCGCGTCGGGCGACGCGCGCGGCTCCGGGCTCGGGCTCGCGATCGCGAAGGGCTTCATCGAGGCCAACGGCGGGACGATCGCGGTCGAGTCGCTGCCCGGCCAGGGGACGAGCTTCGTCGTCTCGTTCCCCGTCGAGCTCGTCGCCGACGGCTCGTCGTTCGCGAGCACGCCGGCGGGTGCGAAGTGAGCACGGGGGAGCGCATCCTCGTCTGCGACGACGACCCGCAGATCGTGCGCGCGCTGCGGGTGATCCTGCGCGAGGCGGGCTACGAGGTGATCCCGAGCGAGACCGGGGAGGAGGCGCTGGATCGTGCGGCGGTGCGTCCGCCGCACGCCGCGATCCTCGACCTGATGCTGCCGGGGATCGACGGCGTCGAGGTCTGCCGGCGGCTGCGCGAGTGGAGCGAGATGCCGATCCTGGTGCTGTCTGCCGTCGACGAGGAGGCCGAGAAGATCCGCGCGCTGAAGCTCGGCGCCGACGACTACGTGACGAAGCCGTTCGCGCCCGGCGAGCTGCTCGCGCGCGTGGGGGCCGTGCTGCGGCGCGCCGGGCCGCAGGCGGACGAACCCGTCCTGCGCGCCGGCGAGCTCGAGCTCGACCTGCTCGCGCACCAGCTGACGGTCGCCGGCGAGGAGGTGCACCTGACGCCGATCGAGTTCGCGCTGCTGCGGATCCTGATGGGGAACCGTGGCCGGCTGCTGACGCATCGGGCGCTGCTGAGCGAGGTGTGGGGCCCGGAGTACGCCGACGCGACGGGGCTGCTGCGCTCGCACATCGCGAACCTGCGCGCGAAGGTCGAGGGACCCAATCGCGCGCGCAGCCTGATCCGCACCGATTCGGGGATCGGCTACCGCTTCACCGGCTGAGCGTCGCCCGCGGGCGCTCGCGGCGTCTTGACGAAATCTCCACGCCGGACCACCGAATTCACATGTCGCCTTGACGGCGGCGGGCTTACGGTGGCGGTCATGGACATCGTCGCTATCGCGCTCGGGGTGCTGACGTTCGTCGTGCTCCTGGCCACCATCAAGCTGCTGGACTGGGTATGAGCGGGTCGAACCTCTTTGGGCTGATCGTCTCGATCCTGGTGTTCGCCTATCTGCTGTACGCGCTGTTGCGCGGGGAGCGCCTCTGATGGCTCAGGGCTGGCTTCAGATCGCTTTCTTCTGTGCCGTGCTGGTCGCGTGCGTGCCGCTCATGGGCGGCTACATGGCGCGCGTGTTCCGCAACGAGGCGGTCCTGCTCACGCGCGTGCTCGGACCGGTGGAGCGCGGGATCTACCGCCTGCTGCGCGTCGACGTGACGCACGAGCAGGACTGGAAGGCCTACGGCACGAGCCTGCTCACCGTGTCACTGCTGTTCTGGATCGCGCTGTACGCGATCCTGCGCACGCAGACGATCCACCCGTTCAACCCGCAGGGCTTCCACTCCGGCACCTGGGACGTGTCGTTCAACACCGTCTCGTCGTTCTTGACGAACACGAACTGGCAGTACTACGGCGGCGAGACGACGATGACGTACTTCAGCCAGATGGCGGGGCTGGCGGTGCAGAACTTCATCTCGGCGGCGGTCGGCATCGTCGTCGTGGTCGCGCTGATCCGCGGCATCGTCGCGCGCCGCGACGGCAACCACGGCCTCGGCAACTTCTGGCAGGACCTCACCCGCACGATCCTCTACGTCCTGCTGCCGATCTCGATCGTCGGCGCTGTGCTGTTGATGTCGCAGGGCGTGATCCAGAGCTTCACCCACTATCTCGGCTTCACGTCGCTCAACGGCACGAGCGGCTCGCTTGCGCTGGGGCCGGTCGCCTCGCAGGAGGCGATCAAGGAGCTCGGCACCAACGGCGGCGGCTTCTTCAACGTCAACTCGGCGATGCCCTTCGAGAACCCGACCGGGCTCTCGAACTTCATCGAGCTGTTCCTGATCCTGCTGATCCCGACCTCGCTGACCTACACGTTCGGGCGGATGGTCGGCAGCCGGCGGCAGGGCTGGGCCATCTTCACCGTGATGTCGGCGCTCTTCGTCGCCGGCGTGGCGGTCGTCTACCTCGCCGAGCAGCACGGCACGCCCGCCCAGCATCTCGCCGGGGTGAACACGGCCCACATCGCGGGCTCGACGGGCGGGAACATGGAGGGCAAGGAGCAGCGCTTCGGGATCGCCAACTCGGGGTTGTGGACCGCGGTGACGACGGTCACCTCGTGCGGTGCGGTCAACGCGGCGTTCGAGTCGCTGACGGGGATCGGCGGGCTCGTCCCGTTCGCGAACCTGAGCGCGAGCGAGACGATCTTCGGCGGCGTCGGCACCGGCCTGTACTCGATGCTGCTGTTCGTGATCCTCGCGGTCTTCATCGGCGGGCTGATGGTCGGCCGCACGCCGGAGTACCTCGGCAAGAAGATCGAGGCGCGCGAGATCAAGCTCGTCTCGATCGGCGTGCTGTTCACGCCGATCGCCGCGCTGATCGCGGCAGCGCTCGCGACCGGCACGAAGTACGGCAGACCATCCGTCTTCGCCGAAGGGCCGCAGGGCTTCTCGGAGTCGATGTACGCCTACCTCTCGCAGGCGAACAACAACGGCTCCGCCTGGGCCGGCTACACCGGCTACTACCAGCCGAATCCCGGCAACCTCGGCGCGCACGGCATCACCTTCGCCGACCTGCTCGGCGGCTTGACGATGATGACCGCCCGGTACGTGCCGATCCTCGTCGTGCTCGCGGTCGCCGGATCGTTGGTGCGCAAGAAGGTGGCGCCTGTCGGGCTGGGGACGATGCGGACCGACACGCCGACGTTCGTCGTGTTGCTCGGCGGCGTGATCGTGCTCGTCGGGGCGTTGACGTTCTTCCCCGCTCTCCTGCTCGGACCGATCGTCCAGGGCCTGACCAACCAGGTGTTCTGACATGCGCCGTGATCTCACCACATCGCTGCTGGCCGTCGTCGTATTCACGGTCCTGCTCGGTCTGCTCTATCCGTTCGCGGTGTGGGGGATCGGCCAGGTCGCGTTCCCCGGCAAGGCAGACGGCTCGCAGATCCGCATGCACGGCAAGCTGATCGGCTCGACGCTGATCGGGCAGGACTTCTCCCGGCCGGTGCTCGACAGACACGGCAAGCCGAAGCAGGACGCGAAGGGCAAGCCGGTCACCGAGCCCGACCCGAAGTGGTTCCAGGAGCGGCCGTCCGCGGACGCCTACAACCCGGCGGGGACGTTCTTCGCCAACCGCGGACCGAACCAGGCCTCGACGGTGGCGTTCTACAAGGGAGGCCTCGCCGCGTACATCGCGCTCGAGCGGCCCTACGACCGCGGCCTGACCGCGGCGCAGGTGCCGGTCGACGCGGTCACCGCATCCGCGTCGGGCGTCGACCCGCACATCTCCAAGGCCAATGCGCTGATCCAGGCGCACCGCATCGCCGCCGTCCGGCACCTGCCGCTCGACCGCGTGCATCAGCTGATCGACGACCACACCGACGGCCGCTTCGCCGGCCTGCTCGGCGAGCCGGGCGTGAACGTGGTCGAGCTCAACATCGCCCTCGACAAGGAAGCGCCAGCCAAGTGAGCCCTCGAACCGACTCATCCTCCTCGCTGTTCAGCGCCGAGCTGCTGTGGCCGGCGCTGCGCGCGAGCCTCGCGAAGCTCGACCCGCGCGTGCAGGTCCACAACCCGGTCATGTTCGTCGTCGAGATCGGCGCCGTCATCACCACGATCGCATGGGCGATCCAGCTCGGTGGCGGCGGCCCGCTCGGTGGCGGCAACGAGCCGGCCTGGTTCACCTTCACGGTCGCGATCTGGCTGTGGCTGACGGTCGTCTTCGCCAACCTCGCGGAGGCGCTCGCCGAGGGCCGCGGCAAGGCGCAGGCCGACGCGCTGCGCGCGATGCGGACCGACACCGTCGCGCGGATGCGCGACGGCAGCACCCGTCCGGCGACCGAGCTGCGCCGCGGCGACGTGGTGCTCGTCGAGACGGGCGAGGTGATCCCCGGCGACGGCACCGTCATCGAGGGGATCGCCTCCGTCGACGAGTCGGCGATCACCGGCGAGTCGGCACCGGTGATCCGCGAGTCCGGCGGCGACCGCTCGGCCGTCACCGGCGGCACCCGCGTGCTGAGCGACCAGCTCGTGGTCGAGATCACGCAGGATCCCGGGCAGTCGTTCCTGGACCGCATGATCGCCCTGGTGGAGGGCGCCGAGCGGCGCAAGACGCCGAACGAGATCGCGCTCAACATCCTGCTCGCCGGACTGACGCTCGTCTTCCTCGTGGTCGTCGTCTCGCTGCGCCCGTTCGCGCTCTTCGCGCACACCGACATCTCCGTCACGACGCTGATCGCGCTGCTCGTCGCGTTGATCCCGACGACGATCGGCGCGCTGCTGTCGGCGATCGGGATCGCCGGCATGGACCGGCTCGTGCGCCGCAACGTGCTCGCGCTCTCGGGCCGCGCGGTCGAGGCCTCCGGCGACGTCGACGTGCTGCTGCTCGACAAGACCGGCACGATCACGCTCGGCAACCGCCAGGCGTCGGAGTTCGTCCCGATGCCCGGCGTCACCGAGGCCGAGCTGGCCGAGGCGGCGCAGCTCTCCTCGCTCGCCGACGAGACGCCGGAGGGCCGCTCGATCGTCGTGCTCGCAAAGCAGTACGGCATCCGCGAGCACGAGCTCGCACCGCACGAGGCGCACTTCGTGCCCTTCACGGCGCAGACGCGCATGAGCGGCGTCGACTACAACGGCACCTGCCTGCGCAAGGGCGCCGGCGACGCGATCCTCGCGTTCGCGACGGCGGAGGGCGGCCATCCGCCCGCCGAGCTGCAGAGCGTCACCGATCGGATCGCGCGCGAGGGCGGCACGCCGCTCGCGGTCGCGCGCGACAACCAGATCCTTGGCGTCATCTACCTCAAGGACACCGTCAAGGAGGGGATGCGGGAGCGCTTCGACCACCTGCGCGCGATGGGCATCCGCACGGTCATGGTCACCGGCGACAACCCGCTCACCGCTGCGAAGATCGCCGAGGAGTCGGGCGTCGACGACTTCCTGGCGCAGGCGACGCCGGAGCGCAAGCTCGAGCTGATCAAGGAGGAGCAGGCCAGCGGCCGGATGGTCGCGATGACGGGCGACGGCACGAACGACGCGCCGGCGCTGGCGCAGGCCGACGTCGGCGTCGCGATGAACACCGGCACCCAGGCGGCGCGCGAGGCCGGCAACATGGTCGACCTCGACTCCAACCCGACGAAGCTCATCGAGATCGTCGAGGTCGGCAAGCAGTTGCTCATCACGCGTGGCGCGCTGACGACGTTCTCGATCGCGAACGACGTCGCGAAGTACTTCGCGATCCTGCCGGCGATCTTCGTCGCCACGTACGCGACTGCGGGCGGGAAGGGCCCGCTCGACAAGCTCAACGTGATGAACCTCGGGACGCCGCAGTCGGCGATCATCTCCGCGATCATCTTCAATGCGCTGGTGATCCCGCTGCTCGTGCCGCTCGCGCTGCGCGGCGTACGCTACCGGCCGGTCGGTGCGACCGCGCTGCTGCGGCGCAACATCCTCGTCTACGGCCTCGGCGGCTTGATCGCGCCGTTCGTCGGCATCAAGCTGATCGACCTGATCGTCCACAACGTGCTCGGAGCATGACGCACGTCACATCCCGGCCCCGAACCCCGCCCCGGCACGTCCCCCTCCCGCCAGGCGGAAGCGAAGCCCCCGCGTCGTCCACAGGGCGCGGGGGCTTCCCGCCTGCCACAGAGCGCCTGCGCGATGGCCCCTGACCGCGGCCACTACAAGATCTTCCTCGGCATGGCCGCCGGCGTCGGCAAGACGTACCGGATGCTGCAGGAGGGACACGTCGAGCTCGACAACGGCCGTGACGTCGTGGTCGGCCTGCTGGAGACGCATGCGCGCGCGGAGACCGCTGCGCTGGCCGAGGGCCTCGAGCTGCTGCCCCGTCGCCGCGTGAGCTATCGCGACCAGCAGCTGGAGGAGATGGACCTGCCCGGGATCCTGCGCCGCGCGCCGGAGGTCTGCCTGATCGACGAGCTGGCGCACACCAACGTCCCCGGCGCCGAGCACGTCAAGCGCTACGAGGACATCGACGACGTCCTGGCCGCCGGCATCCACGTGGTCTCGACCGTCAACGTCCAGCATCTCGAGTCGCTCAACGACCGCATCGCCGAGCTGACCGGCGTCACGGTGCGCGAGACGATCCCCGATCACGTGCTCGGACACGCCGACGAGATCGTGATGATCGACGTCTCCCCCGAAGCGCTGCTCGACCGGCTGCGCGCCGGCAAGGTCTACCCGGCGGCGCGCATCGACGCGGCGCTCAACAACTTCTTCCGCATCGAGAACCTCGCCGCGCTGCGCGAGGTCGCGCTGCGCCAGGTCGCCGAAGAGGTCGAGGCCAAGCGCATCGTCACCGAGCACGTCGGCACGCGCAACGAGCTGTTCAGCGAGGCGGCGCCGCAGGCCGTGGGCGAGCGGCTGATGGCGCTCGTCGAGCCCTACCCCGGCGCGCAGCGACTCGTCCGCCGGGCGTGGCGCTCGGCGCAGCGGCTCGGCTCCCAGCTCGACGTCCTGTGGGTCCAGCGGCCAGGGCAGCGGCTGACCGTCGAGCAGGAGTCCTCGCTCGCCGCGTTGCGCACGCTCGCCTCCGTGCTCGGCGTCAACCTGCTCACAGAGGAGTCCGACATGCTGGCCGACACCGTCGCGCGCGTCGCCACCGAGCGCGGCACGACCTACATCCTGCTCGGCCGCTCGCGCGAGCCGCACGGCCTCGCGCGGCTGCGCACCCCGCTGCCGCAGCAGCTGATGCGCCGCCTGCCCGGCGTGGACGTCCGCATCGTCGCCGACCGCGCCCTGCGCCACGAGCCGACGCCATGACCGCGGCGCTCCTGCTGCTCGCCGGCCTGGGGCTGGGCCTCGCGCTCGGGCTCGCCGCGCCGCGGCTGCGCTCGCGGCCCCAGCCCGCCGCACGGCCCACCGCGACGCGCCAGATCCTGCTGCCGTTCACCGGCACGACGCTCTCCCGCCGCGCGCTGGAGGCCGCGATGCGTCTTGCGAGGGTCGACGATGCCACGCTCATGCCGGCGTTCCTCGCGACCGTGCCGCTGCACCAGTCGCTCGAAAGCCCGCTGCCGAAGCAGTGCACGATCGGCATGCCGTTGCTGGAGGCAATCGAGCAGCGCGCTGCCGCCCAGCACATCCCCGTCGACGCGCGTGTCGAGCGCGGCCGCTCCTACCGCCACGCTCTCAGCCGCCTGCTCGAGCAGGAGCAGTTCGACCGCGTCATCATCTCCGCCGGCGACGACCCGCGCACCGGCCTCTCCGGCGACGACCTCCTGTGGGTGATCGACCACGCCAACGCCGAGGTCATGATCCTGCGCCCCGCGCCCGAGGACGCGCGCGTGATCTCGGCGAGCGGCGTGGCGGGGCATTTCTGAGGTCGCGCCGGACACGTCAGCGCAGCGCCGCGACCCGCGCTCGACTCGTTGCGGCGTATCCCGCTGAGAACCTGCTTCAAGATGACTGCCGGCCGGCTGGCACCGTCTCGCGGCGCCGGTTCGCCACCCGCGATGCTCGACGCAGCATTGCTGCGCCTTCACATCGCGTGCGGCGCCTGGCATCCACGATCCGGCGCCATCCGCCTCGACCTCATCTTCAAACAGGTTCTAAGGGATCTACGTCACACAAGGAGAGCGCTTGTGTGCCTATCGTGAGCGTCGAGGCACCCGACGCTGGAGCTACCTATGCAGAACCGAACCTGGAACCTGAAGCTGATGGCAACCGAGGACCACCCTGAGCTGACGCTCGAGGGCGTCTCGCACGAGGAGGCGATCAAGATCACGCGCGGGCTGATGACCGGTCCGGGATCGTCCGAGTACGGGCACGTCGTGGCCGCAGTGCGCGCCACGAGCACGCACGAATCGATGGCCGCCTGATCGAGCGGCCGTCGAACCGCCGGAAATGGGCTGAGGGCCTCCGCGTGCGGAGGCCCTCGATCGTTCAGCCCGTTGCGCGCTCGGCCGAGACGATCGCGTAGGCCCGGGGCCTCCCGGTGGCTGCTGCACTCGCGGGCCGTCCGCGTCTGGCCCATGGCGGCGTCGCTTGACATGAAAAGCGCTTTGGCTCGCATTCCACGCCGGCGCACGGGTTCCCGAGCACGCGACCACAGCCACAACCACCCCGAGCCGTTGAGGACCATGCGACGAACGAGCACCGTGGCCGGGTGGCGAGCAGTCGTCGTGGCGCTCTTCGGCGCGTTCGGGCGGCGGCGCGCTGGGGGCGCCTGAGGCCCCGGGCGGCCGGCGGGGGCCTTGTGCCTCCGGCCGCCGGCCGTCGACTACTCTCCCGCTACCATGGCACGGCGCCCGAGCATCCATGACGTTGCCGCGGCTGCCGGCGTCTCGATCACCACCGTCTCCCACGCCCTCAGCGGCAAGGGGCGGCTTCCGCAGGAGACGCGTGACCACGTCCGGCGCATCGCGGAGCGGATCGGCTACGCGCCCAGCATGCACGCGCGCGGCCTCGCGACGGGCCGCACGATGCTGCTCGCGATCCAGGCCTCCGGCTTCGACACGCGCGCGCTCGTGCCGCAGCTCGCGTACTTCGTCGACCTGCTCAACGCCGCCTCCGCCACGGCGATCGAGCGCGGCTACGCGCTCATGCTGCTGCCACCGGACACGCCGGAGGAGAGGCTTCAGCGACTCGCGTTCGACGGTGCCGCGATCATCGACCCGGTCGGCGACGAGCTGCTGCTGGCGGCGCTGCGCGCGGAGGGCAAGCCGGTCGTCACGACCGGCCGCATCCCGGGCGAGCCGGATGCCGGCACGTCGATCGACAGCGACCACGTCGCTGCCGCGCGCATGATGCTCGACCATCTGGCTGAGGCGGGCTGCGAGCGTCCGGCGCTGCTGACGACCGGGAAGGGCCCCTCGTACGTCGCCGACGCTGCGCGCGGCTACCGCTCGTGGTGCAGGGCGAGCAAGGTCAAGCCGCGCGTGCTGACGGTCAGGGGCGAGCCGAGCGAGCAGGCGGGCCAGCGGGTGATGGGCCGCGCGCTCGACGCGCACGGCAGCGCGATCGACGGCGTGTACGCGACGCTCGACGTGCTCGCGATCGGCGCGCTGCGCGCCGCACGCGAGCGCGACGTCGCGGTGCCCGGCGAGCTCGCGATCGCGGCGATCACCGATTCGCCGTCGCTGCGCGCGGCGTCGCCGCCGGTGACCGCGCTCGACCTGCATCCCGAGCAGATCGGTGCGCGCGCGATCGCGCTGCTGGTCGCGTTGATCGAGGGCGCGGCCGTCGAGGACGGCGGCGAGCCGGTCCCGGCCGACCTTGTCGCGCGCGCCTCGTCGGCGGTCGTGACGCGCGACGGCGGGCTCGCCGTCCTCGAAGCCTGACGCCGCCTCGGGCATCTGCGTGCCACTCGCGCGACCGCGCTCGCCGTCACGGACGGTGATAAGCTGGCAAAAGCGCTTTTTCATCAGGCGCGGCGATGCGACGAGCGGCGGTCGAGGCGGCGCAGGGCGCGCCGTCCCGACGCGAAACACGAGGCTCCGGCGCGGCGTGCGCAGCACGCAGGGGCCGGCGAGAAGGGGATGCGAGATGACGGTGACCGAGAGCGAGGAGGCGAGGGTCGTCGCAGCGGTCCCCTCCCGGCTGTACGTCGACGGCGAGTGGCGCGAGGGCGCGGCGGGCACCCTGCCGGTGGAGGACCCGGCCACGGGAGCGACGCTGTGCGAGGTGGCCGACGCGACGGAGGAGGACGCGCTCGCTGCGCTCGCCGCGGCCGACCGCGCGTTCGCGAGCTGGCGCGCGACGGCGCCGCGCGAGCGCAGCGACGTGCTGCGGAACGCCTACGAGCTGACGATCGCGCGGCGGGACGAGCTGGCCCTGCTGATGACGCTCGAGATGGGCAAGCCGCTCGCCGAGTCACGCTCGGAGGTCGTCTATGCGGCCAACTTCCTGCGCTGGTACGCGGAGGAGGCGGTGCGCATCGGCGGCCGCTTCGGCGTCAACGAGAACGGCGTCGGGCGCGTGCTGACGCTCCAGCAGCCGGTCGGCCCGTGCGTCTTCGTCACGCCGTGGAACTTTCCGCTCGCGATGGGCACGCGCAAGCTCGCGCCGGCGCTGGCGGCCGGCTGCACGTGCGTCGTCAAGCCGGCGCGGCAGACGCCGCTGTCGATGCTCGCGCTGACGCAGATCCTCGAGCAGGCGGGCGTGCCCGCCGGCGTGGTCAACGTCGTCACGACGCGCTCCTCCGGTCCGCTCGTGCGGGCGCTGCTCGCGGATCCGCGCGCTCGCAAGCTGTCCTTCACCGGCTCGACCGACGTCGGCAAGCTGCTCATCGCGCAGGCCGCCGAGCAGGTGCTGCGCGTCTCGATGGAGCTCGGCGGCAACGCGCCGCTGCTGGTCTTCGAGGACGCCGACCTCGACCTCGCCGTCGAGGGGGCGGTGCTCGCCAAGACGCGCAACGGCGGCGAGGCGTGCACGAGCGCGAACCGCATGTACGTCCACGAGCGCGTCGCCGACGCGTTCGCGGCGCGGCTCGCCGAGCGGCTCGGCGCGATGCGCGTCGGCCGCGGCACCGAGGCGGGCGTCGAGATCGGCCCACTGATCGACGAGGCGCAGCGCGGCACGGTCGAGGAGCTCGTCGGCGACGCGACCGATCGCGGCGCGCGCGTGCTCGCCGGCGGCGCGCGCGTCGACGGTCCGGGGTGCTTCTTCGCGCCGACGGTGCTCGTCGACGTGCCGGCCGAGGCGCGCGTGCTGCACGAGGAGATCTTCGGACCGGTCGCGCCGATCGTGACGTTCCGGCACGACGACGAGGCGATCGCGGTCGCCAACGACACCGAGTACGGGCTCGTCGCCTACGTCTTCACGCGCGACGTCAACCGCGCGTTCGACGCGATCGAGCGCCTCGACGCCGGCATGATCGGCTTCAACCAGGGCATGGTGTCGAACGCCGGCGCCCCGTTCGGGGGCGTCAAGCACTCCGGCTTCGGCCGCGAGGGCGGCCCGGAGGGCCTGCAGGAGTACCTCGCGACGAAGTACGTCGCGATGAACCTCGGCGGCGAGGCCGTGCGGCCATGAGCGGCGCCGCGCTGTGGCATCCGTTCGCCGACATGGGCGCCGCCGAGCGCGAGCGCCTGACGCTCGTGCGCGGCGAGGGCGCGTGGGTGTGGGACGACGCCGGCCGCCGCTACCTCGACGCGACGGCCTCCCTCTGGTACGCCAACCTCGGCCACGGGCGGCCCGAGATCGCCGAGGCGGTCCAGCGCCAGCTCGCGACGCTCGACGCCTACAACATCTTCGGCGACTACGCGAACGAGCCCGCGCTCGAGCTCGCCGACCGCATCGCCGCGCTCGCGCCCACGGCCGGCAGCCGCGTCTTCCTCGGCGCCGGCGGCGGCGACATGATCGACGGCGCCGCCAAGCTCGCGCGCCGCTTCCACGCCGAGCGGGGCGAGCCGAGGCGCGTGCACCTGATCGGCCGCGAGCACGGCTACCACGGCACGCACGGCGTCGGCACGAGCGTCGGCGGGATCGCCGCGAACGCGGCCGGGCTCGGGACGCTCGTCGCGGACGTCTCGCACGTCCCGCACGACGACGCGGCGGCGCTCGAGGCGGAGATCCTGCGCGTCGGGCCCGAGCGCGTCGCGGCGTTCTTCTGCGAGCCCGTGATCGGCGCGGGCGGGGTGCGGCTCCCGCCCGAGGGCTACGTCGAGCGGGTCGCGGAGATCTGCCGCCGCCACGGCGTCCTGTTCGTCGCCGACTGCGTCATCTGCGGCTTCGGCCGGCTCGGCACGTGGCTCGGGATCGACCGCTGGCCGGTCGCGCCGGACCTCGTCACGCTCGCGAAGGGCGTGACCGGCGGCACGCTGCCGCTCGGCGCGCTGATCGTCGCCCCGCACGTGGCGGAGCCGTTCTTCCCGGGCGCTGCGGGCGCGCCGGTGTTCCGCCACGGGGCGACGTACGCGGGCCATCCGGCCTGCTGCGCCGCCGCCAACGTCGCGCTCGACATCTACGAGCGCGAGGGGCTGATCGAGCGCGGCCGCCAGCTCGAGCGGCCGCTCGCCGACGCGCTCGCGCCGCTCGTGGAGCACCCCCTCGTCGCGGAGGTGCGCGCGGGGCTCGGCTTCCTCGCCGGCGTCGAGCTGACGCAGGAGGCGCGGGCGGCCGACCCCGGTGCGGTCGTGCGCCTGCAGCTCGCGTGCCGCGCCGCCGGCGTGCTCGTGCGGCCGCTCGGCACCGGCATCGCCGTCTCGCCGCCGCTGACCGTCGGCGAGCCCGAGATCGCGGAGTTGGCGGAGGCGATCGAGACGAGCCTGGAGGCGCTCGCGGTCGAGCCGGCGTGAGTCGCGCGCGGCGCTCAGCGCGGCGACGCGCTGAGCGCCGGCGGCGCCGTCCGGTAGCTCGCCGGCGTCGCCGAGAGGGCGATCGGGTTGCGCGTCAGCTCGACGGTCGTGCCGTCCGCGCGGGGCAGCTCGACGATCGGGTCGAGGCCGAGCCGGCTCGCGAGCGCGAACGCCGCCGCGACGTCGTTGACGATGCCGGCCGGCACGCGCGCCGCGGTCAGCGCGGCGGCCCACGCGGCGGCCGGCTGCGCGGCGAGCCGCCGTTCGAGCAGGTCGCGCAGCGCGTCGCGGTGCTCGACGCGGGCGGCGTTCGTGGCGTAGCGCGGGTCGGCGGCGGCCTCGGAGATGCCGAGCGCGTCGCAGAGGGCGGCGAACTGGCGGTCGTTGCCGACCGCGACGACGAGCTCGCCGTCGGCGCAGCGCAGCGGCTCGTACGGGGCGATGCTGGGATGGCGGTTGCCGATGCGCGTCGGGACGACGCCGCCGGCGGTGTACGCCGAGCCCTGGTTGACGAGCGCGGCGAGCAGCGAGGACAGCAGGTTGACCTCGACGCGCTGACCCTCGCCGGTCGCGTCGCGGTGGCGCAGGGCGGCGAGGATCCCGACCGTCGCGAACAAGCCGGAGAGCACGTCGACGAGCGCGACGCCGGCCTTCTGGGGCGGTCCGTCGGTTTCGCCGGTGATGCTCATGAGGCCGCCGAGCGCCTGCGCGAGCAGGTCGTAGCCGGGCAGCGTCGCGCCCGCGCCGCGGCCGAAGCCGGTGATCGAGCAGTACACGAGCCCGGGGCTGCGCTCACGCAGCGCGTCCCAGTCGAGGCCGAGCCGATCCATCAGTCCGGGGCGGAAGTTCTCCACCAGCACGTCCGCCTCGGCGGCCAGCTCGCGAGCGCGCTCGAGGTCGCCGGGATCGGCGAGGTCGAGCACGAGGCCGTCCTTGTTGCGGTTGACGGACAGGTAGTACGTCGCCGTGCCGGTCGCGTCGTACGGGGGGCCCCACGCGCGCGTGTCGTCGCCCGAGCCCGGGCGCTCGACCTTCGTGACGGTGGCGCCGAAGTCCGCCAGCAGCATCGTGGCGAACGGGCCGGCGAGGACGCGCGAGAAGTCGAGGATGCGGATGTTGCCGAGCACCGAGGCCATCTGATTCAATAATCCTAGATATTCGAAACTCTAGGGTCAAGGAGCGCACCAGCGCATGTCAGGCATCCCCGCTTCCCCGCCGGCGCCGCGGCCGGCCGACTTCCTCGGCACCGACCTGCTCCTCAGCGACGAGGAGCGGCTGATCCGCGACACGGTGCGCGCGTTCGTCGCCGAGCGCGTCACGCCGCACGTCGGCGATTGGTTCGAGGCGGGGACGATCCCGCGCGAGCTGGCGCCGGCGCTCGGGAGACTCGGGCTGCTCGGCATGCACCTGGAGGGCTACGGCTGCGCGGGCGCGAGCGCGACCGCGTACGGGCTGGCGTGCATGGAGCTGGAGGCGGGCGACTCCGGCGTGCGCTCGCTCGTGTCCGTGCAGGGGTCGCTCGCGATGTACGCGATCTGGCGCTGGGGCTCGGAGGAGCAGAAGCGGGAGTGGCTGCCGCGGATGGCGGCCGGCGAGGCGATCGGCTGCTTCGGGTTGACCGAGCCCGACGCCGGCTCGGACCCCGGCTCGATGCGCACGCGCGCGCGCCGCGACGGGGCGGATTGGGTGCTGAACGGCGCGAAGATGTGGATCACGAACGGCTCGATCGCCGAGGTCGCGGTCGTGTGGGCGAGAGCCGACGACGGCATCCGTGGCTTCCTCGTCCCGAGAGGCACGCCGGGCTTCAGCGCGCCGGAGATCCACAAGAAGCTCTCGCTGCGCGCGTCAGTTACAAGCGAGCTCGTCTTGGACGACGTGCGCCTCCCCGCCGAGGCGCTGCTGCCCGAGGCCAGCTCCCTGCGCGGTCCGCTGTCCTGCCTGAACGAGGCGCGCTACGGGATCGTCTGGGGCGCGGCCGGCGCCGCGCGCGCCTGCTTCGAGGCAGCCCTCGACTACAGCAAGGAGCGGATCGCGTTCGACCGGCCGATCGCCGCGACGCAGATCCAGCAGCAGAAGCTCGCCTTCATGGCGCTGGAGGTCAACCGCGCGACGCTGCTCGCGCTGCACCTCGGTCGCCTCAAGGACAGCGGCCGGCTGCGTCCCGAGCACGTCAGCATGGGCAAGCTCGGCAACGTCAACGCGGCGCTGGAGGTCGCGCGCACCGCACGGCAGGTGCTCGGCGCCAACGGCATCAGCCTCGAGTACCCGCCGATGCGCCACATGAACAACCTCGAGTCGGTCGTGACCTACGAGGGCACCGCCGACGTCCACGCGCTCGTGATCGGCCAGGCGCTCACCGGCATCCAGGCGTTCCGATGAGCATGCCCGCGCTCACGCGCACCGGGGTCGTCGGCGGCGGGATCATGGGCAGCGGCATCGCCGAGGTGTGTGCCAAGGCGGGGCTCGACATCGTGCTCGTGGAGCTGGACGAGCCCGCGGCGGCCGCGGCTCGGGCACGCGTGCGGCGCTCGCTCGAACGGGCGGTCGACCGCGGCAAGCTCGACGCGGCGGCGGCGGTCGACGCCATCGACCGCATCGGCTTCACGGCCGACTTCGACCGGCTGGCGGACCGCGAGATCGTGATCGAGGCAGTGCGCGAGGATCGCGCCACCAAGCTCGAGATCTTCCGGCGGCTCGCGCGCGTGGTCGCGGACGCTGACGCGATCCTCGCCTCGAACACGTCCTCGATCCCGATCGTGGAGCTGGGCGCGGCCGCCGGCGAGCGCGCCGACCACGTGCTCGGGCTGCACTTCTTCAACCCCGTGCCGGTCCTGCCGCTCGTCGAGGTCGTCCCCTCGCTGCTGACGGCAGACGGGGTCGTCGCGCGGGCGCGTGCGTTCGTCGTCGAACAGCTCGGCAAGGACCCGATCGCGGCGCCCGATCGCGCTGGCTTCACCGTCAACGCCCTGCTGATCCCGTACCTGCTGTCGGCGATCCGCATGTTCGAGCAGGGGCTCGCGGCCGCCGAGGACATCGACGAGGGCATGATCAAGGGCTGCGCGCACCCGATGGGTCCGCTCGCGCTCGCTGACATGATCGGACTCGACACGGTCCTCGGCGTCGCCGAGACCCTGTATGCCGAGCATCGCGAGCCCCTGTTCGCGCCGCCGCCGCTGCTGCAACGGCTGGTGGCGGCTCGCCTGCTGGGGCGCAAGAGCGGCCGCGGCATCTACAGCTACGCATGAGGGCCGCGTTAAGGTGGGCCCCGTGAAGGCGCAGCCAGCGGCTCCGCGAACAACGGCGCAGCACGCGCTCGACGAGCTCCGCCGCGCGATCGTCGCCGGTGAGCTGCGACCGGGCGTGCGCGTGCTCCAGGAGGACATCGCAGCGCGCTTCGGCGTGAGCATCGCGCCGCTGCGCGAGGCGCTCAAGACGCTCGAGCAGGAGGGGCAGGTGACCTACCTGCCGCGGCGCGGGTACTTCGTCACCGAGCTGCGCGTCGCCGACCTGCGCGAGATCTACGCGCTGCGCGAGCTGCTCGAGTCGCGCGCAGCGCGGGAGGCGCTGCCAACGCTCGACGACGACGCGCTCGAGCGGATCGCGCTGGCGGCGCGCGACTGCGTGGACGCGGCTCACAGCGGCGACGTGGCTGCAGAGCTGGAGGCCAACCGCCGCTTCCACCTCGGCCTGCTCGACGCGCCCGAGCAGGTTCACACGATGCGCCTGATCCGCCTGCTGTGGGATTCGACCGAGGCCTACCGCGCGATGTACTACAACTCGCCCGAAGAGCGGCACCACGCGATTGCGGCGCACGACCGCATTCTCGCCGCCGTCCGCGCCCGCGACGCGGACGTGCTCGTCGCAGAGCTGGACGCCCACCGGACTCGTGCGCTCGAGGTGCTCACGGCGATCCTGGAGCAGCCCGCCTAGTTGTAGTTCCTGAGCACGTTGTTCATCCGGGCCTCCTTGGAGGCTGGTGGTTCTCGAGGCCGCCAGTCCCAAGGGAGGACACCGGATGAAGTTGCACGCTAACGCCGCGCTCAGTCTGAGC
>Ga0210410_10000774_pt1 | contig 32611 bp, 21 predicted proteins | sample IncBWC4MmetaG_FD_161058 | JGI IMG/M metagenome (GOLD analysis project Ga0210410, IMG submission 161058) | Forest soil microbial communities from Barre Woods Harvard Forest LTER site, Petersham, Massachusetts, United States - Inc-BW-C-4-M | ecosystem: Environmental > Terrestrial > Soil >...
CGCGAGCAAACGCGACCCAAGGCGTTGTGAAGCACTAGTGGCGTGTTGGTGCTGGAGCGAGATCATCTGCTTTTCAGCTAGGCTGCGCTCTGTCCGCACACCGCTAGGAGCGTGTCGGTTGGTTTTTGCGAAACGAACCCACTAACTCCTTCCCCTTCAATTACGGTGCAAAGTCACAACCCCCAACACAGCGCCTTCGGTCCCAAGACTATCAGCGGAAGTCGAAGCGGTGCTGAACTCACATCCCGCCGTCGTGCGTTCCGCAGTCATTGGACGACCAGTCGGCGGAGCCGAGGGCGGTGAAGAAGTCGTCGCCTTCGTGCAACTCTCGCCGTCGTCGCCAACTTCGGAGACCGAACTCGCGCAACACGCCGCACAACATCTCGCACCCTACAAGCGGCCGTCACACATTCTGCTGGTGCCCTCCATGCCCCTCACTCTGACCGGAAAAGTCATCAAGGGTGAGCTGGCCAAGTTGCCCCAACTCACCATCGCTCGCTAACGACGCAGAGCCGCCAGGCTCAATAAGAAACCTCAATCAGCGTCCGTCCCTCACTCCCCGAATCCCGTCCGTACTGTCATCTGAATTCATCTCTTGAAGAGGTAAGCGTCCGACCAACACACATGTTCGACAGGCGGGGTCCGTGTTGAAGTGTCCGGATGACCGCAAAAACAGAGTTGTCAGCGCCCAAGCGCCGTACACGAGCGGAAGTCCAGCAGTTGGTGGCCGAGTTTGTGAGCAGCGGTATGCGTCGGAGCGCCCGCCTTGTATTGACTAATCTTCGGCTTCGAATGTCCAGATTTGCGCAGGCTCGATTCCTTTTGCCGGGACACCAACGTAGAAGCGGTCGCGTTTTGCAAAGAAATAACCAGTGCGGATGCCAATCCCGGACGGAACATTCGAAATCAACTCGTAATGATCCGGATCATTTTGCTGGAACACGCTGATGATTCCTTCCCCACCAATGACGTAGATCCGGTTCCGTGATGCGTCAAAGAAGACATCATCGCACTCGCCAGCCGCTCGCAGTCGAGCGACTTCGTTGCCGGTTTCGGTATTCAGGACGACCATCATCGGGGTCTTCCGGGTGATCGTAAACAGCCGGTGGTCGGCTTCGTTCAGGGCCATCGCATAATTACCACGCAAATCCTTGAGCGGCCACTTTGTCACGGCGCCGGACTTCCGGTCAATCGATTCCACCACGTTGCCCGCGTCGGGTACGTTCACGTAGATGCGTCCTCCCTGTGCTTCTACTTGAAAAGATTCCGGGTGTCCTTCTGTCTTGTAAACCCCGCCTATGCGTGTATCCGTTTTTGGATCGACCATCGCGATACCACCATCCTCCTCGCCGAATCCCACAAAGACCGTCTTCGAGCCTTCGTCGTATCGCAGATTGTCGGGATCTTTGCCAAATTCGATCGTTTTTCGAAGGCTGTACGTCGCACCGTCGTACACTCTCACTTTGCCGTCTTCTGCGTTTGCCACATAAAGTTTGTCAACGCCGGGAACGTAGAGCGGTCCTTGCGGCTGCGCGAGTCCCTTGATGCTGTGAATTACCCTTCCCGCGAAAACATCAATTACTTCCACGGTGTTGTTGCCGAGTGCGGAGACGAATAACCGTTTCCGTTTTGCGTCGGTCGTGAAGTGATCGAGTCGCCCAGCCACGCCGGGCACGGGAATTTCCTCTTCCAGTTGCAACGGAAGTAGTTCGCGCGTCGCCGGAGTTTGCGCTCGCGCATTCCTTGTGGTCTGAATCGTGACGACCGCCAGCGCGGCGGCCGCCGCCAAACCAATGGTCAACGACTTTTTCATCTTTCCTCCTGAAAACTATTTGTTGTTTCTGGTTTCGTTCTCAGAACGTCTCGCCGAGTCCAATAAGACTTTAAGGCCCTGGTTCAAAGACGAGAATAGCAGCCCCTTCTTGGTCGTGAGCTGGCGCGGCGACATAGTAGCGGTTCAGCTCGGAAGACCAGAAGGAAGTTCCTGCGCCCGGTCGGGTCGGGATTTTTCCTGCCGTCTCGTAGTGGTCCGCATCCAGTTGCTGATACGCGAAAATATTCCCGACATCGAAACCGCGGCCGCCCGAAATGTAAACGCGTTTGCGAACGGCATCAAAATAGACGCCATCCATGCCTTCTACAGTTGGAAGATGGGCGATTTCCTTGCCTGATTCTGAATCCATGACCACCATTTCAGGAGGCGTGCGGGTGCCGATGAACAACCGGTGAGTTCGTTCATCAAAGGCTCCGTCGCCGGGGCGCTGGCTGCTGACAGGCCACGTGGAGACAACTTGCCGTTTCTTGGTGTCGACGGCTTGCACTTTGCTCGTCGCGGGAAGAAACACGAACAATGTTGCTCCGGAGTTGTCCAGCAGAAGTTCCGAGGGGTGCGCGTCCACCTTGATGTCGCCGAGATGCTTGTCTGTTTTGCCGTCGATGATTCCAACCTCGCCATAGTCCTTGGCTGCATCCTGGCCGCCGTAGCCTACATAAAGGACCTGCGTGCTCGGATCGTAGGCCACGCGGTTGGGACCGAGATCGAACTTGATGGAATCAAGGAATTCGAGCGTGTCAGTGCGGAAGACGCGGAGCATGCCGTCGTCGCCGCTGGCCACGAACAGTTTGTTGAGCGACTTCTCGTACGCGATACCCTGAGGCTTTTTGAATCCGGGGATGCTCTTTCTCCACTTCCCCGCCTGCAGATCGATCACTTCTACGGAGCCATTCTCGAGTCCGGCAACAAAGAGCCGCTTGCCTTCAACGTCCACATCCATGTGATCGAGACGGCCTTTCACGTTGGGCATGGGAATCGTCTGGATGAGGCGCAAGGGAGCTTTGTCCTGTGCTCCCAACCTCGGGGGAGGTGCGAAGAAAAGAGTAAACAACACGGCTAAAAATCGGAAGAAGTTTTCTCACCATTAGATCCTCGCAGATGCAAAGCTACGCGTTTACCCAATGATGTGATTGGCGTCTACCATTGTAAAAAGTAATCCGGACCCAATCGTGACCCATACCGCAACATCGAGCGCCGGCACCCAGCCTTGATGAACCGCGATTGAAGCGGTCACGGTAGATGATACGACTCCGCCAAGACTTCCCACGGTGTTCATCAAGGCGGACAGCGATGCGGAATATCCGGGCGCCAGATCGATACACGATGCCCAGAAATTCGCCGCGCCGAACATGGTGAAGCCGGCCGCCAATGCGATCATGGGCAAGGCAACAACCGTGAGGCTGAGATGATTGCCTGTGTACAGCAACAGCGCCGCGACTCCCATGCCAAGCCATACCGCCGCGAGGCGTCCTTTTCGTCGGTCCGAGTGCCGGGCAACACGATCGGAAAACCATCCGCCGACTGGGGATAACACCGCCATTGCCAGGAAGGGCGCTGAAGTCCACGCCGCGGCCTGCATGAGGTCCAGCCCTCGCACTTTCACTGCGTAGAAATAGAACCAGTTGTAGTAAACGTAAAACGCGTACCCTTGAAAACCGTAGCCCAGGATCAAGCCCCACACGGACACACTGCTTAGCATCTTCATCCAGGGAACCTGCGTGGCAGCTTTCGGCGGGTGGTCGGCTGTTTTTTCCAACCCTGGGTGGATGATCTGCAACTCTTGTAGGTTTACGCGGGGATTTTCTTCCGGCCAGTCGGTCGCGTACCAGTGCCAAAGTGCAACGACGGCGAACGCGAGCGCCGCGGAGATTGCGAAGGAGACACGCCAGCCATAGTGGACCATCGTCCATGCAATTGCGATGGGAGTCAGGGTCCCGCCGAGCCCCAGACCACATACCTGCAAGCCGCTTGCGAATCCGCGCTCACGCAGCGCGGTCCAGGATGCAATGACGCGGGTTACGTTAGAGGAAACCGCTGCCTCTCCGATCCCCGTAAGAAAGCGAACAATTCGAAAAACGGCTAGTGCGCTGAGCCCCGTTGCCGTCGCGAACCTCGGCGCGAAGACCATCGCTCCCGATCCAACCGCAAAACAAAGAATGGACCAAGTTAATGTTCGACGCGGGCCGATGCGATCGCAAACATATCCCCAGGGAATCTGAAACCATCCATAACCCCAGAGAAAGGCGCTGAACACCCGGCCCACGGAAATCGTACTGAAGGAGAATTCTTCCTCGATATATTTGCCCGCAATGCTCAGGTTCAGGCGATTCATCGCCGTCACGGCCATAATGGCCATGACGATGCCCATCACCACCCAGCGCATGTGAGTGGGGCGTTGGTCTACGCCCTCGGCCTCACGACGTTCCCGGCATAACTCATCCTTCGTCGCCACTTGCGGTCCTTTTCTGACGATTCAGTTGTGGTGCCGTCACTCGTGCGGAGCGCTCCAAGCTGTCGCGGGCTGCGGAGGCCGCTGTATTTGGTCGCGGCCTCCTCGACGGGGGAAAATTAGAAGATCAATTTCAGCCCCAGCTGAATCTGTCTTGACGTCGTGGAAGTCTGATTCAAGGCCGTGGGTAGTGCGGTCCCGTCGGCGTCATACACCGAGTTGTTCTGGCCAAAAGTGTTCAGGAATCCCGGCGAGAGGAAGTTCGTGTGATTCAGGATGTTAAAGAATTCCGCCCGGAACTGGACATTGAAAGCTTCGGAAATACTCGGGATACGTGTGTTCTTGAAAATGGAGAAATCTACAGTGGTGAGCCCCGGTCCGTAGAATTGATTGCGCTTGGTGTTGCCCAAGACGTTGGAACAGAACTGAGTGCCCGAGGGCGGCGCAACCGGGGAATTGGGAAATGATCCGGGAGCGCAACCCAATGGATTGGCGACCGTGGCTAACGGATATGAAATGGGAGCCGTCGGCGGGGTGAAGCAATTGGTATTCACGTAGTTGATGCCGCCGTGAATGGGGTTGCAGCCGGGAATGAGACTGGCGAAGTCCATGGAAAAGTCCCCGTTGAACCCGGTACCGAGCGGATCGTTTCCATCGCCGACCGTGAGCGTGAACGGAGCTCCGGTGGTTGCAGTGACGATCGTGCCCACTTCCCATCCACCGGTTAATGTGGATAGGAACCTGGAGCCATTCTTCATCGCCGGAATATTCCACATCAGTGTCCCGGAAAGTACCTGGCGCACATCGAAGTCACAGGCGCCAACGCGGGCCGACTTAACAAGCAGCAATGGAACGGCAATCGAGTTCAGGTAGGAATCCCCTGTGACTGGAGCGGAACTTAAATCTCTGCACTTGCCAAATGTGTAAGAAACCTGGCCTTGAACGCCCTGGCTGAAACTTTTCTTTAGTTGTGACTGGAACGAGTTGTACGAAGAAGCTCCGTCATAAAGTACCGGGCGAATGCCAGCGCCGCCACCCCAGTTGGGATCGATTCGTGTCCCGTTTACGGGAAACACCAAACCGACCCCGCTTACGTTGGTTGGTTGAACCAGATTGATGTCGTCGGCAGCCGCAGAAAGATGTAACGAACGCGAGCCAACATATCCGAGGAGCAAGGTATATCCCGGCGCAAGCTGTTGCTGGATGTTGAAATTCCAGTTCATGACGTACGCGCGTTTGGGAAAGGCATCGATAAACCGATTTCGGATCTTCTGTTGGTTGAAGTTGACGTTCTGGTTGATGCCATTGCCCAGCGTCGCCCCGGGAGCGGCGCCAATGATCTGGAAGGGAGCCGTCGCCGCCGTATTCAAACCAAATTCATACGGGAGGGGCAGCACGTCAAACATGCCAAAACCGGCGCGCACGACAGTCTTTCCTTGCTTGAATGGATCCCATTCCACGCCGATGCGGGGTTCGAAGTCCTTGGTAGTTGGATTTTGTAGAAGAGGGCTGCTCACGCCGATTGGTCCACACGCCGTGGGGCCCGACAGGCAGTTGGATAGACTGACGATTTCCTGAAAACCGGCAGCAGCTACACTGTACCCGTTCACTGTATAGCCTGGTACGGTATTCGCGTCGGTTGGTCTCGTGGTCGCTTCGTAGCGCAGACCAAGGTTCACTGTGACGTTCGGCCGCACGCGCCAGTCGTCCTGGAAATAGCCGGCGAATAGCTTCTCACGCAATCCCACTTCATGCGATCCACCCGGAGCCAAGGCGTTGAGTTGATCGGGAGTGTTACTCAAAAAGGCGGCCAGGCTACCATAAGTGCTCATCCTGCCGTTGGGGCTCAACTGTTCAAGCACGTTGTACTGCATATACTCGAAGGCAAAACCAAATTTGATCGAGTGTGTTCCCTTGGTCAGGAAAGCGTCGTCGGCGGCCTGGAACGAATTCCAAGCGTGCGTGAACCGGTTGAATCCTCCCAATCCGAAGGCAGTCGTAAGCCCGGGCACTGGAATCTGCGGAGGCGCATTTGCACCGGGCGCGATGGCCAATGCTGCATCCTTGGCGACTGCATCCCCCGACAGCGGATCGTTGATTTTGCCCAGGGCGCGGCTAAAACCGAGGCGAACAGTGTTCACTAACCCCGCGCCGAAGAGATGCGTTTCTTCGAAAGTGCCCGTCTGCCGGCGGGAAAAAACCTGATGCACCGTATTCCCCAGCGGATCGGCTTGAGATTGCGGGCCAGAGTCAAAGAAGTAGCTGCCGGTCAGACTGTCCGAAGTCGAGATCTTGTGATCCAGTCTGGTGATGAAATAGTTCTCATTGGCGATGGTTGCCACGTTCGCATTGAAAGTTTGGATGCCGGCGACGTCCGGCGCACCAGCAGGCGCAAGCGGCCATAACGCAAGATACGGTTGGATCGCTGCTACCGCGGTCGCACGCGATGCGGCATCCGGCACGTGAATAGTTCCGGAAGCCTCCTGGCTCTGGCGAAATCCTTCGTAAGAACCGAAGAGGAACGTTCGATCCTTTATGATCGGCCCCCCGGCCGATCCTCCAAACTGAATGCGCCGAAAAGGAGCAATCTTCGATCCATCGAAATAGTTGCGGGCATCGAAAACGCTGTCACGGTCAAAAAAGAAGCCGGTCCCGTGAATCTGATTGGTGCCCGACTTTGTAATTGCGTTGATCACCGCCCCGGAGGTTCGTCCATACTCTGCCGTGTAACCGGTCGTAATTACGGAGAACTCCTGGACCGCGTCGACTCCGAGATTCAAGCCTGTGGCGCCTCCCGGTGCAGCGTTGGTGTAGTCGTTGATCGAGATTCCGTTCAGACGATAACTGTTCTCATTCGGACGATGGCCCGAGTCGGTCAGCTGATTGCCGAATCCGCGGTTGCCTTTGTTGGCGTTGAACGACGCGGTGGCTTGGTTAGGGATACTGGCCACGCCCGGTTCGAGAGTCGCTAGACTGGTCCAATCACGACCATTTAGAGGCAGTTCGCGCACCGTCCGGGAATCCACTGTCGAACTGATCGCGGTTGTCGTAGTCTGAACATCGGGTGGCGTATCCGTCACGTTGATAACCTCGGTTACCTTACCTGGTTTCAAGCTAAGGCTTAGGGCTTGCTGTGCCCCGACGGTTAGAGTGATGCCTTTCTGCACAACTTTCGAAAATCCTTCAGCCGAAGCCGAAACGTCGTAGGAACCGGGTAGCAGGTTCGGCGCGGAATAAAATCCGTCGCCATTCGACAGAACCTCGCGAACCTCATCCGTCGCCGCGTTTCTGATAGAAACCTTGGCATTGGCGATCGATGCCCCGGACAGGTCGGTGATCTCCCCGGAAAGAGTTGCACCGGCTACCTGTGCTTCCGATGGTGCAGACCAGACCAGGTTAAAGCAAAGCGCAAGCACAACGCAGGTTATTAAGCCGACTGCCGGATTCATTCGCTTTGGGATCGTCATATGGCTCCTCGTTTCGTGGCCAGAAAGTTCTGGTGTCGCAAAGAAAATTTGTGCCATGTTTAGACAGTCCAGAATCCCCACATTTGTTCTGAACCTAGGCCTGGAGAAACAAGCCTTTTGGGCCGCCGTCAATTTGCGCGGTACCTGCGTTCTAGCGCAATACCTGATGCGTACAATTAGAAACATTTCTGCATCCGCGAGCTTGTTATTGAAAATAAGGAGGATGCACTTGTTCCTCTCTAACTTTGACCTTGAGTCTCCGCGGAGCTATACTCCGACTCGGTCTTTCTGACGAGGCGAATGGGTAGCGCTACGGCGGTTTCGAGGATTTTACATTTCGGAGTTTTCGAGGTGGACCTGAAGGCCTGCGAGCTTCGCAAACAGGGTCTTCGTCTCAAGCTTCCAGAGCAGACTGTTCAAGTCCTGGTCGTACTCCTTGAGAATCAGGGCGAAATTGTCACCCGAGATGAGTTGCGCAATCGTCTCTGGCAAGGGGACACTTTCGTAGATTTTGACCACGGGCTGAACAATGCAGTAATGCGATTGCGAGAAGTTCTCGGCGACTCCTCTGATAACCCACGCTTCGTGGAAACCGTCCCGCGGCGCGGTTATCGTTTTATTGCGCCGGTGGCGGGGGCCTTCATTCCCGCGCCCTCGAATGAAAAGTCGGAAGACGCCCCTGGTCTCGTCCAGGCGGGTGGGCCGCAACTGATCGGACCGCCAGTTCTAGAAACTCCGTCTGAAGGGGAAAGAATTCGGCGAAGGTTTTCACCCAGACGACCAACGATCCCAGCCGTTGGGATACTGGCTGCGGTAATCGTAATCGGTTTTGCCGTAGTTTATTATCGCCCCTTCAGTGCCAATAAGACCGTTCCTGTGCGAAATAAGTCCTTGGTAGTGCTGCCGCTTGAGAATCTTTCTGGGGACAAAGACCAGGAATATTTCGCGGATGGAATGACCGATGACCTGATTGCGAACCTGGCGAAAATCCGGTCGCTACGCGTGATTTCGCGTTCCACGGCTATGGCTTACAAAGGTGCACGCAAGCCTCTGTCGCAGATCGCCAGCGAACTTAACGTCGATGCGGTAGTAGAAGGCACGGTTCTGCGAGTAGGCAACCGCGTCAGAATCACCGCTGAACTGGTGCAGGTCTCGACCGATCGTCATCTATGGGCCGACACCTACGAAAGCCAGATGGGAGACGTTCTCGCTCTGCAAAATCGCGTTTCGTCCGCCATCGTAAATGAAATTCGCATCAACCTCACGCGGGAGGAGGAACAGCGGCTGGCCAGTAATCCGGCAATCGCTCCCGAAGCCTACGAAAACTATCTCAAGGGACGCTACTACTGGAACAAGAGAACGGACGAGAATTTGACCAAGGCCATCGCGTATTTTGAACGAGCCACCCGTCAAGACCCCCGGTACGCCCTCGCTTACGCCGGCTTGTCCGATTCCTATGCCATCATCGGCGCCGAGATCTTTGGAACTATGCCCGCAGCGGAGGCCGCTCCGAAAGCGAAAGCCGCTGCCCTACGGGCGCTTGAAATTGATCCCACTCTCGCGGAGGCTGAAACTTCACTGGCGACGGTGAAGTTTAACTATGATTGGGATTGGAACGGCGCGGCTGAGGGCTTTGCCAGGGCGATCCAGCGCAATCCCAGTTACGCGACGGCCTATCAGAGATATTCTCTTTACCTCATGGCAATGGGCCGTCCTGCGGATAGTTTCGATCAGATTAACAAATCCCGTGAACTCGATCCTCTATCAATCAGCATCAATTTCAGCCTGGGATGGCGGCTCTACATGGCGCGTCAGTACGACCGGGCCATCCAACAGCTTCGCAATACGCTTGAAATGGATCCATCCTACGAACTGCCTCATCTAGTGCTCGGCCTATCGTACGCACAGAAGGGTGACTTTGCTCTTGCCACTCCAGAATTGCGTAAAGCTGTGGAATTGTCCCACGGAACTCCGCTGATGGTCTCCGCTTTGGCGAATGTTTCCGCCCGCTCGGGGAACAAGGCAGAGGCCGAGAGGCTTCTCGCTGATCTAGTCTCGGAGTCGAAAAGGCAGTACGTCTCTCCATACTTCTTGGCAGTCGTGTACGTGGGTCTGGCGAAACCTGAAGAAGCCATCGATTGCCTAGAGAAGGCTTTCGCCGACCGATCCAATGGCTTGGTGTTTCTGAAGGTAGAGCCCGAACTCGACGACCTGCGTTCAAACCCACGTTTTGTTGCTCTGCAACAAAAACTTAACTTTCCCACGTGATGCTTTCCGCTAGAGAAAGGCAAGCGATCCACTTCACCCGCTTCCGCCGGGCAGAAGGAGAGAAACGGGCATCGCGATGCTTCGCAAATTCCCGTGCGTCCCAAACCTCGGCTCGCGTCCACCGCGTCCGTCGCTAGCGGTTTGTTGCCGTTCGTGATTCTTGTGACACCATGGGATCTAGCAGGCTGCTGAAAAATTGATGTGCAGCGCAGTTTTCTTTCTGTTTCTCATCGTTTGTGATGTTGGAAACTCGATTTGCGAAGTTTTTCTGATCACCCGTGGGCCAGTGGTAACCACCGTCGCCTTTATCGGCTACTTGGTTCACGGCGTTCCGCGAGCGACGGGGGCAACTCTTGGAATATTCTTGCCCATCTATCTCATTGTTATATTACTAGCGCCCTCCTACAACCGGCTGGGAAAGAAGGACTAGGGAGTTGTGGGCCTATGGCAAAATTCTCCTGCTTAGCTGATCATGGTTGGGTGAAGAATTTGCGCTGGCGATTCTGATGGCCACGCTAGGTTCGCGCCAGGCCCCAATCTCCAAACCCAACCGCGTCGCAGCAGGTGGCGCCTCTGCTTGCGTTGGCCACTAAGCTCGTCCAGGCCGGCCGACCAGCCGATGCGATCGCGCCGTTGCGCGACGCAGCGCTGCTCTTGCTCTTGTTGCAGAAAAACATCGATACTACCAAGGTGTCAGGAAGGTCCGAGAAGGGGCATTGGGGACATACTTTGTGCACACCCAATGGTACGTCTCGCGGCCCAAAGTAAGAGGACGCACCCACGCTGAATGGGGTGTGGCCGAATTTTTCCCCCGAGGATACTACCCCGTCAGGGAATTAGGAGGTAGAGCGATCTGCAAGTGCACCCCACTTGCTGCGGCCAGTCTCGGGTCGTCCAATTGTGATCTCAATGCACAAGAGGGTTTAGAGAGAGGAAGTGAGTTAGTTCCCCACTCCCACCTCGGTACTGGGGTTCTGAGTATAATCGCCGTTCACATAAGTTACCGAGCAAAAGCATCGACGCAACTGGAAAAAGAAAAGCCGCCTGGACATCGGCGGCCTGTATTCTTCGATTCCGAACGGCTCAAAGTATTACTTCGTCACCCGGAACGCCACGTTGCTGTTGAGCGTGTTCTTGGTTGTTTTCACCTCTACCGTGCCGGTCGTTGCCCCTGACGGTACGCTGGTCTCGAGTTCCGATTTAGATATGACCGTAAATTTCGCTGTCGTGCCGTTGAAGGTGACGCTGGAAACGCCTGTCAGATCCGATCCTAGGATTCTGACAGCCGCTCCCACCTTGCCAGAGTTAGGCAGCGTTTTCACGAACGGACCCAGACCCACGGACAGGCTGAAAACCGTGCCACAGCCAAACTCGCAGGCAGTGCTGGAGCCGCCAGCAAAGGTCGCCCCGTAAAATTTCCCGTTCGTGGCCTGAATCAGCCCCGCGTAGGGATAGGAGCCGTCCGTGCTGTCAAAGTTGTGCAGCGTCGTAAATGTGCCACTTGAAGTGATTTTGAAGACGGTGCCAAAGTTGGGGTACTTCCCGCCATAGGACGCGGTCCCGTACAAATTCCCGTCGGTGCCCTTAACCAGGTCTGAAATGGGGTTGTCGCCGTCCGTTTGTTCGAAGCTATGCAACGTCGTCACCTTGCCGCTTCGGGTCATCTTGTAGACCGTTCCGAAAGCACCATACTGTGAGGCTCCCCCGAGATCCGTCTGACCGTAGAAGTTCCCATCAGTGCCCAGGATCAGCCCACCGAAGGGATAGGCGCCGTCTGTATCGTTGAACTGGTGAATTACGGTAAATTTTCCCTTGAGAGTGATGGTAAAGACTGTGCCGTAACTACCGGCGTTCCCGTAAGCTGCTGCCGTCCCGTAAAGCTTTCCATCCGGGGCTTGGATCATCGTAGCCAGGGGCAGGCCACCATCAGGCAATCCATTGAAGTGGTGAATTGTCGTGTACTTGCCTTTCGGGGTTATCTTGAAGATCGTGCCACAGCCACTCGGTTTGCAATCACCGGTAGGCGGACCACCACTCGAGGCTGTCCCGTAGAAATTTCCATCGCTAGCCAGGACGAGGGTCCCCATGGGATTGTAGCCCGTTTCTGCTGCGAAGCTGTACAGCGTGGTCAGGTCGCCGTTTGGGGTGAACTTGAAGACCGTTCCCAAACTGTAAGCCCCACCAGTTGTTGTCACACCGTAAAAGTCCCCATTGGCGGCTTGGACCAACCCCGCGATAGGCTGGGAGCCATTTGTCCCGTTGAAGCTGAACGACGTGGTCAGCTTGCCATTTGGTGCGATTCTAAAGATCGTGCCACAGCCCAAGTTGCAGGCAGTGTTTCCGCCGTTCTGGGTTGTCCCGTAGAAATTCCCATCGTTGGCCTGCAGCAGCGTCGCCCAGGGAAAGGCGGCGTTTGTGTTGTCAAAACTGTCCAGTGATTTAAAGGTCTGCGCTGGCAGGGTCATCGTTGTTGTTGCCCACAATACAAAGAGGACGCATGCTCTCATACAAAAGTTCAATTTACTCATTTATTCTCCTCACTCCTGGTCGTTCTGTTGGAAGCGTAGTTGAGGTAATCGGCGAAGGCTTGTCCCTTGGGAGTTTTCGACACCGGTCACGTTATCCAGCCTACGTTCGTTTTCGGGCTGGTTGATCATGCGCGAGTAAGAACGCCTTGCCCTTATTTGTCAACTAAATTGATCTAAATTGGTCTAAACCCTCTTAGCAGCATGGAAACCAATGCCTTAGACGGAATATTTCAGACGACAAGAGGGCAGAAACGCCGATTGGATGGAGAGCTATGCAATCTTTGGATTGTGCCTTAAGACAACCCACACAAAAGGTGATCACTTTTGACCAGTCTTGTGTTTGCGATGTCGCCTATTATTTCTATTTCTGTCAACCAACGCCGTGGCCAACGATTGGAGGAAGTGATGGGAAACTTCGCCGATTCGATGCAAAGGCCTCTCAAAATCCAAAGTGGCGAAAATCATTGTGGAACGCTGACACAAGAACCTCGGACGCCCAGGTGTGAGGCGTACCGGTTCGACTGCTTCGAGGCGTCGCTCAGGCTTGGCGCTCTGCTGCAACGAGGAGAACGCGTCAGAGTTCAGGACTTGCCCTTCAAGATGCTTGTTGCCCTACTTGAGAAACCGGGTGAATTGGTGACGAAGGAGGAACTCGCCGATCGACTCTGGGGTCAAGAAATCTTCACCGAGATACACCAGAGCCTCTACGTCATCGCCGGAAAGCTTCGCCAGGTGCTCGGAGACGACGCAAGTCAGCCTCGTTTCATTAAAACCGATTCTGGCAAAGGGTACCGGTTCATCGCCTCCGTAACTCCGGTGTTTGCTCCCGTCGTGGAGCAAAGCGCTCCGCTATCCTCGCCTGCTGAACAGACCAACTTGACGGTCAAACGTACCTTCAAGGGAACTGCTCTGCGCCTTTTGGCCGTGGTGATCGTTGCCGCATTGGGTACCGGCTTGGCGGCGTATAAGTACGAACACCGTGCACTCATGAACGACCAAGATAGAGTGGTCGTCGCAGCCTTCACTAACAGCACTGGCAATGCTGATCTGGATGGAACCTTCTCCAGCGCGCTTCAATCGCAGCTGGAGCAGTCTCCTTACATAAACCTTATTCCGGATAACAGATTTCGCGCGCTAGTCAAGAGCCCAGAATCAGCATCCCTTCAGGATGAACTCCGCGCCTGCATCAAACTTGATGGACAGGTGCTTCTAAAGGGGAGCATCTTGGCTCTGGGGCAAGGCTATCAGGTCACGCTGAGCGCCTGGAGATGCGCCAGCGGGCGATTGCTCACCACCGAGAAGGCGGCTGCGAGCTCGCAAGCTACCATTCTGTCTGCTCTCGATCTTGCCGGGGAAGGCATGCGCCGGCGGTTGGGTGAACCAGAAGCCTCACTCAGAAGATTCAACGTACCCACGGTGCAGGCCGCAACTCCTTCGCTCGCAGCGCTCAGAGCTTTTAATTTAGGGGAAGAGAAGCGCTTCACAGGGGACTTCACGATAGCGGCTGCCAGCTACAAGCTCGCTGTCGATCTTGATCCGCAATTTGCAATTGCGTACGGCCGACTTGGAACCGTGTATTACAACACAGCGCAATTTGCTCTTAGCGCCCAAGCCTTCCAGCGAGCATTTGAACTGCGCGATACCCGGACAAGCGACCGGGAGAGACTATATATCATTACGCTCTATTACAGATTTGCCACTGGGCAGATCAAGCAGACGATAGAGGACTACGAACTGTGGCGTACTCTCTACCCTCGTGACGTCGCCCCGATTCACAATCTAGCAGCCCAATACCTATCGATCGGTCAACCGCAACGGGCTTTGGACTTGGCGCGACAAGCCTTTCAGCTCGAACCAACGGATGACAATCATTATGAATTGCTGGCGGAAGCCTATCTCCGGCTGGGGGACTTCGCCAACGTCAAGAAAATGTGCGAAGACCCGGCGCGTGGAAACATGACGCTGATGAGGTTCCATCTCGCTTGCTTCGAAGCCGGATTCGGGCAAAATGATGAAGTTGCCATGAATCGACAGTTGCAATGGGCTCACGGAAACCCTGAAGAGAGTGAAGCTCTCGACGATTCTGCATGGGCGGCGATGTATTTCGGCAGAATATCGGATGCCAGAGTTCTCTTCCGCAAGGCGAAAGACTCCGCCGTGCAGAACAAATCTATAGAGCTCGCAGCAGGTATCGAACTCGATCGGGCCCTCCTTGAAGCCGACGTAGGATTATTTCCAGCAGCGAGGACACTTGCGCGAGAGGTCTTAAAACTTCCCTTTGAAGGTGCCTCGGAGCAAGCTAATGTGGCGCGTGTGCTCGCGCGATCCGGTGACACGGCACTCGCCCTGACCATTGCCAAGAAGGCAGCCGGCATGGCGCCTCTCAATGACCTCATTAATTCAACGATGCTTGCCATGGTTCGCGCTGCGGTCTACATGCAAGCGGCTGATCCTGCACGTGCTGTGGAGGCTCTTGAAGAATCCCGTGAATTTGAGCTCTGCAGTTGCATGCAACTAGCCCCGGGTTACTATCGGGGGTTAGCCTACCTGCAGAACAATCAACCCGAGCTGGCCCTTCGCCAGTTTCAGCAGATTCTCGACCATAGATTTCTGTCGCCACCTTTCTCCGTGTATCTCGTTCTCTCGCAACTTGAGCTTGGTCACGCCTACCAACTCTTGGGTGATTCGACAAGCGCGAACTCTGCTTTCGCGAAAGTGGAAATGGCCTGGAAAGATGCGGATCGCAACTTTCCGCCCCTCCAGAAACTTCGGCACTATCGGGAACAGCGCATAATTTCAAGAGAACAGTACATTGCGAGTAGATAGCTCGCCCATTTGAGCAGGTCCACGGCCTGACTCTCGTCACGCGCAACGCTTCTGATTTCGAGGTAACGGTGAAGGATATTGTGACACCATGGATCTAGCAGGCTGCTGAAAAATTGACGTGCAGCGCAGTTCTCTTTCTGTTTCTCATCGTTTGTGATGTTGGAAACTCGATTTGCAAAGTTTTTGTTGCCTCTTGCCTAATTCGAGGTTCTTCGGGACACACGTCGGAGGAGTGCAAGAACGCGTTTTCTGCGACGGCTAGTTCGATCAGGCAATGACAACTGAGTGGTTTGGGCTCCGACATGGGGTTGGTGTATATGTTTCTATTTTCATTACGAGGGAAGCTGCGTTTCTCGTCACTCTCCGCAACCGTCTCTAGCTCGCGCTTTTATCGATCCCGTCGAAAGATTGTAGGCCAGATAACCATACATTTCGTCCTGCTCAGCCGCGATGCACTGCGGCATGACAAGCGTTGCACAGTGTGATCAGGTTCTCCTACGAATCCTCGCCTGAGTGGCTCCGGCAAGGTTCACCCCAAGGTTGCTGCTGTCCTGCCACCGCTGCTGAACCTGCAGTTGCACGCCATCCATACCACGGATCTCGAGCAGCGACTGGCGAAGTTGGAGCAGCAATCAAAGCTGAGGGACGGCACCTCGAATGAACCCACAGCCGAACACGATCAAGAGCAGGAATCTCAAGCAGCGAGTGGAGAAGTTGGAGAAACGGTTGACTAGAACTCATCTTATAAATGCCTGAGCAAGATCAAAGACGACGCTAGATCGAGCGCAGGCCGCCAATTTGATGGAGAGAGTTGAAACCTGCGTGATCGCCGCCAGCCACCGCGGCTAGCGCCTGGGTCGATTGGCGCAATAGCCATATGTTCGACTGCGTGATCTTCGGCTTCGCGGACCACTACTTCGCTCAGGATTATGACTAAGGGCTAAAATGTATGACCTAGATGGGGAGAGCGCACAGACAAACTAGAGCCGTCGTCGTGCTAAGCATTCTGCTGGCGTGCTGCCCTTGTGCTCGCGCATTAGATCCGTCGCTAGACATCAATCAATACGCGCACACCGCGTGGAAGATCCGCGAAGGCTTTTCCAAAGGTAGGATCACCTCATTTGCTCAGACGCCCGACGGTTATCTCTGGCTGGGCACGGAATTCGGCTTGCTTCGCTTCGATGGGGTGCGGAACCTCCCATGGGACCGGGTTGGGGGCGAGCATCTTCCCAGCAGCTACATTCGAAGCCTGCACGCCGCACACGATGGGCGCCTCTGGATTGGCACTTACAAAGGGTTGGCAAGCTGGAAGGACGGCAAGTTGACGCAGTATCGGGAGCTTGCTGGGCAGGTTGTTGACGTTCTGCTTCAGGATCGTGAAGGCACGGTATGGGCTGGTGGGTATGCGGGTTCCATTGGGAGGCTATGCGCGATTCAGAGTGGCAGCGCCCAGTGTTACGGAGACGACGGCCGACTCGGCCTGTGGGTGGCATCTTTGTATGAGGATAGCCGAGGCAACCTCTGGGCTGGAGCGCAGACCGGGCTGTGGCGATGGAAGCCTGGTCCTCCAAAACTTTATCCGATCCCATACCCGCTGATCGCCACCTCCTCCCAAACTCTGAATGAGAGCGACGATGGCGAACTCTTGATCGCAACTCAGGCCGGAATCAGAAAGCTGGTTGACGGGAAGGCCGAGGCGTACTTCCTTCCAGGTAACGGCCTGCGGCAGTTCAAGCCCCTACGGATGTTCCGGGATCGCGATGGCGTTCTGTGGGTTGGAACTACGGACCGAGGCCTCTTGCATGTACACCAGGGAAGGACGGATGTTTTTGCGCAGGCTGACGGTCTCTCCGGCGATTACATTAATAAGTTCTTCGAAGACCGGGAGGGCAATGTTTGGGTAGCCACCGTTAACGGCCTCGACCGCTTTCGCGACTTCGCCATCCCCACGATTTCCGTAAGGCAAGGTTTGTCGAATGCCATCGTTTGGTCCGTTCTAGGGGCCAAGGACGGCAGCGTTTGGCTTGGCACTCCTGACGGTTTGAACCGATGGAATAACGGCCAGATCACGATTTTCCGTAAGCGCGGCGCACAGGGCGGGAGCGGCGACAGCCAACGAGAACGAGAACCAAATGTGCGCGAGGTGGCCGACAGCGGATTGCCGGATAACGGCGTGGAGTCGCTCTTTCAGGACGATGGCGGGCGAATCTGGGCGTTCACGGAGCGTGGGGCTGCTTACTTCGAGAAGGGCCGGTTTATCCCGGTGACGACGAACCATGCCCGCGTCGAGAATGGAAATCCGCGCCAAGGACCGGTCACCGCGGTGTTGGCCTTGGTCGCGCCCAGCGCACAGGTACATTCCATCACGGGGGACAGTTCCGGGAATCTTTGGATAAGCGATCAGCACCAGGGTCTTTTTCATTTGCTTGGGGAGAGGGTCGTGGAAAGCATCCCTTGGGCCAAGCTGGGACGAAAAGACTGGGCTATGGTGCTAACCGCTGGTCCCGTGCCCGGCGGTCTATGGCTTGGATTTTCGCAGGGTGGCGTGGCGTATTTCAAAGACGGCAAGGTTCGCGAATCGTATTCCGGCGTTGATGGATTAGGTGAGGGTATTGTCACCAGCCTGAGCCTTGATTCGGACGGTACGCTATGGGCTGCAACCGAGGGTGGGCTAAGCCGAGTGAAAGACGGGCGTGTTGCCACTCTCACGCACGAGAACGGATTGCCCTGCGATACGGTTTTCTGGGTGATGCGAGACGACGCCCATTCCTTCTGGCTGTATACGGCCTGCGGCTTGGTGCGCATCGCAGAGACAGAGATGGACGCGTGGGTCAACGATCCAAAGCGGACGATCCAGAACACGGTTTTCGACAGTTCCGATGGAGTGAGAAACCGTGCCCTCACCACAGGCTACACCCCGCTTGTCGCCAAGACGGTGAATGGAAAATTGTGGTTCTTGCCTCTTGACGGCGTCAGCGTCATCGACCCACGTCACCTGCCGGTCAACAAACTTCCGCCGCCGGTGCAGATCGAACAAGTTACCGCGGACCGTAAAACCTACTGGCAGAACGTGTCGGGCGATGCGTCCTCCTCGCACCCGAGGCTGCCGCCGTTGGTTCGCGATCTCACGATCGATTACACAGCGCTCAGTTTTGTCGCGTCGGAGAAAGTTCGTTTTCGTTATAAGCTCGAGGGCCAAGACCCGGACTGGAAGGAAGTCGTGAATGACCGAGAGGTGCAGTATTCGAATCTCGCTCCGGGGAACTACCGTTTCCGCGTCATGGCTTGCAATAACAGCGGCGTGTGGAACGAGGCTGGCACCTTCCTGGATTTCTCCATTGCCCCGGCGTATTACCAGACGAACTGGTTCCGCACCCTATGCGCGGCCGCTTTCCTGGCCTTGCTCTGGGGAGTCTATCGACTCCGAATCCAGCAATTGCGGCGTCAAGAAAAGAAGCTCCGGGATGTCATCGAAACCATCCCTACATTTGCATGGACCGCTTTGCCTGATGGCTCCGAGGACTTTGTCAATCGACACTGGCACGAATACTCAGGTTTGTCCGCCAAAGAGTCAGTTGGGTCAGGCTGGGAAGCCGCGGTTCACCCGGCAGACCTGAAGCGACACTTGGAGAGATGGCGCGCGTCTCTGGCGAGCGGCGAGCCTTTCGAAAATGAGGTGCGCTATCGGCGGGCTGCGGATGGGCAATACCGTTGGTTCCTGTCTCGTGCCGTTCCACTGCGGGATGCGCGAGGCAAGATCCTTAAGTGGTACGGTATCTCGACCGACATCGAAGATCGCAAGCGCGCTGAAGCGGAGAGAGAGAAACTGAGGGCAGACCTCGCGCATGTGAACCGGGTCAGCATGCTGGGAGAGTTGGCTGCCTCTGTGTCTCACGAGCTGAAGCAACCGATCACGGCAGCCATGACAAACGCGAAGACTTGCTTGCGCTGGCTTAAACGGGAACAGCCCGATGTGCATGAGGCGATCGAAGCGACAAGTAGAATTGTGAATGACGGGACCCGCGCGACCGAAGTCATCGACCGCCTGCGGTCGTTGTACAAAAAAGACCTTCCACAACGTGAACTGGTCGAGGTGAGCGAAATCATCCGCGAAATGGTCGAGTTGCTGCGCGCCGAGGCCAACCAGTATGCGGTCTCGATCCGCACCGATTTTGTTTCCGATCTTCCCAAGATCTGGGCAGACCGTGTGCAACTGCAGCAGGTTTTTATGAACCTCATACTCAACGCCATTGAGGCCATGAAGGAAACAGGTGGGGTCCTTACAGTCAAGACGCAACTGGGCGAGGATAATCAACTACTGATCTCGGTCAGCGATACCGGTGTGGGCTTGCCCAAGGAAAAAACCGAGCAGATCTTTGATGCGTTCTTTACCACCAAACCTCAAGGCAGCGGTATGGGGTTATCAATCAGCCGATCCATTGTGGAATCGCACGGAGGACGCTTGTGGGCCACGGCGAACAACGGACGGGGTGCAAAGTTTCACTTCACTCTGCCGACGAGGGGGTGAGAGTGCTCGCGACCGAAACGTGATTCAGTGTCCCTGGGGCTACCTCGCCGTGATCAGATCGAGGGTGTAAGCCAATAACTTCCGTTAACAGGTCAGGTCATGAAAAAGACTTTTTGCGAAGCAGTGCTGATCGCCGCCCTCGCCCATGTGCCGCTATTTGCTCAGAATCAAGCTGCGACGTTCGGTGAATCGGTCCACGCGTCTGGTATGGCGGCGGATATTTCTCAAGACTGGAAGGTCAAAACGCCCAGTATTCCGGTCTACTGCAAGCCCTGTTACTTCTATTCCGGCAATGTGGATTGCAACAATAAGAACGCCGACGGTCTGGCTAATGAGAACGATCACCTTGGCGCTGACTCTCGCGTCTACGTACCCTTCCGGGTGACGAAAACGACCAATGTGGTCGGACTTTTCATCAACAGCCTTGACGAAGTACTTACAATTGACAACCCAACTCCATACGAGATTCGCAAAGGCGTGTCAGCCGGCAACGGCGGCATGATCGTCAGGACCGGCAACGCGGTCTCGACGGCCACAGTTATCAGCGATTGTTTTTCGATCAACTTGGTCAACCACTTGGTAAAGTTCAAGCCCAAGCCGTTGAAGAAGGGTATCTACTGGTTGAACGTTACCCCGCAATGCTTGAATGGCAGATACTGCGGTAGCGCCCGCTACTTTGAGGCCTCGGAAGACGATGATCCGCACCCACTGAATCACGTTGGACCAAGGAACATCTTGTATGGGTCGTTTTGGGACTCCACCACTTTCGGGGAGAACTGGGTAAACACCAATAACGGAACTAGTGGAGGTCAACTGCGGGTGTTCTCAGCTGGAGTGCTGGGCAAGTAAAACTTTTGCGCGCCGAGGAAGACTCCGGCATCGGAGGACTCTGTGCGAAAAAGATGATTTTCCATTACATCGCATCCACCTTGCAGCAGGGAAATTACATTGACGATGACATCCGTTCCACACGGCAATAGCTTTGCCAAAGTTTTCAGCGTAATGGTCTGTCCGTGATCTGCACCCCAGTTACGAACCCGGTCGATGAGCGTTACAGAGATGTTACAACAGAAAACGTCATCAGCGATGTCGAGCCGCAATCTCTGGAGCCATTGGCCACGCCGTAGGCCTTCCGGTTCTTGATCCAATACCACCATCCTGCCGCGATGATCGCAACTTCTAGAAGCAGCACTGCGAGGAAAAGAGCGCTTTGGATCGGTACTGGAATGCGATGGCAGAAGAGCGACACGTAAACGAAAGGCCACAATTAACACGGTAAACAGCGGCGCTTCTTTGGATCGCACGACAACCTCAGTGGGAAGTCTAGGCCTTAGCTGAACGAAAAGCCACGCTGGCAGCCATTCCGCGAGGAGTGTTTCGATGGCGAAATTTTTTACGAATTCGTGACTTGGTCGTGACAAGCAGAAAAATGCAGTTTTGGTAAGTTACCGCGTGGGGTCGGAGGACGAATGAAACTGGCGAAACTGTATTTTAACTTGCTAGCCTGCCTGCTCATGTTGGCGGCTGGAACAACGGTGTCCGCACAAGAAGTAGAGACTGCAAACCCCGCTTCCGGTTGTGACACGGTCAACGGAACTCGCTTCAATCTTGAGACTCGGGTGAACGCGGTTCCCCAGAATTCCGAAAGCGTCGATTTCATGCTTAGTCGGGTAAGCTCGGGAGTGGATCTGGTGGTGGGTGCCGCCGACGACAATCGGGGCAACTTCCAAGGGTTTAAGGGATTCCCCTTCTTGGGGCGCGACAGTTACTTCGTCCATCGTAAGGGAAGTAACTGCGCCGCAGACTTCGAAGGGTCGCTCTCGACAAATTCCTTGGGTACTCCCACGGTGGTGGCTGATCACGCCCGGGATGCATTCTTCCTTTCCGATCTGCTCAGCTCTTCCGGTTCGCTACTCGTAGAGGTGGGGCGCACCACAGCGGCGAATCTTCTTAGTCCGGTTGCTTGCCCTAACGGCACTCAGGATTCAGGCCAGACCGCGAAATGCTGGCCGATCCTGGGCATAGCGAACTTCACTCCGAACGGTCAAGTCCAGGCCGCTCTTTTGCATCCGCATATCGCGGTAGACCCGCGCACATCCGGAATCGGCGCCGGCGATGTGTACGTAGCGGGCCAATTTATTAACGGCACCAATTTCCCAGCCGTCGCCAACGTCCAAATCATCGCCTGTACCAATTTGAGTGTGAACTGCGGTTCGCCAGTCGTGGCCAGCGGCACGGACACCTTCGGCTCGTTTCCTTACATTCAGGTTCGTTCCGACGGGACCATCACCGTTTCCTACTGGACCTACACTCAACCGAACGACGGCCACCAACCCAACCCGATTGATATCAAGTTCGTGACTTGCACCCCGCAAGGGGCCCCGAAGCCTCCGGTGTGTTCCACGCCGGTCCGGGCCGCGACCATCAAAGTACCAGCTGGGTTTGCCCCGGCAGGCAACGGATTCCTGGACACTCTGTTTCCCAAACATGCCAATCGCCTCGAGGCCGACGGAAAGACCGTAACTACTTTTCTGATTTATGATCGCTGCCGCTCGATCATCGGCAAGCAAAGTGTTGCTGAACCGTGTTCGAAAGTCGACGTAGTTCTTGCCACATCGACCGACAATGGCGCCACCTGGACTACGCCCCGGCTAGTGAGTACAGCGTCAGGCCATCAGTACATGGGAGCGATAAGCACCGATGCGTCCACCAATATCACCAGCATCGCGTACTACTCCACCGAGAATGACCAATTCGAGCAGCGGGTTCAGCTTTTTCTGAACCAGATCCCGGCGGGTTCGACAACCGTAGGCCCCGGCAGCATTCTTACCTCAGCTGCCAATGATCCGAGCTCTGGAATTGGTGACTTGACGGTGCCAGGTGCCCAAGGAGTCGTGGGTTTTGGCGATCGCATCGGCATCGCCGTTGCTGGCACTGGAAGCAACAGTCAGAGCCGGCTCTACGTCCACTACACCTGGAACAATGTCGAGGGCATCTCCAACGGTGTTCCTCAACCCGACCCCAATAACACTCTGGTGGTTTTTCCCTACTAGACCCGGCTGCAAGAGGAATTCATATTTAAGGAGCGATGGGCAATGAAGGCGCTAATAAGAGGGATTCTGACGATGTTCGCAGTACTGGCGTTGGGGACCGCGCTCTACGCCGCCCCGGTAGTTGAATGTGGAGCGGCGTTTGGCACTAAGTTCAACCTTGAGCCCGCGGCTAATGCGGTCCCGCAGCAACAGGAGAACGTGGATTTTATCCCCAACCGGGTCGGTGTCGATCAGGACCTGGTGGTCGCGGGCGCCTTCGATGCCCGCGGATTCGCTACCACCAGCGCAACCTGGGATGGGAGTTTAAGTGGCTACTACGTGCACCGCTCCAAAGTTCCAGATTGCAACCCGCAGTTCGAGGGAGGCTTGCCGCCTATCGTAGCGCAAGGCAAGACCTTCCCTGGCGATGGTGGAATGGTGGTAGCCGCGGATTCGGTGCGCGACGCTTTCTTCGCAGCGGATGTAAGGCTCGACCTCGTTGACTCGCTGTCCGCCATCGGCCTGTTTCGCGCCTCATCCGCCACCTTGCTGAACCCCACGCTGTGCCCGAACGGAACGCACAAGGCGGCTCAGGCCACAGCCTGCTGGGGAACGACGGCTCCGGTACTCATCGGTATACAGGGGTCGGCGGGGGCTAACGCCTCGCAAGATAATCCCAGCTTGACAGCCGACGAGCGCCCCAGCAAGGCCGGCGTTGGTGCAGGTGATGTCTACGTCGCATTCGGTTCGGGGCTGGCGATGACGCTGGCGGCTTGCAACGGCAGCACCCTGGCCTGCAGCGCTCCACTAACGATCAGCGACAGTTCCGACCTTGGGCCCCTGGACGCTCACGTCGAAGTGCGCCCCGATGGAATCGTCACCGTAACCTACGTGGTCGAGCCGTTCCCGTCCGCAACCGCCACGATCAAGTTCGTTAGCTGCAAACCTGCCGGTGCTCCCCAGGTTCCCGTATGCGGCACTCCCAGCGTGGTGGCCGTAGAGAGCCAGCCGATTGGAATCTCCTTCTTCGGCCAGAGTCTCTCCGGCATGAACCTGTTCGTCCTTACTGCCCCGAAGCATGCCAACCGTCTCGAAGCGGATGGCAAGACCGTGACCACCTTCGTAGTTTGGGACCGGTGTAAGACCATCTTCAACTTGGTTCAAGAGCAACCTGGCCTCACGACTTGCCTCGACGGCGATGTGTTAATGAGCACATCGACCGACGGCACTACCTGGTCAGCGGCAGCGCCAGTAAATGCCGGCAAAGGACACCAATTCTTTCCCTCGATCGCCGCTGATGCGTCAACCAGCGTGGTCAATATTGCCTATTACGACACCGCAGCCGATCGCTTCGATAATCGCATGCGTGTGTCCCTCAACCAGATTGCTCCGGGCGGCACCACCGTGGGTCCACTGCTTCGCCTCACCAGCATCCCTATTCCTTGGAATGCCGACCCCAGCAACAATCCCATCGCGATCAACGATTTTGACTCTCACTTCGGCATGAAGGTACGGGGCATGGGAGCGGCGGGGCATAGTCGCGTGTACGCGTCGTTTACATCGACAGCAGACCGCCCAGGAAGATACAAGGGTCTGCCAGCTCCCGAGCAGAACAACAATCTACAGAAGCTCATCTATTAAACAATTGCTGTCTCTCGAATTCGGTGTTGCGAGGTTGTTGAGTGACGCGATTTGGAGTGATTCAGGTCTGGCGGGGGAAGCACTCTGCGAAGATAATTCGGCTTGATTCTTTCCGTGCCGATAGCGACGGCCTCCAATGCCGCAGGACTTGGACTACGGCAGACCGCCTGGGTGGTGCAAGCATGGCACTATTTGCCGGTTAGAGGGTTTTGAGCGCTATGACAGCGAAGTCGCTAACCTTGGTTGTTTCAATAGTCGACCGCTTAGCCAAAATCGCATAGACGAGCGGTACATCCAGCGCTGCCGCTAAGCGACAAGGGCATCTTTCACGTTGTCTGAGCGCATTGCCACCGGTGGTCCCTTGCAAGCGCACAAGTACTAGCCGCTAGTCGTACAGAGACAAGAAATTCCATTGATGAACCGATGATGAGCGCTATGGCGATATTACGTCAACACTCATGAGACGCCGATCTAAACGATAGAACCGCAATTACTCGCACATTGACAAAGTATCGGAACAGGGACAAGATTGTGCGCACGTTTCAAGTACGCTTATTCCCTGCAAACCCATTCGCGGCTTGAACGAGGAGGGAATATTTTCGACCCTCGGGAACGCCCTCAGCCAATCACTTTTCGTGCGTGTCTATTCGTTGCGTGTTTGCTGCTCTGTGACCTAGCCAGCGCCGCGCCTTCGATCACTCTCTCGAAGAAATCCGGCCCGCCCACGAGCAAGATACTCGTTTCCGGTCGTGGCTTCGAACCGAACGTGGGAGTGGACATCTTCTTTGACACCAAGGACGAGACACTGATCGTTACCAATAACGAGGGAGAGTTCCAGAACGCCGGAGTTTACGCGCCACGAAGCGCCCATCCCGGTCAGCATTGGGTCACGGCTCTTGAACGCAATAACGACAAGGGCGCGCAGGAGGTCTTTCTAGTGCAAACAGATTGGCCCCAGGGCCGCTTTGACGTTAGCCTCACCGGAACGAACCCTTACGAGAACGTACTCAATGCGAGGATGGTCGCCGGCCTCAGCCTAAAGTGGAGGTACCCAAATGGCCACAGAATTTTCAGCTGCCCAGCGGTGAGGGCTGGCGTAGTTTACATCGCCGACTGGCCAGATCCGGGTCACGAAACCAGCAACTTGTACGCTCTGGAGGCCGATGATGGCTCCTTGCTCTGGAGCTTCGTGGCGTATGGCTTTTCGCCTTGCCCAGCGGTAGTCACGGACATTGTTTATGTTGGCGGAGGAATTTACGTCTACGCCCTTAACGCGCACAATGGACATATAATTTGGAGTTTCGGTACCGGGAACACCATTACGACGTCGCCAACTGTGTCCGACGGCGTCGTCTACGTCGGGTCTCAGGACGGCAACCTGTACGCGCTTGACGCCTACTCGGGTGTTCTGTTGTGGAGCAATGCAATCGGTCCATTCGTTTCATCGGCAGCGATTGCGAATGGAGTCATTTACGTTGGGGGTGGGAAAAACCAAGGTCTTTATGCCTTGGACGCCAGAAGCGGCAACGTGCTTTGGAGCTTTGCGGCGCAGGTCGGCCCCTCTCCAGCGGTGGCGGATGACATCGTGTATGCGTCGGCTGGAAATACCACGCTATACGCTTTGAATGCCACAACCGGCGCCGCGCTTTGGAGCTACACGGTGCCCTCGGGTCTCGGCGAATCCGCTCCAGCGTTCGCCAACGGAGTTGTTTACATTGGGACTGGCTATGAGCCCAATGTTCCGGGTCACGTCATCGCCCTAAGTGCCAGCACTGGTGCTCTCCTCTGGGACTATGAGGCGGGGGACCGTGTCAACTCTTCTCCCGTGGTCGCCGACGGCGTCGTTTATGTGGGCTCAGAGGATAACAACATCTATGCCCTCGACGCGAATAACGGTGTCCTGCTTTGGGAATACGTCACTGGCGGCTTGGTCGAATCTTCAGCTGCAGTTTCGGACGGGGTCGTCTATATCGGCTCGAACGATGGCAATGTCTATGCCTTCGACCTGAAACCCGGTGAGGACAAAGGAGAAAAGGATTCGAAGCGTCCCACCTTTAAAACGCTTCGGCCCGACTTCAACCTTAAGGTGAGCGGGCGGTTCGAAACGGGGAACCGTCAGGTTCCCAGCAATAAACTGACGAAATCAGGCATTACACGTTTTGACTGCTGCTCAATGAGCGCTATGGCGATTTATCGCCATTCGAGACGATTGCTTACCGGTCGCGTCGCCGGATAACGTCCTGCTTGCCCGACCATCCGGCAGTCACGGCGGGTAATCCATTAAGCGCTTAGAGTGGCTGCGCGTATCGAAGCGTATAGACTCGTGGGTATCCCTCGGCAACTACCATGGTGGAGAAGGCGGGCGCCTAGAGCGGGGTGTCCGGGAAGATGAGTGTTCGCCACATGTGTGCGACGGGGCTATTGTCGTACCCGAGCCCTTCCTTCGGTTGATTGAAGTGACGACCGATGATGTCGATGAACGGATCTATCGACACCTTCACGGTCGGATCGAAAGCGTAGAGGTCGTGCACGGTGATCATGCGCGCGTCCATGTACGATTTGTGGTTGCGGGCATACTCGTAGGCTCGCTTGATGTAGAGGGGCGGTACATAATCCTTGCCGAAAATCTGGTTGTATGACTCTGGGTACTCGTAGCCGACGGTAGGATCCGGGTAGAATCGTAGTGCCTGGTGATAGCGGATGCCCCAACTGACCTTCTCCGAGACGTAGGGTTCCATCATCTGCGCACCCCACCACCCGTGATCAACCTTGATCAGGTTGAGCACAACATCATGAAGAAGGCAGGCGAGGATCAATTCCTCTTTCTCGCCCTTTTTCATGGCATCAGTCGCGCTCTGCAGGACATGCTTCGCAGTCGCTGGTGCGAACCGGTACTTAAAGAAATCCACCAACGTCGGTTTCTCCGGCATCGGCTCCAGCTTCTTCAGTTCCTCCCCGGCTTTGCCGCTCGGCAAGGCCCCGCCGAACAGGAGTCCCGCGCCGAGCCGAACCTTCATCTCGTTCGCTGACGTCTCCGCGTCGAGGCTTTCTATCATGTGGTGTTCAAGTGCGTCGGCGAGGACCTCGGAGGGCATGGCGGTGATTGCGGCTGCCGTTCCCAAGGTCGCAAGAAAGGCCCGACGATCGAATTGCATACGCGCATCCTCCTGCGGCTGAAGGAGTCTACCGCCCGGAGCTCATGGGATTCAAGGGAATTTCCGACTTTAGCGTTATCCTTGCGCAAACTGTTTTGCGACTCGGCTGGGCAGGTCGATGAGTGTAACCGGGAGTGGGTGTTGAAAAAGTCCCTTAACGGAGGGCCTTTTCATCTGCGAGCATTCCGTGGCCGGTTTTCTTGTCTCCGTTCGACTAAGTGGTGGCCGGCAGAACCGGTGCTGTCGGCTGAGCATGTCTTGCGCGGCCACCGTTTCCTGATTCATCCGGGCTGCGGTTGCTTGTACTCCCACGATTACGCAACTGTGGTTGTCGACTAGATAGTTGTCGTAGTATCCCAGCTGAGCCGGCGTTCCGCCCTTGGTGGCGTAGGTGGAATCCGGATCGGTGGTCGAGACCTTATCTTGCTCATGCACCGGTTCTTCCACCGGGTTCTGTTGTTCTACTTCCCTCAGATACTGCCGCACGCTGTGATGGACCTGCGCCGCTTCCGCCAACGGCTCCCGTGGAATGCGGCTCTCCTTCGCTGCATTGGCTTCCACGAAACTGCCGTCGACCGACAGGTGATTGCCCTGCACCAGGCCCACTTCCACACACTGGTGCACGATCTGTTCAAACAACTGCTCGAACAGCTGCGATTCCTGAAACCGTCCATGGCGGTTTTTCGAGAACGCAGAGTGATGCGGAATCTCCTGATCGAAGCCCAGACCGGTGAACCAGCGCCAGGCCAGATGCATGCGCAGTTCCTCCACCAGTTTCCGTTCGCTGGTGATGCCGTACAAATAGCCGATCAGAAGAATGCGCAACAGAAGCTCGGGATCAATCGAGGGGCGACCGGTCTCGCTGTAGCTGCCTTTCAGTTGTTCGCGTACGAAAGCAAAACTGATGCGCTTTTCGATGAGCCGCAGCAGATGGGTTTCAGGAACTTGATCTTCCAGACGGAAGTAATAGAACAACGCTTCGGAGCGGTCGTGTTGCCCCATCATAATCAGCAGGCCTCCGACGATGAGAATCACACAGAGCATGCGCAGATGCTTTCTTCTAACATGCTTCTGCCCAATCTCATTCCGCTAATCGACGTGACTTTTTCAACACCCACAGGCGATAGCGCTCAAAACCCCTCAATGAGCGTTATGGCGATTTTGCGCCAACTGACATGAGATGGAGTCGGGCGATACCAGATGAGTGCCCTTCAGAGACCTCTTCAGAGCTTCCGGCCACGATCTACGGTGAACTGAAGGATTTTACTGACAAGGGAGGTTATTGTTTACGATGGAGAAAGTGTCGGCGGGGGAGATCGCGGTACCGCGGCTTTGGTTTGCGCGACTTTCAGAGCGGCTGACTATGAGCGCCAGTTCCGAACGACACTTGCCCGGCTAGACACAGCCGGTCTCGCGTCTCAAGGCGTCAGCGTGAATACCACCCCGCACCCCGGCCCACCACAGCCGCCCAGCACACCACCTTCTATTGCGGTCCCGTAGAGGTTGCCTTTCTCATCTCGAACCAAAGTTGCCTCTGGATACGCGCCGTCCGTTCCTCCAGTGAAGCTATACAGCACGGTCTCTTTCCCGTGCTGGTCGAGCTTGAAGATCGCTCCAAAATTGTTGGCTCCGCCCTCAGGGGTGGCCCCATAGAAATTGCCCGCTGCATCCATGACCAGCCCTGCCTCTGGGCTTCCCCCGTCTTCTCCGCCCTTAAACCCATAGAGAATGGATTCCTTCCCACTTCGATTCAAGCGGAACACTGTCCCCCAACCGCCGGGACCACCGATGGCGCACAGGCCGTAGAGATTTCCTGACCGATCCCGAATCACGCCGGCATGGGGAAGTCCGCCATCATTCTCATGGAAGCGGTGCAGTATCGTCTCCTTACCAGACTGATCCAGTTTGTACACCGTTCCACAGCCGGTGCCATTGCAGCCTGACCCTCCGCCCTCACGGCTTGTACCGTAAAGCGTTCCTGCGCTGCCTAAGCTCACGCCCGCTTCCGGATCGGCTCCGTCTGTTCCGCCTTTGAATTCGTGGAGCACAGTTTCCTTGCGATTCGCGTCTATCTCGAATACCATCCCACAGCCCGAACCTCCGCAGCCGCTTCCGCCACTTTCTGCAGTGCCATAGAGGCCGCCTGTGGCATCGCGGACCACACCGGCGAAGGGCAACTGCCCGTCTGTTCCTTTGCCAAATCTGTGCAGCACGGTTCGTTTTCCGCCCGTGTCCAGGCAAAACACGGTTCCGCAGCCGGAACCTTCGCATCCACTCCCACCACCACGCAGGGTGGTGCCATACAGATTTCCGGCTGCATCGCGCGCAAGAGTGCCCGTTGGAAATGCGCCGTCCGTCCCGCCTCTGAACGTGGAGAGCACTGTTTCGCTGCCTGCCGGAGTGAGCTTGAACATCACTCCGCAACCGGGCTCAGTCCCAAAACCGCAGTTTAGGTCGCCGCCGTACTCGGCGGTCCCATAGAGGTTGCCTGCCTTGTCGCGCACAACGCTTGCCACCGGACCAGCACCATCGGCTCCCCCTTGGAATGTATAAAGCACCTGATAATGAGGCTGGTCTGTACCCAAAGGGCTGTCGTTGGGACCTGCGAGGGCACCTGCGGGAATCAGCGCCGCAGTGCACAAAGCTAGGAAAGCGTGCAGCAGTATCCGGCGTTTCATAAGACCCTCCTGTGCAAGGCTTTGTAGGCCTGCTCTTTTGAAGAGCTAGTCAGGTTAGAACGAGAACAATTGCCGGTTGTCATTGTTTGGTCAAAAGATTGTCACATTTCGAATCGGCGGGACCAAAAGCTTACCGGGTCTTGCAGCAATTTCGCTTACAGGAGTCTCATCTGAAATGGCACAAGCACAACGCAAGGCGATCCGAACTGCAGCGGTGCTGCTGAAAAAGAATCGCCGATAAGCACACAGCGGAAAGAACGAAAAGATCGTTTGGCCGACTCGATTAAGAGGGGCGGCTGCTCGTTTGGCCCGACGGTACTCAGTTGATGCAAATAGGCTTGGCTGTTGAAAAACTCACACTCCCGAAATTCGCGGAAATTTCATCGCGCTAGGATGCCCTACAAACGACGTTCTCGATTTTAGTGGACGCCTACTATCCCTTCGCCGGTACCGTTTTTTCAAAAGAGGGAGTTTTTCAACAGCCACAGGCTATAGCGCTCATTGAGGGGTTTTGAGAGTAATTGGGATTTCTCGCCAACTGAGCCGTGCTGGCGCGCCGCCGTCAGGGAAGGCCGAATGCGTAGAGATGGCCGTCCCCCGAACCGAAATACACTATGCCATTGGCAACTACTGGGTCCGTCGGCTGCTCTGGTTTAAAGACATACTTCCGGAGCAGGACTCCCGTTTTCGCGTTCAGGGCGTTCAGGTGGTAGACGTTTCCATTACTGGAGACAACATAAACTACACCGTTGGCGACTGCGGGCGAGGCCGCGAAGTATCCAATGGATCGTTTCCAGACGAGAGCACCGGTGCTCGCGTTTAAGGCGTAAATGTTTCCATCTTCTGAACCGACATATATCGCTCCGTCCGCCGTAGCGGGAGAGGAGTAGACAGACTTCGTGGTCGAATATTTCCAGCGCAGAGAGCCGGTAGTCGAATCCAGGGCGTAAACGTTGTCGTCCGCAGAGCCTGCGTAAACCACCCCATTGACCACAGCCGGTGAAGACGACACCGTGATTGGGTATTGCCACAGCACGGAACCGTTGCTCACGGCCAACAGGTCGCTACCGGAGGAGCCAGAGGCACCGACGTAAACCGTGCCTCTGGCAATTGCAGCCGCACTCAAATCAGGAGTAACCCAGATGAAGTCTCTCCAATACAAGAAACCGGTACGGGCATCCAGAGCGAACAAATCGTAACCCGCAGCGGTTGCTGCGGTTACATACACAACTCCGTCAGACACTACGGGTGCAAACGCGAAAATTTGAATGTTATAGGCCCAGACCAAGGCTCCGGTCTTCGCGTTCCGGGCATAAAGGAACGTGTCGTAGGAGCCCATGAAGTAGATGATTCCGTCGGCAACGGCTGGCCCGCTGCCTTCCGCTTTCCAAACTAAGGCACCGGTATCCGCATTCACCGCGTAGACATTGCCGTCGTTCGAACCGAAATACACCATGCCCTCGGCCACCACCGGCGGTCCTACACCTGCCGGAGCGGTGTAGCTGAAGCGCAATGTCAACTTGTCCACGTTCTGTGGGTTAAGGACGTTTTCAAAGCGATTGTGGCGTCCACCGTTAGGGCCGAAGCCGTACTGTGGCCAGTTGGTCCTCACCAGAAAGCGTGCCTTGGCCTCAGTCTGTGCCTTGGCGATCACGTAATGTTTACCGGGTAGGGCACCCTTTGGTACTTCGATGGGTGCATCGGAAAAGGATCCCGTGCTATCCGTGGTGACTTGGCCAACTCTCGCGCGGTCGAAGTAGAGGTTCACTTCCGCGTCCGCAGGGAAGTCTTCACCCGAGACCAGCGTCCTGGTGGTGGGAGGACCGACCGGTTTGGAGAGTTGAATTGCCGCTTGACCGAAGGAGAGGCTGGCAAATAAGAGAAGAATCGAGCCGCATAGAGAGGTATGCCTGCTGACTGCGGAGACCTTCCGGGGGGGTGTCATTTTTCTCACCTGCGGCAGAGTTAAGCTTTGCTCACACCAGCATAGCTAAGCCTGGCCAAAATGCTAGCGTAAAAGAGACACCACGCCGTTGGGTGCTCCAATACCAAGTAGCCTGAATCGTAACTGTCGAAACCAGATGGGATGAGAAGGCCGGTCTCCGGCGGGATGCGATACGCTCCCAAGTTATCGACGTGCTCGAAGCACAGATAAAAAGGAGACCGGCAATGAAGAAGGTTAGCATCGTAACGGCAGCGCAGAGC
>Ga0210410_10000775_pt1 | contig 32572 bp, 29 predicted proteins | sample IncBWC4MmetaG_FD_161058 | JGI IMG/M metagenome (GOLD analysis project Ga0210410, IMG submission 161058) | Forest soil microbial communities from Barre Woods Harvard Forest LTER site, Petersham, Massachusetts, United States - Inc-BW-C-4-M | ecosystem: Environmental > Terrestrial > Soil >...
AGGACTGCGCGTGCTTGGAAAGGTCGTCGTAGAAGCACACCGCGTGCCGCTTCGTATCGCGGAAATATTCGCCCATCGAGCACGCCGCATACGGCGCAATATATTGAATCGTGGCCGGTTCCGTTGCAGACGCCGCGACGATAATCGTGTACTCCATCGCGCCAGCATCCGTCAGCACCTTGATAATCTGCGCGATCGTTGAGCGTTTTTGCCCAATCGCGCAGTAAATACAAATCATGTCTCCGCCCTTCTGGTTGATGATGGTGTCCAGAATGATGGCGGTCTTTCCCGTCTGGCGGTCGCCGATGATCAGCTCGCGCTGTCCGCGGCCAATCGGAATCATCGAGTCAATTGCTTTAATTCCAGTTTGCAAAGGTTCGCGCACCGGTTGACGATCCACCACGCCCGGCGCCAAACGCTCTAGCGGAATTCGTTCCTTCGTCGCAATCGGCCCTTTGCCGTCCAGCGGCTGGCCCAGCGGATTCACCACGCGCCCAATCATCGCGTCGCCCACCGGCACGGACATGATCGTCCGCGTGCGCTTCACCGTATCGCCTTCTTTAATCGCTGTGTGGTCGCCCAGCAACACCGCGCCGACTTGATCTTCTTCCAGATTCAGCGCAATTCCGAAAACGTCGTTCGGAAATTCCAGCATTTCGCCGGACATGCAGCGCTCCAGCCCATGCACGCGCGCGATGCCGTCGCCAACTGAAATCACCGCGCCGACCTCTTCCACCGAAACGGTCTGCTGGTAATTCTCAATCTGCTCGCGCAGTATTTTTGTAATCTCGTCTGCCTTAATCGTCGCCATTCTTGCTCCTATTCCGTCGCCAATTCCGCTTCCAACCGCCGCAACTGCTCGCGCACCGACCCGTCGTAAATCACCGACCCAATCCGCACCGACGCGCCGCCCAACAATTCCGCATCCACCGCGTACTTCGCCGTAATCTTCAATCCTGTCGCGCGTTCCAATCCCGCGACCAATCCCGTGCGTTCCTTCGCGCCCAATTCGTTTGCCGACGTGACCGCCGCTTCGGCGATTCCCAATTTCGTATTCAGCTTCCGCGTGTAGGCTTCCGCTATTTCCGGCAGCAATCCGCCGCGCCGATGATCCACAACTACATTCAGGAAATTCTGCATGGTGACAGTGGAACCAATCCGGTTCAGCAATTCGCGCAAAACTATTCGCTTGGATTCTTTCGGCACCGCCGGATTCGCCAGGAAATTCTGCAAATCGTGCGATTCGCCCACCACCGCCGCGAACTCCACCAAATTCGTTTTAACTTTCTCGGCGTCACCATGGGCCAGCGTCACATCCAGCAGCGCTGAGGCGTACCGCTCCGCCATCGCGTTCAATTTACACCGCCCGATTGCTGCGCCGTCGGCAGGCCATCCACAAATTTCTGCACCAGCGCCGCGCGTTGCGCCGCGGTAATCTGCTGACCAACCATCTCCGCCGCGCGCGCGGCCGCCAATTTCGCCGCAACTTCGCGCAATTCCAATCGCGCCGCCCGCCGCGCCGCAGCCACTTCCACCGTCGCCGCATGCTCGATGCGCGTCACTTCGCGCTCGGTTCCTTCACGCAAATGCACCGACTCCGTTGCAAATTCCTTCGTGGCCGTATCGCGCATGGCTGCTGAATCCTGCGGCAGCCGTGCAAATCCAGCCTCCGCCGCGCGAAGTTGCGCATCCGCCTCAGCCTTTGCCGCCGCCGCTGAAGTAATGCCCGCCGAAATATCATTGGCGCGCGCTTGGAACGCTGGCCGGCCCTTCTTAATGACGACCCATCCAATCGCCACCACAACAATTCCAAAATTCATCCAGCGAAGTACTTTCGCCGCCGGCCCCTTCAGCGGATCCGGTCCTTCTTCCACCTTCGCTTCTTCCGAACGTATCGTCTGTTCTTTCGGCGCTTGCGCTCGCACCGGCAGCACCATCAACGCGCCCGCAAAAATAATCGGCAATAATCCCAGCGCAAATCGCCGCTGCGCGCTCTTCATCGAGCACCGCCTGCTGCCTTCGGTCCGGGCGTTGAACCCGGCTGCACACCAATCAACGTCCGCACCATCTCCGCCGCCAAATCCGGAGTGGTCACTTCCAATTGCGCCTTTGCCGTTACAACTTCCTGTGCAATGGCCGCCTTCTCGCTCTGCACCAATTCCATCGCGCGCGCCCGCGCGTCGCGTACTTTGTTCGCGCGTTCATCCAGAATCGCGCGCCGCGCCACATCCTGCTCCGCGTAAACCGCCACGCGCGCCTTCTTCAACGCATCCTCATACGACTGCGTTTTCTCCCGCGCCGCCGCCTGGCTCGCTTCCGCCTCGCGCCGCGCGCCTTCCGTACGCGCGCTCCGCTCGTCCATGGCCTTCATCAACGGCTGAAAAAACGTGTATTTCAGCACCACGTAAAAAAGCAGCACAATAATGATGGTGGGGACCGATTGCAGGAATAAATCTTCGAGTTGAAGCAGCATTTGCATGGTTATTCTTGCGCAGTTCTCCGGCTTGCAGGCATCTCCGTCACCGTCCGTATGTCAGGCGCACACCCCCGGCGTCTGAAGCACTGGCGGTAGTTAACTCTGGCCCTGAAAGGGGGGCGAAAATTTATAACATTGGCGCGGATTTCCGTCAATGCGCCGGTGGATTGCGTATTTGTAGCTCGCCAACGCGGAACTACCCTACTGGTTCAATTCCGACCGCTCAAAAGTGAACCACTCATCTTCGCTACCTTTGCCCCGGATAGCAACAAAAAGCTTGCTGCCGCCAAACAATGGATGCACCGCGATTTCTTTCCCTTCGTGATACAGAACCTGCCGGTTCGGCGACCGATTCCAGGCCGACTTGGGAATCGCCAGGATTAGCTCTTTGATTTTTGGATGATTTTGCATGGGCGGGGAGTATACCAAATCCAGGTTTCCGGGGCGTTATTTTTGAAAATAACCCACTGCCTATAAAAACCATAGATGGCAGACGTTTCAGTTGTTGACGCGCTCCGTTCAATGAGTCCGAACCACCGCCTCGATCATCCTAAATTCCAAGTTGTCGATGATAATGTTCAGTATCAGGAGACCCAGCCGTGAAACGCTTAATTTATTTGTTTGTAGCACTTTTGTCCTTCGCCGCAACCGCAGCGCATGCCGACGTCGTTACCCTCAAAAATGGTGACCGCGTGACTGGCACATTCGTCAACGAAAAAGACGGCAAACTCGCACTGAAATCCGAAGTCCTCGGCGATCTCTCCATCTCCGTCGATAAAATCGCCTCATTCACCGCCGAAAAGCCCGTTGCGCTCCTCGTCAAAGGTGGAAAGCCCGGTGTCGAATTGCGATCAGTAATGACAGGCCAGCTCGAACTCACCACCTCCGGCGAATGGAAGCTCACCTCATCGGGCGCGTCCCAAACAATCGCCGCCGCAAATGTTGAAATGATTCTCCTGGCCACGGAATACGAAGCCCTCGAGCACCATGAAGCCAAGCCCTGGAAGGATTGGAAAGGGAACTCCACCCTCGGCTTCAGCCTCCAGCGCGGAGATCAGGACACCAGCAACCTCGCCATCACCGTGGCCGCCGTTCGCGAACGCCCCGACGGACCGATTTTCCATTCGCACTGGCGCACCAATTTCGGACTCACCACGCTGCTCGCTCACGCCACGCAGGGCGCCACCACCGTCACGTCCAACACGCTCGATACCAGCGTCCGCGAAGACTACGTTTTCTCTCCCGCGAATTTTCTCTTCGTCATCGGTGCACTGGACCACATCGGCGCGCAGGGACTCTACCTCCGCGAAACCGCCGGCGGAGGATACGGCCGCACGCTCATCAATCGTGGCCGCACGAATTTTGCCGTCCTGGCCGGAGCCACCTTCGTCCACGAAAAGTTTTTCACAGGAGTGCACGATCAAACCGCCGCAGTTCTCGTCGGCGAAAAACTCGGCATTCAACTCTCCAAGCGCGTTCGTTTCGATCACAATTTGAATTTCTATCCGAATCTTTCCAACACCGGCCAATATCGCTTTGACACCACTAGCGGTCTCACCGCCAATCTCAGCAAGCGCTTTTCGCTCAACACCAGCCTCATCGATCTCTACTTGAGCACTCCCGCCGCTGGCAGCCACAAAAACAATGTGGCCTTCACCACGGGCGTGGGATACGCCTTCTGAAGGTCCGCATATGCTCGGGTTGGACTTTGTAGCGCCACCCTTCAGGGTGGCAGGTGTGGGTAGCACCGACACTCCTGCCAGTGCGATTTGGAATTTGATCGCGTAGGGGCCACCTTCAGGTGGGCCGCGCGATCGAACTTATCAGAAGAGGAATTCCGCATCGCCTCAAATCAATCTAGGACGTCACCAATCCCAGCACAATTCCGAAACTCACCGACATAAAAAATGGTCCCGCCCCATACACGTCGTAAAACGCGCCCAGCGCCATCAGCGGCACCATCATCCACGCCCCAAGTTTTCCGCGTTCCATTCCCTGCGGCAGCGCCTTGTGCCAATCAAAAGCCTTTCCCGCTCCCAGCCAAGTGCTGATCAGCGCCGAAGCTAATAGCACCACCGCCGGAAATCCCAGGTAGGCCCAATACTCACTTTCCAACCGATCCTTCAATCGAAGCTTGCGAATAATCAGGGTCACCGCAATCGTCGAAGGCGCCGTAAGCACTAGCAAACTCCAAAACGAATGCGCCGCGCGTTCCGTCCAGTGCGCGATGGAAAGAATAATCGCCGGCGCCGGAACCAGAACCGAACTCCACACGAAGTGCGCGAAGTGAATGTGTTCGCCCCACTCCCAGGCCTTCTTTACCTTCTCTCCCGTCGATGACGCCGACTTCGCCGCATGTTCCACTCCCCGCGCCGACTCCGTCACGTTTTCCGGGTCCATGAAAAACGCCCTCCAAGCCGCGTATACTAGCGCAAACCGCGCACCGTTAAAGGAGTTTTTACAGGAACTGTCCCGGTACTCTGCAGTTGTGCCGATTCATAATTCACTTGCGTTCTATGCCCGTTTAGGCATAATCTCAAAATGCCCCTAGCTCCGCGCTTAAAGCCGCTGGCTTGGATCGCCAGTAGCAGAGCAGACCTCCGATCTTTCCCCGAAGAGGTGAAAGATGCCGTCGGCTTTGCGCTCTACGACGCTCAACAAGGGGGCAAGAACGCTGACGCGAAACCGCTTCGGGGATTCGGCGGAGCCGGAGTTCTGGAGATTGTTGAGGACTATGACGGCGACACATATCGCGCGGTTTACACGGTTCGATTCAACGAATGTATCTATGTTCTCCACGTCTTTCAGAAGAAGTCGAAATCAGGAGTCAAAACGCCCAAGGCGGAAATCGATCTAATCAAGTCGCGCCTAAAGCGAGCGCAGGAAGCGCACATTGTGTGGCTCCAGCAACAGAAAGGGACGAAAGAAAATGGCTAAAATAAACGACATAGAAATGAGCAGCGGGAATGTCTTCGCCGATATCGGACTGCCAAATCCGGAAGAACGTCTCGCGAAGGCCGAACTCGCCATCCGAATCGCCGCGGCCATTCGCGCACGTCGGCTCACCCAAACAAGTGCCGCCCGCATTCTGCGAATCGATCAGCCCAAGATTTCGCGTCTGCTGCGCGGCCAGCTTTCCGGTTTCTCCGCTGAGCGCCTGATGCATTTCCTCACCCGGCTAGGCCGTGATGTCGAAATTGTCGTGAAGATAGCGCCACGATCGCGACGGCAAGGACGCTTGCGCGTCGTCGCCACTGCTTGAGGGAGGACCGTCGCGGCCTCGCCATTCAGTTCTCATCCATCAATTCTGGTGGACGGCAAAATCCTGTAGCTGCATTATTGCTCTGTCGGCTCTTAGGATTGTGTAGATACGGAGACCCCGCCATGTCCTCGAATGAAAATGAACTCATCTTTCGTAAACTTGAGCATGATGTCAGCACTGAGGAAGGTTCTAGGGCCCCTCGGCGGATCGACATCGCCCGCACCTATACCGAATTTCGGGGCAGGTTCTTCGGGGATCGGGTACCGGAACTGTGCGGTACTTTTGTTTGTGAATTTATTAAGCTTCCGTTCGATGTTGCGGGAATTTGCCTTCTACAAGACCGCGTGGAACCCGGCATAAGACCCGGAATCAGGATAAATGACGTATTCAGAGACTTCCCTGCGGAGGCGAAAGTGGCCCTACTCCACGAAATGGTCCACGCCGCAGGGGTTCGGGGACACGACGCAGAGTTCAAGTTAGCCTTATTAGACCTCTTTACAAAAAACGCGTACCTCGATCCGCTCATTATCTAATTCCTACTGATGTTCGTCTTTCCTTTTGTTGTTGAGGTAAACCAGCTCCTGCTTTGTGGGGCAGACGCCGCCTGAATCCGGAAAATAGAGGCCGGTTATTATTCCTCGTTCGCGATCCAGGCAAGCCTTCACGTCCCTTGAGCCATCTGGTAAGCGACACTCGGCAACCTTGGCGCTCCATAACGCATGTTTCACTTCCAGCGGAAGATTGGTGCCTGCCAGCCATCTATCATCATAAGATTCAAAGTCAAAAAGTTCGTGACCATGAATGATGCGATTAGCAGGTTGCCTCGGAGCACCCAAAACCCCGCAGAACGAATCGCGATACCACACCCAACCATCCGTTCGCGCGGCGTCATTGGCTTCGACAGGATTCAGAATTGTATACGCGACGTCCTCGACGATGAAACCTTTTGGCGGAGGAGGGATATACCAATTAGGAACCAATCCAGCGGACAGACCGATTTGCTTGTCCTTCACAGATTGTGACGCCATTTCTCGCTCGGCTTTTGCCGCGCTGCGTTCTTGTAAGCGTTCCCAACCATAGTATCCGCCGAGGCCTACCATAACGACGGCAATGATGACTAAGCATATAAATGCTGCTTTCTTCCAAAGATGGTGTTTATCGACAAAATAAAGAATCGCAATAATGACTAGCGCAGTGCCGATTGTCATGGCTCACCTTCGTGGCCCGATCTTATCAAATTCGCTGCCAATGGCAGTACAGTTGCCAAGTAGGTGCAGACAGTGTAAATGCCGCACTATTCGAATACCCACTGCTGGCTAATCCCGTTACAATTTTACCGCATTTTTCTCTTGACACTTATATACTAATATGCTAACTTATCCGGCCGACTCGGATTAGCGCTCAACATCTTCATTCCCAAAATGGGAATCGCCCTCCCGCCGGATGCAGAAATCGCCTGATTTTAAGCCTTTCTGTATGAATATGAAAACAAAGGGCTTCAAGTCCTTTAGTTTGATATTCTTAGCAGACACTTTTCGGCGATTTCGTAACTCATTGAAACGAAAGGACATTGTTAAATAATTAGTAATCAGCTAAGCCCTTTGTTTTCACACTGATTGGACGATTGCACGGCCTAACTCCTTTGTTTTGATATTGATGCGCATTCTAGGGGGTAGGGGGGTACCCCCTGGTGGTTCGGCGGTCGGTTCGTGTAGCCCGCGTTCGCCGAACGCGGGGCTTTTCTGCGCCAGCCCCGTGTTTCCTTGCTGGCCGCAAACGCCGCCTGCTAAGATACGCGGTCACATACATTCATCCGCTATATAGGAGACGCAACCAATGCCCGGGTTCGCCGGAGTAGATTTCCTCGACTTTGATTCTTTGCTGAACGACGAGGAAAAACTCGTCCGCCAAACCGCGCGCCAATTCGTTGACGAGCAAATCCTGCCCATCATCGAAAAGCATAATCGTGCAGCCACCTTCCCCATGGAACTGGTTCCGCAAATTGGCGAGCTTGGATTTTTCGGCTCGAACCTAACCGGCTACGGTTGCGTAGGAATGTCCAATGTCTCCTACGGACTGGTAATGCAGGAACTGGAGCGCGGCGATAGCGGCCTGCGCAGCTTCGTCAGCGTGCAGGGCGCGCTGGTGATGTATCCGATTCACTCGTATGGATCGCCCGCGCAAAAAGAAAAGTGGCTGCCGAAATTGCAAAGCGGCAAAGCCATCGGCTGCTTCGGATTGACCGAGCCGCAATTCGGTTCCAATCCCGACGGGATGTTGACGCGTGCCGTGCGTCGCGACGATCGCTACGTTTTGAATGGCGAAAAAATGTGGATCACCAACGGCTCCGTCGCGGACGTTGCGCTCGTGTGGGCAAAATGCGAAGACGAAAAAATTCGCGGCTTCCTGGTGGAAAAAGGCACCAAAGGATTCAAGGCGTGGGACGTTCACGGGAAACTTTCTTTGCGCGCTTCCATCACTTCCGGTCTCTCTATGTCCGATTGCGAAATTCCCGCCGAAAATGTTTTGCCCGGCGTGGAAGGATTGCGCGGCCCGCTCAGTTGTCTGACCGCCGCGCGCTACGGTATCGGATGGGGAGCCATCGGTGCCGCCATGGCCTGCTATGACACTGCGCTGCAATACTCGAAAACGCGAAAACAATTCGCGAATAAACCCATCGCCTCGCATCAATTGGTACAGGACAAATTGGTTTTCATGATCACGGAAATCAGCAAAGCACAATTGCTCGCTCTGCATGTGGGACGCAGAAAAGATTCCGGAAAAGTGGATTTCACGCACGTCTCCATGCTGAAAATGAACAATGTTTGGATGGCGCTGGAAACTGCGCGCAAAGCACGAGACATCATGGGCGCAAACGGCATCGTGGACGACTGCCCCGTCATGCGCCACATGAATAACCTTGAGTCCGTTTACACCTACGAGGGCACGCATGACATCCACCGCCTGATCATCGGCGAACGCATCACCGGCATTCCGGCGTATTTTTGATTTCCATGATGAAAAAACTAATTTCGCATTCGAGCCGAGCAACAAAATGTTGCATCGCTCTTCTCGCGTTCGTAGCGGGCGCCTTCGCTCCATCCGTTCGCGCCGCAGACAAGCCTGTGATTCGCGCCATCACTGTTTTCGCGGATATTCCTCCCGCATATATGGATACAGCGCTCCATGATGCGGTCGCCGTGCTCAAGACAGCGAAAGCATCGTTCGAGCAAGCGGGATATACGGTGCAGACGATTCGCATCAGCACGCCCCCGTTTCAATCTCTCGTCCGTAACATGACGCAGAAGGAAGCCATCGAATTTTTCAACAAATATGCCGCTGCAATCGAGAAGGAAGGCGTCATCTCCGCGATTGGTCCGGCGTTTCTGCATGACGTGGATCATAAATGGGTCGAAACGTTTGCGGAAGTTCTCGCCGCACACACTTCACTTGATGCATGCATCATCGTCGCCGACGAAAACGGAATTCACTGGCCCGCAATTCGCGAAGCGGCGTTCGTGATCAAGTATTTGGAAACACACACCAAGAATGGACAAGGAAATTTCGGATTTGCCGCAGCCGCAATGGTTCCCGAGCACTCTCCATTTTTCCCCGCGAGCTACAGTGTCACTCCCAGCAAGCAATTTGCGATCGCCATTCAAGGCGCAGGGCTTGTCGACGAGGCTTTTTCGGCCGCGCACGGAAACTTTGACGATGCCCGCGAAAGATATGCCTCTATTCTTCGCAGGGATTTGCCGGGCATTCAGCAATTAGCCGTGCAAGTAGCGAAGAACACCGGCTGGGAATATCTCGGCCTGGATGCATCCACTGCTCCACTTCAAGATGTCTCCATCGGCGCTGCGATTGAAAAACTTACCGGAAGTCCAATAGGCTCGCCCGGAACTATGACCGCCGCGGCGCTTATCACCAGCGTGCTGAAAGATACGCCGGCTCTTCGCGTCGGCTACAACGGCCTGATGATGGCCGTTCTTGAAGATAAAGGATTAGCGCAACGCTGGAGCGAAGGCCGCTTGACGCTTGATTCGCTGCTCGCCTATTCCGCGGTCTGCGGCACCGGCATAGACACCGCACCTCTTCCGGGCGACACCACCGAAGACCAGCTTGCGAAAATAATTGGCGACGTCGCATCGCTCGCATTCAAATGGAAAAAGCCGCTGACCGCGCGATTGTTTCCCGTCCCCGGAAAAAAAGCGGGCGATCGCACCGAATTCGATAGTCCGTATTTAGTAAACGCCACAATTCAGAAGCTGCCGCAGTAATTGAAGTTAGGCTATGATGAGCCCCGTTGAAAATGGTGATGTGGCACAGGCTTAAGCCTGTGGCCGTTTACTTGAGCAAAAAGCATCACGGGAGATCGAATGGAATCGCAATTAAGCCTGGAATTTTTGCGCGTCGTGGAACAGGCCGCAATCGCTTCCGCTCACACCATGGGTTTGGGCGACCGTCACAAAGCCGATGACGAAGCCGTGAAAGCCATGCGCGCCACGATGGACACGGTCGGAATGGACGGAACCATCGTGATCGGTGAAGGCGAGCGCGACGAAGCTCCGATGCTCTACATCGGCGAAAAAGTTGGCGCCGCGCAGCGCGACAAAACGCGCACCTATCCCACAGTAGATATCGCCGTCGATCCGCTGGAAGGCACAAATCTTTGCGCCACGGGCGAACCGAATTCCATCGCCACGCTTGCGGCAAGCGATAGCGGCGGATTGTTGCATGCGCCGGACCTGTACATGGAAAAAATTATCGTCGGCCCTTCTTGTAAAGGCGCGGTGGAATTGGACGCAACGCCCGCGCACAATCTTCACGCCATCGCGCGCCGACTAGATCGCGACGTAGAAGATCTCGTAGTCATCGTGTTGGATCGTCCGCGCCACGAAAAACTGATCGCCGATATTCGCGCCACTGGCGCGCGCATTCGCTTGATTGGTGACGGCGATCTTTCCGCTGGAATTTCCGCGGCGGTTGTCGGCACTGGAGTTCACGCCGTGATGGGAACCGGCGGCGCGCCTGAAGGCGTGCTGACCGCGGCGGCGCTGCGTTGCTTGAATGGACAGATTCTCGCGCGCCTGGTGATTGCAAAACCGGAAGACCAAGAGCGGCTGCAGCAAATGGGCGTGAAAGATCCGAAACGAATTTACGATCAGGGCGATCTAGCGCCGGGCCGTCACATTATTTTCGCGGCCACCGGAGTCACCGACGGAAACTTGCTGCGCGGTGTGCGGTTTTTCGGAGAAGGAATTCGCACGCACTCGCTGATTCTTACGCTTGAATCGCGCCAAGTCCGGTTCATCGATACGGTTCACCTCGAGAAGCGCAAAGACGTGAAAGTTCGCTTCTTCTAGAGGCAAAGCGAGTTCCGCATAAAAGTGCGAAAGTAAAGTTGCAGCAAAGATTGAAAGGAGTTCAAGAAGTCTTCCATGGCTACGCCACCACCGCCGCTTCCAACAATATCGCCCGAAGCGCCGGGCGCCCCGCCGGCGAAAAAATCTCAAAACATATTGGTTTGGATTCTTGGCGGTTGCGGCACTGTGTTAGTGCTGCTTGTTCTCGTCGGTGCACTGGCGTTCCGTTCCTTCATGAAGAACAACGTTCACATCGGCCCGAATGGCGAAGTCGATATGAAGATGGGCGGGATGACGATGCATGCTGGAAAACCGAAAGACTTGGGTATTCCAGTTTATCCCGGAGTGGAGGCAATGGGCGCGGTCGGAATGGACATGATGGTACCGATCGCGAATCAGCAGCCGCTGTCACTCACCGTTGCGCAGTACAACACAAAAGATACTCAACAAACGGTGGATGACTGGTATCGCCAAAATCTTGGACCGGACTTCACGCGATCCGAAGCCGGCCAGAAGCCGACTGTCGCCTCAGGCAAGCCGTTTCCGCTTCCGATCGATCGCGGCGCAATCGCATACACTTGCACGCGTGACGACATTCAATACGCAGTCACCATAAATTCTATATTCGGGCACACTCAGCTTAAGTTGATGCGCACCAATACTCCGGACACCACCGGCAAGCCGCAATAATTGTGACTTCCTTTATTTTCCTGCGGCCTCCAGCGACACGGGTTGCAGATTCACCGCGGTGAGCTGTTTGTTGAACACCGGCAAGTCGGCTGACAATGCTGATTTCAATTTCATGAGTTGCACTTCCAGTTCCGCGGAAAGTTCTTTGAACGCGGCGTAGGTTTGGTCAGTCGGCTTTGCATCCTGCGCACCTTCGATTACTTCCAGCAAGTGGCCAATTTTATTGTTCAGCTTGATTGGAAAATTCAGCGGATCCTGTCCGCTGCGATTCCGCACTTGATAAACCGCTTCTTCCACTTCTGTAAGTTTTGCCTTTAACGCATCACCGGCAGAATGAACTTCCGCGGCGTCTGATTTTTTCAGGCGATCATTAATTTGATCGCGTAGTTTTCGCACGTCAATCACGGCTTGATTTGCCTGCCCCACTCGATCGAGTACTTGTTTGCTGAGGTCGAAGCTGGCTTGCAGATCGGCTTGGCTGACTGTCACGCGCGGATCTTCTGTGATGCGGAACGACTGTGTTTGCGTCGCTCCGTTTGCTGTTACGCGAACTTTATACTCGCCCGGAGCCGCGAGCGGTCCTTCGTTCACGTTTGCGCTCCACAAAACCATCCCAGGGAATGTGACCGCGCCGGGATAACGCAGATTCCACGTAAAGCGATTCAGTCCGGCATCAAGGCCGACGCGCGCCGGAGGTTGACGAAATCCTTCGTCATCCGGAGTTTCGGATTGCGCGCGGGCTTCCGGCGGGCCGGAGTAGGTGCGAATCACGGTGCCTTTTGCGTCCAGAATTTCGATGGTGATTTTCTCGGCTTTTGTTTTCAGGAAATAGTCGATGGAGAGCGGTTGCGCGCGGCGAATTGGATTTTCCGACGTGTATAGATGTAGCGCGCTTGTCGCTACAACTTCGGGAGTAAGTTGGCGCAGCGGAGAAATATTATCGAGCACGTAGAAAGATCGACCGTGCGTGGCGATTACGAGATCGTGATCCTGCACGACGATATCGGAGACTTGCGTGTCCGGCAGATTCAGTGAAAGTGATTGCCAGTTTGCGCCGTCGTCGAAGGAAATGTAGATGCCGTGCTCAGTTCCGGCAAACAGCAGGCCGGGACGTTTGGTGTCTTCGCGAATGGCGTGAACGTAGTCGTCTTTGCGAATGCCGTTGACGATTGTTTTCCAGGTTTTGCCGTAATCGTCGGTCTTGTAGAGATAAGGCGCGCGATCATCCTGCAAATAATTCTTCGCGGCAACATATGCTGTGCTTGCTTTATTCGGTGACGCTTCGACTATGCTTACGCGCGCGAGGTTGGGCATTTCCGGCGGAGTGATGTTCGCCCAAGTTTTTCCGGCGTCGCGCGTGATGTAGACGAGGCCGTCATCGGAGCCAGTCCAGATTGTGTTTGGTTCTTTGTGTGATGGCGCGATCGCGAAAATAGTGCCGAAGATTTCAGGGCCATTCTGATCGTGCGTAATTGGTCCGCCAGAATCGCCTAGAGTTTTCGGATCATGTTTTGTTAGATCGCCGCTGATTTTCTGCCAGCTCTGGCCATCGTTGGTGGTTTTGTACAGAAATTGCGAAGAAGTGTAGAGCGTGTTCGCGTCAAATGGAGAAAACACGATTGGATATGTCCATTGCCAGCGATCGGGCAGAGTTGCCGCGGCTTCACCGGAAAAGAATCGCGGATAGACTTCGATATCGCGTTCCATTCCAGTGCGGCGATCGTATCGGGTAAGAAGAGCGCCCTGACTTCCGGCGTAGAAAATGTTCGGATCCTTGGGGCTTGGCGCGATGTATCCGCTTTCGCCTCCGCCGATGGCGTAAATTGCAGCGAACGAACCCCCACCTCCGCCGCGCCCGCCGCCGGTGTTTTGCACGCAGACGGTGCTGTTGTCCTGCTGCGCGCCACAAACTTGATACGGAAATTCATGCGTGGTGGCGACGTGATAAAGCTGCGCGGTGGGGAATTCTTCGCGCGTAAAAGTTTGTCCGCCGTTGATGGAAACATTTGCGCCGCCGTCGTTACTTTCGATCATGCGCTTCGGATTTGTGGGATCGAGCCAAAGATCGTGATTGTCTCCATGCTGCGGACGAAGCGTAATGTTGAAAGTTTTTCCGCCGTCGGTGGACTTGTAAAATCCGGTGTTGAGCGCGTAAACCGTGTCTGCATTTTGCGGATCTGAGAAAATGTGCGTGTAGTAGAAGGCGCGCTGGCGAAGTTTGCGGTCTTCGTTCGATTTCGTCCAGGTTTTTCCGCCGTCATCCGAGCGGAACACGCCGCCTTCGTCGGCTTCCACTAGAGCATAGACGCGACTGGAATCTGTACCGGCAACTGCGACGCCGATGCGGCCGATAATTCCTTTGGGCATGCCGGGATTTTTCGTGAGTTCCGTCCAGTTTTCGCCGCCGTCCACTGATTTGAAAAGTCCGCTGCCGGGGCCGCCGCTGGAAGCCTGCCAGGAGACGCGAAACGCTTCCCACATTGCCGCGTAGAGAACCTTCGGATTGTTGCGATCCATGGCCAGATCAATCGCGCCGGTTTTGGCGTCGCGGAATAATATTTTCTTCCAGGTTTTGCCGCCGTCTTCTGTTTTGAAAACTCCACGATCATCGTTGGGTGCGGAAGGGTGGCCGAGAGCGGCGACGTAAACAACATCAGGATTTGTAGGACTGATGCGAATGCGCGAAATGATTTGCGTGTTTTCCAGACCGACATGCGCCCAAGTTTTTCCGGCGTCAGTGGATTTGTAGACGCCATCGCCCTGCATGATGTTTCCGCGCAAACACGCTTCGCCCATGCCGATATACACGACATCGGGATTCGATTCGGAAACGGCAACCGCGCCGACGGAGGAGCTGTGAAGTTGGCCGTCCGTCACCGGATTCCAGGTTTCGCCGCCGTCGGTTGTTTTCCAAAGTCCGCCACCGACCGCGCCGAAATAATATTCGTTGGGGCGTCCAACAACTCCTGCGGAGGCAATAGAGCGGCCGCCGCGATTGGGGCCGATGCTGCGCCAGCGAAGGCCCTTGAAGAATTGTGCGTCGAACGCGGTCGACTGCGATTGCGCCTGGGCACCCGCTACATTCTCGAATTGTTGTTGGAACGCCGCGGCGATGATCAACGCCAGCAGGCAAATCGGTAAAGCGGACAAGTAGCGCTTCATTTTCTTTCTCCCCGGGAATCCACAAGCGTTGATAGGGGCGTAGAATATTCCAGATACCGCACGGAGGCAATGGAGATGCTGGTCGGAAACGAAACTTCCGGGCACGTTTTGTCGTACCTATTGTTAGACTGATCGACAGGAGGCTGCCAGTTATGGCCACACCACCAAGCGCCGCGCCACCAAATCCGGTTCCGCGTTCAAACCCGGGAATGCAGCAGCAAGGTCTGCCAATGCAACAACAAATTCCGCCGCCGAAACAGAATGTGTTTTTGTGGATTCTTGCGGCGATTGGAATTTTGTTTGTGTGCATGATGTTTGCCGGACTGATGATTTTGCGTGCGCTGCGCGGAACGAATGTGAATATTGCGCGCGACGGGCAGGGCGTGGAGATTTCCGTGCCGGGCGGAATGAAGATTCGCGCGGGAGAAACCGCGATTACCGGGCTGCCGGTGTATCCGGGTGCGTCGTCAGAGGGCAAGGGCGGCGGCGTGGAAATCACGTCGGCGGATGGAACGCAATCGGGAGTGAGCGGCGCGAATTACACGACGCAAGATTCGATGGAGAAAGTGGACGACTGGTATCGCGGGCGGTTGGATAAGGATTTTGTGCGCGAGGGGCCGGGGCCGACGTCGTTGACAGTGAAAGCCACGACGGTGCACATCGAATCGGGAGAGATCGCATATATTTCGCAGAGCGGGCCGGCGGTTATGATTGTGTCGTTGAAACACGGATTCGGCGACGGGACGAAGATTGATATGGCGCGGATAGGGAGAAGCGAAGCGCAGTAGGTTTCCAGTTGTAGGATTTGGAGGCGGGCGGGTCACCCTCTATTTGAACGGACCCGCCCCTATGAAATTCCCCCTTTAGAATTAGGTTTTATTTCTTGTTGGGCTTCCAAAGACCGAGCGCTGCGCCGGTTGGATCAATGATGATGCTCAACCAGCCCATGCCCATCACTTCAGTTACGTCCTTCATCACGTTTGCGCCCAATGATTTGGCTTTTTGAGTTGCTGCGGCGATGTCGCCGACTTCAACGTACGCCAGCCACGCGGAAGGCGCGCCGGGAACGGGATGCTTCATGATTCCGCCGCCAGTTCCCTGGCCGACCTTGATCATGGTGTAAGTGCTGGGGCCCATCGGAAGGTCTTCGAGCTCCCAATCGAAAAGCTTTCCGTAAAATGATTTTGCTTTGGCTACGTCCGTGGTGTTCAACTCTACGTGTACAAATGGATTTGGCATGACTGTTATCCTTTCGAGTTAGGTGGTTTGATTGCCGCCATTCGTTAAACGATTGGCGATGGCTGGAATCGACACGCCAGAAGATTAAAGTTTGATCCGGTTCAATGTCGAAAGTGAGCGGGCTGAATCGTTTAAGTATTGAAGGGCATTTACCGGCGCGTCGAGGCTGCCGGAGAATTCAACCTAAGAAGGAGCAAGCGCATGCCAAATTTCGTGTTGTTGCTGCACCAAAGTCCCAAAATGCTGAGCAATGCATCACCCGAAGAGATTCAAACCATCCTCGCGAAGTATGGAGCGTGGCGAGAGGAGCTTGTGAAGGCCAACAAGATGCGCGCCGGAATTAAGCTGGGAAACGACGGCGGACGACATTTGCGTTTGAATGGCGGCAAAGTGGCGGTTACGGACGGGCCGTATAGCGAATCGCAGGAAGTGCTGGGCGGGCTTTTCATGATCGAGGCAACGGACTATGACGAGGCCGTGCGGATCGCGCAAACTGGGCCGCACCTTGTTGGCGGGAATTGGATTGAAGTGCGCAGCGTGGACAGGGTGCATCCGTAACGGAAAATCCGTGGAAGAGCGAAATGAAAAAGTCGGTCAATTGGTGGACCATTTGTTCCGCCGCGAGGTGGGGCAAATGGTTCCCCGGTTGACGCGCATTCTGGGCGCGCAGCGGTTGGCGTTGGCCGAAGACGCTGTGCAATTCGCCATGCTGCAGGCGCTGGAATTGTGGCCGTACGACGGAGTGCCGGAGTATCCCTCGGCTTGGCTTTCGCGGGTGGCATACAACCGGGCGTTGGATGTATTGAGGAGCGATCGCAAGTTGCGATATTTCGAGGATGAGAAGGAATCGGAAATACGGAAGAAGATCGACGAGCTGCAATCGGCCAATGAACGCGGGCTGGCTGGATTTTCGCAGGAAGTGGCGGACGAGAAACTGGCGCTGATTTTTACCTGCTGCCATCCCGTGCTGCCGCGCGCGGCGAGCGTCGCGTTGACGTTGAAAGTGGTTTGCGGATTTGGCGTGGCAGAAATTGCGCGGGCGTTCCTGGCGACTGAAGTTAGTATTTCGCAACGGCTGGTGCGCGCGAAGAAACTAATTCGCGAGCAGGGAATTCGTTGCGAAGTTCCCAGCCCAGCGCAACTGCCGGAGCGGTTGGATGCCGTGCTGGAAGTTCTCTATTTGCTTTTCACAGAAGGATACGCGGCTAGTTCCGGGGATTCGCTGATTAAGAATGATTTGTGCGAGGAAGCGATCCGGCTGGGTGAATCGCTGGCGGAAAATTCGGCGATGGCGCAGCCGGAAGTTCACGCGCTGCTGGCGCTGATGTTGTTTCAGGCGGCGCGTCTGCCGGCGCGGACGGATGAATTCGGAGATTTGCTGCTGCTTGCGGAGCAGGATCGAAGTTTGTGGGATCGCGCGATGATTCATCGCGGACTGTTGCATTTGGAGAGCGCTGCTGCAGGCGAAAAACTTTCGACGTATCACTTGCAGGCGGAGGTCGCCGCGATTCACGCGAACACTGACGAATTCACGTCGACGAATTGGGAACAGATTCTCGCGCTGTACGATTTGTTGGCGGAAAAGCAGCCAACGCCGGTGGTTTTGACGAATCGCGCGGTTGCGGTGGCACAAGTGCACGGCCCGGTGGAAGGACTTGCGGCGTTGGCGATGATTCCTTCAGATGAGCAGCTGACGCGTTACCCATTCCTGCATTCAGCCGAGGGTGAATTTCACCGCCGCCTTGGGCATTTTGATGATGCGGCTCGATGTTTTAATTTGGCGTTGGAATGTGCGCGGACCGAACCGGAGCGGAGATTTATTCAGAAGAAGCTGGCGGGGCTTGGCGCGGAGAGCATTGCAATGCATAAGGGCAAGAGCGCACCACAGTAGCGTTTGATGATTAGATTTGGAGGCGGACGGGTCGCAGACCCGCCCCTACGAAAGGCGATCACCCGCAAAAAATAAAGGCGGCGCGTCTCACCATCCGAGCGTTTCGGACGGACGAGGCGTGCCGCCTTTAGCGTTTCGCTAACTTGCCTGCTTACAGCGCCGCTGGGCTTAGCGTTGACCAACCGCGACGCTATGAGTAGGGCGGCGCGCGATCGGTGGAGCGGTCATGCGAGCAGGTTGAGGCATAGTCCGGATTGACGCCATGTTCGGGCTGGCAACGGCCGAGCCGACATGGTCGCTGATCGCGGCGAGACGCTTCAGTATGGACTGCCACTGTTCCCAATCAAGCTGACGAAGGAACGGGCGCAGACCTTGAATGAAGGCGTCTTCGAGAAGCGCTTCGCCGTTCGATTCGGGAACGAAGAAGCGATTCAAGCCGACTCCCAGCGCTTCGGAAATTTTTTCGAGCGTGCCGAGGCTGGGCGTCATCTGTCCGCTTTCAATGCGCGAGAGATAGGAGCGCGAGACGCGCGAGCGGGCCTGTAGCTGGCTCTGCGTCATGCCCCGCGATTCGCGAAGTTGGCGAATGCGCTGACCAATGTTTTCGACGGTCTCGCGATTCGGCCACTTCTCGAAAAGCTGCCGCTCGTCGCCCGGCAATTCCTGGGGCGCCGGCGGGGGAATTAAGAATTCCACCTTGGGCGGCAACAGGTGCAGGCAACGCCGGCAGACGTCGTTCTTAGTGCGATACTGCACCAAGCCGCACGTCTTGCAGCGAGTTACTTCACGATCCAGGTCAGTTGAGCTGGTGTTAACAATAGTATCCGACACGAGTGCCTCGCAGATTCTTCTGGCATGCGGAAGGAGGAACTAAGGCGTTACCCTTAGAGGGGGAGACAGAAACAGGCGCGACGGCATTGTGGAGGCAACGCGATTTCGTGTCAAGTGCTTTTTTGCACTTTTTTGATTTATTTTGTATTGGTACAGTTTTTTATGCCTGTTAAACCCCGAGCAGCGCCTATAAAAGCCTAAAACTGCGGTATCGTATGATTTCAGTCCCGCAGCGCTGGAGAAAAACCGTTTCGGGAACTGTCCTTAGGTACAGGAGAGACGATGAGCACGAGTCGTGACGCTGCATGGGATTTGCTTTGCGAGTACACGCAGAACGAGAGTTTGCGGAAACACGCGCTGGCGGTGGAGGCGTGCGTTCGAGCTTACGCGAGGAAGGCTGGGGCGGATGAGGAGTTGTGGGGCATCACCGCGCTGCTGCACGATTTCGATTACGAGCGCTGGCCGAATGATGCTCACGCTGCCGATGCGGAGCATCCGTTTGGCGGATCTAAGATATTACGCGAGTGCGGATATCCAGAAGAAATGATTCACGCGATTCTGGCGCATGCGGATTACACGGGAGTTAAGCGGGAAACTCCTTTGGACAAAACATTGTTTGCGTGCGACGAACTCGCGGGTTTCCTGACGGCGTGCTCACTGGTGAAGCCGACGAAAAGTATTTTTTCGGTGGAGGCGGAATCGGTGATCCGGAAGATGAAGGACAAAGCGTTTGCGCGCGGAGTGAATCGCGATGATGTGCGGCGCGGCGCGGAAGAACTGGGCGTGCCGTTGGCGGAGCATATTTCGTTTTGCATTGAGGCGATGCGGGATGTGGCGGAGCAGTTGGGGTTGGAGGGAATTGTGGCGGGAGTTTAGGAACAACTTATTGAATTGAATCGCGCGAGAGTATTTTTTGGGATTGGTGTTTAGTGAATTGGAGCTGCGCGTGATTGGAAGGGGTTGCGCGGCACTTCGAGCGCGACGTAATGCAGTGCTTGCGCATCTGAAGTCTCGGAAGTTATCACAGGCCATGCGTCCGATTGCAGGATTGGCGAGTGCGAATGCAACTCGCTCAAACCTGGGTGGACGAACCAATTTACGGAGGCGAAATGAAGAAGACACGTTGGTTCTTAGCTGCTTTTGTTGCGGCGGCGATGCTGATGTTTGTTGCAGGGCCCACATTTGCACAGGACCGTCATGACCGAGACGATCATCATGAACATGAATGGGACCGGGAGCATCCGAGGTTTGACGATCACGAGCGCGTGGTGGTGAATGGATGGTGGGGCGAGCACCGAGAGCATCCTGTAATCGGATTCCGAGTAGAGGATAGGCTTCCACGCGATTGGGAGCCGCGACTCCAAGTCGGATTCGTATTTGACAATGATTGGCGGGCGCGATGCCATCCAGTGCCGGCCGAACTGTATCGCCGATTGCCGCCACCCCCGCCGCACTTTACCTATTACGTCGTAGGCGGGCACGTGGTGCTCGTAGATCGGCGCAACTGGCGAGTGGCGGATGTAATTCACATCGAGCTGTAGTTTGGTAGGACAAGCTGGTTGAAACACGACCGGGCCCCGCGCTGAATGCGCTGGGTCCGGTTTTTATTTTTGCGTATATATGTGAAGAATTGCGGCTTTGCGAGCAGGATGCGACCGTTCCGCGATATAATAAGGAATCCCAATGGCAGAGAAGATGAAATCCGGAACACCACTTGTGCGCATATCGGAAGCTGGCGCGGCGGCCGGCAACGGCGCTGGAGCTGCTCCGGCGTTTGTGGCGCATGTATCCAGTATTCCGCGTAAGAAAACTTACGGAGTTCGCGTCGGGAAGATCATGGTCGGTGGCGGCGCGCCGGTTGTGGTGCAGTCCATGACCAATACGGATACGGCGGACGCGGATTCGACATTTCAACAATGCCTGGAATTGGCGCAGGCGGGTTCGGAGCTGGTGCGAATTACGGTGAATGTGCCGGAGGCCGCGGCGGCGGTACCGGAAATCAAACAACGGCTGCTGGATGCGGGATGTACCGCGCCGATCATCGGTGATTTTCATTACAACGGTCACGTTCTACTGAAACAATATCCGAAATGCGCGGACGCACTGGATAAGTACCGGATCAATCCAGGAAATGTTGGCGCGGGAAAGCGGCGCGACGAACAATTTTCCACAATTTGCAATATTGCGCGGGATCACGGCAAGCCAGTGCGCATCGGAGTGAATGGCGGGTCGCTGAATCAAGAGCTGGTGATGCGCAAGATGCAGGAAAATACCGACGGCGATCTTGGATTCACATCGGAAGAAATCATCAATGAATGTATGGTGATTTCGGCGCTGGAATCCACGGATCTGGCGCTGGAATGCGGGCTGCGTAACGATCAAATTATTATTTCCTGCAAAACTTCGCGTCCGCTGGATTTGATCAAAGTGTATCGCGATCTTTCCGCGAAAACGGAGCAGCCGCTGCATTTGGGATTGACGGAAGCGGGCATGGGCGCGAAGGGATTGGTGTGGTCTTCGGCGGCGATGGGAGTTTTGCTGCACGACGGAATCGGCGACACCATTCGCGTTTCGTTGACGCCCAAGCCGGGCGGCGATCGCCGCGAAGAAGTCTATGCGGCGTGCGAATTGCTGCAAGCGCTGGGGCTGCGGAGTTTTGCGCCGAGCGTGACGGCGTGTCCGGGATGCGGACGCACCACCAGTGAAACTTTTCAGGAACTGGCGGAAAATATTCAGGGATATATCCGCGAGCAGATGCCCACCTGGAAGACGCAGTATGAAGGCGTGGAGGAAATGAAATTGGCGGTGATGGGCTGCATTGTGAACGGGCCGGGCGAATCGAAGGCCGCGAATATCGGAATAAGTTTGCCGGGGACGGGCGAGGAGCCGCGATGTCCCGTATATATTGACGGTCAGCACTTCAAGACTCTGCAAGGGAATTACGACGAGCTTTCGCGCGAGTTTCAGGCGCTGGTGGACGATTATATTTCTACGAAGTTTGCCCGCCGCAGTGAAACAATTCAGTCCTGAAATTGTTGAAAGTCATCGCTCGGTGTTGGTGAGCTCCAAGTACTATTTCTTTGATGGAGCGGGGCGCAATGTCGCGAGCTCATTCGCATTCATGAACTCAGTGAAGCCGAGCTTGTGCGCTGGTTCCCATAGTGGATGAGCCAAATATGTCGTCATCCTACTATCTCGGCACTTCTCACAAAGAATGAGTTGTAGACGGAGGACTTGAAATCGGGTCTTCTTGCCAGGAAGTCTTAACATTCCGACCCCGAGGAGCGGAACCGTTATAGCGGAGATTGCTACAGATGCTGCTGTTTCCTCCCAAGCTCTCCGGGTGGAGATTTCCTTGCCCAATCCGAAATCCCAAGTGTATAGCTGATCCGCTCTCCCGCATCCGTGGCATTGACTCGGCTTTTGATCTCGGACTACAGATTCAGAGAGTAACTGGGATTTGCTACCTCCGGACGACCGAGGGCGCTTGGAATTCTCATCGGTCCATAGCAGTCCGTTTGCCTCTTGCTCAGAAGCAAGGTTCCCGCATTTATTGCAATAGATTGCGTCGTTCGGATTTCGAGCGCCACACCTGCAACAAAACATCTTATCTCTCTCCCGACAGAGACAATTTGAATCTGTTGCCACGCTCGCAAATTAGAGACATTCGAGGAGGGTTCCCCACCTTCCAAGGCACAAGTCCTTTCTCCCGCATCCAATCGCCGATTGAAGAACTTCGCAGCTCCGGGCAGGTCGTCCAAAACGTCCCAGAGAGCTTAACAGTCACGACCTTGCGATCAAGCTGAACCAAAACGTGAGTCCATCGCCTATCGAAGAAAGTCGTCGCATTGTCTCGGCCGACGTTTACGCCGAGTCCTATTTTCCTTCGCGGAACGAAGCTGCCGTTCTTCCATCCCGAGACTTTCATCATCTGCTCCCGAGAGGATTATATACTTGGTACGACGCAATTGAATTGAACCTGACAAGTTTGCCCGCAGTGAGACGGAGTCTGTGCGCCGCTGTGATATTCTTAGCGTTCTTCGGAGTGCTTTATTTTTGGAGTGTGAAATGAAAATCAGCCGTGAAGAAGTGTTGCGCGTAGCGGAGCTGGCTCATTTGGAATTGAGCGAAGCTGAAATCGCGAAATATCGCGAGCAGCTTGATTCGATATTGGAGTACACGGCGAAGTTGAATGCCGTGGACACGTCGAACGTGGAGCCGATGACGCAGGTGATGGCGGATGCGGCTGGGGCAGTTAGCGATCCGAATCCGACATTCCGCGAGGATGTTGTGGTGCCATGCGATATTTCGCGGGAAGTTTTGGAGCGCGCGCCGGATGGGGCACCTCCGTATTTTCGGGTACCGAAGGTGATTGAGCGTTAAGGTGCACCGACAGGAGTGTCGGTGCTACCGGATTCGCGGCGAGTTTTGGTTTTGTGAAAGGTGAAGTGGTGGCAGAGAGCACGAACAAATTCGAGCGGTGGACCATCGGTGGGATTCGCGAAGCGCTCTTGGCGAAGCGCGTTTCGGCGCAGGAGTTGGCGGAGGATTATCTGGGGCGCATCGCGCGGGAGAATCCGAAGCTGAATGCGTTTCTGGCGCTTTCGCCGGAACGGGCTTTGAAGCAGGCGGCTCGTGTGGATGCGATGGTGGCCAGCGGCGCGGAATTACCAGCGCTGGCTGGCGTTCCGGTGGCGATTAAGGATGTGATTAGCACGCACGGCGTTACGACCACTTGCGGTTCGCGCATCCTGGAAAATTATGTTCCCCCGTACGACGCGTCGGCTGTGGCCCGAATGGAATCGGCCGGTGCGATGATGTTGGGCAAAACGAATTGCGACGAATTCGCGATGGGCAGCTCGAATGAGAATTCTGCCTACGGGCCGGTGCACAATCCGGTGGCGCTGGATCGGGTGCCGGGCGGATCGAGTGGGGGCTCGGCGGCGGCGGTTGCGGCGGGTTTGGCGGTTGCGGCGCTGGGGACAGATACGGGCGGATCAATTCGCCAGCCGGGTGGTTTCTGCGGAATTCCGGCGCTGATGCCGACGTACGGACGAGTGTCGCGTTACGGATTAATCGCACTGGCTTCATCCCTCGACCGCATCGGACCTTTTACAACTACCGTGCGAGATGCCGCGGAAGTGATGAACGTGATTGCAGGGCGTGATGCGAACGACGCCACCTCCGCGCGCGCGGCAGTTCCGGATTACACGGCAGCGCTTGGCGAATCGGTTGAGGGCCTGCGGATTGGAATTCCACGGGAGTATTTTGGGCCGGGAATGGATCCAGCCGTGAGGCACAACATTGAGGCGGGAATCGGCGCCCTGGAAAAGTTGGGATGCAAAACGGTCGAACTGCACATGCCGCACACGGAGTACGCCATCGCGGTGTACTACATTCTGCTGACGGCCGAGGCCAGCTCGAATCTGGCGCGGTTTGACGGCGTGCGATACGGTCCGCGCGATACTGGCGATGGAACTTTGATGGGAATGTATCGCGCGACGCGGGGCCATCTGTTCGGCGACGAAGTGAAACGCCGAATTATTCTGGGAACATACGTGCTATCGGCGGGCTACTACGACGCTTACTATCGAAAGGCTCAACAAGTGCGTGCGCTGATCACGCGGGATTTTGAAGACGCGTTCAAGAAAGTGGATTTGATTGTGACGCCGACTTCGCCGGCCCCGGCCTTCAAATTGGGCGAAAAAACGAACGATCCGCTGGCCATGTATCTTGCTGATATATATACAGTTACGGGCGACTTGTCGGGTGTGACAGGCATTTCCGTGCCATGCGGACTCACTCCTGAAGGGCTGCCGGTCGGACTGCAGATTTTCGGTCCGCACTTCGCGGAGGCGCGAGTTCTGCAGTTGGCGCATGCATTCGAGCAAACTACGCACGTCAACTAGCTTCGGCGTGTTTCTGTCACTTGGCCCGCCAACCATCTTGATATTTCCGCAAGTATTCGTTCCGCGTGAAACTTTCGCGTGATCACATGCGTTCTTGAATGTGTGTGCAAAAATCCGCATGTGCATTAAATTTTCCAAATACTGTAGAAGTTGCCCATTTTTGTCACAATCTGTTGAAGGGTTTTCGGGGCGATGCATTCAGTAATTCTTGCTAAGCGCTTGTCAGCGAAGGAATTAGGTGAGGACTAGAACTTAAGTCCTACTGCCACTGGAACGGAAGCACTATTGCAGGGAATTCATGCAGCATTTAACATCCATACTGCATCGTATTTGTAGGATGGATTTGGAAGCGCTTGAGTGAGTTGGAAACGGAGCAACGAAAGTGGTCAAGGTCAGGTCAAGCCAGAAGCTCTTCACAGACTTTGAGGTCTCCTCATTGACGGGGATCGGTCTGGAAGATCTGCGCGAGTTGGCGCGCAGCCGGCACCTGGGATTTTTGAGCCGCGCGGCTGAAGCGGCCGAGGAACAAGCGGCCAACCTGCTTTTCACGCTTTCCGACTTGATGGTTTTGACAGTTCTGTACCCACGATTTCACAGCTAGACAGTTTTGGGTCACTCAAATTCGACTCGCCTACCGGGGATGAGTTGATGGCGTTCCGAGATTTTCGGAACGCTTTTTTTTGCTTTCGAGCGACCCCTTGATCGAAATACATTCTCCAGAATTGCTACTGCATTGCGCCGCCGGTTACTTCCGTCCAGGTGCGTTCGATCGCGGAAGTGTTCCCTCCAGTATCGAAATTCGGGAAGGCGGATTTGTATTTTGATAGGTCAATAGATCTCTGGGCTTGTTCGAGGGTCATGCCTTTCGCCACGCAATCCTTCACCGAAGCGACGACATCCTTGAAGTAAGCGATGAGCGATTCGAGTTGCACTTTGCCTGACTGAACATTGCCATGACCGGGAATCGCGTTGTCCCAGGCGAGCTTGTCGATGGCGTTGAGCGTATCAATCCATTCGATGGGATAGCCACTGCGCACATTGGGAATGCCGTTGGTGAGGAGATCTCCGGTGATGACCACGCGTTCTTTCGGGAGAAAGATGACAGTGTCTCCGCGGGTGTGAGCGTTGCCCCAATGAAGCAGGTGAATTTCGCGGTCACCCTGGTGGATGACCATGCTGGTGTCATAGGTCAGCGTGGAGGGCACGACGGTTGTGGTCATGAGTTCAGCGAGTTGCGCTTTCTGGTTGGTTAGTTGAGTTTGCGTTTGCTGGCGCGTCGTGTCGGTGAACGCTACGCCTTTGGCGTCCTTGCCGTCGGCGAGCTGCTTTTCTAATGCGGCGATGCTGTCGGGCAAAGTCTTGGTGCGCTGCGTTTCAATTTGCGGCGCGCCGCGGGCGATCATATCTTCGCGAGTGTTGGTTTGCGCAACGAATGTGACGTTTGGTCCGAATGCGGCGGAATAAGATTGATTGCCGAGGGTGTGATCACCGTGCCAGTGCGTGTTGATGACGTAGCGCACGGGCTTGTCGGTGACTTTGCGGATTTCGGTGATTAGATCGCGCGCCCAACTCGGACGGAGTTGCGTATCGACCACGACCACGCTATCCGGACCGACGATGAACGCTCCGTTGCCGAAAACGCCGTTCTTTCCGATGGCCGCGTAAACTCCGGGGGCGACCTGAACGACATCGAACGATTGGGCCGGCGCTTGGGCGTGAAGGCGCGGCGAAATTATTACACCGGCTAGAGTGGCGATCACGAAGGACGCGAGCAGCATGGCGGTGCTGCGAGTTCGAGTTCTGATGGAATTGGACATCTAAACCTCCCGGATCTCGTTGCTGAATTGTTTGGGCAATTTATCATATCGCTGGACGATGACCAACGCGACAGCTCCAGCTTGGCCGCCACGGGTGGCCTAAAGTTTGCGGGTTGCCCGTTATCCGGCGCGGGGCTATTCTGAACGAGTCCAAAACGCCAGGGACGAAAAAACCATTCGGAACTGAGTGGCATCCTATTTGACACAGGAACTTGATGCTGAAACTGCGCGCCTCCAATCAAACTCGCCAACTTATCTGTTGGTTCGCGCTCGTTTGTGCGCTGAGCGGCGGCGCGGCGCTTTGCGCGAGTCAGGCCTCGCAGTCGAATATGCAGCAGCAAGCGGCACCCCCTCCGAAGGAACGGCCGACTCCTGATTCCGACCAAGCCAAAACCGACAAGGATTTGCCGGCGCAGGCATTCATGCCACGCGGAAAGAAACTGTGTCTAACCGACGGTACGTTCCAGATTGTGCGGAGCTACGAGAAGCAGGGTGACTCGGTGCGCTACTACAGTGTGGAGCGTTCGGCCTGGGAAGAAATTCCGGCGTCGCTGGTGGATTGGAAGGCTACTGAGCAGGCCCAAGCGGACGACGCGAAAGCGCAGAAGGAATTTGCGGAAAAAGTGAAGGTCCGCGACACGAACGAGCACGCGATGGAACATCTGGACGTGGACGCGAGTTTGCTGGTGGCGCCGAGCACATTTCTTCCGCCGCAGTTGGGCATGTTCGCGCTGGCGGGCAAGGACGTTACTCCGTTAACCAAGAGCGTGGCGAAATTAAGAACGGATAAAGCGCGCCGGGTGGAACAAGTGATGTCGGGCATTCCGATGATTCCCTCGCGCCATTTCATGGAGCTGAAAGGGAAGCGGGCGGCGATTCGATTGCCCGTCGGAGAACTGGAATTCTATTACCGGATTCCCCTGGATGACGCGGAGCCGGACGTTGAATTGATGCGCGCGCAGGTAAAGGGCGATACCCGAGTGCTGGAAAGCATCAGCACGGATATTGTGGGACAAAATGAAGAGAACCGGAAAACAGTGGCTCTTTTGAAATGGGACGTGGCGAAGGGTGTTTATCGCTACACGATTTCCGCGCCGATGGGGCCGGGCGAATATGCGTTGACGATCAATTTGCCGGATGGATTGAATTTTTATGTTTGGGATTTTGGAGTAGATGGGGTGCCGAGTGCGGCAGCGACACCAGTGAAGAAATAGAATCATTTCCCCAAAGAGAGCATTCAAATAAAAAGGCCCGGCTGCCATTTGGCAACCGGGCCTTTTATATTTCTGTGAGTTTTAATTCGCTCTAGCCTTCGGCTATCGCGCCATCGGCGTCCTTGCGCAGGAATTCCAGAGCGGCCGCTTCTTCCGGCGAAAGATCCGGAGTGATGGACATATCCTGCGGCATCGGTTCCGGAACTTCCGTGAGCAACTGGATGTTGCGGTACCATTCCAAGCCCGTGCCGGCGGGAATCAGGCGGCCCATGATGACGTTTTCTTTCAGGCCGCGCAGATAATCCACTTTTCCGGCCACCGCAGCTTCGGTAAGCACGCGCGTGGTTTCCTGGAAGCTTGCCGCCGAAATGAACGAGTCGGTTGAAAGCGACGCTTTGGTGATTCCGAGGAGCAGCGGGCGTCCGGTTGCGGGACGGCCGCCATTCGCGATGACGCGATCGTTTTCTTCGCGGAACCGGAACTTATCAACTTGCTCTTCGAGAAGCATGGAGGTGTCGCCGACGTCTTCCACTTTGACCCAGCGCATCATTTGACGAACGATGGTTTCGATGTGCTTGTCATTGATGTTGACGCCCTGCAGGCGGTAAACCTCCTGGATGGCGTTCACCAGGTAAGCCTGCGTGAAGCGCTCACCAAGAACGGCCAGCAAGTCGTGCGGATTCAAAGGCCCGTCAATGAGGGGTTCACCCGCTTTGACGCGCTCGCCTTCCTGCACTTGAATGTGGACGCCGCGGGGAACGGAATATTCTTTCTGCGTGCGGCCGTCTTCGCTTTCCACATAAATCTTGCGCAGGCCCTTGCTGATTTCTCCGTATTTCACCACGCCATCGATTTCGCTGATGACGGCGGGATCCTTCGGCTTGCGCGTTTCAAATAGTTCCACTACGCGTGGCAAACCTCCGGTGATGTCCTTGGTCTTGGTGGACTCGCGAGGAATCTTCGCGAGCACGTCGCCGGGCATAACGTCGAAACCGTCGGTGACCATCAAGTGCGCTCGCGACGGCATCAGGTACTTCTTGCGAACCTTGCCTGATGAATCGCGAACCATGACGGTGGGCTGATGCTTCTCGTCTTCCGGCGGAAGCATGACGACGTTCTGCGCCAATCCGGTGACTTCGTCCACTTGCTCTTCAATGGTGATGCCGGGCTGCAAGTCTTTGAACTGAATGGAGCCGCCCACTTCCGTGAGAATCGAGAAAGTGTACGGATCCCATTCGGCCATCTTGTGGCCCATCTGAACGGTTTGGCCTTCGGTGACGAGCAAGCGCGCGCCGTACGGAACTTCGTGGCGTTCTTTTTCGCGGCCTTTTTCGTCAACGACGAGCACGTGACCACCGCGGTTCATAACGACGGTGGTGCCGCCGCGTCCGCTGACGTGTTTGATATCCGCGAACTTCGCGAAGCCCGCGCTGCGTGCTTCGAGTTCCGATTGTTCCGCCACGCGGCTGGCAGTTCCGCCGATGTGGAAGGTCCGCATCGTCAACTGCGTGCCGGGCTCGCCGATGGACTGTGCTCCGATAACGCCCACCGCTTCGCCCATTTCCACGGTGCGTCCGCTGGCAAGGTTGCGGCCGTAGCAACGAGCGCAAACTCCACGGCGGCATTCGCAAGTGAGCACGGAGCGAATTTTGACGCGCATGACGCCGGCCGCCTGAATCGCGCTGGCCAGATCTTCGCTGATTTCCTGATTCACTTCGACGATGACGTTGCCCTCGAAATCTTTAATCTTATCGAGAGAAACGCGGCCAACGACGCGATCGCGCAGAGGCTCAACTTCTTTCTTGCCCTGCTCGAGAATCGGCTCGACGTAAATTCCGTCGGTGGTGCCGCAGTCGATTTCCGAAATGATCACGTCCTGCGCCACGTCGACGAGACGGCGAGTGAGGTAGCCGGAGTCGGCGGTCTTCAAAGCCGTATCCGCCAGACCCTTTCGCGCGCCGTGCGTTGAAATGAAGTACTGCAACACGGTAAGGCCTTCGCGGAAGTTTGAAGTAATCGGAGTTTCGATAACTTCGCCCGAGGGCTTGGCCATCAGTCCGCGCATACCGGAAAGCTGGCGAATCTGCTGTTTGGATCCGCGGGCGCCCGAGTCTGCCATGACGTAAATCGGATTGATGACGCCTTCTTTGTCCTGGCGTTCCAGCGCTTTAAACATTTCGTCTGCAACGCGCTCGGTAACTTTGCCCCAGATGTCGATAACTTTGTTGTAGCGCTCGCCGTTGGTGATCGCGCCGTCGTGATATTGCTCCTGCACCTTCACGACTTCGTGTTCGGCGGCTTCTACGAGTTTCGATTTGTCACCGGGGATCAACATGTCGTCAATGCCGATGGAGATGCCGGACTTGGTGGCATACAAGAAGCCAAGTTCCTTCAACTGATCGAGCATCAGGACAGTGCGTTCGATTCCGTAGCGCAGGTAAACGTAGTGAACGAGTTGCTGCACGCCTTTCTTTTTCAGCAAGCCGTTGACGAACGCCGTACCTTCCGGCAGGGAATCGTTGAAAATTGCACGGCCCACCGTCGTGTTGATGAATTGTTTCTCCAGCTTGATGGGCTCGGTGTGGACCACGTCCTGATCGTCATACGCGGTGCCGAGGTCAATCACTTCACCGGTATAGCGCAGACGAACCGGACTGAGAATTTCCACTTCGCCGGCTTCCAGAGCCAGAATGATTTCTTCCACCGAGCTGAACGCGCGGCCTTCGCCCTTCGCGCCCGGCTTGGCCTTGGTCAGATAGTAGATGCCCAAAATCATGTCCTGCGTGGGCACGACCAGAGGCAAACCGTTGGCCGGAGAAAGCACGTTGCGCGATGCGAGCATCAGCACCGACGCTTCGATTTGAGCTTCCGGTGAAAGCGGAATGTGCACGGCCATTTGGTCGCCGTCAAAGTCCGCGTTGAACGCGGTACAAACCAGCGGGTGAATGCGGATGGCTTTTCCTTCGACCAATACCGGCTCGAACGCCTGAATACCCAGGCGGTGAAGAGTCGGAGCGCGGTTCAGAAGCACCGGATGCTCGCGAATCACTTCTTCCAGAATGTCCCACACGATCGGATCCTGCTGTTCGACCATCTCCTTCGCTTGCTTGATGGTCGTGCAGTGTCCGCTGGCTTCCAAACGGTGATAGATGAACGGCTTGAACAGTTCGAGCGCCATCTTCTTCGGCAAACCGCACTGGTGAAGTTTCAGTTCCGGGCCAACGACGATAACGGAGCGGCCGGAATAGTCCACGCGCTTGCCGAGCAGGTTCTGACGGAAGCGGCCCTGCTTGCCCTTTAGCGTATCGGAAAGCGATTTCAGTGGACGATTATTGGTTCCGCGCAGAACACGGCCACGGCGGCCGTTATCGAACAACGCGTCAACCGCTTCCTGCAACATGCGCTTTTCGTTGCGGACGATTACGTCCGGTGCGTGCAATTCCATCAGCTTCTTCAAGCGGTTGTTGCGGTTGATAACGCGGCGATACAAATCGTTCAAGTCGGATGTAGCGAAGCGTCCGCCATCCAGAGGTACAAGCGGACGAAGTTCCGGCGGAAGTACGGGAATTACATCCAGGATGAGCCATTCGGGCTTGTTGCCGCTCTTGCGGAAAGCTTCAATGACTTTGAGGCGCTTGGCGAACTTGATTCGCTTCTGCAGGCTCTGGTCATTCTTCATTTTGTCGCGAAGCTCATCGCTGAGCTTCTCGACGTCGACGATCTTCAGCAATTCTTTGATGGCTTCCGCGCCCATCTTCGCCACGAACTGGCCGGGATATTCCTTGATGAGTTCGCGATACTTTTCTTCGGGAAGCATTTCGCGCACTTTGATGCCCGGCACATCACCGGCATCCACGACCACGTAGCCTTCAAAGTACAGAATGCGTTCTAGGTCGCGCATGGTGATGTCCAACAGGTTACCGATGCGCGAAGGCAATCCCTTGAAGAACCACACGTGCGAACAGGGCGAAGCCAGCTCAATATGGCCCAGGCGTTCACGGCGGACCTTGCTGAGCGTGACTTCCACGCCGCACTTATCGCAGATCACTCCGCGATGCTTCATGCGCTTGTATTTGCCGCACAAACATTCCCAGTCCGTTACCGGACCGAAAATCTTGGCGCAGAACAAGCCGTCGCGTTCCGGTTTGAACGTGCGGTAGTTAATGGTTTCCGGCTTGGTGACTTCCCCGTGCGACCAGGAACGAATTCGCTCGGGGCTCGCCAGACTGATGCGAATCGAATCAAAATCTGCAATTAGACTGGCACGATCATAAGGGCTGCTACGATACAAGGTTGATTCCTCCTCCCGGATGGCGCTTGGCCCTCCGGGCATCCCCGGTTTCCCGAGGAGCAATAAACCCGATTTTCGCTGCGTGGAACGCCACGAATAAACGCGGCGTCCCCTGCGTTAAGATTCAAAAACTATTTTCATTGCTACTACTAAAAAAACTGTTTAGTCGGCGGCTTCCGGAAGCGCCGTCTTCTGCTGGCGCTTCATCAATTCAACGTCGAGGCAGAGCGACTGCAGCTCACGCACCAGAACGTTGAACGATTCAGGCACGCCCGGCTCAATGCCCGGCTCGCCCTTGACGATAGCCTCGTAGATCTTCGCGCGGCCGTAGACGTCGTCCGACTTGCACGTCAACAATTCCTGCAAAATGTGCGCGGCTCCGTAAGCTTCCAAAGCCCAGACTTCCATTTCGCCGAATCGCTGT
>Ga0210410_10000777_pt1 | contig 32546 bp, 23 predicted proteins | sample IncBWC4MmetaG_FD_161058 | JGI IMG/M metagenome (GOLD analysis project Ga0210410, IMG submission 161058) | Forest soil microbial communities from Barre Woods Harvard Forest LTER site, Petersham, Massachusetts, United States - Inc-BW-C-4-M | ecosystem: Environmental > Terrestrial > Soil >...
GAGAACTTCTTGTCCATAACTTATGCACCATGATGGTGTATATGTCAAGTGAAAAGCGAACCCGGAGAAGCGTGCTGTTTTGGCGCGCCAATCCGGGTCTGTTGAAGAGTATCGCAGAATTGGGACACCCAAGAAATGGAATCACGGGAAGCGCGAAGGGCTTTGCTCTTGAAGCCCTTCAAGCGTATGGGCAGAAGTGTTCTAAGGCATGCCCTCCTCCAGGCTAAGCTGGAATTGAGCTTTGGCGACGGACTTGAACGACCACGAACTCCAGTTGGCCAGCACCTTGAATACCACGGAAAGCTATTTAAAATTGTGCTGGCGCGCTTGGAGCAAGTCTCGACGCTGGATGCAGTTAGGGGAAATCTGGCGGAGAGGGGGGGACTTAAACCCCAGCATTCGCGGGAACCTCCTTTTACAAGGGAAATTGCCGCTATCGCCTTTACCACCGCTAGCTTTCCAAACTCCAACGTGAAGCGCCGCAAAGTCGCACGAAGCGCTAAGAAGCCCCAAAAGTGGCTAAAAACAGTAGCCCGCAGTAGCCCGGGAGCAGAATTCACTCATTTTGCCTACGGGTGGTTCCCGTTCGGTTCGACTTCAATCCTGTTTACCCTGAAGCTGCTTAAATGCCAAGGTTTTGGATCCGGTCCGCAATGATGTCGTTAAAAGCCCGATCCGAGTCCCAGTGTGCCATGTGACCCGCAGTCGAAAGGGTTTCAATTCGTTTCCCCCATAGATTCTGGAGCAGTGGTCCAACTAGAAAACTCTTGTTAACGAACCGATCTTCCGCTCCAAAGACTAGCGTGACCGGTATTTTCGCCACTGAAATCTGTTCCCACTCGTTCTTGAAGGCCCCGCTACCTAAACTGTTGATCAAACCAATCCGAGCAGCAGGATCTGTGCGCTCGAAGTCACTCTTGAGCCATTGCGGATATTGGGGCCCCAGGCAGGTACAACTCATCGCCCAAGTCTCTGCCTCCTCCGCCGAGATTTCACCTTTCTGGATCAGTGCCAACGCGGGAGACGGCAAGAATGCTGCGCTCATATCCGCTATGGAACGAAGGGGCGGCGTGCCAACGAGAACAGCCGATGCAGTGATCGTTAATTCACTCAAGACTTCAAGAACAACATGGCCGCCCAAGCTCCAACCGACGAGCAACACTCGCTTTGACCGAACTGTACTTATCATGTGCTTTAGAACATCGGCGTAGAACCTTAGCGAATAAAGTTCGACGGTGCCCGCGTTTCCTGATGCGCCATGTCCAGGCAGGTCAAAACCCAGGAGAGCTAGGTGGCCAAAGGCCGAGACCTGCCTCTCAAAGGTATGCATCGAGGATGAATTGCCATGAACGAAAAGTAACGCTAGGTCCGCTCTTTGCAGCCCCGCGTTATACGTCGCAACATTAACCCCAGCAATATTAAAACTACCCGTCGGTTTCATGTGATACCTTATCCCCACTTATCCCCAAACGCTTCTAAAGCTGCCGTCGCACAACTGACTACTTCCAGAGTTGTACTGATCACGCGGTTCTGACACTCGGATGGGACTGAAAATGCATCGCTCATTAGGCTCTGTACCCGAGTCGAGAGTGCATGCTGCCCTGAAGCGAAACAATGGAGCCAATTGTCCGCCTGTAACGCAAGTAGCACCTGCATAAGTGGCTGTGTCCCAAACTCCATCGCCACACAATGCCACGGGCCTGCAGTATCTGGCTCAGTAAATGCTCGATAGAGAGAGCCGGTTATAACGTACCCAAGGGACTCGTGGTCCCCGAGGGTAGTGACTTTCCTGCTCTTGAACCAATCCTTGATGCGGCTGAACTTGTCGAGACGTTCCTCAGTAAACATCTCAAGCTCGCCAGCTTTGCCCAGACCAGTGTGAATATCGAGCACTATTCCTGCTTCTAGCGGGCTAGTCAGGGAACGAACGAAATCCCGAAGGAGGCGATTGCTCCAAGTAGCGGCTCTTCCACCATAGATATTCCCCTTAGGGAACTCGTATTGCCCCTTGGCCGTTGCTGCTTTGAACGCCTTCACCTTGTCCGGGGCGAACCAACCTTCCAATGCCGGATCCAACTTTCCCAAAGTCCCCTCATCAAGCGACCGAGGATTCAAGAGAGGCTCAAGTTCTCTGTATTCGGGATTATCAGGCAGCAAATCCGAGTCAAAGTTCAAGAAATTTCGGTTGAGGTCAATATTGTCTTCGTTAACCCTTCTGTGCCACGCGAATCCATAAGGATTCAACGCGTGAATAAGATAAACTGTGATTTCAGATGGTCTGTCACAAACTTGCTCACTAAGCCATGCCGTTTGGCAAGCTGAACCACAAAAACCTTCCACGCCATGAGTCCCGGAGATGATTACCAAGACTCTTTTTCCGCGTGGATCGCCAACTCGCGCGATATCGACGAATAGTTGGCCGGTATGGGGGTCTTTTTGACCATAAGCGCGAAACCCAACCTCAGCTTTGCATGTGTGCGCCGCGTTGAGGAATCTAGTGCGAGCTTCCTGGTAAGACTCGGAAAAGTAGACGTTGGTTGCCATAGACACCTTCCCAACTGCTGTTCGGTGTTACTTAAATTCCTTTGTTGCTCAAGACCCGGTTTGGCGATTATGTGTTTTGTCACAGAATCTTCTTACTCAAAACAGCGGATTGAGAATGGTGACATGGATTTTTGCTAAAGTGAGTCAGGACTCTTGACCAGCTAGAGCAATCCTGGCGAGGTCCTTCCACCCGATTCACATGACGGGAGCTAGAGTCCGGCTCTTACATTCTTGGCAAGTACTCGCGCTATCCTCAGAAAATTGGGCATGGCTATCACATCTCATGCACTTGTTTGTGAAACGCAAGGCCCCAAGAGAGTACTTCCGCCCTTTCTCATCAGTACAGAAGTCAGGACTGGGATCGGACGCATCAATGCGCCCCTTGTCAACGATCTCGACTGTATCTCGTATCTTGCTATCCTGGCAGCCAGGGCATTGGGAGGCGGGAACATCAAACCACTGGCCATCCGTCCCACACTTTTGGCATTTTCCACCGTGGTTTGCTGTCACACCGACATCAACAGAACCATCAGCGTATATACATCGAGCTTGAGCTCGAGCTCGTTGTGTTGACATCAGGATTAAGCACAGCGCAGCCAAAACTCCAATAGTCAGAACCACTTTGGTTAAACCGGTTATACGCATCAAACCCTCTCTATTATCCGTATTGGTTCAATCCTTTAACCAATCAAGTATGTAACAGCGCGTGAATAAGCTAATTCCGCTGGAGCTCTTGAGTGAGAAACTCTAATCCCTCTCACTCGACTTTTTGCTCTCGCCCGTTTGTTTTGTGCTGCTAGGATGGTCGATGCTCCTTGCCTCGCCGGACAATCCAGCTTTAAATAATCGAACCCCCTCTCCTAAACCTTTAAACAATTCGGGGATCTTGCGGCCTCCGAACAGAAGAACAATAACCGCAAGGACGATCAGCCAATGGTAAACGCTGAATTCTCCCATCGCCGCCAGCCTTTCTAGACTAATTCCCAGATTCCCTTCAAGTATTGAACAGCCTCCGCGTGACGATCTTGAGGCCAACGCGCAACTTCAGGCGGAACAATAGTTATCAGGATGCGAAAAAGCAAGGAATTCTTAAAGGAATTGACTCGATCCCCTCGAGCCGGCGATTGTCCACAGACATTCGATTTTAATGAATTTTTGTTTGACAGACGAACAGAATACCGATACGTTTACGGTCATTTATTCGTAGGGTAGGTTCCTTACGAATTACCGCTGATTCTTTAGCATTATCGACGTCGAAAGAAGCGGGTGTGTCTTTCTAGCTTTGCCTTCGTTGGTGCTGCTTCTCAGCAACGACATGCAGTGTGCAGTTCTCAGATGATGCGACCTAGATTGTGAGAATAGGGAATGCGACGCATTCTTCTCTTTGGAGCTTTCGCCGTCTTACTAAATCTCTTATATACGCTTGCTCAGTCACCGCAGACAACAATCACTTTACAAACCAAATCATATATAGCCCGCATGGTGACACCACAGTCTGAGCAGCAGGGCAAGCCAGACGAAGCGACAAGCAAAGCACTGGGTTTTGAGCAATTGGTTGGAGGGCGAGTTCAAGCCTATGAACTCATGTTGTTGACCGACCAAATATTTAGGGAGAACCCTACCGAAGGAGCTAAGGAAACTGACCAATTTCGCCTTTGGAGTAAGGTGCAGATTACGGGGAAATGTTCCGCCGGAAAAATTGTTCAGTGGGCTGTATCAGAACCGGAGATCGCATTTGGCAAAGAAGGAACACTAAACGCTACGGGCGAAATCCTGACTCCGCTAAAAGTTCAACCGTCGGCGAGCGGAAATACCCCGCAAAGCACAATAAGTTTCCGATATGCCATAAAGGGTCGCCCTCATGCCTTGACGATTCCGGCTTTTGAAAATATCCAGCCACGCCAATGTTATTGGATTTGGCACGAAGTTACGGGAACAGCGTCATGTTCGGGAACCACATTCACGGTGAGCTCAAGCGTGAGTGGAAGCCAATTTCCTTCCCATCGACTTTGGCAGAACGGGAAGCTTGTATCGGAAATCAAGCAAGGTCCATTTGACAATCTCTGGAAGTGTGGAACAACGCCGGGCTTGGTGAAGTAATAAAAGCAATGCCGACAGTGAGTGCTTGCTAAGTTCAAGGCGGTTGCGGATTAGAGCCCTATGAACAGTAGCGTCAGGCAGTACTTGATCTCCAGAATCTTCGGGCAATCCACCCCCGATGTAAATACAGATCGGTTTGCAGATTTTGCGAAAATGAGCAGACGACAGTTTGTCGTCAGCTCGACGCTTGTCGGCGCTGGTTCATTGGTTAAACCGCTCACCTTTGATGACTCGCTCACCGTCCGCTGGCTAGGCAAGAAGTTGCTTATTTCCCTCGCGGAATGCACGTGGGAAATCAATCCAGAGCTTTTCGGAAAGTCCGCACGATTACGGTGCGAGCGAGAAGCGCAAGGTTATGTCATTACGTTGAGCAGTGCCTTTCTTCCAGGCACTGATCTTGCGACTGACTTCTGCGCCCAATTGGCGAAAGCAACGTCCGGTTGGCGGATAAATTTCTCGATTCCGAGCCTGGGGTTCTTCGCGGACGATTTACTTTTGGATTGGCTGCGCGGTTTATTTCCGCTGACAGCGGAAGTGTTGCTGCGAAAGCTCGATCTTGGGGGTAATCACGTCGAAATCGTGGGACCCCAGCGGAGACTCTCGATCTCCCCATCTTTCCGGTTAGAACTCGGAGGAGATGGCACTGAAGTAAGGATGTTTGGTACTGCACCATGCACAGGGCGAACGCTTTCTCTCTGTGTCGGCTCGGGAAGCAATCAAGAAAGCCTCCAAACTAAAATTGATTCAACGACAGAATCTCCTGTAACGCGGTTTTCGATAGGACATCTACGCTGTAGCGATTCTATTCCCCTCGGACTTTCCAGACCGGCCACTAGTGTGACGTTTGAACCCGCAGGAGTTACTGAGTGCACCGGCGAAGCGTATGATCGCCCCGGGCGTAGGTGTTCGGCGACACTGGTCACGGGAAGTGGCACGCTTGCCATAGGTGGTATTGGCCCCAATCCCTCTGCTGGGTGCCGCCTCCAACTTGAGCAAGCCGCAGTGCTGTTGAGCTCCGGACATAGCGTACGTCTCGCCTCAATTGCAGCGCGCGTTGGCCGTTCTCACCATGCGTTGGACTTCGGCCCTTGGGTGGCCACCGTATCAGGAGATGAAGCTGCGCCATTGTATGCGGAGTTTCGAGACGGACGGGCAAAAGCAGTCGATGTCTCGGGCAAACTCCAAAGGCTCTCCCTGCCGATCCAGGATGCGGAGGTTGCTCACGTCCATTTCACCGACCACCCTCTAAGAATCGCGTTTTCTTCAGGCTTTGAGACATTCGGTGAAGCTCGATCAGAGGTGAGAAAAGCAAAAGAGGCGAATGAAAACGGTGCGTCGATCATCGTGGTCGGACGGGAACCGAGCGCGCTAGTTTCGCTAAACGGTGCCCTCATCAACATTCGGCGAAGCGTGGATTTGTTTAACTTATCTTTCAGTTTTGAAGGGTTCGACCTCGCGGTCCGCCATGGTGTCCCGATCCTGAGTAGAAGACGTCCAAAAGGACGGAAGAAGACAAAGCAGTTAGCGAAGCTAACGGTTCACTTCCCTCCGCAGCATACGGCGGAAGAATGGTTTCCCGTCAAGAATCCTTCCACGTGCATGCCAGATCCCCCTCCTTTTCCGATAACCTGCAGAGCAAGGCTCTCTGGGCCGTCGCGAATTGTATTCTCGGTACCTGATTCTCAATCCGCAAAATGGAACGATCGGCCCCTCACTGTCGGTGCGCTAACCGACTGGAGCAGTTTGACATTGGTTGTGAACGAGCGCGCAATGCGGGCCGATGAATCTGTGGAAACCCAACTTGCCCTTTGCCAGATTGACTCTGAAAAAGACACTGTTCGGGATGCTTTGCGGAAGGTCGCTGCAAAGTTGCAACCTCCGGCCGAGAGCGAGACATCTCTTGAAATGACTGGTCGACTTTTGCTTTCCCCTTCATGCGACGCAAAATGGTTGACCCCAAACCGGGTTATCGATCCGAAAGAGGCTCTCCTGTGGCACGCGCGGCTCAACGAGAGCGGCCGCCGTGATGTTCGAGCCATTTGGTCTCGACATATGCTCGCAGGTCAGTTCGCCGCCGCGTGTGAGGAAGTGTCGGACAAAGGAGGGACCGAACACGAAAAACAGCCTCTACTAGTCTTAACGGCCGAGCAACACAGACAGATCGTGATGCAGAGTTCTGTCTATGGCCTGATCGCCCTTCGCCGGTTGTCCGACCCTTCGAAGAAAGTGGGCGATCCCGTTGATAACGCTTTCAAAACGCTGCCTAGCAGTCGCGTCTTTAGACCGGCGACAAGGTACAAGTGCCTTGAGGAGATGGACAGTGTTTTCAACTTCAAGGAGAAGGACTCGGGATTTGCCCTTCCTGCCCCCTTCATCGATGCGAATATTATTCTCACCGCAGTCGGCGGGACACTCGACGCAGATTGGCGCGGAGAGCCCCCCCACATTCTCAATGCTGCCGACCACCTCCGCGGCAAAACGGACCCCCAAAAGTATTCAGACCTCCAGTGGCCGGCCCCCCTGAGTTTAGAGCGACTTGCATACCGGTCGCAGCTTGGACGAGACATCAGAATAGATTATGAAACTAAGGGATTCCTCATTCCGCTTGGCCACCGAGCTACGTACGTTGAACTTACCGAGCGTCGTTTTTTCAAACATCCGAATTATCATTATCCCGTTGCTTACCTAGTTAAGCGAACGTTCATCGTTGTGCATCGCCCCGAAAAGACTTATCCCGCCATTTACCAGCCTTTTGACTCTCGCGACTTCCCGCCCGAGCGAGTAATCATGTTGACTAAGACGACTCCTGATTTGGAGTCTCCTTTTGCTGAATCGGGTGGACAAGCCGCAACTCATTCTGGTGCTCCGTCAGTCGCAAACAATGGACGAGTCCGGGTTGATGGTTTGCCCGAAACGTCACTAGTGTTTTGGCCCAGATTGACTAAGGGGGCTCCTGACGCTCCAGGAGCGTTTAGCTTCAAATGGGCGACGGATGACAATGACACTCCAATTCTGAGCAATCTGTTGTTTGTCGATAACTCCGTACTTAGTCTTGAAGGGCCGCTGCGACAGATAGCCGAATATTATCGTTCTTGTGAGCCAGCGGTGCGCACCGCTCGTTCATCTGGTTCCAAGCGTCGATATGCAGCAACGGAGAATCCGGGTGACACTTCATTTGCGACGGACGCGTGGCTGCTCTCAGTCCGAGGCCGTGTTTCTCCCTCTGACCCCAAGAACACAAGTTCAAATCTGCCAGAGACTGAAATATTCGACATGGACGGACGTATGGAAGGTGCCGACCAGCCCCCTCTTTACCCGTTCATCGAACGCGCGCGAGTAAAGGTTCAAAGTCTTGACCGCCTTGTGGGCCCTCAAGGTCTTATTGATGTTGCGTTTAGCCCCACCTACGTCCGAAAAGGATTTGATGCGTCAGAAAACAAGTCAGAAATCTATCTAAGTGTGCTTGGCCCCGACATAACACTTGACGTAACGAATAGCGGGAATTCTACCGGCGGCCTGGCAAAACCAAATACCCTTGTAAGCGCCTTGTCGCGGAAAATTGGGATTGTTGGCGGCAAAAAGAAACAGGTTGATCCAGCTCAGCCTCCGAGTCTAATGACATCTCTGGCTAATAGGATAGCCGGTGTTTTTGAGAAAACACCGACACCCACCGGGCCACTTCCAGGATCATCGCCCCTAAACGTTCCCTACGACTTTCAACAAGCACAGCAAGGAAAATTCGACCCCGCAGAATTTCTCGCTGGCGTCGCGAATACAAAACTTCTTGGCCTCATCGAACTCAAGGAGATTCTGAAGGCGGTTGACATCAGTAAGGCTCCGCAATTGTTGGAAAAGACCGGTTACGGTCCAGCTGCGAACACAGAAAAAAAGGCCCTAGAAGCTCTCCAATCTTTCGCCCAGACTGCGATTCCAGCGTTACAGGTCAGCTTCAAGGAGGTGCACGGCTTCATCGAGAAGTCCTTCCCGCAGAAGGCGCCATTCAAAACGTTCTACCCAGCTTTGGCGATAAAGCTCACGACCTTCGAGCAAGCTCTTGCAGACGCACTCGCTGAGATAAAGAAAGCTACCAACTTTGCTGCTGTTGCTGCACCAGTGTCCTCTCTAGCAACGTCGGGAAACGCACTGCTGGGCGAAATCGACCGGACTATGCGGGACCCCCTTCCTCAGGTTGTGCAGACTGACATAGTCGCTCTGACGCAGGCTTGGGAATCCCTTAGAAACGGCATAAATGGCAAATATCTCGAAATCGGTAGGCGGCTTCAAGACGAGATCGTCGGGAAACCTGTTACGCTTTTTTGCAATCAAGTAGGCCAATACAATTTGGCCGGGGTGCTTTTTGGTGTAAATCAGAACATCAGTTGCGAGGAGATAGTTGGCGAGCCTAATAGAGCGGCTCAGTACATCGAAAGCTCTCTCTTTTCACAAGTATTCGGCGAACCCCTAATTGACCTTCTAATTTATCTGAGGAATTATTCCGCCGAAGTCTCCGGACGTATACCGTGGGAAAAGCGTGCGCTTCTACCCGCAGTCCTGACGAACATCCGTGATGCCCTAGAGAATATTCCGGGCGGAAATGACATCTCTAGTGAAGAATCAATAAAACAGCTCGCCGGCAAAATTACGGACCAAATTGATCAAGCTATTGCGACTGTCATTGCGACTCAGACCACAGTAACTGATGCAACTCAAGTACTCGGGGTGCTCGATTCCATAGATCGAGCTGCGAGTGGATTGGTGTCTGTGATTTCCTCGGTAATCCAAGAAAACAAGGATTTGATCAAACCGATTTCCGAGGCATCTCTCCAGGCTTTCGGGGACAAGGCGGCGAGATCTGTTGCCGAAACGGCAGACAAAACCGTCAGAGCTAAGACCGACCAGGTCAGACAAGCTCTATCGACGACACTACAGGAAGCCCGAGCTGAAACCATACAGAGACTTTTGGGTACTGCCCAACGCATCGTGACGACGATGGCCAAAACCGCGATATTCGTCCAAGTGGCGAAGGCCGGAAAAACAGTAAAGGATTGGTGTGAAAGTGGTGTGGGATCGAGCCTTCCTAAGGCTGTGGAATTCGCAGATGACTTTGCCGGGGGGTTACTAAGCTCGACGATGTCCTCCGACCTGCTTGCACTTGTTAAAAAGGTGCAAACAATTGAGATTCCGGTCGGAGTGCCTGCGGATATACGTGAAAAGTTCGAGAGATACAGGAGCAGCTTTCTAGTAGCAGCACAACAGTTAGCAACAATTATCAAACAACTTTATGACCAAGCAGCAGATCTCCATTCGTTGCGCGAACGTGTTGCTAGCCACAACTCGCAAGCGTGCGACAACCTCGGGCCTCTCCTCGACCTTGTGGGCAAGATCATGCAGCTGCGACGAGACGTAGTTACCAAACTCTATGATTTGTCCGCACAGACTGTTGCCTTTCAGGCCCTGCTTGGTCAAGGCACCCAGATCCTGCGAGGATCGGACACTAATTCCAGCTCTCGCTTTGGCTCTTTCCAGCAAAGAGCCCTTGCGACCACCGTGCAGAGCAGTTCATCCGCCCTGACTGAAATCGTCCGTTTGCTCGGCTCCATTTTGAAAGTAGCAACAAGCGTCGGTCAGGCAGGCGTTAGTGAAACGTGGAAGCGCATCGAGAAAGATGTGGCAACGCTGACAGATAGCTCGGAAGTTGGAAAGTTGGCCGACTATCATAACGCGATAAGCAAAGAGATCGAGACTCTACCATTAGCCGCAAAGAATTTGAGCGAGATCCTCGGTGCTTCCGCTCTGACGCCTTCACAGCTTCAAGATGCTGCGGCAAAGGTCGCGGCATATGCTGTCGATCACGATAAGCATTTCGCGTCCCTCATACTTCAGTCAGTAGCATTGAGTCAAAATCTATCTCAGTCGCTTGGCCAGCAGCTCGCGCTGATCCTTAGTAAAACCGGAAGCATCTTTGCGGATCTACATCAAATCTGCTCGACTCTGCTACAGGGAGTACTAAGCCTGTTCCAAGATCCCGTTGTATCCCTGATCCTAAATCCTGAGGTCGTCTCTCGGTTCACTGCTTCTAAGAACGACGTCGACTCGGATCTCGCCGACCTAATCACACTCAGCAAAGCCGGCAACGACATAAGTCTCGCTGCACCTGCGGCTCAGACTTTGAATAAGAAGTGGGCGGTGCCTGACGGCCGTCCGCCTGCTCTAGTGCGAGCAGTGAATCTCATCGCCGACGTTGTCGATAACTTTCTACGGGGAAATGTGGCTTCGCTGATTAATCTTCCCGATTTTCGTAAGGTACTGGAGTCCGTTCGCGAAAAGTTGATTCAACTTGCTGCACAACTGTTACCGACGCGCGCCGATCTATCCTATGCATGGAAGACCGGCCTCGGGAATGCCCCTGCCGACAAGCCAGTATTTCAGCTCCGAGATGGACAATCGAACGAGGATTTAACTATTGCCTCTCAGGTATCAGTTGATTTCATAACGGGCGCCCGATCCTCAAAGATTTCGGGTGTGCTAAAGCCATTTAACATCATCCTGCTTCCAACGTTCAGTCTGGACCTCGCCATAATTAAATTCAAAGGAGCTCACTTCGATTCTCAAGACGGATCTGCTCCCGGCTTTCGAGCTGATATCGACGACGTAGTTATCGGGAAAGACCTTAAGTTCTTAGAACCATTACAAGCCTGGATGTCACCGGGTGGAACCGGCGTTTACGTAAAGCCGATCGTGTTGGGAGGAGCACCTGGAGTTGAGGCGGGTTACATATACGACGCCGGTCTAATTCAACTTGGATCCGTGCAGTTCATCAATGTTGCGATTGGGATTGGAGCGCGGCTACCATTTGGCAACCATGCGGCCGAGCTCGACTTTAGATTCGCAAGCCCTGAACGTCCATTCATGATTTCCCAGCCGCCATACGGAGGCGGCGGCTATGTACGGCTACTCGCCAATGCGCAAGGAATCACGGACTTCGCCTTGTCTTTTGTTTTCGGTGCAGTAGTAACTATTAAGTTCGGCCCCCTCAATGCGCATGGGCGAGTTGTAGCTGGAATTCTTATCACGAATAACATACTCAGGGCATTCGTCGAGGCAGTGGGCGAGGGCAACATTGCATGTTTCTCAATCTGCGTATCTATCCAGGTGGCGTTAGAGTTTACGCCTAGTACCAATGAGTTTACAGGGTCTACGACCTACAGCATGAGCTTTAAGGTAGGCTTTATTACTCTCAGTTACGGTTTCACTGCTCACTATACAATTCCTGGCAGCGGCGGTGGTGGCGGTGGTAAGGCGCTAAATTCTGCTTTGCGACCTGAATTCTTCCGAGAAGATGGAACCCGACAGGTAGCTAAAGAACTGTTCGAAGACAGGGTAGATCGTTGGGAGACTAGTCCTGCGACCGACTCGGTGCGATTGCAGGAAGTCAGCTTGCATAGCTCATTCGTTCCAGATCTTAAATCCTCAAGTATGCCGCCTTCCGAAGATTGCTCTTCGTTCGATCCCTGCGTCAAACCGAACACCAAGTCACCGCACCGCATATTTAACCGGACACCACGAAGGGAAAGTGAATGGAGCAAATACCGTAGACGCATCGCAATTGAGCTCTTAAGGAACTAATAAATGCCTAATGACGAACCGAATTTTCTCGTTGGGGTCAGTTTTCTGGTTGTTCCGGACGGTATCCGGATGGCAGGAAAAGACCAGCTCTGTCGATTGAGCCTTGCGGTCGCTCCCTGTGTAGATGCCACGTTTGAGGGGGCACCGATGGTCGATATACGGGAATGGCCGGGAGCAGTCGCGAAACTGTCGCGTAACTTGCGAATCGCCTTAGGAAGTATTGAGGGTCTTGACCGACCTCTAGACACACGGCTTGTAAAAAACCCCCAATATATTCGCCAAGTGATCCAGCCCGACATAGTTCGTGACCGTGAATTTGAGTCAGCTGCACCTGAAATCGAGTCATCTGCAACTCGACTCTGGAAGCAAATTTTTACGGGTCGCTGGGGTAGAGATGCCGGTTTTCGGGCTCTGATTGACGTTTTGAAGGCACAAGCTGCAGTTCCAGAGCCTGAGGCTCAACCAGTAGGGAACTATTTCGGAAACTATCAGGGTGCGGACATCGGGAAGACTCTGGACAACATCTACGCAGCAGCAGCAGCCACGACGTTTCTTCAGCGCTTGGCTTTGCTCGCAATGGAAGCCACCCCAGAAACGAAAGCAACATCAGCCGGAGTTGCGCACGATTCAAGTAAGCCGGGGGTAATGTGGTGGCAAATGCTGTATTCGCAATGGGTAGGTGTAACCCCCTTGCAGGATCCTGTAAGCAACGTAGCAGCCAACGTCCCGAACGCACTGCGCGCGGTACCTCCCAAACCGGGCAAAATCCATGCTCTTTTGTCGAGAATCTACAACACAATGCGCTCGGCGGCACGCCACTTCTCGGTAAAAGGGCCGTCCCAGGAGCACAGAGAGGCCCGGACAACGCAAGTGATCAAGGGACTTGCTCAAGCGGGGGATTTCTTTGCCGATCAAATTGGCAATGTCGAGTTTTGGCAGAATGGTGGCGTGAATCCAAATACCGCGGGCCCTCAGCCGGAATCAGCAGAGCCGCATGTAGAGCAAGACCTACTCGGAGGTACTGGCGGAGCCTTGGAATATGCGATAGATCGATTGTTCGAGAAGAGCGCCGATAACGATGGTGAGTTAGAGGCAGCAAACATTCTCATGGCTGAGATCGCACGCTTTTGCCATTGCTGGGGACTCTTGTCGGATGTCGTGAAGCCAGGTAGTGTCGCAGATCCTGCGGCCGAAGAACTGAGTACCGCGGCCCGAAAATACGCTTCGATCCTCTCGTATCCCACTTTGGCGAAATTCCTAGGCCTAATCGTCGACATTGAGGTGGATGCTTCTCTCATTAGTACATCTGAAGTCGGAGTTCGTTCTTATGGGGCACTGGCGGTCGATGTTCCGAGCGGCGACATATCGAATTGGCCGCCCTGTACGGCAACTCACCACGGATGGACTGCATTCATTCTGCGAAAGCACGATCAAAATGGCAAAGGCGGTTACTTTGGGCCTTGCGATCGTACAGAGATTATCACCCATAATGTTGATCCGAATCAGCCATTCAAGGATGGATTATTAAATCTAAACGTTCAAATAGGGGAAGATCGGCATGCCCGTTTTGTCCTAGAGACACTTGATGTCACAAATGCGACATTCAGCGTGAAACAGCGTTCTGCGGAAATATCGGAAGCCGATGCTAAAGGTACGCCGCAAAGCCAGCAAGCGACTCAACTTCCCCAGCAACAAGCGCGCGGCATCGCATTGTTTGACCGTGACCGAGAACACGACGAAATCAACCGAGCTCAACACGAGCGCGACAAATGTCCGCTAGGCGACCCACAGAAGCATTGTATTCGCTATGCGGAAGACCTCGTTTTGGGCTATCGGATTGATGCGGCTCTGACGACCAAGAACCTAAAGTGGCCCGAATCTAGTCGTTGGAGGACTCTTGTTGCACGGACAGTAGATTATGATACCCACGACGTCCACAAGAAATTCCTAAAAGCAAACGCCATTAGAAGTTTACGGGAACGGGATGACGGATACGTATGTCCCATGACCGGTCAAGTTAAGCTAAAAGACGAGAAAGGTGAGACAAAAACACAGAATACCCCTCATTCCGAACTGTTCGCATGGGTTGGTGAAAGCTTGGCAATCCCTGCTCTTGGCGGTGACAACAAAATCAGCTGCCGTACGACATGGATAAATCCTAATTGCGACTTACCTGTGAGCATAGATTTGGATCTCCCCAAGCTGGAGAAGTCCCGGGATCGACGTCCACTTCCGCTGAGGGATGGCCGGGGTTATATGTTCGGTGCCCGCCTGTATCTCGTGAACGGTTGTGGTTTAACTCTGCAGGAAGCCGTACCAGTCTATGTGGCAAATGTTCTAGACGTGACGCTGGGCAAGGATCATAAAACGCCATTCGTTTACCGAAGACGGGAGCAGATCCAAGCCCCAGACGTGTTGCTGCCTTGGAATGAAAGACTTGTGCTTGCGCAAAGTAGAGAAGAAGTGCCAGGTGAGAATATCGATTACCTCGTCGTAAGATCTGGCGGCGTCGAGACCTGCTCAGCTAAACGTTTTGTCATACCCCCACGAGTTCCTTTCCAACTCGCCGAACAACACGGTGTCTACGATAATTTGGACGATACTCATGGTGCCTTCTCCGGCGACTCAAAGGCACTCCTAGATCCGGTGACAGGAACATTCCCGGTAGCTCGTTACGGCTCATGGGAGTTGCCGTCCATAAAATCGACCAGTCGAGGTAAAGCTGCGAAGGTCACTGCAAAGGAGACGAGTAGAGGATCTGTGCTTGTGTTGGATGATTCCGCCGACCCTTCGCTGCAGCAATTCTACCCCGACCCTTTGGCTCGACGCATTAAGGCTCGGTTTGCTCACAATGGGCAGTCGGCCCTTGGATACGATTTTGCGCCAGACCCTTTAGAGTTCTGGTCACGCACGGAACTACCTAGAGACTCAAGACCGATTCTACTTGAGCTGAGAAACGGGAAATATGGTACGAAGAAGAGTCTGCGGGGTTGGTTCGATATGGCAGACCGTTTCGAGAATGTGCGTCCCCGCAACTCCGCGAAAACCCTTACTCTCAACAAGCTTTGTGTAACTCTTGCCCCGGCAGAAATCGTTGATCTTGAAATCTGGGCTGATCCCGACCCAGGGCTGCTCCTTCAAACTCATCAATCAATCGTTCGGGCCCTCACCTTAATGAGGGAGAAAAATATTGCGGACAAGGCAGATTCGTTGGGCCTTGTCCCGAAGGAACAGAGCAAAGCTTTCGAAACTCTCGTTGATGGTCTGCTCGGAAACGACCCAAAATCTCAAGAAGAAGTTCTTGAGGCTCTGTTAGCTTGGGAGGCGATAGCACAAATTACCGGTAAGCGCGTGCTGCGGCTTATCCATGCTGTGGACCGTCCACGTAAGCCTCATTTTGTCACGGAACCGACTGGAGATTTAAGGCTTGCGGCAATCCTCATATCAGTTACCCAAGGCAAACAGGTAGCACCACAAAAGGAGAAGGGTACAGAGTCGCCATCGGCTGTCGCTCCGCAGGAGCCTCCTTCGGATAGTTGGACGAAATACGTCGCCGATAAAGAACAAAAGGGGATTAAGCCAATCGCTTGGCCCAGCGAGGCCGGCGGAGAAACGACATTCTTCGTCGGAGAGGTTGTCGTAGATCGTCCATCTACGTCACGAGTTCGTTGTGAAGCAGCATGGCTTGAATACGGAAAGGATACCATTCGGTTCGACAGTGCCAAGAAACGATGGATCGATGGACCTTCTCATAGTCTTGCTCAACTTTTCGGAATTGATAATCTGCTGAACGATGATTTCAGTCGGGAGTTGAACGTCAGTCTCTTGCGAGATGACAATGCACCGTCGGCACTACGAGCCCTTTCATATTCCTTCGCAAATGGAAAAGCACGGCACTTAACACTCCGCTTGATTGCAACTTCAAGATTTACGGACTTTTTTGCAAAAGAAACCAAATCGCAGGTGGCTCTGAGAGTAAAAACGGGTGTCGGCCGCTACGAAACACCAACCGAACCCCTGGACAAAAGTAGCGCTAAGATTTGGGTCAACTGCACCTTTAGGCCGCCTCAACCAGAGATCGACAGGATTCTGCCCGTCTTCCATTGGAGTAACAGCGTCAACGACTACGGGAATGAACTTGCATTTGCGCGCAGCGTATCGTTAAGGGTCTTCTTGGTGTCGCCGACGAAAAGCCCTTGGTACGCTTCGGGAGAAGGAGAGATGCTCGGACTGGTTTGCTGGCCGCACGATCTCGCCAGCAAAAACCCTACGACCGAGGCAATTGCTGCTGAGGAGGTAAGGCGGCTGACTCTATGCCTCGATTCGCAAGACAATGGAAACGGTATGCGGAAACCCGGTCCATACGATGACGACCTCCGTCGACTTTCTCCATACGAACAATACATAACTCGATGGGGTACTGATCCCATCCACTTGTCTGGTCAACTTGAAGACTTTATTTCGGTCGACCGCTTTTCTGGCTATAACAATAAAGCTTCTGATCTGCTTCTCACAATCGAGCAGCCTTCAGAGGATACGAGCGAAATGAAACCCGAGCTCAAACCGATGCCAGTCTCCGTCTTGGCCTACCGTCCGCATCTAGATGAGTTGGATGGCAGTTTTTACTGCGATATTGCAGTTGATCACGGGGCCGCGTATTTTCCTTTCCTTCAGCTAGGACTAGTTAGGTATCAACCACATGCTGTGGCTGGTCTAGAACTATCGCGACCGGTTCCGTTCTGGGCACAAATTCCTCCTAAACGCGAGGGAAGGCTCATTTTCAAGGATGATCGAAATTTGGTATTAGAACTTCATGGCATAGGCTATCACCGCAGCGAGACTGGCCCTGAGTTCGAAGCGAAACGTAATCTGACTGATTTCCCGCTACTGAATGTCCGCGTAATGCAGGTAGCAACTTACGGTCGGGTACCCAGCCCAGCAAACGGCAAAGTGAGTTGGAAACCCGTATTGGATGCGTCTGGCAAACCTCTCGAATTATTACAATTGATCCCTATCCAGCGTGGCGCAGAAGTATGGTGGATTTGCGCGATCAAACTTCCCCGCAGCCGCAAGCAGGTTAGGTACGGAATCCTAGTTGAAGAAGTTGAATTGATGGCCGCGGACAAGGTGACCGATCTCAAATCGGCGCAAAGCTGTGCTGATCTTAAGTTTCCGACAGAACTTGTGGAAAGGGGCCCTCTCTTTTCTCACATCCTTGACGTGGGTGGCTAACGCCTACTATCGAGGCGGTCGCAGAGTTCAATTAGAGGTGTTATCGATTCCGGTTCAGGTGGAAGGGATCGACTTCCCAGCATAGTTTGCCGGTTAATCCCTTTCGCTAAATGGTTCCAATACCAAAAAAGACAGACCGCGGCAATGCGGTCGTATTCCTCTGTGAATGCTGCGAGGTCCGTGCGTTGGTCTACCTCGGTACAAGAAATTGCAAGCGATTTGATAGCTGAAATCCTGGTTGAGAGCGAAGGGTGACTACTTGCATGATGGCTCAGACGAGCCCTGGGTCCCGCCACAGGAAGACTCTCGCTCGGAGCCGGCATTTGGAGAATGTCCACTAGTTTATCGCGCACGGACTCAGATAACTCAATGGCCCGGAAGAATAAAAGAGCTCCAATCCCCGCAAAAGCCAGGTCATTGTCATTTTCGTTCGCCCATGCCCTAGAGACAGCAAGGGCCATTTCGTCGCAGTAGATTTCTAGGTCCTGAGCGACATTAGGTTCCAGCGAACCTTGAAATTTCGGAATCCGCTCTGCGGCGACAACATGTGCGAATTCATGAGCAACAATGAAGATTTCCATGGCGTTAAGAATTTGACCTCTGTACGCCAAGTAAGAAGGTGGTTGGATTATTTCTCCAAAACCCAATACTGACCCGTAGTTTGCATAAGCTAGCGCCAGCCGTAGCGCGAAAATGAGAGGGCCGGGATCCGTCTTGAAGCCAGCGCGGAGATCTTCAACTGAAGAGATTCTCTTCGGAGGGTCAGAAATAGGGATGGATCGAACCACAGCCGTAAAGGCCTTCGCCCAGTAGTTACAAAAACTTGACGCTCCAAGGCCTATGAACAAAAAATGTGACGCATCCGTTGGCAATATCATCGGGGACGCGGCGACGTTCGTTGATGTGGCAATATGAATCTTCCGCGTTGACTTTATTCCCAGCCGTTCCGCGGCGAGCCTCACCTGGGCAAGAAGCGGAGAGAAGATTGCTTCGGTGAACGGAGAATCAAAAGAGGTTTTTGGTTGAAAATCATGGATCAGCTTCTCGAGATGGGCAGTCGGTGAACCGATATTGTTGTATTGTGGAGCCAAGTTTACATCAAATTTAGCAGAATTCGTCTCAAACCATGCTCTCATCAGATAAAGATCATGGAACGACTCCCATCCTTGGGAATGAATCGTTCTTTGAAGATACTCGATGTAGCGATACAGATCGTCGGGTTGATCCATAAATGTACCCGCCATGAACAATCTTTTATGAGTTCCATAGTGACACCCTTTTCAAGCAGTCGTGCCCTCTTTTTCAAGCTTGTCGCGATAGCTTTTGATGGGCTCGCGAAGTAAAGCGGTGTTCATTTTCGCTCCCTTGTTGACTACTCGGCTTCATAGTGGTGCGCAGCACAAACCGTCAACTTGTCGCTGTGTTAAAACGTAGTTTGCGAGTTAACAGTTTCGCCTCCTAAGTCAGCCCGCGAGGTCGTTTCATGTTCTCCGCTTCTGGTGTCGCTAATTTTCTAGTTTGCCATCACCTCATAACGCTAGACCTTGCTCAAGCAGCGGGCAGAATCAAAAAACCACACTTTTATGACCCAACTGTTGAGCTTCTGCGGGAACTCGGCGCTCGGCACGAACAGGCATACCTCCGCCATCTCACTGTTGACCAAGGTCTCGACGTAGCAAACATCCCCACGGACGCCTCATGGGCGGAAGGTGCTGCCCAGACCCTGGCTGCGCTTCACCACGGTGCGAGCGTCATCTATCAAGCAACCTTTCAAAATGGCCCTTGGCATGGTAGGTCTGATTTTCTCATCCGAGTTCCCAAGCCAAGCACACTCGGAGCGTGGTCCTACGAACCGCTGGAGACAAAACTCGCACGGTCAACAAAGGCGGGGGCACTGGTTCAACTATGTTTTTATGCGGACCTGCTCTCCCAAATCCAAGGTGTCCAACCCGAATGGGTGCACACGGTTTTGGGAAGTGGGACGGAGCCGGAAAAATATCATTTAGAGCAGTACATCGCGTACTTCCGAAGGGTGAAGCGGGATTTCGAGACAGCATACCGCCAGGAGCCGACTAGCTACCCTGAACCCGTCGAACATTGTGACGTGTGTTCGTGGTTCACACTCTGCGATAAGCGCCGCCACGACGATGACCACCTATCACTTGTGCCTGGAGCGACGCCCAACCAACGCAAAATCTTTGTTGCGGACGGCGTCAGTACGGTTGCGAGTTTGGCGGCGCTTAATCTGGGACCCAAACCGAAGCTAGACGGCCTTGGAAGCGCCGCACTTGTGCGGATCCACAATCAGGCGCGTGTACAGGTCGAGGGACGAAGGCAGGGGCATCTCGTTTATGAATTGCTGGAACCGAAGGGACCAAATACAGGGCTGGCCGCGCTGCCAGCGCCGTCCTCGGGCGATGTTTTCCTTGACATGGAAGGAGACCCATTCGCGTTCCAAACGGGCCTCGAATATTTGATGGGAGTTCTCACCGTATCGGAACAAGCGGGCGGAGAACCCTGTTATCAAGCATTGTGGTCGTTCGACCGGACAAACGAAAAGGAAGCATTCAGCAAGTTCATCGCGCTGGTGATGAAAAGGTGGCGAAAGCATCCGGGGATGCACGTCTACCATTACGCTCCCTACGAGCCTACACAAATCAGACGCATGGCCGGGCAGCACGGAGTCTGTATCGATGAAGTTGACCAACTGCTGAGGGCACGCATTTTTGTTGACCTCTACAGGGTCGTCAGGCAAGGCGTGAGAGCATCTGTCGAAAGCTATTCCATTAAGAAGATGGAAGGACTTTACGAGTTCAAGCGAGCAGTGCCAGCAAGAGATTCGGTTCTGGCGCTAGAGACTTTTGCGGCCGCACTCGCTTTGGGCGACCCGCACGATGTTCCCGGCAATATTCTTAACGCCATTGAGGCTTACAATCGGGACGATTGTCTTTCGGCGTGGCATCTGCGGAAATGGCTCGAAGACCGGAGGCTTGAGCTAGAGGCAAAGGCGGGCACAGCACTACAGCGACCAATATTCGAGCAAGCCAAAGAAGAGGAGTTATCGCCGCAAATCCAGCAGGTCCGCGCCCTCATGGAACGCCTGACATCTGGCCTGCCTGCCGATGAAACAGAATGGAGTTCTGAACAACGAGCCAGATGGTTGCTTGCCCAGATGTTGGAATACCACCGTCGGGAGGACAAATCCGCCTGGTGGGAGTACTTCCGGCAGTGCGATCTGACCGATGATGAGTTAGTGGAAGACAAGAATGCTCTGGGAGGACTGAAATATGTCGGGCAAGTTGGGCAGGTCAAGAGGTCAATTGTCCACAGGTATAGATTCCCCCCTCAGGACCATTCCATTGACCGGGCACGTCAAGTCCACGACCCGAAAACACAAGCCAGTGCAGGAACAGTGGTCGAAATAGATGACCTCAACGGAACCATCGACATCAAGAGGGGCATCAATTCGCAAGTCCCGCACCCGACAGCCCTCGTTCCACAGAATGTTCTTGGTTCGGAGGCACAGCACGACAGTCTCATGGGCTTAGGTCAATGGGTCGCGGAAAACGGAATCTCCGGTCCCGGCTCTTTCCAGGCCGCACGAGACCTCTTGCTACGACAGCCGCCTCGAGTATTGCTCGCCAACTTGGAAAACATGTACGACCAAAAGGGGGAAATGACGGAAACAGCCCGGCAAACATTGCACTCACTTTGCGCTCAACCGTCAGTTCTTCCGTTACAGGGGCCGCCTGGGTCTGGAAAGAGCTACACCGGAGCCAGAATGATTGCGGAACTCGTGCGTCATGGGCACCGAATCGGAATCACTGCCGTCAGTCACAAGGTCATCAGCAATCTGTTGCAATATGCGTGCTCCACCGCCAGAGCGGACAACATACAGCTAAACACCGTTCAGAAGGCGAATGATACCGATGGCTGTCCAGACCGGATGGTAGAACAAGTCGCCGAGAACGAGGAGATATTGGACGCACTTCGGTCGAGGACCGTTCGGGTTGTCGCTGGAACCCCCTGGCTTTGGGCACGGGGCGATATGGCTGACTCGGTTGATGTACTCTTCGTTGACGAAGCAGGGCAAATGTCGCTTGCCGACGTGCTAGCAATTTCTCAGGCCGCAAAGAGCGTAGTGCTTCTGGGTGACCCGCAACAGCTAAACCAACCCCAGCAGGGAGTTCACCCGCCCGGTGTGGATGTATCGGCCTTAGCTCACCTGCTCAACGGGCGAGCGACCATTGAACCCGAGAAAGGACTATTCCTTAAGGAGACTTGGCGTTTGCCTCCTGACATATGCGCTTTCACGTCAGAGCTTTTTTACGATGCCCGACTCACCGCTCGCGCGGAGAATCGCAATCAACGACTGAACACGAACGGACCTCTCGACGGTACCGGGTTGCGTTACATTCCTGTTCAACACCATGGAAACCAAAGTGAATCGCCGGAAGAGGTGGATAAGATTAGGGGGCTTATAAATAATTTGCTTGCGAGTGGAGCAACCTGGACAGATAAAACCGGGCAGAAAGCCCCGCTGAAGCTGGGGGATATTCTGGTAGTGGCTCCCTATAACGCGCAGGTTTCCGTTTTGGCTAAAGCCCTTCCGGTGGGTGCTCGGGTCGGTACTGTCGATAAGTTTCAGGGACAGCAGGCAGCCGTTGTGATTTACTCGATGACGACTTCGACGCCAGAGGACGCCCCGCGAGGCATGGAGTTTTTGTACAGCCTGAATCGCCTGAATGTTGCTATCTCGCGAGCTCAGTGTGTCGCCATGATTGTAGCCAGTCCGGCCCTGTTTCAGGTGGAATGCAAGACTCCTCGGCAAATCCAGCTTGCGAATGCCGTTTGCCGATACCTTGAACTGGCTCGCTCCGACTAGCGGTGAGTCACAAAGCGAGGTATGCGCGTCTGTAAGTGGCTCCAGCTCATCTGGGTTGTATCTTGTCAAGAATGCTGCGGCGATGATGATACTCCCTCAAATGCAATGATTACTGCGATCCAAGCACACCTCCTATGCCGGAGGGTCTGAGAATAAGACTCCGGGCGATGGCGGAAGAAATTGTCAATGAAGAAGTGGCTAAACTTTCGGCAGGTACATTAATTGCTGGCTCATGCCTCACGATGCGTTTCGCTTCAAAAGGTCGAGCGTGCGCTGGTCGGGTTTTCCGTCGAAGTATTTCGCCAAAGCTTTCAGGAAGACCATATTTTCCGCGGCCACATTGGCAAATAAAGTCATCGAAGAACGGAACTTTAGGTTATCCGGATCTCCGAAAATCTGTTCCACTGTGCGGCCATCCACACGGTTCACCAGTTGAGTGCACTCAATCAGTCGAGGTCCCAAAACGGGATGGGCTAGGTATGCTTCGGCCTCCTGACGTGAACCGATGGCGTAAAGATTGGCGGTGGGGCTTTGTCCCAGCCCTTTCCACTGCGGAAAGATAAACCACATCCAGTGGCTAGTCTTGCAGCCGGCTTTCAGTTCGCTGGATACCTGCCCGTAGCAACGACGCTGCGCCTCCACGAACCGCTGCAGATCGTATGGATCATTTTGGTTCATAGTCATTTGATTTCTATATCAAAGCAAGAAGCCCTTCCAAGTCCTGCCATGCTTCTAAATTGGGAAAATCAGTCGCCGGCAGTTGCCCGATTTGTAGAGCTGGGGGGCTGCCTCAATTACGAGTGGTCCAGTCCATCCAGAGTCTGCCCCCATGTGGAGAGTGCTTCCTGCATTTTCGACTTCACTTCGCACAAAAACTTGCCCGCGGCATCTGCTTGTTCTGCTTCAGTCAGGGACCACTGAAACATCACCTTGAAACCCGGACAGACATTCAAATGGTCCCTCTTGCTCTCGAGGAACTGCTTGATGAGCTTTGGTAAGTCCTCGTCAGAAATAAGGCGCTCGTCTCGCAGTTCGTGAAATAGGCTTTGGAACTGCGAATCATCTCGCTTGAACTGACGTATTCTCTCTTTATGACAATTCCACAAATCAAAGTAATCCCGGACTGAAAGCTGAGTTTCCGCCCATACTAAATTAGAGGCCCGATATGAGAAGTGCAGGTTTGGCTCAACCGTCCAACCTTTGTGGGCCAAGGCCAAGAATGAGTCCTTGTCTGTGACCGCAAAATATTCCCTTGCCTGGCTAACTGTATCTCCCGGCCAAAAGCCAAGGAGAATGCCGTCCTTGACCGGATAAAGGTACAGCTGTCGAGCAGGTCCGCTCGAGATCGAAATATAGTCTGCATGACCCCTGTGATATCTAACTGCGCCTGGGGCAATTTCATGGAGTATGGCCGAGCAACGCTTTGATAACAAATACTTGTCACTCTCGCAGACTCCAAAAGACTTGTAGGGGTTTAAGAACTTAAAGTTTTCGTCAAGAAACTCGAGAAAATCATCAACGAGTGCTGCTTCGGTCCAATCTAACAGGCCCTGGCTGCGAATACCTCCCAGTCGCTCAATCACCGAATCCCAGGTGAGGATAACTGGTACAGGACTTACTTCCACCTCGGACTTTGGAGAGAGGTTAGGAAACAATTGTCCTTCCCACACATTTGCAGACCAGGGTTTGTTCTCAATCGAGATGATCCAATCAGGATCAAAGTAGATAACGCCGTCGTAGCGCGCTCGCCTCTCTGAGACCTTCACCGCCTCAGAGGTAACCCAGCGTTCATTTGTCAATAGGATAGAAATTAGTGTCCCGGTGGACTGGCTAATCGTCCCTACTTGTGTCTCGACCTCGACACTGTTGCGCATCGCCGACAATGGGGGAATGACGCGTGTGATTCCTTTAGACAGCTGTTCTTCACGGATGAGGTCTAGAAATGCAACCTGCACCATTGGAATTAAGCGCAGGATTACAAGAAATGCCCGTGTTAGCTGATCCTCGTGATTCGGTGACCTGCTCTCGTATGGGACAAAGTAATTGAGATGATTCATCCCCTACCCCCATGCCCCGCAATTTTTGGCTAGGTGCGCGCACGATACTCTTCTCGCAGAGCAATGGTTAGGCGGCCGTCCTCTGAATCGGCAAAACCGCCATTCGAGCGTTCCCAAACCACGGTGACGCCCCAGTGAGAGAGAAAAGCCAGCATCCGCCGTGACGGGCGCTCTGGGAGTAGAGTGGCGAGGCTAGGTGACCTCTGGAAAGAACGCCGATAATCATGGAGCTGGCCAAACGCCTCGCGTATCGCCCTACTTTCACAATTGGCCTTCGCTTCGAAAAGCGTCCATCGCGTGGTGTTGAATAAATCAGTCCACCCTCCATGCTCAAAAAGGGGTCGAGGACCCAAAGATATTCAGAGTGGACAGCCTAGGAACTTCGACCGTATTTCGCTGCGCGGCGCTTGACCGAGAAGCAAATGTCCCAGTTGGTTTTTTAGAAATCGAAAGTGTTCCGCTCTTCAGCTACTACGATGCCGTCCTTCACTTCAGCAAATTCGAGGCCGTAGTTTTTGGTCCCTATTCAGGATATCGGGCCGCAAAAGTGCTTAACGAATTGGATGATTTCTTAGGAATTAGCAGCGACTGGCAGCTGCTAAAGCCGAAGATCGGCAAGTCTCGCGAATTTTATACGGCCGTCAAGGCGAAAATATCTGGAAACCTAGCCGAGACCAAGCGCCATGACCCCGCAGGTGACTATCGGGCGGTTACCTTCGAGGCGAGAGACAAACATCCGGACATTGAGCAAGTTCCTGGTTTCAAGAAAAGCTATTTTGATGCAGACTCCCTCTTTGACGTGTTGGAATTCAGCTACAAGAACAGTAGTCTGAATTTCACGGAACACGTTAGAGTAAAATTTGGCCGCCCGCACGGCCGCTTTACTTTTGGTCCGAATCCGAGCTTGAGTGCAATTCGCTATTTTCAGGGCAAAGTCAGTGAACTACTATGGTCATCCTAAGTTCGACCGCATGAAAGCGCTAATAGACGCTGAAGTGCGAGGAGGCGCGAACAGCCTCAGAGCGTCCTATTTTTCGCGCAAGTATGATGTCGATCCAGCTCTCGTCCAACAGGTTCTGTCGGACCTTGTGGCGACGGGTGACTTGTCTACGCACTACCAGGTTCTGTGTTCGGGAGAGCACCAGCGTTTTGATATTGACGGAGAGTTTGTGCGTAAAGAAGACATCCCCCATTACGAAGTTCAGTGTAGCCGGTGTGGGGACCGGTATACGCCTAACGAGGAGAACATACTGCTGTCTTTCGAACCAACAGAATCTTACCTTCAAGAATTGGCACATCAGACTTGAATCTCGCCGACAATCCGAACGAACTGGACGCGTTGTCGTCGTATCGGAAGAACAACGCGATCGTCGCGCTTCCAAAGGTGAAGGTCGTTCACATTTCAGACCTTCATTTTGTTAACCATTGGCTCTTGGAGAAGTTTGACGTATTTAGCGGTTTGCGAGGGCATGACCACGACACTGTTACTGCATTGGAAAACACAGTCAGTTTGCTAAAGCCTGATCTTCTAATCGTGAGCGGCGACCAAACAACATGGGGCGATCGAGCTAGTTTGAAGTCCGTGAAGAAATTTATCCTGAAACTGGGCCGCAGGTGCAAGCTAGTCGGTCGTTCGATATTTTGGATCCCAGGCAATCACGACATCCTGTTGCACTATTATTTTGGCAATCGCCTCTTGGGTCGAAATCACGATGACATTTTTGGGAAAATCCAGCCGTGTCGTCATCTTGCGGTCTCCGGATACAACTTCGGTGTCTTTTCCTTCGACTCGACGCTCGACCGAACCAAACAATGGTCGCCTTTGTGGCCGCTTGTCGGCAGTAGGGGAAGGGTCTCTAGACCGTCGTTCAATGAATTCAACAGTGCTGTGGGGACTCCGGCGTCTGGCAACTGCGACTTCAAAATTGCGCTAATTCATCATCATCCGCTTCCTATCCCTTACAAAGGAAACCAGAATGTAGGCATTGAGTTGACTACCATGAGCAATGGGGGAACATTCATTGCTCATATGCAAGAGTCCGGCATAAACCTCGTCCTCCACGGTCACGAACACCATCCATACAGCTGCCGATACTCATTTGACCCCGACCAACAGGAAATCGTTTTGGTTGCTGCTGGTACCGCATCTCAGCAGGGCACAGCCGAGAACAGTTTCAACTACTTGGAAATAGTCCCTCGGTCGCGGATCATTGTGCAGAAATACAGCTACAAAGAAGCGGGCTTTAGACGAGATTCAAGCAAGATATTTCCCTTTGATAAGTCTTAGCGTAGTTGACCGCGTCCGCCTCCCCTGGACTCCACTGCTAAGCCATCCACATATTCTTTTTATTGTGGAAAACTTGGACTTGAAACGATTAACCCGTCTGTTAGGCTCAGCAGGTGTAAACGGTGGCATGCGTTTTTCCCGTTAGAAGACCTACCGAGGGAGTCGTGAATTTTTTCGGGAATCGTTGGAAAATTCTGTATTGAAAGTAGAATTGGGAGTGGCTTCCGGGTGGAGGTCGAGCGCAGGCAGGGGAAACAGTACCACTAGGTATTGGGGCGAAGAGAAATAACTTGACTTTCGCTTTTCGTTCGCTTATAAACAATGGCAAATAACGAGGATGAGATGATCGAAAACGTTATAATCTGCCTCTATGGAAGTCCACCCCGTCCGCTTCCGAGATCCCGTGCACGGTTTCATTCATCTTTCCAAAAGCGAGCTAAAGCTCGTCGAGTCCAAAGCGTTCCGGAGATTGAGGCACATCAAGCAACTCGCTCTGACCTACTTGGTGTATCCGGGGGCAATGCATACGAGATTTGAGCATTCACTTGGTGTCATGGAATTAGCGACGAGGGCATTTGAAGCCATTCAAAACAGATCGGGAGAGCTATTAAGTTCCAATTTGAAAAAGATAGGCATGACAGTTGATCAGGCGAAAAGTCTATTGAGAGCTACTACACTTCTTCATGACGTAGGGCATTTGCCATTCTCACATGGCGGCGAAGCTGTCCTGCCAAAAAACAGCAACGGAGAGCCAACAACACATGAGCAAGTCAGTATCGCATTCATACGAGAACGTGAGCTTTCTGATTTGCTTGAAAAAGAGCTCTATCGCGGAGTTGTCGAACATATTGCACTCCTGTTAGGCGAAGGTCAGCTTCCTCCCGAACTGCTTATCCTCAAGAGACTCATTTCAGGTCAGTTCGATGCCGACAAGATGGACTACCTTAATCGGGATTCGCTTCATTGCGGTGTGGGATACGGAAATTTTGACTATCTAAGACTATTGGAAACGTTACGCGCTGAGGAATCGGCAGAGGGTGGGTTAGAGCTTTGTCTGGATCGAGGGGGAATTCATACACTCGAAGCCATGATGCTCGCGCGGTACTGGATGTTCACGCAAGTCTACTATCACAAGACTCGAAGAATTTTCGATATCTATTTGCGCCTGTACCTCCAGGCTTGGTATCAGGATCAGTATAAGGATTTGCTAAGGGTTATGGATCACGACGATGTAACGGTGATGAACGACATTATTCAGGATGCAAAAGAACAAGACGGCAGCGAAGATCGACACAAATATGCATCTCGTATTCGAGAACGGAAGCACCATCACGTCATCTATGAAACGGACAATAATGCTGACGCAAAAGAAATGCGAATAGCGGTGGGCACTGAAAAGAAACTCCGTCAGAAGTACACGGATGTCGATTTCATTTTAGATCGAGACGCGCGGGGAACCTTGCATAAATTCTACGTTGAAGGCGATGAAAAAATGGGGGATGAGTTTCCAATCTACGACACAATTTCCGGCCGCTATTCTAGACTTTCAGAGGAGTCAAGGATATTCGAAAAGGTTCCTCGAACTTTCCATGTGATCAGAATCTATGCTGATGTCCCGAACGACCGCTTGACGGAGTTAAGGAAAGAAACGACTCAAATCGAACAGCATGAAAGGCAGGTGATCTAGGGATGGCTGCTTCCGCACAAGGGCAGATGTTCTTCGCCGATAAAATTGCTGACGCTCTCCTCGCTTATCTGATCAAGAGTTACACAGAGGCAAGCAGCAGAACTCTTGGCCGAACGATATTGCAAAAGCTTTGCTACTTCGCTAAAGCAAGCGGAGTTCCACTACCGTTTCGATTTGAGATTTATCACTATGGTCCGTTCAGTCAGGAACTTTTCTACAGGACAGATGACTTGTTATTAGATGGCGTGATCGAGGATCGGTCGAGCGACCCTGCGCAGTCAAACTTCGTTCCGGGTTCCAACCTTGATCCATTCTTAAACCGCTTCGGCGAAGCGATAAAGCAACACGAAGCGAATCTCAAACGCGTAGCAATGATGTTTTCTCATCTCGATCCGACACAAATGGAGCTAGTCTCGACAATTCATTATATTCACAGTTCGTACAGCGAATGGTTCAAGAAAGTTCCGGACAAAGACGCTGTGGTGACATCCGTGGTCCAAATAAAGGGGTACAAATTCACTATACAGATCGTAGAAAAAGCCTATGACATCCTGCGTGATGCGACGCTGCTGCCCTATCCTTCACAGTTCCAAAGCTAGAACTCAAGAGTCAAGCGACGTCAGACGCATCGGTAGTGTCCTAATTTGAATTTCGTGTCCCCAGATTGCGGCATGAATCGCGCTCCGTATCCATTCCGATAGGCTCAGTGTTACAGTATTTAACACATGAAGTACCTGATAGCTGTTGCGTTCTTTGCAGTCATCATTCCAGTATACGGGCAGGAAAAAGGCTCCCAACCCCGCCCCGATAGAGGCGCTACCGCCCAGCCAAAACAGACAGCGCCACAAACGCCTTCGACCGTCAATGCAATAAATCAGCAGGCACCCAATGAACAGCAAAATGGGACCAGCGGTCACACGGACAGCTATCTCCGTAGATTGTTTGCTCCGGCGAACCTGCCCAACATTGGACTGTTGCTTGCAGGGATTGCCGGGATATGCGTGGCGATTCGGACGCTGAAGGCCATTGAGCGCCAAGGTCTTAGTATGCGGCGGCAAACTACGCACTTGCGAAATTCTGTGATACAGGCAAGAAATGCAGCTAGGGCCGCTAAGCGTAGCGCGGATGCCTACGAGCAGGCCGTAAGACTTACCGAACGTGCCGACGTTCTTTTGGAGTCTGCTGGCTTCATCCTGTCCCCGAATACACATATATTTGATGGGCATGCCAGAGTAGTGCTCAGGTTTAAGAATTTTGGTCGCACCCGTGCTAGGGATGTGTCCTTCCGCGTTCGATTGGTTATTCCGGACGTTCCAGACGCATATGGTCCGGAACTGCCACGGATGGTTTTGGGAGCAGAACAAAGCCAATCCGTCTCTTTTGAGCCTTTCATTACGTTCCTGAATAAGCCAACTTTCGATGGTGTTGCGCGAGGGGATATCACAATGAGATTTGAGAGCTGGACTGTTTATGCTGATGTTTTTGACTCGTCCTACACCACTAGAGATGTAGGCATTTTTAACAGCAGCAGCATGACATTCCGCATTGAGGAACACATAGCAGGTTAAAAACCAAATTAGGACACTACTGGCGAACGACACTTAGTCACGCACACGTGCGCGCCACGGACTCCTTGGAACTGACCAAAGTCCGAAGGTACAAAGGAACGCGGTGTGTTACGTGGCGCATGTGCGCCTGAGCGGGTTCCTCTAGGGGTCCAACAGTTAAGCTCAAAGTACAGATTGCGCACGTGCGGCGGGGAGTATTTGTAGCCCTTGTTCCGATCGCGACGCCAGCACTGGAATTAACACCTAGCACGTGCGGCGGGAAGTACTCGTAGCCCTTGTTCCAATCGCGCCGCTAGCGCTCGAATTAACACTTAGCACGTGCAGTGCAGAGTACTTATAGCCCTGTTCCAATCGCTACGCTAGCGCTCGAATTAACACCTAGCACGTGCAGACGCGTGACCAGTACCAATATAATTTCACTCCTCCGGTAATTTCGCATGTGCGTTCCCTCGGCTTGGCTCTCGGTGTCTAGACACAGTAAAATCTTCTGCTCGTACGTTTACCTGGGAGTCGAGGCCTCTTGAAGGGAATTCGGAGATTGTTTTTGCCCCACGTGGGTGTGCGAGGCACGGTCAAGCATCTATTTGAGGAGTTTCAGAATTCCCTGTGGGACGGACGGGAAAACTACCAGGACGTTTCAGAAGAGACACGACAATCCCATCATTCCCCGCTGCATCACATACCCCATGGGGCACGACAGAGAAAAGCATTTTTGCCGGGCGAGCTTCAGTCATTGCGGGAAGTTCTGAGCGAACTTGTATCCCATGAGAGTTGCGGAGAATGGCTCGGGTTTAATGATCTTTCCCGCCCCGACACTTTGCTACCATCTCGGCTCCTCGCCAGTCTAATCCGAGAGCCTGACTGGACAGACGCGGAAAATATTCACAAATTGCGGATGTATCGAGCCGCCGCCTTTGTCAACTACCTGCGTCCGAATGCCATCGACTGGGAGACACCCCGCATCCCGGATATGGAATGGGTGTTGGAATTCATCGGGGCTTTCACTCGGCCTGGAATTCCAGCCGAAGACCAAACCGACCTAATCGACGATCTCTCAAGGCCTCAGGTTCCGTTGGACACGATTGTTCAAACCCCACGTGGGCCGCGCTCACGAATTTCGCCCGCTGATCTACGCTACATTTGGGAAACTAGAAGCCTGTCCCACGAGGAGCGAGCCATGGCCTGGGACAATCGCATTCCCAACCCGTTCCACCCCTTCGACCGTCCCAACCTCGAACTTTTTCAAGATAAGAAGCTCTGGCAACGGTGGCGGGTTGCGGTGACCTATCAAATAAGCAAAGCCAAAGCCCTTTACGACACAGAAGAGCAGAGCTAAGTCTAAGTTAATTAGCTTAACCGTGGACTTGCGCGTTCCCCTCACTCTCCCCTAAGCCCCTTTATTTTCTGCTATATTGCGCCGTTTTCGTCCTCTTCGAGTTGCCCCCACCTGGATAATACTCCCACGATGAAAGAGAAATATTTTTGCGAGGACTGCGGGGCGGAGTGCGGCGCGCCCACCTATTTGCGCCTGCACCTAACTCGCCTCGGGTGGACCCGAGTTTCTCAGCGGCCACGTTGGCAGAGGTCAATTCCAGTTGGGCACTTCTGTGAGAAATGCCTCTTGGCGCGTGTGCGCACAGCTATAGGCGGCGATTTTGACTTGTCTCAAGTGGAGCGGCATTCGGGGCGTAAAACCACACTCGTTCGCCTGCGCACACAAGAGGAGTCCCAATGAGCTTCGGTGGAAGACTGGCGCAAATCCGAGCAATCCAGGCGTGGAACTCGGAACGACGGGCCTGGTCTTCCGCCGAGGAGTTTGATCGGGGCGGATGCGCCCATGCAGGCCCAGAGGATAAACGCGCTCCCTCTTCCCGCGCGGTTTTCGCGCGCGGGGAGAGGGCGGGGGGAGTGGGGCTAGATGGTTTGCGGAAAAGCTTTGCGGAAAAGTTTTTCCGAAAAGCCTTCTTACTTCAACGGGGTTTACAGATTAATCGAAACAAAGGAGGAATATGAAACGCGAAAAGCCTTTTGGATGCGGAAACTTTTCAGTCGTCGGACCTGTGAAGGGTAAGCCCGGCCAATTCGGCCACGCTGCCCTTTTTTGTAAGTCATACCGCTGTGATCGCTGCCGTAAACCTAAATTGAAAAAAGTGCGTAAGCGTATCTCGGAAGTGGCCGAGGAGCACAAGCTAACGCGGATGGTCACGTTGACCCTTGATCCGAAGCGTATTCCTAAGCGGTACCGCAGGCATACGGATCGGTATATCCGTGACTGCTGGTGCAAGATGCGCGTATTACTTACGCGGGAGTTTGGGGAATCGCTGCTATTTGTCGGCGTCCTAGAGTTCCAGAAAAACGGAAATGCTCACTTGCATTTATTGGTTGGCCGCTACATTGCGCAAAAGTGGCTCTCACTGGCTTGGCAATCCATCGGCGGCAGCAGTATTCGCCACTGCAAAGGATCGCAAGGGCAAACAACTTTTCCCGCGTCAGTGGGATTTGAATTACATCGGCTTGCCAGCCGTCGATAAGAAAACGCAAAAGACACCTACGCTTGAGG
>Ga0210410_10000779_pt1 | contig 32507 bp, 29 predicted proteins | sample IncBWC4MmetaG_FD_161058 | JGI IMG/M metagenome (GOLD analysis project Ga0210410, IMG submission 161058) | Forest soil microbial communities from Barre Woods Harvard Forest LTER site, Petersham, Massachusetts, United States - Inc-BW-C-4-M | ecosystem: Environmental > Terrestrial > Soil >...
ATCAAAGGGCGCCCCGTTTTGGATTTGCGCAAAGAAGTTGCCGCTGGAGCCGTAGCTGATCGAGAGCTTGGCGCCGGTTTGTTTTTCGTATTGGGCGGAGAGATCGGCGAGAACGTATTGGAGGTCGGCGGCGGCGGCGACGCGGAGGGTTTGAGCGTGGGTGGAGGAGGGCAAAAAGAAAGGAATAAGAAGAAGCGCCCGCCTCAGAAGGCGGCCGCTACAAAAGCGACTTGGATTGTCATTCGGCTTGCGCATCGGAGTCAGACGCGGAGGATCATGACTTCGGTGGATTTGACGAGGGCAGCTACGCGTTCGCCGGGCTTGAGGCGCATTTCCTTGGCGGCATCGGCGGTGATGATGGAGGTGATGTGCTGCTCGCCGATGGCGAGGGTGATTTGCGCGAGGAGGCCGCTGACTTTGATGGCGATGACACGGCCGATGAGCTGGTTGCGTCCGCTGATTTTGCGGAAATTGCCGCGGCGGGAAGAGGGTTCGCCGCGGTTGAGGGATGCGGGAATCAGGCGGTCGATTTCGGATTCGGGGACGCGATGGTGGCCGCCGGGGGTCTTGGCGGTTTTGAGTTTGCCGCGGTAGATCCATTGTTTCAGCGTGGGATAGCTGATGCCGAGGATGTTGGCGGCTTCGCGGGGGGCGAGGAGTCTTTGCATAAAGATGAGGATAGACGATTTTAGACGAGAGGACAATACGGATTTAGGCGGTTATCGGGACGGGATTACTCACCACAGAGGACACGGAGAGCACAGAGGATTCGCTGAGAAGAGGGAGGCGGCTTCAATTGCGTAACGGTTTGCCGGTCTTGAGGGTGTGGGCGATGCGTTCCTGGGTTTTCTTTTCGCCGCAGAGGGAGACGAAGGCTTCGCGCTCGAGGTCGAGGACGTATTGTTCGCTGACGAGTTGCGGCGATGAGAGAGCGCCGCCGGCGAGGATGTTGGCGAGTTTGCGGGCGATGTGGGCGTCGTAGTCGGAAGCGTAACCGCCGCGGGTCATCATGTGAATGGCCATCTTGGCGGCGGCGAGAAAGGATTCGCCGAGGACCTTGATTTGCGTGGATTGCGCGCCTTCCTGCCAGGAAGAGGCGGCTGGCTTCCAGCCGCTGCGGACGAGCGCGAGAGCGGTTTGTTTGGCGTCGGCGACGAGGCGATCGCGGTTCATCGAGTACGCGTCGGTGCGGCGGAGGTAGCCGAGGTCGCGGCACTCTTCGGCGCTGGTGCCGACTTTGGCGGTGGCGATGTTTTCGAAGAAAGGTCGCAGAGTGTGGAAGAGGTCGAGATCATCGCCAGAAGCCGCATTTTCATTGGCGCGGATGAGCATTTCTTTTGTGCCACCACCACCGGGAATCAAGCCGACGCCAACTTCGACGAGGCCGATGTAGGCTTCAGCGGCAGAATGAATTTTTGCGGCGTGCAGGCCGATTTCGCAGCCACCGCCGAGGGCCATGCCTTGCGGCGCGGCGACCACCGGTTTCGGCGCGTACTTGATGGCGAGATTGACGTTCTGAAACTGCTTCACGGCCATGTGGAGCTCGTCCCACTCCTGCTCTTGCGCGCCGACGAGGACGAGCATAAGGTTTGCGCCGACTGAAAAATTAGTGGCCTGATTGGCGATGACCATGGCGTCAAAATCGGTTTCCAGGCGTTTAAGACCTTTGTGGATCATGGCAATCAGGTCGGCGCCGATCGCGTTCATCTTGGAATGGAATTCGCAGCAGACGACGCCGTCGCCGAGGTCAATGAGGCTGGCGCCGGAGTTCCGTTCGACTTCGCGCCCCGCGTCCTTGAGATTCTTGAGGATGAGAATGCCGGCGGGTTCTTCGACCTTTTTGGTTTTGCCGGTGGCGAGATCAAAGACGGAGGTTTCGCCCTTGCTGGATTCGTAGAAGCTGGTGCGGCTGGCAGCCAAGGCTTTCTCGAATACCTGTGGCAGCGCGCGGTTTTCTTTTTTGATTTGCGCGGCGAAGGCGGCGAGGCCAATGGCGTCAACCATCTCGAAGGGCCCGAGTTCCCAGGCGAAGCCCCAGCGCATGGCGCGGTCCACGTCCACGATGTTGTCGGCGATTTCGGGCATGCGGCGTCCGGCGTAGAGGCACATTTCGGAGAGACCGCCCCAGATGAACTGCTGGGCTTTGTCGGTTTTCTGGCCTTCAAAGAGCGGAGTGAGCAGGGCGCGCAGGCGTTCGCGAGTGTCCTCGATGGCTTTGCCGGCTTCGATGGAAGCGAAGCGCGCTTTTTGCTTCTCTCGGTATTCCATAGTGTTGAGGTCGAGAGTGAGAATTTCTTTTTCGCCCTGGCCGGCCTTCACGCGCTTGTAGAAGCCCTGGCCGGTTTTGTCGCCGAACCATTTGCGCTTGGCCATTTCTTCGAGGAAGGAAGGAATTCTGTAGGTCTCGCGGGATTCGTCGTTGGGAGCGGTTTCGTAAATGTTTTTGACGACGTGCATCAGGACGTCGAGGCCAACGATGTCCGCGGTGCGGAAGGTGGCGGACTTGGGCCAGCCGACGGCAGGGCCGGTGCAGGCATCCACTTCTTCGATGGTCATGCCGAGCGATTGCATCAGGCGAAGAGCGTTGAGCATGGAGAAGGTACCGATACGATTGGCGATGAAGTTTGGCGTGTCCTTGGCGAGGACGACGCCTTTGCCAAGCTGCCGATCGCAAAAATCGGAGAGTGTATTCAGGACTTCGGACGAAGTCTTCGGGCCGGGGATGACTTCGACGAGCTTCATGTAGCGCGGCGGATTGAAAAAGTGCGTGCCGGCCCAGTGCTGCTGAAACTCTTCCGGCAACCCTTCGGCAATGAGGTGGACGGGCAGGCCGGAGGTATTGGTGGTGACGATAGAGCCGGGCTTGCGGAATTGGGCGACTTTGGCGAGCAGGCCACGCTTGATTTCGAGATTTTCAGCGACGACTTCGATGATCCAATCGGCGTCGGCAATGCGAGCGAGGTCGTCTTCAAAATTGCCGACGGAAACTTTGGAAGCGAGCGCGGGCGTAAAAAAAGCGGCGGGCTTGGCTTTTTTGGCGGCGTCGAGGCCGGCGAGAACAATTTTGTTGCGGTCGGCGGGGGCGGCGTCTTTCGGAACGATGTCGAGCAGCAGGCAGGGGAGGCCGGCGTTGGCGAAATGCGCGGCGATGCGTGCGCCCATGGTGCCGGCGCCGAGGACGACTGCTTTTTGTATGCGATGAGTCATGACCAGGCCTTGAGCAGCAGGATTAGGACGGCAGAACAGGTTACAAAATGGGAAGCCACGGGTCAAACAGGTGTTTGGTAACGGGCGAGAGAAGACTAAAATCAGGGTATGGCAAATGGGAAGGAAGCAAACGCGCAGACTTTGCTGCGGAGCGCGAAGGAATGGTTTCGCGCGTTCAGCAACGGCTATGCGGCGGCGGGCGAGCGGCGGCCGAAGGTGGGACTGGCGCTGGCGGGCGGATTTGCGCGCGGGATCACGCACATTGGCGTGTTGCGGGTGTTTCGCGAAGCGGGGATTCCGATTGATATGGTGGCTGGAACGAGCGTTGGCGCGCTGATTGGGGCGAGCTACTGTGCGGGCGCTTCCCTGGAATTGATGGAGCGGGTGGCGTGCGAAACAAAGTTCACGGATTTCGGGCGATGGACTCCATCGTGGATGGGATTGGCGACGAACCAGCGGCTGGAGCAGTTCCTGGCTCGCTTTTCGACGATCAAGAATTTTGAGGAGCTGAAAACTCCGCTGGCGATTGCGGCGACGGATATCAACGCGGGCCTGCCGGTTTATTACTACCAGAAGGGGCCGATTTTGCCGGCGCTGCGGGCTTCGTGCGCGTACCCGGGATTGTTTGTGCCGATTCAGCACGAAGGTCGAACCCTAGTGGACGGGTTTTTGACAGCGCTGGTGCCGTATGAAGGATTGCTGCTGATGGGCGCGGAGGTGGTGATTGCCGTGTACCTGGAGCCGGGGTTGAACGGAGAGCCGCGGACGTTTACGGATGTGCTGAGCCGGTCGTTCACGATTATTCAGAAGCACGCGGACCTGGAATGGCGGCAGCATGTGGACGTGATTCTCGAGCCGGACGTGACGCGGTTTGTTTGGGACGATTTTACGAAGACGCCGGAGATGGTGCGGGCGGGCGAAGAAGCGGCGATGAAGGCGCTGCCGGCGATCCGGGCGGCGATTGAGGCGAAGAAGAAGGCGGAGGAGTAGGGGTAGCGGCGGCATCCTGCTTGCCCTGAGGAAGGAAGGGCGGGCAAGCGTCCTTCTGGACAACCTGAAGGTCGCCGCTACGCGTGGACTTACAGAATTTTCACTTCTACTTGGACGGGTTGGCCTTCACCTTTGCCGCGCTGGGTTAGCCAGGCGGAGAGGCCTTCGGCGAAACGTTCGGGGGTCAGGCGGAAGCTGGCTTCGAGGCGGCCGTCGGCGAGAGGAAGGGTGTCGTCGAAGTCGGCGGAGTTGGTGAAATTGCGCATGGAGAATTGATCGAGCCATTCGAGGGGGCAGGGGCGGCGCTCGCCGCGGATTAGGACGTCGATATGGAATTTTTGGGCGTACATGTTGGCATGATAGCACCAGAGGGCCAAAGGCTTGGGTGACGGGATGCGAGCCAATTTTCGGTTGCCGGTAAGGTGGCCCATAGTACTCGCATGGAAGCTTTCGAGTCGTCGAGACAGTCAACATCACTGCAACAGTCCGTCGAGCTCGCCGATCAATCTGCAGGAGACCGGCGTTAATTTGCCGGCGAACGTGCTGATTCGATCGATGGGGTCAGCGCAGTCGAGTAAATTGTCTGTCGATGACTTTCTTGCCGAAACAACGTTGATAGTCACGTAGTAGTCTTTGCTTGAGAGGTCATTCCAGTTGCTTTGGGAAATTTTCATATCGGAAAAGGTCGCAATGTTGTTAGTACCCACCAGTTTCTCGTCACTTCCCAAGACAACGCCCCTCACAGGTGAGTTGTCTTTTCCTTTGCCGGGTAAAGGATCTCCATCGAAATAGGCGATCACCAACACCGATTCATGCATAGATAGTTTTACCGCGATGGAGAACTCTGGTACCTGAACTTGGGAAGTTGGGCAGGCAACAATAAGTCCGCCCACGATTACCAATGCCAACGTTTACACACAGGATCGCAGCACAACCAAGAGAATAGCACCGGTCTTCCTACAAATTGTGTCAAGTTCTGATTAACGAGTAACCAGGCACAATTGCTAGTTTGGCAACCCGGTTTAAAGGGTTTGATGCCGCCCCGAGTCCTCCCACGTTCTTGATAGCCCCTAGACTTCCGGTCCCCAAAAAGGACTATAATCGGGCTGTTGTGAGGAAATTGGCATGGCGAAAGTAGGCAGGCAAATTCACCGGCTTTTCATGAGGTTATTGAATTTTACGCCAGAGTTGCTCGCCAAAACTCAAGAGGAAGCCGAACTTCAGCGCGCCAGCATTGATGTGCTCATCCGCGACGCACTGGAAAAACACTTAAAAGACCTAAGGGTAGCACGCGAGAAAGATAAGGAAGCGGAGACGAGAGAGTATGCGCGTTTGCTATTGAGGGCCCATTTCGCGGAAGATCGCAACGAATTTCTGACCGAAAACGCCATCCGTTGGATTGGCAAACATGAGCGTTAGCCCTAAGCAAAAGGTAATTCGCAACAACCACCGCAATTTCCAGAAACCCTAACGCCTGAATAAGCCGCAATCAGAAAACTAGCCCGCCATGTGACGGGTAAACTTGCCTCAGGGGTTGGCGGTAACATACACTGGGCAGGTTTGAAGAGCGTACGTGAGTGTCCCGCCAGTCTCAGATACAAGTCCACGCGATCAGGACGGGCCGGATCAGGCGCATCCACACGTTTTTCCGATGCAGCCTACAATCACTTGGGGGTAATACAGTGGCGACGCCAATGGAAGCCTGGGTGGAGGAAGCAGCCCGGCTGACCAAGCCAGACAAGATTGTTTTTTGCGACGGATCCGAAGCCGAGAACCAGGCCATCCTGCAGGAAATGCTGAAAAAGGGCGATTCTTTCCGCCTGAACGAGAAGACCTACCCGAACAGTTATCTGCACCGCAGCGACCCGAGCGACGTGGCTCGCACGGAACACCTGACGTTCATCTGCACGCCGGACAAAGAAGAAGTCGGACCCACCAACAACTGGATGGACCCCCAAGGCGCGAAGTTCAAGATCGGGAAGCTGCTGGACGGGGCGATGCGCGGCCGGACGATGTATGTGGTGCCCTACATCATGGGACCGGCGAATTCGCCGATCAGCAAGATTGGCGTGGAAGTGACGGACAGCCCATACGTGGTGGCCAACATGCGGATCATGTGCCGGATGGGCAAGGTGGCGCAGGAGAAGCTGGGCAGCTCGAAGGATTTTGTGCCGGGACTCCACTCGATAGGAGACCTGGACCCGCTGCGGCGGCTCATCGCGCATTTTCCGGAAGAGAAGCTGATCTGGAGCGTGGGCTCGGGGTACGGCGGGAACGCGCTGCTCGGGAAGAAATGCTTTGCGCTGCGGATTGCGAGCTACATGGCGCGGCAGCAGGGCTGGATGGCCGAGCACATGCTGATTCTGGGGCTGGAATCACCGGGCGGAAGAGTGACGTACATGGCCGCGGCGTTTCCGAGCGCCTGCGGAAAGACGAACCTGGCGATGATGGTCTCCACGCTGGAGAGCCAGGGATATAAGGTGTGGACGGTTGGCGACGACATTGCCTGGATGAAGATCGGGGCGGACGGGTATCTGCATGCGATCAATCCGGAGTCGGGATTTTTTGGCGTGGCGCCGGGGACGGGCAGGAAAACCAATCCGAACGTGATGGAGGCGTTGAAGCACGACACGATTTTCACGAACACGGGCGTGACGGCGGAGAACGAGCCGTGGTGGGAAGGGATTGGCGGAGAGCCGCCCGCGGGGTTGATTACCTGGCGCGGGGAAAAGTGGGACCCCTCGAAGGGCGCTGCGGCGCATCCGAACGCGCGGTATACGGTGCCGGCGAACCAATCGCCGAGCATCTCGCCCAAGTGGGAAGCGCCGGAGGGCGTGCCGATTTCGGCGTTCATTTTTGGAGGCAGGCGGGCGCGGCTGGCTCCGCTAGTGTATCAGGCGTTCAACTGGCAACACGGGGTGTTTGTCGGGGCGACAATGGCTTCGGAGACGACGGCGGCGACGACGGGGGACGTGGGAATCACGCGGCGGGATCCGATGGCGATGCTGCCCTTCTGCGGGTACAACATGGCGGATTATTTCCAGCACTGGCTGGAGATGGGGAAGAAGATTCCGAATCCGCCGAAGATTTTTCACGTGAACTGGTTCCGGAAGGGCGCGGACGGGAAATTCCTGTGGCCGGGTTACGGGGAGAACGTACGTGTGCTGAAGTGGATTCTGGAACGCGTGGAGGGACGCGGCGAGGCGAAGGAAACGCCGATAGGGTACGTCCCGACGCGGACCGGGCTGACGCTGGACGGGCTGAAGATTTCGCCGGAGGCGCTGGACGAATTGTTCCGCGTGAACGCGGACGATTGGGAGAGCGACCTGGCGGACAGCCAGGAATTTTTGGCGAAGTTCGGGGAGCGGCTGCCAAAGGAATTGCGGAAAGAGCATGAGGCGGTGGTGGGGCGGTTTCAGAAGTCAGTGACGGCGTGAGCCTGGTAGCGCCACCTTAAGGTGGACGCTAGGCTGGGATAACTTTTTGACACTTGCTACTTGAACAAAAAGTTACTTTCCTGCAAAACGCTGTAGAATCGTCAACCATGTCGGCGGCCCTCTCGGTATCCACGCGGCTCTTGGGATTTGTGGTTTTCGTGGCGCTTGTTATTCCCCCCTGTTCGTTTTCCGCACCAACCTGGAATGGCATGTTGCGCGACGCCGCGGGAAAGCCCGTGGCGGACGCGAAGATTACGTTGCGCGGAGGCTCCGACGATCGAACGTATGAGGCGCGGACATCCGCCGGCGGCACATTTGTGTTTGCCGGGATTGAGGCGGGGAGTTACACCCTGGCGGCAGAGGCGGCGGGCAAGATCTGGGCGGCGGCGAAGCCGATTGTGATCGCGGAAGGAAGCTCGCCGAATCTGGAGCTGACGCTTTCCGCGCAGGATCAGACGCTCGGCGTGGCAGTGGCCGGAGCGGCCCAGGGGACAGGGAAGAAAGGGACCGGCGGCGAGCACCTTTCAAGCAAAGAGGTTTCCAACCTGCCGCTGAACGAACGCGACTTCAGCAAACTGCTGCTGCTGGCCGCGGGCACGATGACGGACACCAACGGCGCGGCGAATTTCACGCAACAATTTGCGGTGAATGGGCAGCGCGGCGTGGCTTCCGTGTTTGCAATGGACGGCGGGACGACGACCGACCCGGAGCTGGGCGGAGCGACGTTTGCGAATTTCAACGTGGACGCGATTCACGAGGTGCAGTCGAACTCCGGGGTGATGCCGGCGGAAATCGGGCAGGGCGCGGCGGGGTTCACCAACGTGGTGACGAAATCGGGGACGGGCCAGTTGCACGGAAGTGTGTTTGAGTTTGTACGCAACGCGGCTTTCGATGCGCGGAATTTTTTTGACCACATAAACCCCCTGGACCCGCGGCGGATTCCCCCGTTTGTGCGCAACGAATTTGGCGTGACGATCGGCGGGCCGGTGGTGCTGCCGGGAATTTACAACGGGAGCGGGAAGACGTTTTTCTTTGGCGAGTACGCGGGATTCCGGCAGGTGCTGGGCACGACGCAGGTGTTCGCGGTGCCGACCGCCGACGAGCGAAGAGGCATCGACACGACAAGTTTTCCCGGCGATACGCTGACCGTGCCCGTCAGCCCGCAGATTGCTGGGATTCTGGCGCGGTACCCGTTGCCGAATGATCCGGGCGGAGCGTTTGGCGCACGGACGTACGCGGCGTCTTCGAAAGTGGTGACGGATACGGACCAGTTTTCGATTCGTGTGGATCACAAGCTGTCGGACAAGGCGACGCTTTTCACACGCTTCAGCCTGAACCAGATCAACGGGCCGACGACTAATCCGGACCAGACGGCGATCGATCCAAGCTTCGCGGTGAAGTTTTTCGACCACCAGCGGAATGCGGCCGTGAGTTACGCGCGGACGTATTCGCCGCAACTGAATTCCACGACGATGTTTGATTATGTACGCAGCACGCCGGTGTTTCCTTCGAGCAACCATACGGATGTGGCGCTGGCGTTCGGGGATGGGCTTTTCGAGGGATTCAATACGGCGGACGGATCGATTTTCGGGTCATACGGAAACGTGTTTCAGTTGAAGCACGACATGAGCTACGTGCACCGCGGGCACGTGTTCAAGTGGGGCGTGGATATTCGTTGGAACCGGGACACTTCGGTGTTCGGAACGAATCCGAGCGGGGTGTATTCGTTCGGCGGCGGCACGGCGTTTTCGCCGGTGTTTATCCAATCCGCGAGCGGGACCCACAATATTCTTCCGGGCGGTGCGCTGCCCGATTCCCTGCTGGGATTGCTGACGGCGACGCCTTACGAGTACACGATTACGGGGACCTACCGGCTGACACCCACGGGAAACAAATTCGACGAGGCGGCCGTGCGGCGCGAGGCTTACGCATTTTATTTTCAGGACACGTGGAAAGCGACGCAGCGGCTGAGCATCAATTACGGATTACGCTTTGAAGTGAACAGCCGGATCAAGGAAGCGTATCACCGGACATCGGTGGCGACGCCGGTGACGCCGGACGGAAGGCCGGCGGATTTTCTGACGCCGCGAGCAACCCAGCAATTTTTGTACAATCCGCAGCCGATTTATCCGCTGGACTGGAACGGATGGGCGCCGCGCGTGGCGGTGGACTACAGGCTGACGAAAAAGACGACGCTGCACGCGGGCAGCGCGATTACCACGATTTTGCCAAATTTGTGGCAGGACAATTTCGTGACGGGTGGATTGCCTTTTGTGGTGCAACCGCTGGTGACGGCGCTGCCGGGCGTGCCAGTTCCCTTTTCCAATACGATTGTGCCGCTGCAGGTGCCGGAACCTTACACGACTTCGGGGCAGTTGCTGTTTGCATCGGGGAACACTTCGCAGGTGGCGGCGAATACGCCGATTGATTTGGCGAGATTTCAAAAGGACCTGGAGGCGCTGACGCCGGGCAATCAAACACAGTTGCTGAGCGTGAGCGTGATGTCGCGGCATTTCAAGAATGGATACATTGGCACGTACACGGCGGGAATGGAGCACGATTTCGGGTGGGTGCGATGGAACGCGGCGTATGTGGGGACTGCGGGGATTCATCTGGCGCGGGTGTTTGTTCCGAACGGATATGCGGGCGCGGGGCCGCAGTTCGCGCGATTCACGCAGTTTGATGCTTCAGGCAATGCGACCGGCGGATTCGGGCCGGAGTATGTGATGGCCAGCGATTCGCATTCGAGTTACAACGCTTTCCAGACGAGTGTGAGCGGTATGAATGCGAAAATCGGGCTCAATTTTGCGGCGAGCTATACGTTTTCGAAGTCGATGGACGATACGAGCGCGGTGCTGGGAGGAATACCAGGCAGCGCGGGAGCGATTCTGCAGACGTTCGCGCAGAATCCGCTGGACGAACGAGCGGAGAAGGGCGTGTCTACGTTTGACGTGACGCATGTCTTTTCGGTGAGCGTGTTTCAGGCGCTGCCATTGGATAAGGTGCGTTTCCTGCAGCCGGTGAGCCGGTATGTGACCGGTGGATGGCAACTGCTTAATATCACTTCGATTTTGAGCGGGCCTCCGTTCACCGTGTTTTCCGGGATTCAACAGACGAGCGCGGGCGCTGGCGGAACGGACCGGCCGGATTTGCTTACGATGCCGAATTTATCCACCAGCCGGACTAGGCGCGAAGATTATTTTGGATTGGGCGACAACAACAGTTCGTTCTTTTTTATTCCGGTGAATGTGCCGGGAGGGACGGGACCGAATCTGGGGCGATTTGGGACATTAGGGCGGAATACGTTTCGCGCGCCGGGGTTCAAGCAATTTGATTTTGCGTTGATCAAGGATACGCCGTTTGGACGGCGCGGGAAGAGCGATCTGGGGCTGCTGGAGTTCCGGGCCGAGTTTTTCAATTTGTTTAATATCGTGAATTTCAGCTTGCCGTCGAATACAGTGCGGGGGAGTGGATTTGGAATTATCTCTCACACGGCGGGGACTTCGCGGCAGATCCAGTTTTCATTGAAGCTGATTTTTTGAAGGAAGTCGGCAAAGAAGCGTGACTTACCGGACGATCCCTCTTACCTGTTTCGATCGAAGAAGCAGAAGCGATTGTGGGCTTCGTCGAGGACTGTGAAGAGGCAGGAGGATCGGGATCGTCAGCTTCACGACGGAGACTCCGCGGGAGAGTTCTGATTGCTGGCGGCAAATTGAGTGCTGACACGCATGGGTGCGAATATTGACTTCGCGATAGCTGCCACCTAACATTCGGCTCTACGAAAGCACATGGTCGGACAAAAGTTAGAACACTACCTGATTCTCAATCAGCTGGGAGCCGGCGGAATGGGTGTGGTCTATTGCGCCCTGGATGAAAAATTGGATCGCAAAGTTGCGCTGAAGGTGCTCTCCTCCGGAATTCTGGCCGATGAGGCAGCTCGAAGGCAATTTCACAAAGAAGCTCTGGCTCTGGCAAAGCTGAATCACCCCAACATCGAGACCATCTACGAATTTGGCAGCCAGGATGGACTCGATTTTCTGGTGATGGAGTTGATAGCGGGCGTCTCGCTGAGTCAAAAGCTCAAGAATGGGCACCTCTCGGAGCGAGAGGTGCTGCGCTTCGGGTCGCAGATGTGCGAAGGCTTGGCGGCGGCACACTGCCAGGGCGTGATTCACCGTGATCTGAAGCCTTCGAATTTGTTCATCACTCCCGAGAACCGGCTAAAGATTCTTGATTTCGGACTCGCCAGCCTCTTGAGACACCCGGATGAAGCGGACGTCGCCCGCACCCTATCGGAAGAACAGGGCCGAGCGGTTGGGACTCTCCCATACATGTCCCCCGAGCAATTGCGCGGTGAACCCGTTGATGCGAGAACCGATATCTATTCCGCGGGAGCCGTATTGTACGAAATGGCCACCGGCTCGCGACCCTTTCCGCAAAGCAGCTCGGTGCAATTGATCGGCGCCATCCTGCACAAAGAGCCCGTGCCGCTTCGAACATTTAACGAGCGATTCCCACCCGGACTCGAAGCGGTGATCATGAAGACGCTCGACAAGGAGGCTTCCGAGCGCTACCAGACTGCACGGGAACTTCGCACCGCGCTGGAAACACTGACGAGCTCTTCGGTGAGCGGCGCGATGAAGTGGCCGGCGGCAGCTGCGTCGGCAGCGAGCACGACCGCGGCAGTTGGTCCGACAAGAGCAAGACCCTGGGGGTTGATTGCAGTAGGGACTGTGGTGGCCGCCATGGCGTTGGTGTTCGGACTGGATGTAGGACACGTAAGAAGCACACTCTTTGGACATCGGAATTCAGAGGAACATGTTTCGCGCCAGGTGATTCCCCCGCCAGCCCCGCGGAGGGCGATTGCGGTTCTGTCTTTCCTGAACGTTTCCAAGCGGCCGGATCAGGCATGGCTGGCGACCACGCTCCCCGAAATGCTGACGACGGAGCTGGGCGCCGGCGGCAATCTGAGGACAGTCGCCGGGGAAGCTGTGACGCGCATGAAATCGGACTTAGGATTGCCAGACGCGGGCAGCTACGGGGGCGAAACGCTGCAGCGCATCGGGGGGATTCTCGAAGCAGAAGATATTGTCACCGGATCGTATCTCGCTCCGGGAACCGGCCAGCTGCGGCTCGATTTGCGCCTGCAGAACGCGCAGACGGGCGAAACGGTGGATACAATCAGCGTAAACGGCAAGGGCGAACAGGTGGCCGATCTGGTGGAATTGATCGGGCGCGCCGGTGGCCAGCTTCGCCAAAAGTTGGGAGTCGAAGGAAACCCGCCCGCGGCCGAGGCGGTGTTGAAGGCTTCGCTTCCCTCTTCTCCCGTTGCAGCGCAGCTCTATGCCGAGGGCATTGAAAAGCTCCGGCACATGGATGCAAAGGGAGCGATAGAGAGTTTACAAAAAGCTACCCAGAAGGCGCCGGAGTATGCGCTGGCGCATTCGGCCATGGCGGAGGCCTGGTCCATTCTCGGATACGACGATCGCGCGCTAGCCGAACAACAAAAGGCGCTCTCCTTCGCGAGCTCCCTTTCCGCAGAAGATCGCGGACTGATCCAGGGCCGGCTCTATGAGTTCGCGTCCGAATGGGACAAGGCGGCGACGTACTATCTCTCCTTGCGCACTCTCTACCAGGACGATCTTGATTACGGTTTGCGCCAAGCCAACGCGCAAGTGCGCGGCGGGAAGCCCAAGGAAGCGCTCGCAACAATTTCCGATATACGTGGCATCCCCGGGCCGGCGGGAGAAGATCCGCGCATTGATCTGCGTGCTGCGGAAGCCGCGGAAATGATGGGTGACTTCAAGGCGCAAGAGGCGGCGGCATCCCGCGCATCAGAGAAGGCGACTCATCAAGGTTCGCGGAGGCTTGCGGCCAGCGCGGAGTGGCACCGCTGCACGGCGCTTGTGAATCTTGGGGATGCCGCGTCGGCGAAGTCCGCATGCGAAAAAGCCCGCGACTCGGCAAAGGCTGTGGATGACGCATTGCTGGAGGCCAGAAGTCTGACCGGGCTGGGCTACGCGTTGAGCGGCCAGGGGGACAATGCCAACGCCCTGCAATGCCACAAACAAGCGCTGCAGCTTGTCCGCGGGATCGGCGCACAGCGGGATATCGCCGGAGCTCTCCTGAACATTGCAAACCTGACTTACGCATCAGGCGACTTGAAGGGAGCCCACCGTTACTACCAGGAATCGCTCGAGACTTCACGCGGCATCAACAACAAACAGGGAATCCTCGATGCCGAGGGAGGGCTTGCCGCGGATCTGGTGGCGTCGGGTGAATCCGCGGCCGCACTGCAGATTTACGAGGACATGCTGAAAACAGCGCGAGGGGTCGGCGATCAGAAGAACGCGTCGTTCGCCCTGACGGGGATGAGCCTGGTTCTGTTCGAGCACGGCGACCTTGCGGGCGCCCGCAAACGCATTGAAGAAGCAGTTAGAATCACCCGGGATGCCGGGATGAAGGGCGATTACGCTTCCGGACTGGGCGTGCTTGGGGACATTGAACTCGCTCAAGATCACCTGGATAATGCGGCCAAGAACTATCGCGAATCGCTTCAATTGAATCAGCAGTTGGACGACAAACCAGGTCAGGCGGTGAACAACGCCGCCTTGGCTTCGCTGGCTCAGGAGGAGAACCGGCCCGCGGAAGCAGAGACTTTGGCGTCGAAAGCCGCGGACGCATTCCAAGATCAGAAGAACGCGGATCTCGAAACTGACGCACTGGGAACACTCGCGCGGGCGCTGGTTATGGAGGGCAAACTTCCAGAAGCGCGCAAGGCAATCGAGCGAGCCAAGGGCCTCCCGGCGCAGGATGAGAGCATCCGACTGAAACTTCGCGTCTCCGAGGTGTACCTGCTCGCTCGCGAAGGGAAATCCAGCGAGGCTTCGCGCATGGTGGCCGAGTGCGTACAAGAAGCTTCTGGGAGAAAATGGAAGCGGTCTGAGTTCGAGGCGCTCCTCGCAAAAGCGGAGATTGAATTGCAGACGGGCGCGACTCCCTCCGCAAAACTTGCTGCAAAGCGTCTGCAGGTTGATGCAAACGCCGCGGGGTTCGCACTCATCGCCCGCAAGGCAGGAACGCTTGCGAAATGAAGGAAGAATCCGGGGTGGCACGCGGAGATGCTATGCGGCGACAGATTGCGAACGCCGGACTGCCTTGATTGAGGGGTGCTGCTTCTCTTGGAATTTAGCTGCTCTTCCGGCGGCGCCGGAGTAAACCAAGTCCAAGTAGTCCAGAGGCAAGAAGTGAAAGGCTGGCCGGCTCGGGCGCGGCTGTTGTCTGCTGGAGATTGATGCCTACGGTTGGGATTGACGGAATGTCCGCGGCCGTGCAACCACCTGATGTACCCGGCTGGTAGCAATAGTGGCCATCGTTGTTGATGGAATTATTATCGCTCACGTCCAGGAAGAGGGAGAGGTCTGTTCCGCCGCCTGCGAGGGGAAACGGCAGGGCAAACGTAAAGAAGGGGTTTCCGGAGGCGTCGTTACCGAAAAGGATGGCCGAGGGCGACAGTCCAAGGACATCAGTTTGCGAAAACGGGGAGAAGAAAACATTTCCGCTCTGAACGGTACCATCATTTGTCAACAACCCCGCTGATACAAAGGTTCCACCTGGAGGAACAGGGAGTGTGAGCGTGAGAGACTGGGCGTTGGCGGGAAGCGTCGAGGTAATCTGAAAAGCAAAGGCCAACTGGCAGGTACCGCTGGTCGGATCGGTGATGGCATCGGAACAAAATTCCTGGGAAGCAATCGTTACGCCGTTGGACATGGTGCTGGACTGTGCAAGGATGAGCGAACCGGCCTGTCCGTAGTCGGAGCGAGTCCGTATTGGTACGCTGTTCGCTAAGGTATTGCCCACAAGAATGAACAAAGCTGCCACAGCGCCGAGTATTGTCCGCATGCAGTCCTCCGCAGAACAAAGAAGTAGTTAATTAACACAAGCAGATCCAGTTCCACGTCAGGCGTCTCCGGGGTCAGGATGTGGAAATCCTAACCTCTGTATCTCATGACGGATACAGCGTTTGCGGGAACTCATAGTACTCCCCCAACTTCGGGGGTGTGCAACAAAGTTCACAATCTCTCCCTTTGTTTGACCAGATCTTACGAAACGTGTGGTCCACTCGTCCGGCTCCATGCGCCAAAGGTTCCTCACTTTGCTATGCGTACGAGCCCCCCGAAGGACGGCCTGTTATCCGAGTCCTGGGCTTTTTACAGGAGGGAGCTGATGGCTTCGTCGATGCGGATGTGGGTGGAAGCATTCCCGCTGATCAGGTAGGGGCGGCCGTGGTCCATGGAAAAGTTGACGAAGCGGCTGATGTGGTAATCCTCGTCGAGGGAGGTGAAGAGCTTGATGGTTTCCTCGGGGTCGAGGGCGAAGGCTTCGAGGGCGACGGGCTCGCCCCATTGTTTGGCGAGCGAGGAGTAGCGGTCGACTACTTCTTTGAGACTCAACATTTTGGGAGTGCAGTTGCGGGGCGCGGGCGAATTTTCACGGCGCCGGGATTCTGCATTGCGGAGTGTATCGCGCTGAGTTCTTGTGTGGAAGGGCGCAGATTGGCGGCAGCGGCGGGATTCGGTAAGATGCTGGTGGAACTTAAACGCATCGGAGGACGTGTTTATGAGCATTGCGGTTGGACAGAAGGCGCCGGATTTCACGTTGCAGGACCAGAACAAGAAGGAAGTGAAGCTGTCGGATTTCGCGGGGAAGAAAAGAGTGGTGCTGGTGTTTTACCCGCTGGACTGGAGCCCGACCTGCACGAACGAGCACGCGTGCTTTGTGAACGACATGCGGAATTTCGATACGCTGGACGCGGAGGTGCTCGGCGTCAGCGTGGACAGCGTGTGGTCGCACAAGGCGTACGCGGAGAAGATGGGGATCAAGTATTCGCTGCTGGCGGATTTTCATCCGAAGGGCGCGATGAGCGAGAAGTATGGCGTGTACATGGCGGACAAGGGAATCACCGGGCGGTCGATCATTATCATTGATAAGGGCGGGAAAGTGGCGTGGGTGAAGGATTACGACATCCCCGTGGTGCCGGATGTGAAGGAAGTGGCCACGGCGTTGGGAAGCGTGAAGTAAAGGAAGAAAAGGAATAAAGGAAGTTGAGGATAGGAGTTCCGGTGGCCGGTCGAAAGACCGGCCACTACTTTTTTGCGGGAGGCTCGGGCGTTTTTGTTGGGGCTGGAGCGGAGCTGGCGGAGACCGCGAAGGAGCGCACCAGGATTACCAGTTGCCAGCGCTGGTCTTCGGTTAGCTTTTTGCGGAAGGAAGGCATGGGTTTGCGGCCCTGGGTGATCTGGTAATAGATATCGCCGTCGGTGAGGGAGCTCATGTGCTTCGCGTCGGTGAGGTCGCTTGGTGAAGGGTCGTACATCATGGCGTCCGAGCCGTCGCCTTTGCCGGAATCGCCGTGGCAGTTGGCGCAATATTCGTTGTAGACGGGTTTCGCGGCGTTGAGATTGGCGTCGGAGGCGGCGAGAGGATTTTTGCGGAGTTTGTCTTCGAGAGGGACTCTCCAGGGGGTTTTGTGGAAAGCGGCGAGTCCGATGGAGAGAAAGATTAGGAGAATTACGAACGCGAAGAGGAGTTTGAGGAGTGTTTTTGGTTTTTTAGGGGAAGTGGGCATGATTTGTTCACCGGGAAAAGTTTCGCACAGGCGGGAGCGGGCGGAAAGCCGGAATCACGGGCTGGCAAGAAAGAGAAGAGTTCAACACAGAGATCACAGAGGGGCCAGAGAGTGCACAGAGAAACCCGAGATTAGGCGGGGCGGAGGATTAGCCAGAGGAGTTCGCCGTTGAAAAAAAGAATGGCGGCGGCAACGCACCATGCAATAACGGTGGTGGCGCGGGAGTTGACGAACTCACCCATCTTGGCGCGCTCGCTGGTGAATTGCACCAGCGGAATCACGGCGAACGGCAACTGAAAGCTGAGAATCACCTGGCTGAGGATGAGGAGCGCGGTGAGCTTCCCTTCTCCGGCGATGGCGATGACGAGAACGGCTGGGATGATGGCGATGGCGCGGGTGATCAGGCGGCGCAGCCAGGGCTTCAGGCGGAGATCTAGAAAACCTTCCATGACGATCTGGCCAGCGAGGGTGCCGGTGAGCGTGGAGTTCTGCCCGGAGGCGAGCAAGGCGCAAGCGAAGAGTGTGCTGGCGAGGCCGGCGCCGAGGGTGGGGCTGAGGAGTTTGTAGGCCTGGGCGATGTCGGCGACTTCGCTGAGGCCGCGCGTGTGAAATGCGGCGGCGCCGAGGACGAGGATGGCGGCGTTGATGAAAAGCGCAAAAAAGAGAGCGACGGTGGAATCGATGACGGCGTAGCGCAGGGCTTCGCGCTTTTCGGAATTGGCTCGGCCAAAGGCGCGGGTTTGCACGATGCTCGAGTGGAGATAGAGATTGTGGGGCATCACAGTGGCGCCAAGGATGCCAATGGCGATGTAAAGCATTTCCTTGTTGCGCAGGATTTCGGCGCGGGGAATGAAGCCGCGGGCGGCTTCTCGCCAGAGCGGGTGGGCGAAAAAGATTTCGTAAGCGAAGCAAAGGCCGATGCTGGCGATGAGGGTGATCACGAAGGCTTCAATAAGGCGGAAGCCGCGGCCTTGCAGGGCTAGGACGATGAGGACGTCGAAGGCAGTGAGGAGAACGCCGAGGAGCAGCGGAATGTGGAAGAGAAGATTGAGGGCGACGGCGGAGCCCAGGACTTCGGCCAGGTCGCAGGCGGCGATAGCGAGTTCGCAGGCGACCCAGAGAAAAATGGAGACGCGGCGAGAGTAGTGGTCTCGGCAGGCCTGGGCGAGATCGCGTCCGGTGACGATGCCGAGCTTCGCGGAGAGCGCCTGGAGGAACATTGCGAGCATGTTGCTGATCAAAACGACGCTGAGGAGCGTGTAGCCGAATTTGGAGCCGCCGCCGATGTCGGTGGCCCAGTTGCCGGGATCCATGTACCCGACAGCGACGAGATAGCCGGGGCCGGCAAAGGCGAGGATTTTGCGGAACCAGTGCGCATTGTGAGAGATGGGGATGCTGCGGTGGGATTCGGGGAGAGAGGGAAGCGTGAGGGCACGGCGCCAGGCGGACGATTCGGATTGATCGGCGGGCAGGGCCGGGGCGGTGGAGAATCGCTTGGAGAAGATGTCGGACATCGGTCGTATTAACTATAGTTAACTTCTCTTATAAAGTAGAATTAACTAGACCGGATGTCAATAGGACTTATTTGGGGAGGAGAAGCAGGGAAAAGATTTCAACACAGAGGGCGCGGAGAAAAGAAGACGGGAGAAGAGAAAGAGGAGCCCGCCTCAGCAAGAGGGAGGGGCGAGCCCCTCCCCTACAAAAGCTTGCGGGCCACCGGAAGGTGGCCGCTACGTTGGAGGCCGATCTGAAGATCGGCCGCTACACGAATGGGTTGGGTTGGGCTGTGATACTTTGGGAGAGGACTTTTGGGAGAAGAACATGGATGAGAAGCAAGTAACGCCGCCGGGGCAGGTGCAGATCAAAGCGGATGAGAAAGAAATGCAGGGGCTGTACAGCAACCTGGTGATGATCCAGCACCACGCGGAGGAGTTTACGTTGAATTTTGTGTATATCTTTCCGAATGGGACGCAGGGGAAGCTGCTGAGCAGCGTGATTGTGAGTCCCGGGCACGCGAAGCGCATCCTGCGAGCTCTTGAAGAAAATATTAAGCGGTTTGAGCTTCAGTACGGGCCGATCAAAGAGGGGCCCGAGGGCGCGCCGATGCCGGGGCCGAACATCGGGTTCGTGCAGTAGAGAGGGCGAAAACGCAGGAGAACGCCGTGCGATTTCGGGCCGCGAGCGACCAGGCGCTGCTGGTTTATCTGGGAGAAGAGATTGGCGCGGAAGCACACGAACGAGTGGTGCGGCTGTTGCGGCTGCTGCAGAGCGAGCCGATTGCGTGGATACGGAATATCCAGCCGGCGTACTGTTCCCTGCTGATTACGTTTGACGCGGCAGCGGTGGATCACGCCGAAGTCCAGACGAAAATTTCAGAACTTGAAAAGCGCGCGAAGAAGTTGCCGGAGGCGGAGCCTCGCCTGGTGGAAGTGCCGGTGTGCTACGGCGGGGAGTTTGGACCGGACCTGGAGGACGTGGCGGAGCGGCGCGGATTGATGGCGGAAAAAGTTGTCGAGCTGCACTTCGCCCGAACGTATCACGCTTACTTTTTGGGATTTGCGCCAGGGTTTGCGTATTTGGGAGATCTGGCGGAAGAGATCGCGACGCCGCGATTGGAAACGCCACGGAAGGAAGTGCCGGCGGGAAGCGTGGGGATTGCCGGGCGGCAGACGGCGATTTATCCCCTGGCAACGCCGGGCGGCTGGCGATTGGTCGGCAGGACGCCACTGGAAATTTTCCGGAGAGATCGCGCGCCGATGGGGCTGATTGCGATTGGAGATCAGGTGAGGTTCCGGCCAATCACGCGAGCGGAGTTTCTGGCGACGAGGCGGTCATGAGTTCGTTGGTGGTGGAATCGGCGGGGTTGCAGACGACGGTGCAGGATTTTGGGCGCGAGGGATTTGGTGTGCTGGGAGTTTCGCCTTCGGGAGCCGCAGATCCAGTGGCGTTGCGGATTGGGAATTTGCTGCTTGAGAATAACCCCGGGGCGCCGGCGCTGGAAATGACACTGACGGGCGGAACATTTTTGTTTCCCGATGGCGCGGTGATTTGCCTTGCGGGCGCGAATTTTGGCGCGCAAGTGGATGGCAAGACGCTGGAGTTGTGGCGGCCGCACGCGATTTTGCCGGGGAGGCGCGTGGTGTTGGGGGCTACGCGAGATTTTGCGCGGTGTTATTTATGCGTCGCAGGCGGAATTGGTGCGGAGAATTTTCTGGGAAGCGCTTCGACTCATTTGTTGAGCGGATTGGGAGGATGGGAGGGGCGGGCGCTGCGAAAGGGCGATGTGTTGCCGATTGGAAGGCTGGAGAAAAATATCCGGCGGCGAAAACTGAGAGCGGGAGTTTTGGAGACGCTGAAGCCGGAGAAGAAGTTGCGGGTTACGCGCGGGCCGCAGTTTGACTGGTTTTCGGAAGAGGCGCGGCGGGCGCTGGCTGGCGGAGAGTTTGTGGTTAGCGAAGAATCGAACCGGATGGGGTTACGGTTGGATGGGCCGCGGCTGGCTGCGGGCAATAATGCGGAGATGGTCAGCGAGGGCACGCCTGTGGGAGCGATTCAAGTGACGCCGTCGGGACAGGCGATCCTTTTGTTTGTGGAGCAGCAGACGACGGGCGGGTATCCGAAGATTGCAAATGTGATCGGGGCGGATTTGCATTGCGTCGGGCAGTTGCGGCCGCGGGATACGATTCGGTTTGAAGAAGTATCGCTCACAGCGGCGCGAGAGTTATGGATCGAGCAGCAGGTATTGCTGGGTTCGGAGGAGCGGCTGTTCGCATGAAGCGCGTGGATTTGAATTGCGATATGGGCGAACTGCCGGAGATGCTGGCGGATGGGAGCCAGGAAGCGCTGATGAAGTTTGTGACGTCGGCGAATGTGGCTTGCGGCGGGCACGCGGGCGATGAAGAGATGATGCGCACGACAATCGAGCAGGCGCTGCGGCATGGCGTGGCCGTGGGGGCGCATCCGGGATATGAGGACCGCGAAAATTTCGGGAGGGTGGCGCTGAATTTGAGCGCGGAGGAGATTCGGAGTTCGGTGTACCGGCAGGTGGTGACGCTCGGGAAGATTGCGGAGAAATGCGGCGCGGCGGTGGTGCACGTGAAGCCGCACGGGGCGCTTTACAACCAGGCGTCGCAGGATGCGGGGATCGCGCGCGGGATCGCGGACGGCGTGCGGCAGTGGAGGCAGGATGTGGTGATGGTGGGACTGGCGGGGTCGGTGATGCTGGAGGAGTTTCGCGCGGCGGGATTTCGCGTGGCACCGGAGGCGTTTGCGGACCGGCGGTATGAGAAGGATGGAAGTTTGCGGGCGAGAAAATTTCGGGATGCGTTGCTGAATGCGCCGGAAAAGGCAGCGGAGCAGGCGGTGCGGATTGCGGAGGGGCGAGGTGTGGTGACGCGCGAGGGAGTAGTGGTTGCCGTAGAGGCGCAGACGATTTGCATTCATGGTGATACGCCGGGAGCGGAGCGGATTGCTGAAGCGGTGCGGCGAAGATTGGAAGGCGCAGGAGTGGAAGTGAATCCGATGGGAACTCGATAACAGCATGATCGAGCAGAATATACCAGAGGTTCCATTGACATTTATTTGTCCATCTCGCAAGCTCTGAGGCCATGATCAGCCGAACCCTGGTTTTCATTTTGTTTTCGGGCGCGTTGGCAGCCAATGGTGGCACGCCGCAGCATCAGCCTACGAAAGAGCAAGCCCCACCCTCCCCTTATATTGACAAGGGCGCGTGCCCGTTTGAGTGCTGCACTTATCGGGAATGGACAGCGAAGGAAGCGATTGATCTAGTGGACCAACCCAATGGCAAGAAAGTCGTGGGGCAACTCCATAAAGGTGAGAAGGTCGAGGGCGTCACCGGTGAGGTCCACAGCATTCCTTTGCGCGTGGTCGCATTGAACGACGACCCCGATGCCAAAGTGAAGGCTGGCGATGTGATCTACGTCCTGCACTACCTTGGCGAGGGCGCTTGGCAGGTGTGGCATAAGGGCGAACTGGTGGTAATCGAGAATTTGTCGGACAAAGGCCCATTCCCCCGCGCTACATGGTGGGTGCAGATCAAGACTGCCTCGGGCGTCGTCGGATGGGCAATCTCTCACGGAAACTTTTCCAATCAAGACTCCTGCGGCTAAAGCCGTTTCTGGCAAGGTTAGGCTGTGCGCAAACCAAGCGGCCAGCAAGGCGCAGGCAGATTCGCATGCCATCCAAACGACTGTGAAGACTAGGATCAGTTGAGTGTGGCGGTGCGATGTAGATGCCAGGCGGTGTATTTCCTCAGCCACCCAATCGTCATGCCGTGAGGGTGCACCGGAGACATCCCGCTGAACGGAGAATTGCCAGGATTTGGCGGGTACGGTAAAGTAGAAAGAGTTGTCGCCACAGTTGAACGGGCCTGTAGCTCAGGTGGCTAGAGCGCGCCCCTGATAAGGGCGAGGTCGGTGGTTCAAGTCCACCCAGGCCCACCTATTTCCAAAATCACAATTTCGCTAGTTAGCCGCGGCTCGGACCGATGTGTCGGCGCGTGTGGATGATAGACCAGGCCAACATCACGAAACTCCGGCATAAGGTGATTCATCCAATGAACGGAAAACAGAAGCAAGGGGCCGGTGTGCGCGAAACTTCGCACGCGGTTCCGGGTTAGAAACGAGGGGATCGCGGATCCGTTCGGAGGAGTGTTTTCAGTTTCATGCCTCGACGGTAGAGGTTTCGAACTACCGTGTGGGCGGCCCACCCGGACTGGAAAGCGCTCGAGCTCGTTGTGTTTGTGGCTTGCAAGGTCCGGGTCAATTCATTGGAAGGAGCGGCATGATTATGAATTACCGGGCAATTTGCTTTGGATTGCTGGCGTTTTTCCTCTTGGGGAGCGTTTCGACCCGCGCGCAGGGGCGGTTTGAAGTTTCACCGTTTGTGGGATTTGAAACGAGCGGATCGTATCCCGTCAGCCTCAATTCCAATACGGCAATCACGAATCCGATCGACAGGTTGCGAGCAAATCAGGCCACTTCCTACGGGACGTTTCTGGGTTACAACCTGACGGAGAATTTTCAGGCGGAGTTCATGTGGGATCGCAACAATACTTCATATAGCGCGCGGCAGATCATCGACGGCACATACTTCAAGGCGTACAACTCCGACATTGATCAATACCAGTTCGGATTTCAGTATATGTTCCGCGACAGCAGTCATAGGTTGCGACCCTACGCCGCGGCGAGCGTGGGCTTCACGCACGATTCGAATGGCGGCGGAAATCCGAACCGCACGGAGTTCAGTTACAGCCTGGGCGGTGGCGCGAAATATTATTTGAGCCGGCATTTCGGGCTGCGGGGAGATATTCGGTATCTGCCGACGTATGGGAGTTCGTCGTACGGATTGTATTGCGACCCGTTTGGATTTTGTTACAACGCGAAGGTAGCGAATTTCTTGAACCGGGGAAATTTTGTGGGTGGTTTAATTTTCCGGTTTTGAAGCAAAAGCGCCCGCCTCGGAAGGCGGCCGCTACAAAGAAAAGAGGGCGGCGTAAAGCCGCCTCTACACGGGCCGGAGGAGATTCCGGCCCTATTTTCTTGTGCGCAGGATTTTCAGGGGTGGGGAGCTTCGGGGATGGGAGGCATGACGAAGAGTTTTTCGTCGATGGGGACGTTTTGCTGGACGGTGGTGATGCGGATGGTGAAGCTGCCGTTGGTACGGGTGAGGGTCCATTGATAGGGAATCTTGACGCCGTTGGTGTCGCGATAATCGGCGTAGTCGACCTCGAGCGGATTGCGGCCGAGGGGTGTCTCGGTGTACCGGATTAAGCGGAGAAGCAGGCCGGATTGCTGATCGAAGCACATGCGCAGGGCCGGCGTGGCGGCACCTTTGGCAGTGACTAGAAATGTGGCGTGTCCGTCGATGGTTTCGCCCGGAAGGACTTTGAACTCCTGGTACAGTTCGCGGACCTGGGCGGGAAAATAAATTTGCGCGTCAATTCGGGCGGAACGCAGCTCGGCCGCGTTCATTGGATGAACACCTCGCGGCGTGGTGAGCCAACCAGCCTGGCCGTTGAAGGCGGTGACGCTTTCGCCGAAGGAAGGATGTGAGATGGAGAGTCGTTTCTCGGGAGCTTCGGAATAGATTTCGATTGGATATTGCTCGCCTCCGGTGTCGACAGTTCCCTTTTGGACCCGCGTTTTGATTTTGTGGAGGGTCTCGGCACCGCCGATTGCGGCTAGGTATTTATCGAGAACCTGATCGGCGGAAGGCAAGCTTTCCTGCGCGCTGATTTCGTGGTGCTCGTGCTCGGGCATTTTTGTACCGTTGACGGTGAGAATGGGAACGCCTACGGGATGCGGCGAACCGCGATGGCAGGTGTAGCAGGTGACTTCGACTTCGCCATTGAAGTGGGATTTGTTGATAGCGAGTTCCATTTCGATCATTTTTCGCGCGGTCTGTTTTTCTTTTTTGTCGTCCTTGTCCATGGCGTGCTCGACGTGGCAGAACTCGCAGTCGACGCCGAGGGCGCCGCTGATGAATTGCATGGTGGGGATGAGCTGGTCGGCGGGGATGTCTTTGAGGGCTTGAATGTTTTTGTATTGCTGGCCGGCGGTTTTGGGGGCGGGTGGTTGTTCCTGGGCGCTCGCGGCAAGAATAAAAGCGGCAAGAAAGTTGAAGGCGAAAAACAAAGTTATCTTGCCGAATTGCCGAGGGGAAATGGGGGTCATCCTTGGGTCTCCTGTGATTTGTGCAGGAAATGATTGTGCCGGAATTTGGGTATTGTGCAAGGTGGTTGCGGAAAAGTGGCCAGTCGGGAGATCGGCGTTCCCAAGGGTTAGGCGGAAATTTCCCCGCGCTTGGCCAGGGCGGTGATGCGGTCGGCGGCACGGTAGGCCAAGGCCTGGATGGTCATGGTGGGCTGGCCGCGGCCAGAGGTTACGAGGCTGCTGCCGTCGCAGAGGAAAAGATTCTTGACGTCGTGCGTGCGATGGTCGGCGTTGATGACAGACGTTTTTGGATCAGTGCCCATGCGGCAGGTGCCGAGCAGGTGGACTGCGAACTGCTGCTCCTGAACCGGAGGGCCCCACCTGGTTTTGGCGCCGGCGGCGTCGAGGATTTCGAGAGCGCGGGCCTGCATCCACTCCATCATTTTCAAATCGTTTGGATGATCGCGGAAGGTCATGCGCAGCGCGGGAAGGCCATAGGCATCTTTCACGTCGGGATCGAGAGAAAAGCTGTTGGACTCAACGGGGAGCGAAGTGCCATGGCAGAAAATCTGGAACGTGCGCGTGAAATTGTGCGCGAGGGCTTGCTTGAAGCCGGCGCCCCATTTTGGAGTGCCGGGAGGCAGTCCGTTTAACGCGAAGCTGACGGGCGTGAAATCGAAGCGGGCATCCAGTCCACCACCCCCGTAGAGGCCGAGCTTGGGATCGAGTTCGTAGAAATCGTGCATGATGCGGCTGACGGCGGGGCCTTTGTAGTCGTTGAGTTGCTCGTCGAAAATGCCGTAGGCGAGGGCGCTGCTGTTGGGCATCAGGTTCTTGCCGACGTAGCCACTGGAATTGGCCAGTCCCGCAGGGAATTGATTGGACGCGGAGAGCAAGAGGAGCCGCGGAGTTTCGGCGCCGTTGGCGGAGAGAATGACGGCTTTGGCTTTTTGCAGGTAGGTGTTGCGGTGGGCGTCGAAATAGACGGCTCCGGTGACCCGGCCGCTCTTGTCGGTCTCGATGCGACTGACGTAGCAATTTGGGCGAATCTCGCAGCGGCCGGTTCTTTCGGCCATCGGAATGACGCTGGAGAGCGAAGTAGACTTGGCGCCGACTTCGCAGCCGAAGCCGAGGCAGAACCCGCAATTCATGCAGGCGGCGCGGCCGGCGCGCGGTTGCGAAAGAATCGCCATCGGCGCGGGGTACGCATGATAGCCGAGCTTGCGGCAGGCGCGTTCGAAGATGACGCCGTTTCCCTTCACCGGCAGCGGCGGCATGGGATAGGGCTTGGAGCGCGGCGGATCGAACGGACTGGAGCTAGCGAGGCCGGAAACGCCGATTTCCCATTCGACTTTTGTGTAGTAGGGCTCGAGGTCGGCGTAGGAGATCGGCCAGTCGGCGAAGTTGGCGCCGGGGATGTCGCCGGTCTTGCTGTGCTCCTTAAAATCGATTTCGTGGAAACGCCAGAAATTGGCGGTGAAGTGAACGCTGCTGCCGCCCACGCAACTACCGTAAAGGACGGCCTGCTGTTTCCTGGCGGTTTCCTCGGGCGTCTTGCGAAAAGTGATTGGATGGGTACTGATCTTATTGGTGAGCTGGCTTTGCACGAAGACTTTGGTTTCGTCGTGCGTGAAATCTTTTTCGCGGAAATATTCGCCCTGCTCGAGAACGACGACGCGGAAGCCGTTGGTGGAAAGTTCTTTCGCGAGGACGCCGCCGGCCGCGCCGGAGCCGACGATGACGAAATCGACTTCGTCGGAGGGCTTGTAGGTGACCATGGGCCGGCTCATTTTTTCTCCGTTTCGCCGGAGACGGGTTGCCAGCCGGGATAATCCTTGTCATAGAAACCGAACGGCGGAGAAAAGCTGTGGGACGGATCGCGGCCGATGGCTTTCCAACCGACGAAATCGCGGTTTCCGCCGCCTTCGGGGTCGACGAGAAATCCGAAGATGGTGTGGACGCGCAGGGTCTGGAAGAAATCCTCGGAGGTGCCGGGGGCGAGGCGGCGCGGGCCGCTGTTCTCCCGCTCGGACTCTTCTGCGAGGTGCGTGAAGATTTTCAGTTTTTGCTCGTCCGTGGCGGCGGAGAAGCGCGGGACTCCGGGAAAGAGTTCGGCGGTGGTTTTCTGCGCGGCTTCGAGGCCTTTTTGATAGATGGGCAACGTGTCGCTGAAGAAGGTTTTCAAGGCGCGGTCAATGAAGTAGACCACGCCGGCTTCGCGCGCCCCCGCGGCTGCATCGGAGGGGATGATGCACGAGGCGAGGGCTTCGACTTCGCGCGCCTGGTCGGCGGTGAACACCTCGAGCACGGGATGATCCGACTTTGTGGCCTGGTGGGCGTGTTCGGCGGCGGAAACGAGCGCGGGCCAATTTGCCGTGAGCCAGGCTGCGCCTGCGGTGCCTCCGAGGAGTTGAAGAAAATCGCGTCGTGCGGGATGAAAAGAGTTCATGGTCCCCCGATGGTGCAAACAATTTACGAACTGGGCGTGATGGCGTCAAGACGAAAACCCGGCGCGCTGCTGCTAATATGGCCTGTATGAAAAATTCAGATGCATTGCTGGAGCTTTCACAGGAAAAGGCACGGGAATTGGGGCACGCGCTGGTGGAGCATTTGGTGGAGTACCAGGCGCGGGTGGCGACGCTGCCGGTGGTGAAGGTTGAGAGCACGGCGGAGTTGCACCGCGCGATTTGGGAACAATTGCCGGCGCGCGGAAGCGATCCGCTAGCGGTGCTGGAGCGGATTAAAAAGAGCGTACTTTCGAGCACGAACCACGAAACGCACCCGCGGTTTTTTGCGTTTGTGCCGGGGCCGAGCAACCTGGTGGGCGCATACGCGGATTTTCTGCGTACGGGCTACAACATTTTCGCGGGGAGCTGGCTGGAGGGCTCAGGGCCGGCGATGGTGGAGCTGGTGACGCTCGACTGGATCCGGAAATTGGCGGGCTATCCGGAGAAGGCTGGGGGGATTTTTTTGAGTGGGGGGTCGCTGGCGAATTTGTCGGCGCTGGTGACGGCGCGCGATGCGCTGTTGAAGCCGGAGGAATTTTCGCGTGCGGTGGTGTATGGCTCGGACCAGACGCATTCGTCGCTGTTACGGGCGATGCGGATTCTAGGCTGGCAGAAGAATCAGTTCCGGCGGCTGGAATCGGATGCGGCGTTTCGCGTGCGGCCGGAAGAGGTGCGGCGGGCGATACAGGAGGACCGCGCGGCGAGGCTGACGCCATTTTGCGTGATTGCGAATGCTGGGACGACGAATACGGGCGCAATCGATCCGATGGCGGAGTTGGCGGATGTTTGCGCGCAGGAAAAGGTTTGGCTGCACGCGGATGGGGCGTATGGCGCAGGGGCGTTGTTTTGTGCCCGGGGCCGGGAGCTGTTGCGTGGGATCGAGCGCGCGGATTCGTTTACGCTGGACCCGCACAAGTGGCTGTTCCAGCCGTTTGATTGCGCGCTGCTGATGGTGCGGAACCGCGCGACGCTGCGGCATGCGTTTCACGTGCGAGAGGACGAGGCGGAATATCTGCAGGATGCGCGGGCCGGGGAGGAAGAGGTGAATCTGTGGGACTATTCGCCGGAGCTGACGCGGCCGTTCCGCGCGTTAAAGCTGTGGATGTCGCTGCAGGTGTTTGGGGCGGATGCGTTTGCGACGGCTCTGGAGCGGACGTTTTATCTGGCGGAGTACGCGGAGAAGCAATTGCGAGCGCGCAACAATTGGAAAATTGCGTCGCCCGCGCAAATGGCAGTCGTGACGTTCCGGTATGTCCCGCAGGGGCATGCGGATGGCTCGGTGGAAACTGCACGTCGAATCGACGCACTGAACCGTGCGATCGCGGCGAGGATGCAGGAGCAAGGCTTTGCGCTGGTGTTGACCACAGAACTGCGCGGGCAAACGGTGTTGCGGCTCTGCACGATCAATCCGCGCACGACAGAAGAGGACATCGCCAAAACGGTGGAAGCGCTGGACGAACATGCGCGGGAGGAATCGGGTGGTGGGTCAGTTTCCGAGTAGCCCGTCACTCGGGAACAATTGCCAACGTGCCAGAAACGACCGCATGTAGGGTCTTGCCGAATGCCCGTGGCAAGGTAAGATTGCCCAAAGGAGAGTACCGGCCACCGCCATGACTAAAGATGACATTCAGCTACTCTACGAATACGACCGCTGGGCGAACAACAGGGTTTTGCAAGCGGCCTCCACTCTGAGCGCTGAGGAGTTCACGCGTGATCTGGGCGGCAGCTTACGTTCTGTGCGAGACACGCTCGTGCACATCGTCGGCTGCGAGCGGGGTTGGCTAACGTGTTGGAAGGAACCGTCCCCCAGCTCCACCTTCGTCGCAGATTTTTGGACGCGGCACAACGCTCTATTTAATCCGAATGCGTTTCCTGACCTCGCCGCGGTGCAGTTAGAGTGGGCGGAAGTCGAGAGAGAACAAGTCGAGTTTGTGAATCGCGTAACAAACGAAACCTTGGGAAGGATGCTTCCTGTTTTCAGAACGCAAATCAGTCTGGCGCACCTCATGCAACATTTGGCGAACCATTCCACTTACCATCGGGGTCAAGTCGCGCTAATGATGCGGCAGCTTGCCGCTGAGCCGCTCGCCACGGACTTTGCCATGTTTTTGATGGAGGGCCGCCGCGAGAGAGCCGGTGCACACTAGCCTGCTCAAAGAAGATTTGATAGATCCGAAAAAACCGGCTGCGCATCAAGATGCCATCTGTTGTAACGAATATCGTTGTAACGTATCTAAAAAAGTGAAACAAGCCGCACTCGATGCCGAGAGGAGACAAGCCATGCCATACAGCATATCGACCTTGCTGATCCGCAATCTTCGTGATGTTTTCGGTGAAAACGATCCCGCTCGCCGGCGCGCTGCCCTCGACGAGATTTACACTGAAGATTGCGTTTTCTACGACCCCAGCAAGGGAGTCTATCGTGGCCGTGACGAAATCGACCGCATCGCGGGCGCGATCAAAGCTACTCACCCTGAATTCCGATATCAGCCAATTACCGAGCCCGCGGAATCGGGCAATGGCGGGCTGGTCCGCTGGGTATCAGGCCGTCCGGGTGAGGCGCCAGCTTACGCGGGGACCGATTTCATCATTGCCCGGGACGGCCGGATTGCCGCCATTTATCTCTTTTTCGACAAGCTGCCTTGAGCTGCCGTTCGCATCCGCGTCGAACTCTCAAGGCGTTTCTCTGAGCTAGCCGTTTTCGACGCGCGCCTTTATATCCGAGTACGCCGTATCGATGAGCCTGCGTAGTGCTGCGGCGTTTGCGGCCATTCCCGGTCTCAGCTTCACATGGCGCATGAACTTGCCGGTGCCTTGCAACAAGCGGGATGGATCCGGCAGCGCCGCGCCGCGGAAGAACCCTACGTTTACGTGTGAGGTGAATACATTGACGTAGCCGAAGGGCGCATCTCCCAAACATGCAACCGGACAGCCGTCATGCAAAAGCTCCCGGACTTCGTCTCCGCATTTTCGCATCACCTCAAACCACTGAACCGCGATGGCTCCCAATTCACCTGCATGCTCTTTCATCCACGCATCGATGGCGGGATCTCGCTCGACAGCGCCGTTGAGTCGCAGCAATTCCGTTCTCATCATCGCTCCACTTTCCGCTTTCGAAATCCTAGCTTACACAGCACCCTTACACGAGGAACGAAGGGACGCCCTAGGTCTACGGATTGCGACCTGATGGTCGGCTACCCGGAAGCTATCATTGAACTGCGCGTCGGGTAATCGGAAACTGAACCAGTTCCGAGAATCGGCGGAATTTGGTTCAGAGGGCGGGCTGAAGTATCATTCCGATTAGCATAAACCATGGCGACATTTACAGGCGCAATTGGAACCGGCTCGAAATGGCTGCTGGACCGCATTGTAGGCGCGATCGCGGCGACGGGGATCAATCCCAACCTGCTGACGTTTCTGGGGCTGGTGGTGAATTTCGGCGCGGCGGCAAGCTTCGCGGTGGGAAATTTCCGTACCGGCGCGATCATTATTTTTATCGCGGGATTCCTGGACATGCTGGACGGGCAGGTGGCGCGGCGGCAGAATCGCGTGACCGCGTTCGGCGCGTTCTACGATTCGACGCTGGACCGCTACGCGGACATGGCGCTGTACATGGGGCTGCTGGTGTATTACTCGGTGAGCGGGCGGACGCCCTACGTGGTGCTGGCGGCGGTGGCGACGGCGGGCTCGGTGATGGTGAGCTACGCGCGGGCGCGGGCGGAATCGCTGATACCGCTGTGCAAAGTTGGATTCATGGAGCGGCCGGAGCGGCTGGTGCTGCTGATCATCGGCGGGATGTTCAACCGCATGGCGCAGGTGCTCTGGGTGATCGCGGTGATTTCCACGATCACGGTGATTCACCGGATTTTTTATACATGGCAGGAGACGCGCGCGGGTCGGGTGTTGCCTGGATTTAGGGGCGCGTGATCCGTGGCCGCATGGATCGAAGCGGGGACGAGGTTTTTTTAACACAGAGTACACGGAGGAAGAGCACAGAGGACACGGAGAGGTTTCGAAAAATTGGATCTACCGCGGCGGGCTTCAGCCTGCCGCTATTTTTTTGGGAGAAGGGATTCTTCGACGGGCGGAGCGATGGCGCTGCGGACGCGTGCTTTCAGGGCGGGGATATCTTCCTTGGTTAGGCCCTTGGTTTCGATGGTGTCGTGAATGTGGACGGTGATGGTGGTAGGGCGGAGAAGCCAGTGGCCGGTGCGGAGATGGTGGAAGGAGCCGACCAGGCTGACAGGCACGATGGGGACGCCGAGCTGCTGGGCCAGGCGGAAGCCGCCTTCTTCGAAGTCGTTAAGGTAGCCATCGCGGGTGCGCTTGGCTTCGGGAAAGACAATGAGGCTGACGCCGCTGTTGATAGCTTCTTGGGTGAGGCGCCAGAGGCGTTTCAGATCCTTGGGACTGCGCACGCTAGGCACGGGAACGTTGCCGAAACGCTTCATCAGCCAGCCGTAGATCGGGATGCGAAAATGGGATTCGAGTTCCCAGCCGCGGACGAGCTGCGGAATCGCGCAATAGAGGATGAAGGGATCGAAGAGGTTGACATGGTTCACCATGAAGAACGAGGTGCGGGTGCGGTCGAAGCCGGGAGATTCCTTGACGACTACTTTTGCGCCGGAGAAAAAGGCGATGCGCCGGCAGAGGCCGCGCTGGAGATAGTCGTGCTTGCGGGGATCGAGAATGACGGCGAGGGCGATGAGGATGGGGACAACGATCAGGAAATGCAACCAGCTCATGCCCCAGAGAAACACGCTGCGCAGGATTTCCCAGAAACGCTTCATACGTAGACATCCATCGCGCCGGGAAGGATGTCGAGCGTTTTGACATTCACGGTGACGATTTCCCCGTCAATCATCACGTCCACGGGAGCGTCCAGGGCAAACTGCACTTGCTTGACGCGGCGGGTTTCAGAGAGCGGATGCTGCGTGTGTGTGCCGTCATACAGGCGTGGCAGCATTTTCAGCAGGCCGAGGCGGCCGATGGGGCCCCAGCGAACGAATTCGATGAAGCCGTCGGAGGGGTCGGCGGTTGGCGCGATCATCATCGTGCCACCGGT
>Ga0210410_10000780_pt1 | contig 32505 bp, 25 predicted proteins | sample IncBWC4MmetaG_FD_161058 | JGI IMG/M metagenome (GOLD analysis project Ga0210410, IMG submission 161058) | Forest soil microbial communities from Barre Woods Harvard Forest LTER site, Petersham, Massachusetts, United States - Inc-BW-C-4-M | ecosystem: Environmental > Terrestrial > Soil >...
CGGACTCGTTGCCGTGGCGGGCAGCCGCTCCAATTCATCCTCCGCAGCAGCTGAGACGCCCGCAATCCTCGTCGGCGCCGGCGATATCGCCGATTGCAAGGATCTCAGTGGCGCGGAAGCCACGGCAAAACTCCTCGATCAGATTCCCGGCACGGTCTTTGCTGTCGGCGACCTGGCGTATCCCGATGGCTCCAAGGAAAATTTCGAGTGTTATGATAAGACCTGGGGTCGCGCAAAATCGCGCACGCGTCCCGCCGCCGGCAATCATGAATTTCATTCCTCCGGCGCCGCCTATTACTTTGACTATTTCGGCCCCGTCGCCGGCGATCCTAAGAACGGCTATTACAGCTACGAACTCGGTACCTGGCACATCATCGTTCTGAATAGTGAATGCAAGGAAGTCGACGGCTGCGAGGCCGGGTCGCGCCAGGAAAAATGGCTGCGCGCCGATCTTGCCGCGCATCCTGTTGCCTGCGCCCTCGCTTACTGGCACAAGCCGCTCTTCAGTTCGGGCGGAGCCCACGGCAACGATCTCGAAATCAAGCCGCTCTGGCAGGCGCTTTACGAAGCCAACGCCGACGTGGTCCTCAACGGCCACGATCACGACTACGAGCGATTCGCTCCGCAAACGCCGGACGCCGCCGCCGATCCCGCGCGCGGCATTCGCGAATTTGTAGTCGGCACCGGTGGAAAGAGCCACCGTCCTTTCGGAGTGACGAAAGCCAACAGCGAAGTTCGCAATGCGGACGCCTACGGCGTTCTCAAGCTGACGCTGAAGCCCAAAGGGTATGACTGGCAGTTCGTTCCCGAAGCAGGGAAGAGTTTCACGGATTCCGGCAGCGGCACCTGCCACTGATTGTTCGAAATCACCAGGGGAAGTGCAGCGCTCAAGCTGCACTTCAAAAACGGAGAGAAGATGAAACTCAGAATAACCATGTTCGCGGCAGTATTCGGCCTCGCAGTTCTCACATCGTTTGGCGCGACTTCTGGCTATCACCTAGTAAAAAAAGTGACTATACCCGGCACAGGTGGCTGGGATTACGTCACCGTCGATGAAGCCGGGCGGCGCGTGTACATCGCGCACTCTACGCAAGTGGAAGTGCTCAATGCAGACACTTTTGAACTTGTGGGCACCATTCCAAACGTTGCTGGGGCCCACGGTGTAGCCGTCGCTTCCGAATTCGGCCGTGGCTATGCCACGGAAGGAAAGGCGGATGCGGTAGTCATGTTTGATCTGAAAACGCTCAAGCCGCTGGGTGAAATCAAAGTGGGTAAAAAACCCGACGCCATCATCTACGATCCGGGCACCAAGCACGTTTTCGCGATGAACGGCGACAGTGACGACACCACGGTGATTAATGCCGCCGACGGCAAAGTTATCGGGGCAATTGCTCTCGGCGGAGGGCCGGAATTCGCGGCCGCCGACGGGAAGGGCAATCTGTACGTCAATCTCGAGGAAAAGGGTGACACCGTCCACGTGGACTTGAACTCCATGAAGGCGATGCACTCCTGGCCGCTGGCGCCCTGCGCCACGCCGACCGCGATGGCGTTTGATCCCGCGGCGCGCCGGCTCTTTGTGGGCTGCCGAGGCGGGAAAATGCTGGCGGTCCTGGACGCCGACAGCGGCAAGGTGATAACGACTTCCCCGATCGGCGAGCGCGTGGATGCGGGCGCGTACGACCCAGCCACCAAACTGGTGTTCATGTCCACGGGCGACGGCAACGTGTCCATCTTCCATCAAGACTCCGCGGACAAGTACTCTCTGGTGGAAAATCTCGCGACCGCGCCAGGTGCAAAAACGATGGGCTTGGATCTCAAGACCCATAACCTCTTCGTTCCATCTAATCAGGGCGGGACGTTCACCATTCTGGTTTTCGGAAAATAAAATTTCTGGGGCTGGAACTTCGACCTCAGTCACGCGCGAGCCGTCGCTCTCTCTGCGGCTCGCGCGTTTTTTCTGTCGGATCGAAAAGCCGAGGATTCGCTAGCTCAACGATCGAATTCCGGGTTTCGTTCGCGCAGCGGACTTGTGGCAAAGTAGTCTCCAATGCCCGCCAGCCATCCCCCCCAAGTCAGCGCGCGAATCGCCTTTGCGTATCCCAATTTCACGTTTTTGCAGTTGTCGCGCTTCCTGATCATCCTGGCCATGGAAATGCAGTCGGTCGCCGTCGGCTGGCAAGTCTACGAAATCACTAAGCAGCCGCTGGCGTTGGGCCTTGCCGGACTCGCTCAGTTTCTCCCCGGCATCCTGCTCTTTCTCGTATCAGGCCACGCCGCGGATCGCTACGACCGCCGCAACCTGTTGGTCATGTGCGACGTGGGTTTCACCACCTGCTTCGCGCTGCTCCTCTTCATCACCATGCGCGGCTCGCATACCGTCCGCCCTATCTACGGCGCGCTAATCCTCTTGGGTGTGTTTCGTTCCTTCAGCGGACCGGTCTCTCGCGCCATCTTTCCCCAGTTGGTGCCAAAGGAACACTTTCAAAATGCCGTCGCCTGGTCCTCCGGCATATATCAAGCAGCGAACATCCTCGGTCCTGCGCTCGGCGGCGTCATCTACGCAATTTTTCGCGGGCCCGCCGCGGTTTACACGTTTGCGCTGGTTGCTGGAGCCTGTGCCTCCATCGCCGCACTCCAAATCAAGACGCCGTCGAAATCCTGGACGCCCGAACCCTACAGCGCAACCGCCGTATTCAGCGGCTTCCGTTACATCTGGAAGCAAAAACCAATTCTTGGCTCCATCTCTCTGGATCTTTTCGCGGTGTTTCTCGGAGGAGCCGTCGCTCTCCTGCCTGTTTACGCCAGAGAAATTCTCAAGACTGGCCCCTGGGGACTGGGTCTCTTGCGCACCGCTCCCGGTGTAGGCGCTGCGGTGATGGCTGTTTTTCTCGCGCACAAGCCGTTGCGTAAACGCGCCGGCGCCATCATGTTGTGGTGCGTCGCAGGCTTCGGAATCTTCACCATTGTTTTCGGGATTTCCAGAAACATCGTTCTGTCGTTCGTCGCGCTCCTATTAGTCGGCGCTATGGACATGGTGAGCGTCATCATCCGCGCCACGCTGATTCAGATCGCCACACCAGACGAAATGCGCGGGCGTGTCAATGCCGTCGATATGGTTTTCATCGGCGCTTCCAATGAATTTGGCGAGTTCGAGTCGGGTCTGACGGCCCACTGGTTCGGCACCGTTCCCGCCGTGGTTTTGGGAGGAATCGGCACTCTCGCGGTAACAGCGATTTGGGCCTGGCGCTTCCCAGAACTACGCAAAACGGACAATCTCGCGCGAAAAGACGAAGACGAGCCGTAAGATCATCTCTTCGTGAGAAGTAGTCCCGCTCAACGATCGAATAGCTATGTGAAATTACTTGGGGGCTGGAACCGGCGCAGGCGCCGCGCTCGGCGCAACTTTCGGCGCATCCTCTATCAAATCACCTTTCACCGTTGCGGAAATCTTGTCCGCGTTCGCCAGCAACTGCGCCACCTGCCAAAGCTGCGAATCCGTCAACCGCCCCTTGAATCCCGGCATGCCCGTCATGCGAATGCCATTCTGCGCTTTCCAATACGTCTCCCATGCCGGATCATCCGTCACGCCCGTGCCTCGAAAGAGCTGTGGCGGCGGCGGATACATGCCTTCCGCGATGGACGTCTTTTCCTTGCCCGGCAATCCGTGGCAGACGGCGCAATGCTCCTTGTAAACTTCCGCCCCCGCTAAAAAGTTCGTCTCGTCCGCCGGAACAACGGGGTCCGTCTTTTTCTGCTTACCGAGATACGCATCCAGCGCCATATGCGCAAATTTCTTTTCCATGGGCATCGGTGAGTCTGTCACCGCCACGGGCGCGAACCCCTTCGCGAAATAAACGTAAGCCCCCCCCATCACCAGCACCACACCCAAAATAATCCCCACGAGAACCTTGATCATGTCGAATCTCTCCGTCTTGCCCTGATTTATCTTCCGAGCATTCAAGTCCGCGCGATACGCCGATTAGTTTACGTTTTCCAGCCATATTCTGCATCCCGTAAAATGGATAACATCCATGTTCTATCAGCGCAGGTGCTTCAGGATATTTTCCCCAGCCAGGCCTCGGAGCTCTCCCCACCCTCCGTAACCTTTCTCCCTTAAAACCCGTCATATCTAGGCGTAGGCTTTCTTTTCCGGTAGGCTGTTGTGGATTGACGGGGCAGCCTTTAACGTCTACTTGCGATCGTCCTGCCTTCCGGCAGACTCGCTCACACTTTGGCACGATCTGACAGGAGCGCATGAATGGCCCATCTTAAGTCCATGGACCTACCCGATCCCGGCGCGCGGGGTAACTCCGCGGCACCTCCGGCCAAGAGCCGCTGGTGGCTCTGGGTTCTCGTTCTCGGCGTTATCGCCATTGGCATCTGGTATTACCGCAGTTCGCATTCCACGAGCGAGACTCAGGCCGCCGCACCCGGAGGCGCTGCTGGCGGCGCCAAAGGCAAGTCCGGGGCGGGAGGAGGCCTAGTCGTTCCCGTCGTCGTGGCCACCGCGCAGCGCGGCGACCTCCCCGTTTATTTCAATGGACTCGGTACGGTCACTGCTTTTAACACAGTCACGGTGCGCAGCCGAGTCGATGGCCAGATCGTCAAAATCAATTTCACCGAAGGCCAGTTTGTCCACCAAGGCGATGCGCTCGTCGAAATCGATCCCCGCCCCTTTCAAGTGCAACTCGAACAAGCGCAAGGCGCGCTGGCCAAGGACCAAGCCCAGCGCAAGGACGCCGAAGTCAACTTTGAGCGCTTCAAGCTGCTTTATCAGGAAGGCGTGATTCCCAAGCAGCAATTGGACACCCAGGGCGCGCAGGTTGGTCAATTTGATGGCGCAATCCAGACGGACATCGCCACCATCGACAACGCCAAGCTTCAAATCGTTTATTCCCACATCACCGCGCCCATCAGCGGCCGCGTTGGCCTCCGTCTCGTGGACATGGGAAACATCATTCACGCTACGGATACCAACGGCCTGCTGGTTATCACCCAGCTTCAGCCCATCTCCGTGATTTTCAGCCTCCCGCAGGACCAGCTTCCTCAAGTGATGGCCAAACTCCATGGCGGCGGCCAGCTTCCCGTGGAGGCCTTCGACCGCGACGACACAGCCAAGATCGCCACCGGAAAGCTCGTCACCATCGACAACCAGATCGACACCACCACTGGCACCTACAAATTGAAATCCATCTTCAACAATGAAGACAATTCTCTCTTTCCCAATCAATTCGTGAACGTTCATCTGCTGGTGGACACCAAGAAGAATCTGGTCATCGTCCCCGCTGCTGCCATCCAGCGCGGCCCGCAGGGGACGTATGTGTACGTGATTTCAAACGGCAACCCTGCCAGCAATGCCAGCGGCTCCAACAACAATGACGCGGCCAACAAAGCAAACAACGGCAACAACGCAAACGCCGGCACGAACGCCAGCAGCACGGTAAACATTCACACCGTGACCATCGCGCAAACCACCGGCAATAATATTGGCCTGAGTGCTGGCATCAATCCCGGCGATGTGGTGGTCATCGACGGCCAGGACAAGCTCCAGGAGGGCAGCAAAGTCGCTCCCAGCTCGCCACCACCCTCCACTGGTTCCAACGCTGCGGCTCCGTCCACCGGGGCGCAGCCCGCAACGCCATCTAACCCGCAGTCCGGGAGCCAACCCGGCAAAAAGTCCGGGGGCAAATCGAAATGAATCCCTCGCGGCCGTTCATTCTGCGGCCTGTTGCCACCACGCTCTTGATGGTGGGCATCCTGCTCGTTGGGTTTGTAGCTTACCGGCAGCTTCCTGTTTCGGCTTTGCCGCAGGTCGATTACCCCACGATTCAAATACAAACGTTTTATCCGGGCGCCAGTCCCGACGTGATGTCTTCTTCGGTCACCGCGCCGCTCGAGCGCCAGTTCGGCCAAATTCCCGGCCTGAATCAAATGACTTCCACGAGCTCCTTTGGCAGCTCCATCATCACGCTGCAATTCGAGCTGGATCTCAACATCGACATTGCCGAGCAGGAAGTGCAGGCCGCCATCAACGGCGCCTCCAATCTTCTTCCCATTGGTCTCCCCAATCCCCCTATCTACAGCAAGGTCAATCCGGCCGATTCTCCCATTTTGACGCTGGCGCTCTCCTCGACTTCCTTGCCGCTTTCCAAAGTCGAAGATTTAGCGGATACCACACTAGCGCAGAAAATCGCGCAGCTCAGCGGCGTCGGTTTGGTCAGTATCAGCGGCGGACAGCGCCCCGCCGTGCGCATCCAAGCCAATCCCACGGCATTGGCTTCTTACGGATTGAGTCTTGAGGATTTGCGCACCGCGCTGAGCCAGGCCAACGTTGACCAGGCCAAGGGCACCTTCGATGGCGCGCATCAGGCCTACACCATCGGCGCCAACGATCAGTTGATTTCCAGCGACTCTTACCGCCCCGTCATCGTCGCCTATCGCAACGGCGCTCCCGTCCGCCTCAGCGACGTCGCCAACGTCTTCGACGGCGCCGAAAACGTCAAGCAGGCGGCCTGGGCCAATCGCAATCCCGCCGTAATCCTTAATATTCAGCGGCAGCCCGGCGCCAACATCATCGCCGTCGTCGATCGCGTCAAAAATCTCCTCCCTCAGCTCAAGGGCGCGCTCCCCGCTGCCGTGCAGGTCGATATTCTCACCGACCGCACCACCACCATTCGCGCTTCCGTGGCGGACGTGCAGTTCTCCTTGATGCTCACCATCGCGCTGGTGGTCATGGTCATCTTTCTTTTCTTGCGCAGTGCGCGCGCCACCGTCATTCCCGCGCTCGCCGTGCCGCTCTCCATTGTCGGCACCTTTGGCGTGATGTACCTGCTCGGCTACAGCCTCAATAACCTCACTCTCATGGCGTTGACCATCTCCACCGGCTTCGTCGTCGACGATGCCATCGTCATGATCGAAAACATCAGCCGCTACATTGAGGAAGGCGAATCGCCACTCGAGGCCGCTCTCAAAGGTTCCGAACAAATTGGTTTTACGATTGTTTCCTTAACCGTTTCGCTCATCGCCGTGCTCATACCGCTCTTTTTCATGGCCGACATTGTGGGCCGTCTCTTCCGCGAGTTCGCCACCACGCTTGCAGTGACCATCCTCGTCTCCGCCTTCGTCTCCCTCACCCTCACGCCCATGATGAGCGCGTTGCTCCTTCGCCACCAAAAAGAAGAGGACCAAGGCTGGTTCTACCGCAAGTCGGAGAATGCCTTCAAATCCATCATTGCTTTCTACGGACGCACCCTGAAGTTCGTCCTCCGCTTTCAGACCATCACGCTGCTCGTGACCGTCGGCACTCTCGTCGCCACCATCCTTCTTTACATTTACGTCCCCAAAGGATTCTTTCCGGTTCAGGACACCGGCGTGATTCTCGGCGTCTCTGAAGGTGCTCAGGATATTTCTTTCACCGCCATGACGCAGCGCCAGCAAGCTCTGGATGATGTTATTCTCAAGGATCCCGCGGTCGAAAGCCTTTCTTCCTTCATCGGTATCGATGGCACCAACACCACGCTCAACAGCGGACGCATCCAGATCAATCTCAAGCCGCTCGCGGATCGCAAGATCAGCGCCTCCGATGTGATTCGGCGTCTCCAGCCGGAGCTCGCCAAAATCGACGCCATCTCTCTTTTCCTTCAGCCCGTCCAGGACCTCACCGTCGAAGACCGCATCAGCCGCACCGAATTCCAGTTCACCCTGGAAGACGTTGACGCCAATGAACTCGCGTACTGGACACCGCGCTTCGTCGAGAAATTGAAATCGCTTCCCGAACTCCGCGACGTCGCCACCGACCAGCAAAACCAGGGCCTGCTCGCCAATCTCACCATCGACCGCGACTCCGCCGCGCGCCTCGGCGTCCTACCCGCCGACATCGACAACACGCTCTACGACGCCTTCGGCCAGCGCCAAATCTCCACGATCTTCACGCAGCTCAATCAGTATCACGTCGTCCTGGAAGTCGACCCCCAGTTCCAGCAGGATCCGGATGCCCTGAATCATATTTATGTGAAAGCTTCCAGCGCGGCGCAACCGGCTGCTGCCGCCAATACCAATACTGGGTCCGGTGTACCGTCAGCTACGCAAACAGTCGCCGTTACAACCGTGCCAAGTCCGCAAGTCCCGCTCAGCGCCTTCACCCGCTTCACGCCCGGGAGCACCGCGCTCGCGCTCAATCACCAGGGGCAGTTTCCTGTCGTCACTCTTTCCTTCAACCTCGCTCCAAACGCTGCTTTGGGCGAAGCCGTGAACGCCATCAACAAAGCCAAACAGGAACTCAACATGCCGCCCAGCGTCCAGGCGACATTTCAGGGCACGGCCTCCGCGTTTCTTAACTCGCTGGCCAACGAGCCCATTCTCATCCTGGCCGCGCTCATCACCGTTTACATCGTTCTCGGCGTCCTGTATGAAAGCTACATCCACCCCATCACCATTCTCTCGACGCTGCCCTCCGCGGGCGTCGGCGCCATCCTCGCGCTAATCCTCTTCCACATGGAATTCAGCATCATCGCGCTCATCGGCATCATCCTGCTCATCGGCATCGTTAAGAAAAACGCCATCATGATGATCGATTTCGCGCTCGAGGCCGAGCGCAAGGAAGGCAAAGCTCCGCTCGATGCCATTTACGAAGCCTGCCTCCTCCGCTTCCGTCCCATCATGATGACCACCATGGCCGCTCTCTTGGGCGGCTTGCCGCTTGCTCTCGGGTCGGGCGTCGGCGCCGAGCTTCGCCGTCCGCTGGGCATCACCATCGTGGGTGGTCTCATCCTCAGCCAATTGCTGACGCTCTACACCACTCCCGTCGTTTATCTCGCGTTCGATTGGATCGCCCATCGCTTTAAGTTCCTTTCTGGCAATCCCATCGAAGAGCCGGCACACGGAGACTAGCCCGTGAACTTTTCCTCCAATTTTTCCGCCCCCTTTGTTCGCCGCCCGGTGGCCACCTCTTTGATTACCTTTGCTATTTTTCTCTCCGGCGTCGTGGCCTTTCGTTTCCTGCCGGTCGCACCCCTTCCGCAAGTTGATTTTCCGACCATTTCCGTCGGCGCCAGCTTGCCCGGCGCGAGTCCGGAAACCATGGCCTCTGCTGTCGCCACGCCACTCGAGCGCCAGTTTGGCCGCATCGCCGGCGTCACGCAGATGACTTCTTCCAGCGGCCTCGGCAACACCTCCATCACTCTGCAGTTCGATCTCAACCGCGATATCAACGCTGCCGCCCGCGATGTGCAGGCTTCCATCAACGCCGCTCGCAGCCAGCTTCCGGCCGACCTTCCCGGCCAGCCCACCTACCGCAAAGTCAATCCCGCCGACGCGCCGATCCTCATTCTCGCGCTTACTTCAGAAAATATTCCGCCCGCTCAGATTTACGATGCCGCAGATTCCATCCTCGCCCAAAAGCTCGCGCAGGTTCAGGGAGTCGGCCAGGTTTTCACTTGGGGCAGCGCCGCTCCCGCCGTGCGCGTTGAAGCCAATCCTTATCAGCTCAATACTTACGGCATCAGCCTGGAAACGGTTCGCAAGGCGCTGCAGTCCGCGAACGCCGATCTCGCCAAAGGCGGCGTAAGCGATTCCGGCAGGACCTGGGATATCACTGACACCGACCAGCTCTTCAAGGCTTACGAATATCAGCCTCTCATTGTCGCCGGAGATAAGGGCGCCCCCGTGCGTTTGCGCGACATCTCCGAAGTCGTCGATTCAGTCGCCGATATTCGCAACCTCGGCCTCTCCGGAGGAAAACGCGGTGTGCTCCTCGCCATCTTCCGCCAGCCCGGCGCCAACATGATCGAGACCGTCGATCGCATCACCGCCCTTCTTCCAATTTTGAGCGCCTCGATCTCCCCATCGCTTCATTTGAGCGTCGCCGTCGACCGCAGCACCACCATTCGCGCGTCCGTGCACGACGTCGAGATTACTCTGATCATTTCCATCATTCTGGTCATCCTGGTGGTCTTCGCCTTCCTCCGCAACGTTCACGCCACTATTATTCCCAGCGTCGCCGTCCCGCTCTCCCTCATCGGCACTTTTGGCGTCATGTATCTCTGCCACTACAGTCTCGACAATCTCTCCTTGATGGCCCTGACCATTTGCACCGGATTCGTCGTCGACGATGCCATCGTGGTCATGGAGAACATCACACGTCACATTGAAAATGGCATGACCCCCTTCGATGCCACCATGAAAGGCGCCAGCGAGATCGGCTTCACCGTTCTCTCCATGAGCACCTCGCTCGTCGCCGTCTTCATTCCCATTCTCATGATGAGCGGCATCGTCGGCCGCCTGTTTCGCGAATTTGCCGTTGTCCTCAGCGTGGCTATTGGCGTATCACTGTTTGTATCGCTCACCACCACGCCCATGATGTGCGCGCGCTTTCTTAGCCACGAACACGGCAAACACAACCGCATTTATCTACTCTTCGAAAACGGCTTCAACGGCATGCTCCACTATTACGACGTGGCGTTACGCTGGGTTCTTCGCCGCCAATTGCTCATCCTGGGTCTTACCGTGCTCACCGCCGTCGTCTGCGGCTACATGTTTTTTCACGTCAATTCCGGCTTTTTCCCGCAGCAGGACACCGGGCGCATCAATGGCTCGATCCAGGGCGACCAGGATCTTTCCTTCGCCGCTATGTCTCAGAAGATGCGTCAGTTCACAAACATCGTCTTGCAAGACCCGGCGGTTGACACCGTGACTTCCTTTGCCGGCGGCGGCAACGGCAGCAGCACCGCCCGGATGTTCGCTCAGCTCAAGCCCCTCAGCGAGCGCAAACTCAGTTCCGATCAGGTCATCGGTCGAATTCGCACCAAGACCGCCAAAATTCCCGGCGCCTCGCTTTTCCTGCAATCTGTCCAGGACCTCAGCGTCGGTGGCCGCAACAGCAGCGCGCAATACCAGTACACTCTCCAGGCCGATAATCTCGACGACCTCACGCACTGGGCTCCCATCATCATGGATGGCCTCGCCAAGATTCCAGAATTGCGCGACGTCAACAGCGACCAGCAAATGAAGGGTTTGCAGACCTCTTTGGTGATTGACCGTGATTCCGCCGGGCGGCTCGGTGTCGACGTTCAAGATATCGACAACACTCTCAACGACGCTTTCGGACAGCGCCAGGTCTCCACCATCTACAAGGGCTTGAACCAGTACCACGTCATACTCGAAGTCATGTCCAGCGCGCAGCAGAATCCTGAGGCCCTCAAAAGTATCTACGTTCCCTCAAGCACGGGCGGCCTCGTTCCTCTCAGCGCCTTTTCTCATTACGAGCCTTCCAACACCGCGCTCACCGTCAATCATCAGGGCGTTTTTCCCGCCATCACCCTCTCCTTCAATCTCGCGCCGGGAGCTTCTCTCGGCCCCGCCGTTCAGCACATCGAAGCAGCCAAGGCTGCCCTCGGCGTCCCCGCCACCGTCCACGCCACGTTCCAAGGCACCGCCCAGGCCTATCAAGATGCGCGCGCCAATCAACTCACTCTCGTGCTCACCGCGCTCGCCGCCGTCTACATCGTCCTCGGCATCCTCTACGAAAGTTTCATTCATCCCATCACCATTCTTTCCACCATTCCTTCCGCCGGCATCGGCGCCATTCTCGCAATTAAAATTGCCAAATCCGATCTCAACATGATTGCGCTAATCGGCATCATTCTCTTGATCGGCATCGTCAAGAAAAACGCCATCCTCATGATTGATTTTGCCGTGCAAGCCGAGCGTGAAGAAAATCTCTCGCCCGTCGATGCCATTTACAAGGCCTGCTTGCTGCGTTTCCGCCCCATCCTCATGACCACCATGGCCGCCCTTCTCGGTGCTCTGCCGCTGGCCTTGGGCACCGGCGTCGGTTCCGAACTCCGCCGCCCCCTGGGCATCACCATCATCGGCGGCCTGATCGTCAGCCAAATGCTCACCCTCTTCACTACCCCGGTGGTCTACATCTACATGGACCGCTTGCAATCCTGGATTCAAGGTTCCCGCGCGCACAGCCCGGTCCCCGCCGCCGCCCATTCGGACTAATCCATCTCTCTTTTTGACTTGGTAGGGGCGCAGCATGCTGAGCCCCTGCCACCCAGGCGTATCCATGAATGTGCTTCTATGAATCCTGATCGAGAGATTCCAAGAACGGAAGGGAACCAGCGAAATCCACCAATGCGAAATTAATATCCGGGGTGTTGGACCTGAAATCTATGCGCTCCCGATCAACCACCCCGTAGCAAACACCAGCAACCCTCCAACAATCACCTGAAACGCCGCCTGCAAAAACGGCGTGTCCATATACCGGTGCCGAATGAAGCTGATTACGAGCAGCTCGACGCCCACCACGATCCCCGCAACCAAAGTGGCAATATGAAAATCTCGAATCAAAAAAGGAAGCGTGTGCCCGATTCCTCCCGCGGTGGTCATCAGACCCGTTACCGAACCGCGTAGCCACGGCGAACCCCGCCCCGTCAACGACCCATCATCGGAAAGCCCCTCGGAAAACGCCATCGAAATCCCCGCCCCGATCGAGGCCGCCAGCCCCACCAAAAACGCCTCCCAGCTTTTGTGCGAAGCAAACGCCGCCGCGAACAATGGCGCCAGCGTAGAAACCGATCCATCCATCAACCCCGCCAAACCCGGCTGCACCACCTGCAACAAAAACAATTTCTCGTGCGACTTGGCCTCCGCTGCCTTCGCGCTTTCCGTTAAATGCTTCTCCTCCAGGCTCCCCGCCGTCGCCGAATGCTTCAACTCTTCATCCGCCAGCTTGTTCAGCAATTCCCGCGTCGAAGCGTCCGTGATGCGGCTCACTGCCTTCGCGTAAAATCGCGCCGCCTCCATCTCCATCAGTCGCGCCTGTTTCCGCGCCACATTCACCCCGAGCGGTCGCACCAGCCACACCGGCCGCCGCTGCAAAAATCCCTTCACGTTCTCGCGCCGGATCAAGGGAATGTGGTCGCCAAACCGCTGCCGGAACATCGCCAGCAGCCGGTCGCGATGCTCTGCCTCTTCTTTATGCATCTCCTCGAACATCTGCGCCGTCGCCGGGTACGACTCCCGCAGCCCGTCCGCAAACTCCCCGTAAATGCGCCCATCCTCCTCTTCCGAGGCAATCGCCAGCGCCAATATCTCTTTTTCCGACAAGTCCCTGAACTTTTTCAGCATCTTCCCCGCCTGCACTCAACATTAAGGGCCAAAGCATCGCACAAACCAAGCAGGGAAGTCATCCCCAGCTCCGCAATCGAAAGCATTCACTTTTCTCATGGCATGTCATTCGCTTCTTGTGCTGCCTCCCCGCATCGGAGAAGATTTCAACTCTATGGGCAAACGAATCGCGGATTTTGTTCGCTCAGACTTGGGTGTGCTTGTTCTTCTCGCGGCCGCGCGTGCGCTCTTTCATATCGCCACGAATGGCCAGTACGGATTCCACCGTGATGAACTGCAGACCATCGACGATGCCCGGCATCTGGATTGGGGTTTTGTGGCCTATCCCCCGATTACGCCGCTCATCGGCCGCCTGGAATTGATTCTCTTCGGCACTTCGCTCATCGGTTTTCGTCTCTTCTCCGTAATCGCGGTGAGCACGGTCATGGTGCTGGCCGGGTTGATTGCCAGGGAACTCGGAGCCAGCCGTCATCTCCAGCTTCTCGCCGCCGCGGCCGTGGGGATTTCTCCCGTTTCTCTCGTGCAAGGCGCCGTCTTCCAATACGTTTCCTTCGACTATCTCTGGGGCGTCACCGTTATCTATCTTCTGCTTCGCCTGCTGAACTCAGAGGATCCCCGCTGGTGGCTGCCCATCGGCGCGGTTTTGGGCCTCGGCATGGAGACGCGTTACACCATGGGTTTCCTCGTTCTCGGCATCGTTGGCGCCGTGCTTCTCACTCCCGCTCGGAGATTCCTGCGCAGCGGCTGGCTTTGGGCCGGCGCGGCAATTTCAATTGTCGTCTTCCTGCCCAATCTTGTATGGCAAGCACGGTATCACTTCATCTCTCTCGAGTTTTTGTCCTATCTCCACGCGCGCGACCTCCGCCAAGGCCGCTACGCCGGATTTTTCCGCGAACAACTTCTAACCTGCGTGAACTTCGTTACCGCTCCGCTGGCTCTCTTGGGATTGTGGTTCTATCTCGTTCAAGGACACGGCCGCCGCTTCCGATTTTTTGGTTGGCTGTTTCTCGTCAGCTTCGCACTATTCGCGTTGGCAGGCGCGCGTTCCTATTACACCGCTCCGCTCTATCCGATGTTGATTGCCGCAGGCAGCGTCCTGCTCGGAAACTTGCTCGGCGGGGCGCGACCCGCATGGGCGCGGCTCGTCTACGCTACGCAGTGGACCGCGCTTGTCATCGGAGGAGTCGCCTTTGCGCTCCTGGTGACGCCGGTTGCCCCTATCGGGTCCCCGGTCTGGAAAATCACCAGCAAGCTGCACGATCAATTTCGCGAAGAGATTGGCTGGCCGGACCTGGCCAGTTCTGTAGCCAGCGTCTATCGCTCCTTAACAGCGGATGAGCGCGCCCACGCCGGAATCCTCGCCGGAAATTATGGCGAAGCCGGCGCCCTCAATCTTTACGGCCCCGCGCTAGGCCTTCCTCACGCCATGAGCCTCACAAATTCCTTCTGGTATCGCGGCTACGACCCACGGCTACCGCAAACGGTGATCCTCACAGGCTTCGACTTGGACGAGGGCAGGGAACTCTTCGCCAGCTGCATCGTCGCCGCAAAAAATACCAATCCCTTCGCCGTCGAAAACGAAGAATCGCGCGACCATCCCGACATTCTGCTTTGCAGAAACCTGCGCATCCCCTGGCCCGATTATTGGGCGCGTTCCCGGCGCTTCGGCTGATTCTCCATCCACAGTTCTCCCTCGAAGGGAGTTCGCGCTGAAGTGCGACCCTGCACGCGTCAAGGTTCCGGCAATGCTGGAGACTACTGTGATGTGCCGCGATACAACCCTTGAGGAGGCTGGGGCGGGTCGGACAGAGTGTGGGTGGTTATGGGGGAAGCCTGATTTATGAGTTCCGAGCCGATGGCGGCGACGTAGGAACCGACAACGATGAAGCCGAGGATCAGAATGATGACGAGGTTCCAATGCTGAAAACCGTTCTTGCGGTCAAGGTCCGGCGAGATCAGTTTCCAGCGCGGAGGCCCATAATAGGAACGGCGCATGGGATTTTTCCCTCCTTCCGAGCGAATCTGGAGAGTCCAGCCGGCGCAAGCAAGCACGCGGCGCCTGCGGAAGGTTCGCAGGCGGCTCCAAAGCGGCCGGGAGAGAGTCTCATCCCAGGGGCCTGGGAGCCGCCTGCTTACTTAGATGTATCGCATTTCGATATAGTTGCGCACCGGCGCGTAGCGCTTCCTTAAAGCCGGCAAGCTCCTGAGTACCAATACCAAGCTACGGCGCTAACGCCATCGACCGTCCTGGAAATGAAAAACAAGTCTTCCGGCCCGGCGATTACCCATCGCCAGTTAATTCCATTTCACTTATAAGTTACTTTTATTTGATTTGACGCCATCTTACCAACCAGCTAGAATCCCGCCCCGTTACCCCGTCTTAGCGCAGGGGCGGGTTTCGTGGGGTTCACTCGATGCGGCCCGGGCCCAGTCGCTCTCTTTTTCTTTTGCTCTCTCTCTTTTCGGTTATTCCCGTCGTCGCGCAAACCGCTCCGGAGTCCTCCAAGCCACGTCTCGATGAGACGCGCCTCATTACCCTGCATGGCACTGTCCACCCGCTCGCCCAGCCTCAATACGACCGCGGCGCCGTTTCTGATTCTTTCCCCGCCCAGCGCATGCTTCTCATGCTCAAGCGTCCTGCCGATCGCGAAGCCACCTTACAGCAATTCCTCCGCGATGTTCACGCACCAGGCTCGCCCACCTTTCACCATTGGCTCACCCCCGACGAATTCGGCGCGCGCTTCGGCGCCTCTGATGACGACGTGCAAACCGTCACCAGTTGGCTGCAATCTCACGGCTTCTTCGTCCCCCGCCTGACCAGAAGCAGAGCCTTTCTCGAATTCTCCGGCACCGCCGCGCAAGTCCGCGAAACGCTCCACACGGAAATCCACCGCTACGTTTTAAACGGAGAGACCCACTACTCCATCGCCAGCGAACCCGCCATTCCCGAAGCGCTCACTCACCTCATCCGCGGTTTCGCTCCTCTCAACACCTTCGAGCCCGCCTCCTATCTTCAATCCGTTGGCCCCGCCACCTATTCCCGTTCCACCCACCGCGCCAGTCCCCTCTTCACCACCACCGTCAACAACATGAACTTTTTTGCTCTTGCTCCCGAGGATTTTGCCACCCAATACGATTTGGGTCCCGTCTACAAAGCCGGTACCGATGGCACCGGCCAGACCATCGGCATCCTCGGCGGCTCGAACATCAATCTCAGTCTCGTCGATGCGCATCGCCAGCTTTTTGGCCTTCCCCCCGATCACACCCAGGTCGTCATCGACGGCCAGGATCCCAGTGATGGCCTCGCTCCAAACATCGAAGGATTTCTCGATGTCGAAGTCAGCGGTGCGGTCGCACCCAATGCCACCATCAATTTTTATATTGCCGGTGGTGATCCCTTCCAGAGCACCCTCGTCCTCGCCGCCATGCGGGCCATCGAAGACAATCAAGCCTCCGTCCTCAGCGCCAGTTTTGGCGAGTGCGAGCAGCTTTTGGGCGAAAGTGGCAACCAGCTCTGGTCCGGCCTTTGGGAACAAGCCGCCGCGCAGGGACAAACCGTCTTCGTTTCCACCGGCGATACCGGTCCTGCCACTTGCCCTCTCGCCGTAGCCACGTCCGGTAGCGCGTTCACTTTTCTGGGATTGTCCGTCAATGGATTGGCTTCCACTCCCTGGAACGTCGCCGTCGGCGGCACCGATTTCTTCTATTCCGACTTCGCCACCGGCGCTCCCAGTGCCGCAACGCTCTGGAATCAGACCAACGATGCCAGCTTCGGCTCCTTGAAAGCTCCTCTTCCCGAGCAGCCCTGGAGCGACGCCCTTGGTTTCAACGCCATTCCTCCTTCAACCACAAGTTTCTTCATCCCTTCCGCCGCGGGCGGCGGTGGTCCCAGCAGTTGTTCGCAATCCACCCAGACTCCGCCAGCAATACCCGTGTGCGTTGCTGGCTACCCAAAACCCTCCTGGCAAAACGCCCCCGGCGTTCCCGCTGACCACGTACGCGATATTCCCGACGTGTCTCTCTTTGCCGCCAATGGCAAGAATTTCTCCGCCTATCCCATCTGCGCGGAACCCGGCGATTGTGCGCCGGTAACCAACGGTGACCCTCAAGTCTTTCTTGTAGGCGGAACCTCCGCTTCCACTCCCGCCATGGCCGGCATTATGGCGCTCATCAACCAAAAGTTCGGCCGCCAGGGCCAGGCCAACTTCACCCTCTACGCCCTCGCCAACCAGCAACCCAGCGTCTTCCACGACATCACCATCGGTACCAACGACGTTCTTTGCGAGCCGCAATCCCCCGGTTGCAACACGCCTGTCGCCAACACGCCGCCTTCCATTGAATCTTACGGCGTGTACACCGCAGGCCCCGGTTACGATCTTGCCAGCGGCATTGGCTCCGTCGACGCCAACGCCCTTATCTCCAATTGGAACAAAATCACCTTCCTGCCAACCACTACCACTCTCCAACTTTCGCCCTCCAGCGTCGTTCATGGCTCCCAGGTCAACATCACCGCTTCCGTGCTGCCCGCCTCCGGCTCCGCTGTCCCCGCAGGCGATGTCAATATCTCCACGACCTCCTCAACTCCACTCCCGCAGAGCGGCGCGCTCCCCCTTTCCGCAGGCACGGCCAGCGCCAGCATCGCTTTCTTCCCCGGCGGCACCTATCAGGTCACTGCACAGTACGCCGGCGACGGCACCTTCGCTGCCAGCGCATCGTCTCCCACCACCCTGACCGTCACGCCAGAGCCGAGCACCACCCTCCTTACGCTTCATTACGAATTCTTCAACGGCACCAACAACGCCGCAGGCATCATCCAAAATGGGGCTATCGTGCCCTTCGGCAGCCTGTGGGCCTTCCAGGCGCAGCCCTCCGGTCAGAACAGTGGGTTTCAAGGTTTGGCCACCGGGACCGCTACGTTCACCGATGGCTCCACATCCTTCACCGTTCCACTCGACGCCAGTGGGACCGCCGTATGGTCTCCTCAACTCCTCGGCATCGGTTCCCATTCCGTTTCCGTAAGCTACTCCGGCGACGCCAGTTATGGTCCCTCCACTGCCGGTCCCATAAACTTCACGGTCGGCAAGGGCACTGCTCGGCTCACTGCCGCGCCCGAGGAGACCGTCTTGGTCAGCAGCTTAAATCCTCCGACCTTTTCCCTTATCGCTGGTTCTACCCTCGTCGTCCACGTGCTCCTGCAGTCTCCCAATTCCATCGTTCCACCCAGCGGCAACGTCACCGTAAACATGACGCCGAGCTCCGGGCCCGCACTTACCCAGACCCTTCCGCTCACGGCCAACGCCTTCATCAACCAGGGTCTTTCCACGGCTTTCGTTACATTTGCCAACGTCCCTGCGGCCACCTACACGCTCAGCGCTTCCTATGTTGGCGACTCCAACTGGAATTCGTCGTCCTTCACGAATCCCAATCCGCTCACCTTTGCGGCAGAGACCGCAGTGACCACCAACACGACTCTGGCCGTTACTCCCTCCAGTGTCAGCAGCACTGACACTGCAAAGTTCACCGTTACCGTCCAGGCAAGCCAAGCCCAATTGGGGGGGAGTCCCCAAGGGATTGTCCAACTCTTCGCCAATGGCACCATCTTTGCCTCTGGATTCTTGAAGCCGGTCGCCGGCCTGAACTCGCAAACCTCCACTGCGGTGATCACCGTGCCCGGCACCGCCATGCCGGCGGGTTCTCTTCAAGTGCTTGCCAACTATGGAGGTTTGTTTAGCTTCGCGCCCTCCTTCAGCACACCGGTCTCTCTCTCCGTCACTCCGAACGACTTCACCATGTCGCTCTCTCCCTCCAAAATTTCCCTCAAATCCGGCCAGTCCAACTCCGTGCCCCTGCAAATCGGCGGCCCCAACGGCGGCAGCATCACTCTCTCTTTGGCGTGTAATCCCTCTTCCAGCAGCATCACTTGCGCGATCAACTCTTCTGCATCAGTCAATGGCAGCGCCACCGCCAATCTCACCATCAACGCGTTCGTTGTCAACTCCTCGACCGCCTCTGCGGCTCTGCACCGTACCGCGCCTCACGCCGGTGTTCTTGCCGTGGCTTCCGGCTTCGCCTTCGTGTTCGCCTTTCTCTTAGTCCTGCCCAGCCGCAAACGCAGACTCGGCGTCCTGCTAAGCCTCGCGGTCATCACCGTCGGAGCCTTCGCCCTCGGCTGCGGCGGAGGCTCCACGCAAATCGCTCCTCCTCCTCCGCCCCCACAGAAAATCAGCGCCCCCGCCGGCACCTACACCGTGCTCGTCACCGCCACCTCCGGCGGCGCCGCCCACAACGCCAAACTCACCGTCATCGTCCAATAGTCCGTCTGGATTTATTGGAACAGTCTGACACGACCTCAAATCGGGAAATCGGGGGACGGAAATCGAATCGTCGCGTGGAAATCGCCCATCCCGCATGCGCGCCAGCACCAGCCAAGGGCACGCAACTCTGTTATTCAAGCTCGCCTGAATAAGCTCTCCTCTTTCTAAGACATACGCTTTCTTGTTTTAATAGTTTGTTTTCACGCGTCCGGCGGAAAAGATGGCCGTCGGTGTCCACGCGCTTCTAATCGGCATGACATCCAGCCCAACATCTGGCCTTTCCCAGCGTGCGAGACACATCCCCGACTACGTCCACGTCAATCCCAACGGTAGCGCCATCGCCCTCGGCCATCCGCGTAGAACCAGCGGTGCCAGCGGCTTCCGCCTCCTCATCACCGCCCTCTACCAACTCCAACTCACCCAATCCCGCTACGCCCTCCGCACCCTGTGCATCGGCGTCGGCCAAGACATCCCCCTAATCTTCGAACGCGTCTGAATCTCCTGCGGCTGTCTTCCTACCATCGACGCATCGCATACCTTCGGTTCGGTGCAAAAACCTGCGCGAATGCGGACCCGTATTACAATTGCTACCGTGGAAGGCTTTCAAGCCGGGAACATCGACGCCATTCGCAGCGACCGCGTAGTCTGCACGATCACAGTTGGCGAGCTTCGCGTCAAAGCATTCCAGATAGTTTTTGGCGCCGATGGAAGTTTATTTATTACGTTCCCGTATTTCCGTCACAAAATTGGAATTCTCTCCTCGTCTTATATTCCGGCCACAGGAACTCGACAATCCCAAGTGAATCTTGAGCAGGGCGGCAAGGTCACATCGCATCTGGTCAAATACTCTCATCACACTAATGGACAAGCGCACTTTTCCCAGACTGGGAAAATAATCACCGCGATCAAGAGGCAGTCCATCGCGCTGGATAAACAACACGGCCACATATTCTCACTTCTAATACAAGGATTGCAGGCGCTCGACCCAGCCGATCCAGCAAAAGACGCGGTAACCTCTTCGAGGAGAGCTATCGTAGACTTCGCCGCAGACTCACCGGAGGCCGTCAAATTCGTCGGTCGCTGGCTTGACGTAAACAGATTGCGTTTCAATAGCCCAACACCCACTATGGGGCCGATGCTTCCCATGACGGACCCTGATGGGCGACGAACAAACGCATGCATGGTCGCGAGTCCGGCCGAGAACACTCGGCATGTTCTCGCCATCACTTGCGAGCCAATTCCAAAGCTCGGTCCGGAGCCAGAGATATTTATGTTCTACGGAGGATTCGATCCGGCTGATGTAATGAACGATACGACCAGGGAAGCAGGATTTCTGGCCTTTCTGTATCCAATCTCAGAAGCCGATAAAATGCGAGAACGGCTCGGAAGTGTCGACTACATTCCCAAACCATGAGAAGTGTATATGCCGCAAGGCCCTATAATTATTTTCGATAAATCCTCTCTCGAAAGCCTGAATCTCGACGAGGCTGTCTTGCTCGACAACTTTTACATGTCGAACATAACGCCGCTATTCTTTGTCGAATGTCTAGCCGATCTTGAAAAATCCATCCGCAGCCGAAGCACGCCTGAGCAACTAGTAGGTTCGCTGGCCGACCGAACGCCCGAGGCCCAGGCGTGTGCCAACGTATTTCACATGACAATTCTGAAGGCCGAGTTGGGTCGTCAATTTGACCTCAAAAAGGTATTCTTCCGCCCAACCTTAGGAGGAGGACAGCCCGTTCAGCTCGGCGATAAGAAAGGCATTATTTTCCAGCGCAGTCAGGAAGAAGAAGCATTGGATCGGTGGACCCGGCGAGAGTTTCTTGATGTAGAACGACAGATTGCAAGAGTATGGCGTCGCGGACTCTCCCAAATCGACTTCAGCGCAATGGTGAAATCCGTTATGGCTGAATTGGGCCACTGGAAAAAGCCGAAATCCCTGGCCCAGGCAAAGCAGATCGCCGACAACATTATCGACAATATGGACCCGGATTGGCTCATCGGTTTCGGACTCAACTTGCTAGGCCTGCCGGAGGCCACCGAATGGGTTCGTAGCGACTGGATAGAGCAGCGGCGACCGCCGCTCCGCGACTATATCCCTTATTTTGTTTTCATGCTCTCGATCAATATCTTTTTCTGCCTCCTGCTGCAGACGGAATTGCTTCGCAATGTCAAGGCGAGCCACCAAATCGATCTTGCCTACCTCTATTACCTGCCATTTTGCATGGTATTCACCTCGAAGGATCGCTTTCACGCGCAGATTGTTCCGTTATTTCTCGATTCGAAACAGACATTCGTAAACGGCGAAGAGCTAAAAGCAGATTTGAAGAAACTAGACGAGCACTACTCCCGCCTGCCGCAATCAGAACTCCGGAAGGGCCTGATAAATTTTGCTGCCTACCCTCCTGATGACACGGAATTCGTTACGACACGCCTGTGGGATAAATATCTTCCGCGCTGGCGAGAAAAGATAAGCTACATGGACCTCGACGATCCGGAATACCAGAAGAAGACGCTGGACCTGGTCAATAGCTTTGACGATCAAGCCCCAGGCGTTCAGTCACATGATGAGCATGACGTGGACAAACTCGACCATGTGACGGTTAAACGGATGGTCTTTCCGAAAAAAGGGAAATGGCTCAGGTTCTCGGAAGAGGTTATTGAGCAAATGCGTGAGAAGTCCGACAAGGATCGATAAGTGGCCCCGCAATCCGTCCCAGAAACTCGGGGACGGAAACTCGGGAAACCCGGGGACAGAAACTAGGGGGTAGACGGGACGTTTTCCGATATTCGGGACCGGGCCCTAACGGGACGCACCGTAAACCGTTTTACTACGAGCCTTCACAATTGGCGCAGCGGCACGGGCGTTCCTTTCCTCGCTTTGACACGCAACGCCTTTGGAGTTATATTCCTTCGGAGGAATGTACGGGTGGCACACACGCCGGTTTTATGTGTGGGGCTCCGAAGGGCGGCTTGGCTCTAATGGCTAAGAATTTTCGAGAGCTGGAAGCGAAGGTGTCACCAGGTGCCCGGGCGCGCTCGGATGCCAAAACTCAGAAGATGATCCAGGAAATGGCTCTCCACGAACTCCGTCAGGCCATGGGCATCACCCAGGAACGGCTCGCCAAGGCCTTGCGCATCAATCAAGCGGGAGTGTCCAAGATCGAGAGCCGTTCCGACATCTTCGTGAGCACGTTGCGCAAAGCTATCGAAGCGATGGGCGGCAAGCTCGAGATTCACGCGAAGTTTCCGGCTGGTGAAGTGCGGATTCGGCAGTTTGGCGGACTAGCCAGAAAGCGCCGCTCGCAGTCCCGCCGCGCGCGAGCCGCTGCCTAGATTGGAAACGTAGAAACATGGCCGGGTGCGCAAGACGTGAAGTTCTGCGACGAATCTGGGTGCCGCATACACCGGTCTTGCGTCCGCGAAGTTAGAGTCAACTTCATGCCAGAGCTCGCAATCAAGAGGCAACTTAGGCGATCAGAAACTGCAATCTAAACCAAAAATCCTTCGTTGCGGCAAAGCTCCACAATCCCGAGCCGGTCTTCCGCGCCGACTTTATGCTTCATCCGGTAGAGATGATTCTTCACCGTTTGTTCGGACAAACAAAAATGGTTGGCAATCTCTTTGTTCGTCAGCCCTTGTCCGATCAACGGGATCAGTTGTTGTTCCCGTCGCGTCAGTCCCAGCCGCCTGTGTATGCTCGCCGAAGGCAGCGACACCGCCTCGCGCTCGAAATGCCGGAACAACACCGCGCACAGTGACCGTGAGCAAACGGCCTCCCCGGCTTGCACCGCGTTTAGGCTTTTCAACACGTCTTCCGCCGAGGCGTCCCGCACCAGATATCCGGCAACTCCTGCCCGCACACACTGGAGAAATTCCGTCTCGTCGGGGGCTGCCCCGATCAGCAGGATACGTACATTCGGCGCGGACATTCGCACTCTGCGGATCAGCTGTACGTCCTCCATTGGGTTGCCCCGTGACGCCAGCAACAAAATGTTCGCCCCCTCCTCCGCTACCGTTTCCGCATGGAACGGCCCAGCGGAATTTTCCCCCACGACCTCGATGTCTCCGCGCTTCGCCATCATCCGCGACAACACTTCCCGCAGCAGCCGATTTTCTGCGGCCACAAATACCCGTGCCTTCGGCAGCGCCACCGCCCTTGTCTCAATTCGCAGCGCTTCCTTGGCCGGCGCCCTGCTCGCCAGCCGCTCTCCGTTGAACTTCGCCCCCCGTGCTCCATTCGCTGGCAAAACCAAACTTTGACGCGCCCCCGTGTTCATGCAATCCCCCCGTGAACTCTCGCTCGCTTCGGCATGCTCAATCGCAAGCGGAATTTTTTGCGCTTCCGCTTCCTCCCCGATTTTTGCAATTTCACAGCCGATGCAGGCTCCCCCGGGATCGCTCGAGTTGCGCCTAACACTAACCAATCGTTGGACTTATTTCGTGCGCATTGCTGGCACCTTTCCGCGTAAAGTCCCAATTCGGTACCAAACCCTTCTTTGCACTTCACTTTGGGACTGTTTCCCCACTTCGCCTATCTCCTCTCCACCTTCTTCAAAAGTTCTTCCCTTCCTTAGTACTTCCGTACTACGATTTCTCTGGAACGCTCTACCTCCGTTTGGGTACGTCTGCGCTATAGGTTCCAGTGTCGCTTAGGCCTTACACTCTCAATTACAAGAGTAGTCCCGAGAGAGGGCTTACCCAGACATGGCAACGCAGCAGGATTCGATGACCAAGATTTCTACACCCGCAGTCACATCCGCGCGCGCGGCTTCCAGCACCGAACGCCGCGGCAGCCGCCGCTGCAAGATCACGCAGCTCATGCGCGTGCGTCCTTCCGATCCCGAAAAAGAACATTTCGACGATCTTCGCGGTACGCTCAGCGTTTCCCGCTCCGGCGTTTATTTTCAGAGCAGCGAACTGGGCTACGAGATCGGCATGCGGCTCTTCGTCACCATGCCATATTCGAATGACCCCACGGCCATGAGCCGAGAATTTCTTGCCGAGGTTGTCCGCAAGGATGTGCTTCCCACGGGCATGAACGGCATCGGCGTAAAAATTCTGATGGAGATGGGCATGCAGCAAACGGCCTACTCCTTCGGCGCGCCCATCCGCAGGTAACAGCTACAATCCAAATTCAGAATTTTCAAGAAATGGAAAACAGGAAGGGGCGTCTCGAAAAATCGGGACGCCCCTTCCTGTGTTTGGGGGGTGGAGAAAAACGAAGCTCTAGGCCTATCTAAACACGGACAGCGCACGGTGCCGCAAAATCCCGAGTTGCCGGTTCAACGGATGCCTCCGCGACAGAAAATTGAACACTGGCGGACGCCGCTCCGCCAGACGGTTCATGGCGATAGTCAAACGCACATCGCGGCGCGCAAATTTCAATCCGGATTGCAGCGCCTCGACGGCATCTTCTTTCCGCCCTGCGTTCGCGTACACTTCGGCGAGGTTCAAATAGAGTTGCGCTTGATTGCGCTTCATGCGCACCGCGGAATCGCACAAGCTTTCCGCTTCTCCCCATTTCTTTTCCGAGCGCGCCAGCACCACGCCCAAATACGACATGTAGTACGGATTATTTTTGTCCAGCTCCACCGCGCGCCGCATGTGCGGAAGAGCTTTCGTGGCGTAATTGTCGCGCAGCAGCGTCAGCCCGGTCTTGAATTCACGGAAGGCTTCGGTATCCATCATCGTTTCACCTCGTTGACCGCTTGGCGGTCGCAACGGTAAGAGTTTTTTACTGCGGTCGTGCCTGAATTCACTTCGGCCATGCTGGTGATGAACGAAGCACTGTGCAGCGGTATTGCGAAGGAAGTTGGCATCCCAGTTCCTTGTTGAAGTTAGCCGCGATGGTCCGCGAAATCTACTGACCTGGAGGACAGTCTTGGGCCAGCGGTCCTTTCGTAGTAGGGGAATCCGCACGAAAGAGCAGGAAAACGCAGCTAAAGCACGAGTTGCCGCAAATTCCGTCGCTCTAGGATCAGGGCTTGCCGGCGCGGCGTTTCCAGCCGCGCTGCCAATCCTTCCAGTCTTCCAATGTGACCTTGCACATGGCCTTGGCGGCTTTATGCAGCCATTTTCCGCGCAGCGATTTCAGATCTCGCTTGATTTTTGCGACCGCCGCGCGGCTTCCCAGGTGAATATTGGCCGTTTCCCAGCCCATGGCATACAGCAGTTTGGCTTCGGCGCGTTCTTCCGGCAGGGAAGCCAGCTCGATGTGACAGCAGTCCGGCCCCAGCCGGCGCACCTGCCAGGTTCCCCGGAAATGGACGTGGGGATCCTTGACCCGCAAGGCGGTGTCGATCAGTTTTTCGTTGAGAAGTTTGCCGTAGGTCTTTTTTTCGGCCCAGACCCACGCGGACGGCCGCAACTCCTTGGCTTCGCGCACCAGGTGCGCGCCGTGCCACCGCGCCAAAGCCAGAACGCGCGGGTGTCCGAGGCTTCCCAGTCCAGCAATGCGCCTCTTGGTTTCGTACTTCGGCCTCCGCAGTGGGATGGAAGCGTGGAGGAGCTCCAGAACCGCCTTGGGAGGCATCTCGCCGGTGCGGGGACAGGATTCTATTTTTTCCCAGAAGTGAATGGGATCGCGCAGCTTGCTCAGTGCCAGCAGCCTGAGCCAGCGATGCTGCTCGGCGAGAACAAACGGTGCGCCGCCCTTGGCGATAGCGTCGCGGTAGCCGTCTTCGATGGCTTCGTAGACGTCACGCCGAGTGATCGAGAGATGTTCCGCTTCGATGGCCAGATAGGCGCTGGCCGCGAGCCGGACCAGGTCGACGGTGTAGGCGGCGGGCCAGGCTTCGTCGAAGTCATTCACGCCCCAAATGAGCCGGCCTTCCATGTCGCGCCAGGTGCCGAAATTCTCGACGTGCAAGTCGCCTATCACCAGCGCTCTGGGGGCTTTGGCAAGGTCGGGGCAAACGACAGGCCAAAGCTGCGCCCAGCGGTAAAAGGTAGCCCGGAAGAAGGGAAATACCGCCTCGGCCATGTGCTGGTGCTTGAGCGCCAAGTCGGACTTCACAATGTCGACGTGGCGCGCCAGCCACTTTTCGTAGTCGACGGTGGCCTCGATGATGTTTGGCAGTTTTTTCTTAGCTTTGTCGAGTTTTGCCATATTCGTTTGTGAGCGCGAGCTCTATGCCCGCGCATGCTCCGCGTGGTTCACACTTCCTTGAACGCGCCCTTCATAGATAGGGAAACGCGCGGCCAGTTCCGCGACCTTCTTGCGAGCGGATTGCTCGACAGTGCTATCGCCAATGTGCTCTAGGACGTCGGCGATCCAGCCGCCGATTTGCTCCATCTCGGCTTCGCGCATACCGCGCGTGGTTACCGACGGGCTGCCCAGGCGGATGCCGCCGCCCTTCATGGGGGGCAGGGGATCGAAGGGGATGGAATTCTTGTTGACGGTGATGCCGGCGCGGTCGAGGGCTTTTTCGGCGTCGGTGCCGGTGATACCGCGGGGATGGACTTCGATGAGGAAAACGTGATTGTCCGTGCCACCGGAGACGATGCGGAAACCGCGCTTGGCGATGGCGGCGGCCAGCGCTTTAGCGTTCGCTACGACTTGCTTCTGGTATTCCTTGAAGGAGGGCTCCATCGCTTCCTTGAGGCAGACGGCTTTGGCTGCGATGGTGTGGACTAACGGGCCGCCCTGGGTGCCGGGGAAGGTGAGCTTGTCGAGTTCCTTGGCTAGAGCGGCTTTGCAGAGGACCAAGCCGCCGCGGGGGCCGCGCAGCGTTTTGTGCGTAGTGGTGGAGACGATGTCGGCGTGAGGGACGGGGCTGGGATGAACCCCAGCGGCGACGAGGCCCGCGATGTGGGCCATGTCGACGAAGAACAGTGCGCCGACGGACTTGGCGGCTTTGGCGATGCGCTCGAAGTCGATGATGCGCGAATAGGCGCTGGCTCCGGCGACGATCATTTTGGGCTTGTGCTCCTGCGCCAGCCTTTCGATTTCGTCGTAGTCGATGCGCTCGTCTTCTTTCTTAACGCCGTAGGCGATGAATTTGTACATGCGGCCGGAGAAATTCAGAGGATGGCCGTGAGTGAGGTGGCCGCCGTGGGAAAGGTTCATGCCGAGGACGGTGTCGCCGGGCTGGAGGGCGGACATGTAGACGGCGACGTTGGCAGAGGTGCCTGAATGGGCTTGCACGTTGGCGTGTTCGGCGCCGAAGAGTTCCTTGGCGCGGTCAATGGCGAGTTGCTCGACTTTGTCGGCGACTTCGCAGCCACCGTAATAGCGTTTGCCGGGATAGCCCTCGGCGTACTTGTTGGTGAAGATGGAGCCCATGGCTTCGAGGACGGCTTCGGAGACGAGATTCTCCGAGGGGATGAGTTCGAGGCCGGTGGCCTGGCGCTTGGCCTCCTCGCGCAGGAGGTCGGCGATGCGCGGGTCCACCTGGTCCAGCGGGAGGTTCATGCGGTCATTGGCGTCGGTCGTCTTGGTCATCGGTCTTGTCCTTGGCGTCGTGTGCGGGGTGGCTTATGAGTTTCCATCTTACCCCGGAGCATGCCAACAGTTAAATGAGGACCCCTCCCCCTCCCCCCAAAAGTGCAAAAGAATGCGCAAGCGATTGAAAACAAAGGGACGGAAAATAAAAACGGTGCAAAAAAGTGCAAAAAATTGCAGAAGAGTGCGCAAGTGGTTGAAAAGCAAGGGGCGGGTTTTGCGCTTTGGGGCAGAGGATAGCGAGAGATACGGATTTTTGTGCGCTTCGCTTTGGGGGAAGTGGCGAGTGGCGAGTGGCGAGTTCCGAAGGGAACCGCGAAGGGGCAGATGGGTTTGCTGCAACCTTGCCGAAAATAGGTGGGCACAGACTGAAGTCTATGCCACGCGGAGGGCCCCCTCCCCCGGTTTTTTGCAAGTGTTGATTCTAGAGTGTTTAGCGTTTGCGTAAGTCTTTTAGATGCAACACTTGCGAAGATTTCTGTAAGTGTTGATTCTAAATGAGTTATCCGTTTACGGAGTTGTCGAAGCGGTAACTGGGGTGGGCCTGATGGTTTTGAGGGAGGGAGAAGGACCGCGTGGCGGGCGTCCATGTTGGGCTGGGCATGGAGGAACCATGCCGACTCTCAACACCTATTATAGCATATCGGTATCGTTTGTCAAGTGGTTACTGGTAAATGGTTTGTTTGCTGCGGGATAGCGGCGTGTCGGTACGAATTGGCAGCTGGCAAAACCGCTGGGGGCTGTGTTCGGCGTCGGAACCGGCCACCCGCCGTGCAAAAGTTGCGTCGTGAAAGAAGTCAACCGAATCGTCGGCGATGTGTGAGAATATTACGTCAATGCAAAGCAGACCAGAGAATACCATGAAGGTCGAAATCGTTCACTGCCCGACGTGACAGAACAACAAAGTAAAGGTCACGAGTCTCGTGAACCTCCTCAAGAATCGCCCAAACATGGAAGTGGTACTTACGCCCGGGAAGACCGGTCAGTTTACTGTGGTCGCGGATGGCGAGAAGATCGCCGAGCGCGGAGGGAACTGGCTCACACGGAGCTTTGGCGCCGGCTATCCCGACTTGGAAAGGGTGGTCGAGAAGCTGGAAAAACACCGCAAGTGACGCAGCCTGATTGAGGCTCCGCATAGCTCTCCGTGGCGCGCCTATTGCTGTGGGGAACGTAGTGAAAATTGCAAAGACCCAGGTTCAAACAACGAACCTGGGGCACCAGGCAATGGGTGTGACGGGCGGCGGAAGAGGCTTTTCACTCCGGTATCCAGGTGAAGTTTTCCCACTCGCTTGGTGGCTTACTGAATTCCGCTTTCTTACAGTCGAACTTCGTTCCCTTCGGCCGAGCAAACCCGCGGCCTTCGATACGGGTCGAAGTTATGCTGGTGATTTCTATCGCGGTCTCGTCGGACCAACGATTCGTGAAGTTACGAGCATTGAGTCCCAGTCCTCGCGTATATTCACAAACGCAACTGGACCGGAAGGTGCCACTGAAGATGTCGCCTTTCTTTTGCAAATCGTACAAGAAGAAGCATCCTGCGTTCTTCTGCGCCTCGGACAAGACCGTTTCGACATACATCCTGTCGCCGTCACGTCGCAGAACTTTGGTTGTGCCGGTCTGTAGAGACTTCCAACGAGTTGGGAACAAGTCAGACTTGAAAACATCCGGGCCGCCGCTGCTTAGTTTCAGGCGCAACTCATCCAAAGACATGGCGGTGCTGGGGGAATCAGCCAAGCCACGCAGATAGTTGATGGGGATCGCAAAATTCAGATTCTCGCCGCCTCGGATCTTAAACGTAACAATGCCAATCACTTCGGCTTGGCGGTTGACCAGCGGACCTCCGCTGTTGCCGGGATTAACTGACGCATCTGTCTGTAACACCTTGAAGCCACCGCCGGTTGGGTCGTCTCGCATAGAACTGACGACGCCAGTTGTGACTGTCCCCTGCAATCCGAGCGGACTTCCTACGGCTAGGACAGGCTCCCCGACTTGTACGTTGTTTGAATTGCCCAACGCCACGACTGGCAGATCGAACCCTGGAATCTTTATGATCGCGATGTCTTTCCGGGCATCGAAGGCCAACACCAAAAACGAATCAAATTTCTCGCCGGAGGCGAGTTGGACCCCGCCGTTCTTGAGACTCTCCACGACATGCAAATTTGTCGCGATCTTCCCATCGGCCGAAATGATAAATCCGGTTCCAAGAACCTCGCCAGAACTTGTCGTGCCTTTAATCAGTACCACGCCGGGTGAGACCTTCCTTGTGATTTGAGTCGAATCAAACGACGGCTGCGATTCTGCTTGCGCACGCGCGTGTGCCTGGGTTGTCGCCGTAAGTAAGACCGATGCTAGAAGCAGTCGTGCAAAGCAATTCATAAAGACTCCTACCGGTAAGATGGTAGTTACATTAACACGTGCTCCGACAGGAAAATTTGTTGGTGTCTTATCCGTTTCGTATCTCGTTCTGCTCAACGCAAGTTGAGTTTTTGCTCGCCCGGACGGTGACACCGGCTCTCCGGAAGATGGGGCGTGCGTGTTAATGACTAGCGCCCAAGCTCCTAGCTGCCTGTTCCCCATGTTGCGTAGCGTGCGGAGGGAAGGCACGCTGCTGGATTCTGATGAGTCCTAACGCATACATCATCGCCGCCGGGTGCCGGGAACTATCGTCGCGTCAACTGCACTGTGAACCGCACTCCCCGTCAATTTTTTGGAGAGGGATTTGAACCGGCGATTGCTGAGCACAGCTCTTGGAAGGCGGCAGCGTCGGGTAGAAAGGATTGCAGAACGGTGAGCTTGCCGTTGCCGTGATAGATGTTTAAAAGGCGCTCCTTTTTAGCTGCTTGCAGGTCGAAGCCCTTGATGTCGGCGAGTGGAATGACCACGACGCGACGCGCGATGGGCACCGAGAGCTCCGTTGCTGTCAACGTCAAACGGCGCGAACCAAAAGCCATGAGGACAACTCGAACGCCCAGTGCGGAGAATGCCGCACATGCCGCCGCGAGGCACCAATAGAAGATTGTTGCGCCCTGGGGTGAAAACTCGACTCCGTTAAGAATCAGCCCCGCATTATTTGAGCTGGCGTCAAAGGCCATGAATAAGGCCCCGCCGCCGAAGACGAGAAACATAAGAAGGCCAAACCATGGTTTCGGCTTGTAGGGGTAGCTAAGAGTTTTCATGTCATATCCCTCCTTAGCTGGAAGTCCCGTTTTGACCTACCAGGCGACCGATAACCTACACCCAAGCCTGTCGGCGTTCAAGGCTCTTGCCAGGTGCAGAGCCTTTTCGGCGGCTACGTGAAAATCCCAAGGTCCAGGAGACGAGTTATGCGGACTGCCGGAATTTTGTTAATGCGGACTTGATTGCACAGGGATTGTCGCCGTTTGCGCAGGGCAAGCAGGAGTGGTTGAGCTGCCCTGCGCGCGTCAAGGAGCTAAAGAGCTGTGGCTGGGCTACAGATGCTTGAAGACGTGGGCGATTTTCTTGCCGGCGTCTTCGGTGTAGTAGACGGTGACGTGCTCGCCCTTTTTGGCGCCGAGCGCGGAATAGCGGCCAACGGTCTTGCCGGTGTCCACGGAGGCATGCTCGGAAACTTCGAAGGCTTCCTTGGTGCCATCCGCGGTTTTCACGGCCACGGTCTTGGAGCCTTTGCCGACATCTTCGACGGTGCCCTCGGTGGTATGCACGGTTTTATCGCCGACCCACACGACCGAATGCGCGGTCTTCTCGGCGCCTTCGCCCGTCTCATGAACGATGACATGGCCACCTTCCTTGCCGGCGAGGTCGGCCCCCTTGGCGCCATCCTTGAGGCCGGTAACGGTGGTTTTCTCAGTGAACTTAACCGTTTCGACGGTGCCGTCGGCGGTCTTTACGGCAATGGTTTTTGCTCCGGCATCCACTTTTTCGACGGTACCGGAGACGACGTGGGTTACCTCTTGTGCGCTTGCCACGGTCACGACGAAGCAAGCCGCGAAGAGCACGAGGATGGCGGCACGGAGTGGAGCTCGAAGAAGACTGGATGGCATGGATCCTCCTTGAAGTACAAAAGGGCTGAAAATATTAACTCACAACTATAGCGCAGTTTCCTTTTTGACTTCAAAGCCCCGGTCGGATCCACTCGCGCACTACAGCAAGCTGTGAAAATTGGGATTGGAGAGGCTCGCTGTTCAGAGGCGAATGCTCGCCTCAGCTCTTGCCTAGAAGATTCTTCCAGCGATCCCAGGCGTCGGTGCGGGCTTTTTTGTTGGCGTCGGTGGCTGCGGGGTCTTCGCCGGCGCGCATGAAGCCGTGGCCGGCGCCGTCGTAGGTGACGGGATCGAAGGATTTGCCGGCGGCTTTCATGTTGGTGATGGTATCGGGGACGGTGGCGCCGATGCGGGCGTCGTTGCCGGCGTAGAAGCCGTAGACGGGAGCTTTGATACGGGCCATGGCGTCTTTATCGGGTGGGGGGCCGTAAAAAACGAAGGCGGCTTTGAGATCGGGGCGATTGGTGGCGAAGCGGAAGGTTTGACCCCCGCCCCAGCAGAAGCCGGCGACGAAGAGTTTGCCGCTGGAGGCGGGGAGTTTGAGGGCGAAGTCGGCGGCGGCGTTGAGATCGGCGGTGACTTGATCGGGATT